>WNGL01007969.1_pt1 | contig 12410 bp, 11 predicted proteins | sample 5400591 | NCBI WGS metagenome assembly WNGL01 (sample SAMN13153377, study PRJNA577476) | soil metagenome | isolation source: 80 cm soil or saprolite under Garry oak tree replicate 1 | place: USA:California | collected 2016-06-15
ACGCATTTTCGAGAATCCGCGTCCGCCCCGGTGTGCTCGCCCGTGCACGAGTCAGAGACGATCGGCGAAGACCACGGTCCGCGGAGGTCGAGTTCCATTGGCCCGCGTCGTTGCCATTCGGAGGATCGTCGCGCGGCTGAGTCGGGGATCAGCCTGGTCCGAGCTGGTCGGAGGTCTGGGAGCCACTGCAGCCAACGGCGGCCGAACGCCGCATGGACCCTCGCGTTGTCGCCGCCACCGAACGAGAGGTCGTGGTTCTCTGGCGCCAGCGAGCCGTGGGCCAAGCGGCGAGCGGTTGGAGGCCGAGGTGCTTCGCCTCTCTGAGGTCCGGGGCGGGAGTTTCGTGCGCGCAGACAGAGTCCCAATCGACGCACCGCAACGACCGCTGAGTCCCAAGTCATGACGGCTCGGATCGGTTGCTGGCTTGAGCTGACAAGAAAGAGGTCCGAGGTTCAAGTCCTCGCAGGACTGCCGAGCCACGCACCCCGCACGGCGACCACGCCGCCAGGTACCTGACCGCCGCGACCGCAGGCGCCGTCACCCGGGACCACCTAAAGGCCGTGATCGCCGCGCTAACCGTGCTAGGGCCGCACGCCACAGTCGAACCCGCCACAACCGGCCTGCTCGACCAACTGAGCAAGCACGGCGATCCGCGATGCGATCGGGAGTCCCTGCCGTGACGCCCGCCGACGTCGCCGCGCTCGATCTTCCGCAGCTGTTCACCTCCGCACAGGCCGCCGAGATCCTGCGCGGTCTCGGTCTGCCCGAGATGACCGAGTGCGCCTGCGCACTCGCGCCTACCGACGGCAGATTCCGTTCCACCTCAACGGCCGTCGCATCAGGTTAACCGTGACCGACCTCCGCGAGATCGCCGAGGGCCAGCCGCAACGGCCCCGCCCATCGGCCGATCCAGGCACCCCGGCAGCGAGGACACCACCGCGACCCCGGCGTTCGCCGATAAGAGCACGCACTGAGGCGAACGAGAACTGGCGTGCCGCGGATCACGCGCCACTTCTCCTGCCGCCAGGGAGGCTCGATGACACAGCGCCGACCCAAGCCCTGGGCGGAAACCAACAGCCAGGACCGCACCCGCCATGTCTGGCGTTTCGAGGGGCCAGCGGTACTGGACGACCTTCTACGACGACCCGGAGGAAGCTCGGGCTGACGCCACGGCGCAGATCACCGAGCAGCTCAAGGGAACCTGGCGCGAGCGTTCAGGGCCGCGGATGCTGCTGGAGGAATGGATCGACATCTGGGTGACGATGCTCGGCGACATCGAGCCGACCACCAAAGGCAAGTACAAGTACCTCGTCGAGGCCCACTTCCTGCCAGCGTTCCAGGGGCGGCAGCTCGGGTCGCTCACCTTCGAGGAGATCGAGGCGTGGGACGCTGCCATCTCGACCCGCATCAGCGCACGAGGTCGCCCGTTCGCACGGTCTGTCGCCTTCTCGGCACGCTCCCTGCTGATTACGATCCTCGGCGATGCCGTCCACGCCGGAAAGCTCGAGCGGAACCCTGCCGAGCGGCGCAAGGGCCGCCGTGGCAGAGTGCGGGCCAAGGGTCGGACTCCTTCGCATGCCGTACTGCAGACCGCCGCGAACGTCATCACTCCGCTCCAGGCTCTCTGCCTGGCCGAACGTTGTGCCCTGCTCTCCGGACAGGACATGGACTTCGTGATGAACGTCTTCGCGACCTGGACCGGAGTCCGCTGGGGCGAACTGCTCGCTGTGGAAGGAGCGGCAGCCAGCAACTCGCCCCTCCACCTCGATGACAATGGCATCTCCACCTACGCCCTCGACTGGCAGCTCCGCGAGTTCGGCGGCGTCGTCCGCAAGTCGCCCCCCAAGGACGGCTCGTATCGCGTGCTTGACCTGCCGCCATTCCTCGCCGAGCTGACCAGATGGGCGGTGGCCAGCCGGCCGGAGACCTGTGCATGCCCGCTCGCCGACGGCCGACCGTCATGCAAGGGCGACGACCGGACTTCGGCCAACTATTTGTTCCTAGGACCAAGAGGCGGGCACCCGCGCCGCTCCAACTACGCCGACGACTTCATCACCCCGGCGGCCGAAGGGCTCCACCCCACCCGGCAGGGCATCCGCCGCCCGGTGTACGTCACCGCCGAGCCCTGGCCAGGACTCCCGATCCGCAGAGGCGACCGCAAGCACAAGACCGCTGACCTGGCCGAAGGCACCTGGCCAAACCTGACCGGCAAGTTCAGGCCGCATGATTACCGCCACACCCACGCCACCTGGCTCGACGACGCAGGCCTCAGCAAGGTCATCCAGATGGACCCCGCGGCCACGCGATGCAGGGCATGGACCGCGTCTACACGCACGTCACGTCGGAAATGCGACGGCGGCTCTGCGACGTGCTCGAAGACCTGTGGCGCGATGCGATTGCGCAGCGCTATCTGCTGGCCGAAACGTCCGCTGTCCCCCTCTTGGACAAGGCACTCACCAATTGCCGCGACGGCACCTTCTGCTGAACTCGTTGCTGGCCGGCAAGCCACCGACGACACTGGCATCGTGAAGCGAGAACGGGCGGCTCTGCTCCTCGAGCATGTCCTGCGGGCACTTGACGAGCGCCAGGGCGACTGGCCAATGAGCCTGGTAACCGGACTATATGTCTTCGGCTCATTCGCCCGCGGCGCAGTCGAACCCCATGACGTCGACCTCGACGTGGAGTTCGAGGGAGATGAGCGCTGGGCAGAGCATTTCGTCGGCTGCCTTTCCTACGGACGCGATCCGCATAGTCCGATAAGGCGAATGCTGACCGACGGCAAGCGAGGATGCCAGTTCCAGTTCAACTTCCTGCAGCGAGCCGACTTCGACATGACACTGCTCTGGCGCAAGGCCGACACGCTGCAGACCGCGCTGGCGCGACTGAACGCGATCCAGGCCGACTCCGCAGCCGGACGGGCACCACGAGACGCGATGCTGCCCCAGTTCGAAGGACTGGATCGGTGGATACCACTCGCCTACCGTGAAGCGATGTCCGGCGCGGTGAGCAACGGTGCCGTCACGATCGAGCGATGTGTTCTCCCAGACGGCGCGATCAGCAGCGCGACCGCGCTCGACCACGTGTCCTGTAGGTGGCAGCCGACGAGTCCGCTCAACCGCGCGGCCAGCGCAGTCGTGGCTGACTGGGAGCGTCGCGGCATCGACCCGTGCCAGGGCCACCTCCATGGCTCCGACATTCGCGACCGCGAAACCCCGTACTTTGCTGGGTTCGGCCTGCGGCACTTCACCTCTGTCCCCGCCTGCCTGACGGAGTTCGGCGGCGTCGAATGGCTGGAGGTCATCCGGCCGACGCGAACGCGCCAGCTCGACACCCTGCGCATCCAGCCGCGTGACCGCAAGCTCCTCAAGCGAGTCTCTTGGTTATGAAACGTCACCGAGAGATCCCGATGCGCATAGCAGCTAGAGGCTCTCCCCGCGACATCAGAAGACCCAGCATCGGCGATCTTGCCACTCAAAGTGCCACTCGACCGGCTTTACGGCTTGCCGTCTGAGCCTCGGAACAAGCCTCTGACCTGCGGAGCCCCCTTACGGAATCGAACCGTAGACCTTCTCCTTACCATGGGGCACACCGACCCGCGCCTTACCTGGCACAATGTGACGCAGTGTACTGGCTTGGGCATTCATTGGGCATGATCAAGCTCTCAGAGCCCCTCTGACGGCTCGTAGCCGAGCGCCCTCAGCGGCCTATGGCGCCGACGCCTGAACGCGACGCTACGGCCATTCTGGCGCGCTGACCGGGCCTCAGCAGGTGCCCCCGCATGCACCGTCCTTGGTAGCCCGTCGTGGTCAACCTTTGCGGTCGGCCATCTGCATCGATGAGGTTGGTTCAACTTAGCTGCGGACAGCGAACCAAGGGCGTGCATCGATGCCGTCGGGGTGACCGAAGTCCTGGAAGAGCTGGTTGCCTTGCATCCTGAACCAGGGACGTGCATCGATGCCGTTAGGGTGACCGAAGTCCGGATAGATCTTCATGGCCGATCAGTATGCCAGTGGACACCGACAGTCACCGGAAGCGCAGCAGCGGCTACCTTCTGATCCGTAGAGATCTGCACGCGCGAGCGCGACATGCCCGAACGTGCTGTGACCTGCGGAAGCGGTTCTCAACAGCATGCACCGATGAGCAACGTTGCGTGCCCTCGTGCGGCCAGAATCTGGCCAGCGACCACCGAGTGCGAGCGCTTCCTTATCAGGCAAATCATGAGGACGCGCAACCATCACTGCTCGGTCTGTGCGCTGACTTGGACCTATCGTCCGTGCATGTCTGTCGGCGTACGCCGATCACCAACGCGGTTGTCACGCCGTTAGTCACGCAGCGACACCTTCGTTGTTCGGGCGTCTTGATCCGCTGGCTTTACGGCCTTTGGCCCGTAAGTGTCAATAGCTAACGCGCACAGTCGCCGTGTTCTCCCGGTTCCCACGGCGATCTGTCCAGGACACGACACAACGCATCTGCACCGCATCGTCTGCGGCCAGGATCATCTGAAAGCTCATATCACTGTGCGGTGCGAGAGTCTCAACTAGTGGATGGGAGTTTGGACTATCGCCAAGGATAGTCCACGGGCGATCTTCAGCGTTAGTCGGTTCGATTCTTGCGCGGACAGCATGCGCAGGTGAATTACCTTTGTTGCTGAGTACAAGGTAGAAATTTGGCAGGTTCATAGTCCGACCGTTGGGAAGCTCGTGCGTCGTTATGGAGCAGTCAATGCTCGGCCACACATCTGCGACCTGTGTTTGGTCATATTCCTTTGTCAGGCAATCGAGTTTTTCGGGTCTCCGAACTTAACCGGGGTGCCGCCAGGACAGTTACCGCCGCTGGAGCAGCCTGGGCCTGCTGGCCGCTACGGCGCCCTGGCTAGCTCCCCCACCCTGGCTACCGTCCGTGACGGGCGGCGGCTGGTTCCCGGCGGGCCTGGCGGGCAGCCCTAGCCGGGACAGCACACGGCGCGGGTAAATCCTTTACTCCCGGTCCGGTCCTGTTTCACCGGCGGCTTCCTGATGCGCGCCTTCTCCGCGCCCGGCACCTGGGATTTATCCGGTATCCCATTTCCATTCCCGTTCCGCGCTTTCCGGCATCCGGGAAGTAGCGCGCCTGTCCACATATCCACAGATATGGCTGTGAATTACATAAACAGGCGGACAAGAAGACGGTTCCTCCGGGATTCTCGTTCCGGCGAAGAAACTGGAATCCCCCAAAGGAACCGCCTTCGTGGACGCTACCGGCTGCCCTGGGCCCGCGCAAGCCGCGCCGGCCTGCTGCGCGCCGTCCTGCGCGGCGGCGACGGCGCTGCTGGGGATCCCCGGGCTGGTGGTGACGTCGGTGACGATGACCGGGGACGGCTGGACGGTCGCGGACGTCATCACCGGCCCCGCCGCAGAGGCTGCCCGCTGCTGCCCTAAGTGCGGCGCGACAGCGACGCGGGTCAAGGAGCGGCCCCGGACCGCGCCCCGTGACGTGCTCATCGGGGACCGGCAGGTCCTGCTTCGCTGGGGCAAGACACGCTGGTACTGCAGTAACCCGGACTGCGATCAGGGGACCTTCACCGAGGCGCTGCCCGCCGTCCCATCCCGCGCCCGGCTGACCGGGCGGCTGCGCACCCGGCTCGGCGAGTGCATCGGTGATGACCTGATGTCCGCCGCCGCCACAGCCAGGCGCTACGGCGTCTCGGACCGCACCGCGGCGCGCGCCTTCGACGCCTACGCCCGCGAGCAGCTCGCCGGCCTGGACGATGAGCAGGATCTCGGCGAGGCCGCCGGGATCGATGAGTTCCGCCGCGGCGCCCCCGCCCACGGCACCGACCCGGAAACAGGCGAGCCCGTCCAGACCCGCTCCCAATGGCTCACCCACCTGGTCGACCTGGGCAGCGGCGGCAGCATCGGCCTAGCCGAAGGACGCACCGCCGCCGCGGAGAAAGACCTGCTCGCCGGCCACGCCGGGCGGCTGCGCTACCTGGCCATGGACCTGTCCGCCACCTACCGCTCCGGCGCCCCCGCCGGCATCACCCTCATCGCCGACGCCTTCCACCTGGTCAAACTCGCCAACAAGAAAATAGACGAGGCGTTCCGGCGCCTCGCCTACCGCACCGAGCACCCCCACGAGGAACTCGGCCTGCCCCGGCCCCTGCACCACATGCTCCGCTACAACATCGAAACCCTCGCACCAGACCACCTCGCCACCATCATCGACGTGCTCGACAGCGACGCCGACGGCCAGCAGATCGCCGCCGTATGGATCGCCAAGGAACACCTGCGCGATCTCCTCGCCCTGCGCGCCACCAGAACCCGCGTCACCCCCGCCCCCAGCGCCGTCCGCGACAAGCTCGCCAGCTTCTATATCTGGTGCGCCGACCACGACGACATCCCCGAACTCGCGACCCTCGCGAAGACCATCGAAAAATGGCAGCAGCCCGTCATCGACGCCGTCCTCACCAGCTACTCGAACGCGAAAGCCGAAGCCCATAACCGCACCGCGAAACTCGTCGCCAGAAATGCCCGCGGATTCGCCAACCCCAGAAACCAGACCCGCCGCGTCCGCATGGCCACCACCCGCGCCGCCCGCCACGCCCGCCGGGGAAACACCCGCCGCCCGTCACGGACGGTAGCCAGGGTGGGGGAGCTAGCCAGGGCGCCGTAGCGGCCAGCAGGCCCAGGCTGCTCCAGCGGCGGTAACTGTCCTGGCGGCACCCCGGTTAAGTTCGGAGACCCAGTTTTTCTCGCAGCATTCTTCGTTGCTCATACGGAGCACGTAGGATGGCATAAATGAATGCCAAGATAAAGACTATCAGCAATCCTAGGCCAAGGTATTTGGAAGCCTGGGTGATACGGTCCACGATCCTGGGATGCGGTGGAAGGTTTACAAAAAGGCCAACGACCGTACCTGCCAAGGGAATTACAATAGCAGCGAATATAATGGACTTTAGATGTTGCTGCGCCCTCTTAGCAGACCACCTGATGACACCTTGTGAGGGATCCATTGGCCAATTCTACCGATACAGTGCCCGGATCTCGCCTGATCAGGATGCCTGTCCAGAGAGTGAGGTCATCCCCTCGGTCGGGCGCCCTTGGGCTGCGCCGGGGTTCTCCGAGGCCGCAGGGGTCTGCCCGCAGCCGAGCGCAGCGAGCCCTTGCGGCCTCGGAGGTTCCGGCGTAGGGCTTGCCTGACCGGGCGAGGGGATGACCACCTGACCGCTCATCCTTGAGGGAGGGCCGGGGAGCCGAAGGGGAATGTTGCACCGAAGAGATCTCTGCGATAGTGAGCAGGGGCCTTGCGTGCCGTCGCTGTCGAGGGAAGGGGACGCGGTGGATGCTGACTATGTACTTGCTGAAATCGAAACGACTGAGGTGGATCCCCCTTCGGCGTGGTCGCCCTGGGTCTATACGCCGCGGCCGGCGTGCGACTTTCCCCCCTGGTCGAGCTATCGCAGCAGGAGGGTGACCCTACGTTGCGAAACCGTGCGCGTTCATCAGACGTGTGTCAGCAAGTGTCCATCTGGGTATCGTCCGTTGGCGGGCGGCTGTGAGTGGTGGGATTCCTCCGACACGTCCCATCAGCAATGGACCTTGCCGTATCACGCGGTGTCTTCGCGGCAAGTGGTCGAGACCCAGACATTTGAGTCGACGCGGCTGGAGTTTCGGTGGAGCACCACGGATCCCTGGTTCCGGTTCATCAAACTCATCACGCAGAGTCTTGCGGCCGTCACCGGCCACGGGGGTGAGACCCACATTCAGGCGATTCCGGCCTTGTGCCTCGGGGATCGGCTGGTGTTCCGTGCGCTGAAGAGCGGCAAGGTCGTTGGACCTGTCGAGGGCGAGCCACGACTTGTCGATGATGAAGAGGGCGCCTACGAGGTGGAGATCGACGGGCGCCCGCATGGAACCGACCAGGATGTGGTTGCTGCCGAGCTGGGTGAAGGTTTCCACCTGATGGTGGTAGTCGGCGAGGACGAGAAGCTCGGGACGGTGAAGGTACAGCTTCCGCTGAGCATCGTTCACCCGTTGGCGTTCAAGCCAACACCCGTCACCCGGTTGAGGCTAAGCGGATCCACAAACGGCGACCGCGTCGCGATGGTGCTAAGCAACCGCTCCGGCAGTGACCACGTCGTTCAGATACAGGTGACCTCAGTTCCTGCTGGTTGGATGGCCCTGCTACTTGACGATCCTGTCCTCGTGCTCCGCGCAGGCGAGTCGAAGGAGTGCACAATCCAGATCGAACGCATGGTCCCTTGGCGACACGAGGCTTCACTGTCCTTCACGGTACGCGCAGGGCTCCCCGGCTCGGATCTGCCTGACACAACCAACACGTTTCTTGTCGACGTTGCAGAGGAGGAGACGCACGGCCGCTTGCCAACCGATCTCCCCGCGGAGCCTCTCCTGTCTGAATCGCGATGAGGGCCACGGGCATACCAGGAACCGGAATGCCGCGGGTCTCTGAGAACGTCCGGACGTGCCGCGGACCGCGCTAGCTCATGGTCGCCGCTGCCTCCTCAAAGTTGGTAGCTGTCACGACGCTCGGGCTGCCCATCGGTGTTGCAGATCAAGTGGGGGGACGCCTCTCCCCCGCTTCTGCTCTCCCCCGTCGATGGACAGTTGCCCTGGCCGCGTCAGGGCCGGGGGTCGAACCGCCGACCTTCCGCTTTTCAGGGAACCGAGCTACCTAGCCCTGACCAGGCAGGACGCGGCGCAACGCGTTAACTTGGGCACGTATCGGGCATGATCAAGTGCTCAGAGCCAACCTGACAGCCCCCGACCGCAGCGCTTACCGTCTATCACGCCGATGTTCAAACGGGCCGCTACGCGCGTCCTGCGCCCTGCTCTCCCTCCCGCCTGGCTCCCCCTGTCCGGTAAGCTAGGCGCGCGCCCCTGCGGTCCGCACGTCGATGCCCGTCTGCTTGCAGGCCGGGCCTAGACTACCGATCCCGACGAACAGCGAAACCGCCGTCAGCGGCCGGGCGGGCCGACACTGATCGCCTACGAGCGCCAGTACGGGGTATGTCTGTAAGTCGATCGACCATGAGCGCTCAGGTGTCCGCGATGCTTGCGTGTCAGGTTTCCCCTGGTGGTACCGCTGACACACTGCTAAGCTAGCCTTATGCACGAGCGCTCAAGCATGGGGTCTGGGGACAAGGTGCCTGAGAATCTGAGTGGAACACCCGACGGACCGGAGTCCGAGGAATCGTCGTCGGTCGATTTTGATCGCGTCAAGAACCCCGCTGCGGTTGAGCTGGGGCGTCTTGGCGGACGGAAGGGCGGTAGGGCGAGGGCAGAGAAGTTGACGCCCGAGCAGCGGTCAGCGATCGCCCGGCGGGCTGCGGTTGCACGGTGGAGCGTACGGAGGACGTCGTGAATGACACATCGTCAACTGTTGTTGACATGGCTGCACGTGCTGCGGCATCGCCCGCGCAACCGAAGCCGTCCCCGAAGAAGAGCCCGGCTAAGCCTGGCAAGTCGGCGAGGAAAACTCCTGGGTCATCCCCAGCACGGCGTAGTACCGGGCAAGGTGCGTCGGCTCCCGCCCAGAAGCGATACAGGGCTACCTTGTGGCCTCACCGCGAGGACTTGCCGCCGAAGTTCTGCAAGCCAATCGTGGACTTGCAGAACGAGTTGCGCATGCCCGTGATGCTGCTCGTTCAGGATGCAGGATCGGATTTTGAAGTGGACGATTATCTCGTCCACTTGCTTCGGCACCAGCGAGACCTCCTTCCCGTTGGTGAGCCAGTCGCTCTTGTCCTGAACTCTAACGGGGGTTCGGCTCGGTGCGCGTATGGCTTGGCCCGGATCCTTCACCGCCGCTGTGGTGGATTCACCGCGATCGTGCCGGATGCGGCGATGAGCGCTGCAACGCTCCTTACTTTGGGTGCTGACAGCATTTTGATGGGACCGGATGCTTCGCTCGGTCCACTGGATGCTCAGGTCTTGGACACCGAGACGGAAACATACGGGTCTGTCCTCAACGAGGTGCAGGCTCTCGAACGTCTTCGTGCTTACGCGCTGGAATCGGTAGACGAGGCGATGCAACTATTGCTCACGCGGACGGGCAAGCGCGTGGAAACTCTTCTGCCCCACGTGCTGCGATTCGTGACGGACAGCATGCAGCCGCTGCTTGCCAAGATCGATGTAGTCCACTATAACGAGCGCGCCCGAATTCTCAAGGTAGGCGAGGAGTACGCCGTCCGGCTGCTGCGTCGCCATCATCCCACGACTCCCGGTCGTCCCGATATGGCACGGCAGATTGCTTCAACCCTGGTTGAGAGTTACCCGGAGCATGGCTTCTGGATCGATCGGGAAGAGGCTAAGGAAGTCGGCCTGCCCGTCGCGAGTCCGGATGAGAAGTTGGACACCATATTGGATGCGCTTTGGAATGGTGTTCAGGGAGTGACCGCGATGGGCATGTTCGAGGAGGTGAAGCAATGAGTCCGAAACGCCATGTACACCCTGAACCGGCACAGGAAGGGGATGGAGAGACTGTGCTTTCGACCCCGAGAACTAGCCGCCGATATGCTGTGGAGCAGGCGATTGCACGGGCGAGAAGTGCGCAGCCTTGGCATGAAGTCTCCGCTCCGCTCGACCCTGCTTCGAGGCGGTCGCGTCAGCGCTGGGGTGAAGTAGAGAGAACGGAGCGCATCGGGGAAGAGGTGGAGGAGGGGGCGGAGACGGAATAGTAGGTGCGCCCGTTTCAACTGCATGCAGCGGAAGACCAGTGCGACGATGCCGCACGTCATGTTCTTGTACACCCCGGTCAGCGTGACAGGCTCGATATCAAGGCCGGTTTCTTCGGCGATTTCTCGTCGGAGCCCTGCCTCGATGGGTTCGTTGAGTTCTAGCACTCCCCCCGGGCAGGACGGTGGACATTCTCTTCCGGCCAGCCCGCGTCCTTTTGAAGCAAGCCCGCTGGGCGCTCGTAGTCGTGTGGGAGCATGACGACCCTCATGACGCAGCCCTAAAGATCGCAGCCCTCATACGCCGACGCCGAAGCGGATAAACGCTAGGTAAGCCCAAGAGCAATGTCGTCAGCCATCACGCAGTGGCCCCTCTCCCCGCCGCCTGCTCGGGTTCAAATCACCCACGATCACGACTGGTGATCATCGCGTTCTGCGTGCTCAGTAGTTTCGTACGCGTCGAAGAAGTCGGCAACACTGGCCGTGTCCTTGTACGGTGCGAGCTGGCTAGCGACGTGGCGAAGACGCGTGTCCGTGCGCGCGGAATTGGTGCGGGCCGCTAGCGCAGCCATGCGGCTAGCGATTTCCGCTGCTTGGTCAACGTCGCCGAGTTGCACGTAATCCTCGGCTAGCCAACTTAGATACAACGAGTTTTCCCGAATCAATGTCTGGTCGTATCGAGCTATTGCACCCGTCAGGAGGTTTTCCGCTTTAGTTGGCTGGCGTAGCTCCGTGTAGCAACGGCCAGCCATCACGTCGATTTCCTCGCGATTCAACCAGTAGACCCAATCGGGATCATTGTCCTGGGGGCCGCCCGAGAACGCATCTTCAACCTGGTCAAGAGCGCGTTCGCACTCCCCCAAATCATCAGACTTGGCCGCCGCCCACGCGACACGTTCCAGCAAGAGCGCGCGGGCTATTGGCGTCGCGTCATGCCGAGCACCTTGATACGCCGTGCGGGCCAGCATTGTTGCCTCGCGCGGATTTCCGTTGTTCGCTACCTGATAGCTGAAGGTCGAGATGATGTTCGCAGCAAGTGGCGCGTTAAGTGCGGCGCGAGAGGCCAGCACTCCCCCGCGCACGTAACGCGCGGCATTGTCGAGAAGACCGGTGTCCGCAGCTACCCATGCGCCGAGTTGGGCCAACTCACCCGCAGCTGTCAACAGACGCCGAGCCTGGCCTTCGGTAAGCGCCGCATCGGTCAGAAGTTGAGTCGTAGCGCGTAGCTCGTTCAGTACTAGCTCGTGACTAGTAGGCCCGGTGATGAAGTCATCCGCGCGGCGTAGCTGGATAACGCGGTGTTCCACCGCTGTAACCAAGTCGTCACTGATCCGTCGCCCCGTCTTCAACTCGATGATTTGGGGCGGTTCGGCAATTAGCCACATGTGCGACAGCCGCTCGATGTCTTCGACCGCTGACCGTTCTAGCGCAGCATCGAAGCTGCGCGATAGTAGGTGCGCGTCGTCTCGACTCCATTCACGATTAGTCATGGCGTCAAGAGGGATAGAGAGCGATTCGTTTGCGCCGGCTGCATTACCGCTGACCTCGCTTGCCAGTAGGGCAAATTGTGCCTTGACCCGTTCGGGTGCATTCTCTAATGCGGTATCGAGGATACGTTGAACGCTGGCCTGCGGGATAATGTCGGATCGCGCCCGCCAGTTGGCGACAGTGCGCACGGCAACGCTCAGGTGATCGGCGAACGACTCGTTGGTCATGCGCATTGCGCGCCGGAGGGTGT
>WNGL01007972.1_pt1 | contig 12406 bp, 9 predicted proteins | sample 5400591 | NCBI WGS metagenome assembly WNGL01 (sample SAMN13153377, study PRJNA577476) | soil metagenome | isolation source: 80 cm soil or saprolite under Garry oak tree replicate 1 | place: USA:California | collected 2016-06-15
GACGGCCCGATGGCGGTGACGCTCCAGCCGGACTGGTCGGCCAGGTCCACCTGATCCGCCTCGAACGCGACCACGGCGCCGCGGGTGGCGGCGGCGAGCTTGCCGCCGCCGTCGGTCCTGATAACGATGTCTCCCTCGTCTAGGGCGAAGTTGACCAGTTCCACCGCGGGCAGCGCCCGCCAGGTGTAGATGATCCGGCCTACCGGGACCGATGCCATCAGCGTGAGACATTCGTAACGGGACAGGCGCTGGAGCGCGGAGCCGTCGGAGTGCATGAGGAGAAGCCTGCTTTACGAGCGGCGGGAGCGCCCAGGGAAGAAGGTCCCTAGTTCCCGGGACCGTAGTGAGATTCATGCTCGTCGTGCTGGTCGCCGAACACGCGGGTCGCGTAGGCGGCCGCCTGGGTGCGGCGCTCCATGCCCAGCTTGGCGAACAGCGCGGACACATAGTTCTTCACGGTCTTCTCGGCCAGGAACATCCGCTCGCCGATCTGCCGGTTGGTCAGCCCTTCCCCGATCAGCTCCAGGATCCTGCGCTCCTGCGCGGACAGCCCGGCCAGCGGATCGCGTTTCGCGGACTGGTCCCGCAGCCGGGCCATCAGCTGGCTGGCCGCGCGCGGGTCGAGCATGGACTGCCCGGAGGCCACCGTGCGGACCGCGCCGACCAGGTCGGTGCCGCGGATCTGCTTGAGCACGTACCCGGCCGCGCCCGCCATGATCGCGTCGAACAGCGCCTCGTCATCGCCGAACGAGGTGAGCATCAGGCAGGCCACCTCGGGCATCCGGGAGCGGATCTCCCGGCACACCGACACCCCGTCGCCGTCCGGCAGGCGCACGTCCAGGACGGCCACGTCCGGCTTCAGCGCGGGGATCCGGGCCAGCGCCGAGGACGCCGTGCCGGCCTCGCCGACCACCGTGATGTCCGCCTCGGCCTCCAGCAGGTCGCGGACGCCCCGGCGGACGATCTCGTGGTCGTCGAGAAGGAACACCGCGATCGGCGGCCTGGCCTGCTCGCCCGATCCTGTACCGCTCACCGGACTAGTCACCGTAACTCCTGATGGTCGCGAAGACCCCGCGGGCCTTGTGTCAGGTCAACTCTAGGCATTCTGTCCACCCCGGGTTAAGGACCAAAGTCCCTGGCGGCCAGCCCGGACGGCCCTTATCCGGCCGGTAGTGCGCGCCTAGCGTCGAAAGCAGAGGGGCAGGAGAGCCCCAACGGCATAAGGAGAAGGCAATGTCGGGAATTATCGTCGGGGCGGACGGTTCCGGCCATTCCCAGCGCGCCCTGGAATGGGCTATGCACGAGGCGGCGATCCGGCACGAGCCGCTCACAGTGCTCACCGTGCACGAAGCCGTCAGAGGTTACTACAGCGGCATGGCCGTGTACCCGGATGACCCGGCCCGGACCGAAGAGGCCCGCGTCGCGGCCCAGGCCGAGACGGACAAGGTACTGGCCGGGCTGCAAGGCCCCCGACCGGAGTCGGTCACGGTCAAGGCGGTGCACGGCTTCGTCGTCGAAGAGCTCATCAACGCGGGCAAGGACGCCGACATGCTGGTCGTGGGCTCGCGCGGAGTGGGCGGCTTCACCCAGCTGATGATGGGTTCGGTGGCCAGCCAGGTCGCCCATCACGCGTACTGCCCGGTCCTCATCGTCCCCCCGGAGAACCGCAACTGACTCCGATCCCGGGCCATCTGCCGTTCACATGGTGTAGATGCCGCGTTGACGCCGTTCCGGCGCAACGCGGCATCGTTTTGCGTCCGCGCTCCGTATCAACGTAAGCGTTGAGGTGGCCGTGCCTCAGGGCATCAGGCCGTGCAGCGGGAAGACGGCCTTCCTGGTGGCCAGGATGGCCTGGTCGACCGGATCGCCCGGGTTGTAGCCGTCGTCGAACGAAGCGAACGTGCCCGGGGCACCCTCGGTCATCGTCTCCGGGGCGGCCTGGCTGGTCACCAGCGACACGTACTCCCGCCACAGCCCCGGCGTCGCCGCACCGGGGTCGAGCGGTCGGCCCGCCGCCTCGAACAGCAGATGGGTCCAGGACCTCGGCACCACGTGCACGTGCTCGTAACCGCCGCCCCCGGTGAGCAGCCAGCGCCCGCCCGCGTACTGGTGGGCGAGCGCGTGGATCGCGGCGTGCGCGGCCCGCTGCGCGTCGATGGTCAGCTCGAGATTGGTCAGCGGGTCGTCCCGGTGCGAGTCGCACCCGTGCTGGCTGACCAGGATCTGCGGGCGGAACCTCCGCAGCAGCGGCGGCACCACGGCGTGGAAGGCCCGCAGCCACCCGGCGTCCCCGGTCAGCGCGGGCAACGCCACGTTGACCGCCGAACCCTCCGCGCGCCTTCCCCCGATATCACCCGGCCACCCGGTCCCGGGGAACAGGGATTCCGGGTGCTCGTGCAGCCCGATGGTCAGCACCCGCGGGTCGTCCCAGAACGCCCGCTCCACGCCGTCGCCGTGGTGAGCGTCCACGTCGACGTACGCGATCCGCTCCGCACCCTGGCCGAGCAGCCAGGCGATCGCGATCGCCGGGTCGTTGTAGACGCAGAACCCGCTGGCGTTCCCGGCCATGGCGTGGTGCAGGCCGCCCGCGATGCTCGCGCCGTGCTGCGCCGCCGCCGTCCAGACGGCCCGGGCCGCGGCCAGCGTGGCCCCGGTCACCATGGCGGCCGCCTCGTGCATGCCCGGGAACACCGGGTCGTCCTCGGTGCCTAGCCCGTGCATGAGCAGCACCCGTTCGGTCAGGTCCTGTTTGCCCTCGCCCAGCTGCCTGCCGCTTCCGGCCAGCCGCACCACGTCGATGTAGACGGGGGAGTGGTAGAGCTCGAGTTCGGCGCGGGTAGCCACGGCCGGGACCTCGACCGAGACCCCGTCCAGGCCGAACAGGCCGAAGGCCCGGGCCAGCTCCATGGTCAGCTTGAGCCGGATGGGCGCCATCGGGTGGCCGGGGCCGAAGTCGTAGCCGGCCAGCCCTTCGTCCCAGGCCACGTGCAGGGTGCAGGTCATCTGGGCCTCCCGGGGTGGCTAAACGTTCCTGCCCATCTGACCCTGCGGGCAGGCCTGGAGTTCCAGGGCCCGCCGGCCCTCCATTCCGGGACCTAGGTCCCGGCACAGCTGAGGCAGCCGGATGTCATGGCCAATGGCTCGGCTGAGCAGGTCTTTAGTCCCTTCGCCTAGCCCGTCATGCCCGGCGAGACTGCACCGAGACGTATCGACGACCATCGCCCAGGAGATGATCCCATGACCACGCCCCAGTCGGCCGGCGCCCCGGCTGCTGACCGCAGGCCGTACGTCATGCTCGGCATGGCCGCGGCCGGGTTCGCGCTCACCTTCTGGGCGTGGGCCCTGCTGTCGCCGCTCGGCGCGCACTTCAAGCAGGCGCTGGGGCTGACCAGCTTCCAGCAGGCCCTGCTCGTCGCCGTCCCCGTGATCGTGGGGGCGCTCGGCCGTATCCCGGTCGGCGCCCTGACCGACCGGTACGGCGGACGGATCATGTTCCCGGTCGTCGCGTTCGCGACCATCATCCCGGTCCTGTTCCTCGGCCTGGCTGGCTACCGGTCACTGACGACGCTGCTGGTCGGCGGGTTCTTCCTCGGCCTGGCCGGTACCTCGTTCGCGGTCGGAGTACCGTTCGTCAACGCCTGGTTCCCCGCCGAGCGGCGCGGGCTGGCGATCGGCGTCTTCGGCATGGGCATGGGCGGGACCGCGATTAGCGCCCTGACCACCGTCAAGCTGACCGCCCACTGGGGCATCCACGCGCCGTTCCTCGTGGTGGCCAGCGTGCTCGCGGTCTACGGCGCCACCGCCGCGCTGGTGCTGCGGGACGCGCCCGGCCGGGTTGTGCCGAGCCAGCCCGCGCTCTCCCGCCTCGCCGCGACGCTCCGGCTGCAGGTCACCTGGCAGGCGGCCGCGCTCTACGCGGTGGGGTTCGGCGGCTTCGTTGCGTTCAGCGTGTACCTGCCGGTCTACCTGAAGAACGCCTACCTGCTCACCCCGGCCGACGCGGCGGACAAGATGGCCGGATTCGTGCTGCTGGCCGTGCTACTGCGTCCGGTCGGCGGCTGGCTGTCCGACCGCGTCGCGCCCTCCCGGGTGCTGACCGGCGCGTTCGCGGTGGTGGCGGCGGCGGCGATCGTCCAGTCGCTGACGCCGGTGCTCGCCCCGATAGGCACCGTCGCGTTCCTGGTCATGGCCGCGGCGCTGGGCGCGGCCGCGGGTGCGGTGTTCGCCCTGGTCGCGCAGCGGGCCCCGGCCCAGCAGGTCGGTGCGGTGACCGGCGTGGTGGGCGCGGCCGGCGGCCTCGGCGGGTTCGTGCCGCCACTGGTCATGGGCGGCATCTACGGCGCGAGCGGGTCGTACGCCTGGGGCCTGCTGGCCCTGGCCGCCGTGGCCGCGTGCGCCATGACCTACAGCCTCAGCACGTCGGGCCAGCGGGTCAGGGCCCGGGTCGCCTGACCGGTTCCCACCCTCGTCTCGCGGGGCGGCCCACACCAGGGCCGCCCCGCGAGCGGTACACGATATAGGGCCTGGTCAGATAGCCGACGGGCGCGCTGAACACGTGCACCAGACGGGTGAACGGCCAGGCGGCGAACAGCACCCAGGCCAGCATCTCGTGGATCTGGAAGCCGACGGGCGCCGAGGCGATCAGCCCGGTATCCGGGTGGGCGTAGAACACGCTGCGGAAGTACGGTGCCACGCTCAGCCGGTAGTCATAGGGGTGCCCCAGCAGGTTGCCCAGGACCGTGGTGGAAAGCCCCGCCACGAGGGTGGCGGCCAGCAGCACGTACATGGCCTTGTCGTTGCGGGTGGTGGCGGAGAACACCGGCCCGGTGACCCGGCGCCGGTAGATCAGGATGGCCAGGCCGGCCACGGTCATCACCCCGGAGACGGAGCCGAGCGCGACCGCCACCGCGTGGTAGGCGGTCTCGCTGATCCCGATCGAGCGGGTCGCCTCCTCGGGCACCAGGATGCCGAACACGTGGCCGCCGATCACCAGCAGGATCCCGAAGTGGAACAGCGGGGAGCCGAGCCGCAGCAGCCGGCTCTCATACAACTGGCTGGAGCGGGTCGTCCAGCCGAACTTGTCGTACCGGTAGCGCCAGACATGCCCGAGCACGAAGGTGGCGATGGCCAGGTACGGGATGATGATCCACAGCACGACATCGAGGGGGCTCACCGGCGGCCTCCCATGTACTCCGGCGGGGCGAACGGCTCAAGCCCGACCTCCTCGGCCGGCGGCCCGCTGCGGGCCAGGTCCAGGGCGCGCTGCAGGTCCCGCGGCGCCGGCTCGGGCAGGGCGGCACGGATGGCGTCGACGACCGCCAGCCATGGCACGGCCGCGTCGGCCAGGGCCGTCCGGAGCAGTTCGAGCCCGGCCCGGTGCTTGCGGAACAGGGCCAGCCCTGGTTCCGGCGCCGCCGCGGTGAACTCGCACAGCACGGCGAGGTGGTCGGGCAGTTCCCGGTCGGCCAGCTCGAATCCGGCCACCCGGTAGGCGGCGGTGAACTGAAGCAGGGCCATGCCGCGTTTGCGGGTATCGCCGCAGCTGTAGTACGTGAGGTAGGGACAGCAGCGGCGGCGCAGGTCGAACGTTTCGACGTAGGCCTGCTGGAAGTCCGCGGGTGAGCGCGCGGCTACCGCCGCCAGGAACGACCGCAGCTCCGCCTGCGCCGGGCCGGTCACCGCGTCGGCCGTCGCGTGCAGCAGCGGCAGGTGCTGCCGCCATCCCGCATCCGGGTAGCCGAGGGCCAGCGAGCCGGCCCGCATGACCCGGCCGAACGTGCCCCGTTCCGACCCGCCGGTCACGAGGGGTCGTCCCGGCCGTGGCGGGGCGGCATCAGCCGGGACGTGCCGCCCTTGCCGTCCCAGTTGAGCAGGTTGACGCGCTCGGCCCCGTCCGCGGGATCGGCGAAGGTGTCCGACGTCTGCCGCTGCCGCAGGGCGTGGAAGTTCTCCACCGCGACCGGCGGCGGGCCGCCGGACGACTCGCCGAACGGCCCGGAGCCGCCCATGCCCGGGCCGCCCTCGTAGTCCAGGGAGCAGGCCAGTTCCTCCAGCTGGTGCGCCTGCGTGGCGACGTCGCCGAGCTCGACATGGGCCGGGGGGATCACGTAACGCTCGTCGTACTTGGCCAGGGCCAGCAGCCGGTACATGTCCTCGACGTCTTCGGGGGACATGCCCACCGCGGCGGGGATCGAGACGTCGGGCTCGCGCCCGAGGTTGACGTCGCGCATGAACGACCGCATCGCGGCGAGCCGGGCCAGCACGTCCCTGACCCGGCCGGCGTCACCGGCGGTGAACAGCCCGGCCAGGTAGCTCAGCGGGATGCGCAGCGCGTCGATCGCGCCGAACAGGTTCGGTGCCGCCTCGGCGTCGTGCCCGGTATCTCGCAGCACGTCCACCACCGGCGACAGCGGCGGGATGTACCACACCATGGGCAGGGTGCGGTACTCCGGGTGCAGCGGAAGCGCCACCTCGAACCGGTTGATCAGCGCCCACACCGGGGAGCGCTGCGCATCCCGCACCCAGTCGTGCGGGATGCCCGCCCGCTCGGCCGCCCGGACCACCTCAGGGTCGGCCGGGTCGAGGAACACCTCCCGCTGGGCCATGTAGAGATCCTTCTCGTCCGCAGCCGACGCCGCCGCCAGCACGCGGTCGGCGTCGTAGAGGACCAGGCCGATGTACCGGAGCCGGCCGACGCAGGTTTCCGCGCACACCGTGGGGATGCCGACCTCCACCCGCGGGTAGCAGAACGTGCATTTCTCCGCCTTGCCGGTCCGGTGGTTGAAGTAGACCTTCTTGTACGGGCAGCCGGTCACGCACATCCGCCAGCCGCGGCAGCGGTCCTGGTCCACCAGCACGATGCCGTCCTCGGTGCGCTTGTAGATCGCGCCGGACGGGCACGACGCGGCGCAGGCCGGGTTCAGGCAGTGCTCGCAGATGCGGGGCAGGTAGAACATGAACGTCCGGTCGAACTCCAGCTTGACGTCGTCGGAGATCTTCGCCAGCACCGGGTCCGCGGCCGTCAGGGCCGGCCCGCCGGCCAGGTCGTCGTCCCAGTTCGCTGACCAGGAGACCTTCATGTCCTTCCCGCTGATCAGCGATTTGGGCCGGGCGACCGGGCTGTCCCGCTGCGGCGGCGCGGTGATCAGGTTCTCGTAGTCGTAGGTCCACGGCTCGTAGTAGTCGCTGATCGAGGGCATGAGCGGGTTGGCGAAGATGTTGAGCAGCTTGGCGATCCGGCCGCCGGCCCGGAGCGTCAGCCGGCCGCGCCGGTTCAGCGTCCAGCCGCCCCGCCAGCGGTCCTGGTCCTGGTAGGTGCGCGGGTACCCCTGGCCCGGCCGGGTCTCGACGTTGTTGAACCAGGCGTACTCGACGCCGCTCCGGTTCGTCCACGCCTGCTTGCAGGTGACCGAGCAGGTGTGGCATCCGATGCACTTGTCCAGGTTCATCACCATCGCCATCTGCGCCATCGGTCTCATTGGTCGCTCCGCTCCGGCTGCATCAGTACCGCACCTCCTGGCCGCGGCGGCGGATCATGGTGACCTCGTCGCGCTGGCTCCCGGTCGGGCCGAGGTAGTTGAAGGCGAAGCTGAGCTGGGCGTAGCCGCCGATCAGGTGGCTGGGCTTGATCAGCAGCCGGGTGAGCGAGTTGTGGATGCCGCCGCGCTTGCCGCTGGTCTCGGCGATCGGCACGTCGATGACCCGTTCCTGCGCGTGGTACATGTACACCGTCCCGGGAGGCATCCGGTACGAGACGATCGCGCGGGCCACCACCACGCCGTTGCGGTTCACCGCCTCGATCCAGTCGTTGTCCGCGATCCCGGCCCGCTCCGCGTCCTGCGGTGACATCCAGATAGTCGGGCCGCCGCGGGACAGCGAGAGCATGAACAGGTTGTCCTGGTACTCCGAGTGGATCGACCATTTGGAGTGCGGCGTCAGGTAGCGCACCGTGACCCCGAGCGGGCCCTTCTCGCCGATCCGCGGCTCGCCGAACATACCCTGCATGTCCAGCGGTGGCCGGAAGACCGGCAGTTGCTCGCCGAGTTCGGCCATCCAGTCGTGGTCCAGGAAGAAGTGCTGCCGGCCGGTGAGGGTGTGCCACGGCTTGGACCGCTCCACGTTGATCACGAAGGCCGAGTAGCGCCGCCCTCCGGTTTCCGAGCCGGACCATTCCGGCGAGGTGATCACCGGCACCGGGCGGGCCTGGGTGTCCGCGAAGGTGATCTGCTTGCCCTCGTGCTCCGCGGCCAGGTCCGCCAAGGGCATCCCGGTCCGCCGTTCCAGCGTGCGGAAGCCCGCGACGGCCAGCTGGCCGTTCGTCGTCCCGGACAGGGCCAGGATGGCCTCGCACGCGTGCACGTCGCGGTCCAGTCGCGGCCGTCCGTCCGCGACTCCGCCCCGGGCGGTCCCGTTCTTGCCCTTCAGGTACTCCACCGCGCGTTCTGGCTCGAAGGTGACGCCCTTGGTGGTCAGGCCGAGCCGCTCGGTGAGCGGCCCGAGCGCCGCCATCTTGGCCGCCACCTCCGGGTAGTCGCGCTCCACCACCACGAGCTTGGGGAAATCCCGGCCCGGCGTGGGCGGCCGCCCGTCAACCCGCCAGTCGCTGACGATTCCGTGCGGTACGGCCATCTCGTCCGGCGTGTCGTGGAGCAGCGGGACGGCGACCAGGTCACGTCGGCGGCCCAGGTGCGTCGTCGCCAGTTCGGAGAACGCCCGAGCCAAGGCACCGAAGGCGTCGAAGTCGGTGCGAGTCTGCCAGGGCGGGCTGATGGCCGGGTTGAACGCGTGCACGAACGGGTGCATGTCGGTGCTGGACAGGTCGTGCTTCTCATACCAGGTGGCGGCGGGCAGGACCACGTCGGCGAACAGCGTGGTCGAGGTCATCCGGAAGTCCAGCGCCAGCAGCAGGTCCAGCTTGCCCTCGGGGGCCTCCTCGCGCCAGGTGACGTCGCGCGGCCGCTGGCCCTCGGGTGCCTCCCGGGCCCGGACCGAGCTGGATGCACCGAGCAGGTGCTTGAGGAAATACTCGTTTCCCTTGCCTGAGGAGCCGAGCAGGTTCGCCCGCCACACCGTCAGGACCCGCGGGTAGTTTTCCGGCGCGTCCGGATCCTCGGCCGCGAACCGCAGCCGCCCGGCGGCCAGCTCCCCGGCCGTGAACGCGCCCGGTTCCTGGCCGGACCGCTCCAGCGCGTCGGCGAGGTCCAGCGGGTTCCAGTTGAAGGTCGGATACGACGGCATCCAGCCGAGCCGCGCCGACTGGGCGAGCAGGTCCGCCGTAGCCATCCCGGCGAACCGGCCCTGGCCGGCCGGCGAAGCGAATGTGCCTGCGCCGAACGTGTCGTAGCGCCATTGGTCCGTGGCCAGGTACCAGTAGGCAGTTCCGATCATCTGCCGGGGCGGCCGCTGCCAGTCGGCCGACATGGCCAGCGTGGCGTGCCCGGTGAGCGGCCGCACCTTCTCCTGGCCTACGTAGTGCGCCCAGCCGCCGCCGTTGCGGCCCTGGCAGCCGGTCATCGTCACCAGCGCCAGGAACGCCCGGTAGATCGTGTCGGAGTGGAAGTAGTGGTTGGTCCCGGCGCCCATGATGATCATGGAGCGGCCACGGGATTCCTCGGCGTTCCGACCGAACTCGCGGCCGATCCGCTCCGCGGCCGCGGCCGGGACGCCGGTGATGGTTTCCTGCCAGGCCGGGGTGCACGGCTGCTCCGCGTCGGCATACGACGAAGGCCATTCGCCCGGCAGGCCGTGCCGGCTCACGCCGTACTGGGCCAGCAGCAGGTCGAACACCGTGGTGACCAGCCGGCCCGCGATCCGCCGGGCCGGCACGCCGCGGCGGATCATGCCCGCGGTCCCGTCGGCCGCGTCGAACCGTGGCAGGTCCACGGCAACGGGTTCCGCGTCCGCCCCGTGCAGGGTCAGCGTCGGTGCGATGTCGCCGAGTTCCAGGTTCCACCGGCCCAGGCCGGCCTCGCCGAAGCGGAATCCGAGCGATCCGCCGGGAACGGCCGGCTGCCCGGTCCGGCCGTCCAGGACGGCGGGCTTGAAGCCGGCGTGTTCGCTGTCCTCGCCCAGGGCGTCGGCGGTCAGGAACTTGCCCGGCTGGAAGGCATCCCCGGACGGCTCGAGCGTGACCAGGAACGGGGCGTCGGTGAACCGGGTCAGGTAGTCCGCGAAGTAAGGCACCTGGCTGTCGACCAGGAACTCGCGCAGGATCACGTGTCCCATGGCCATGGCCAGCGCGCCGTCCGTGCCGGGTGCGGGCGAGAGCCACTCGTCGGCGAACTTGGCCGCGTCCGAGTAGTCCGGTGAGCAGACCACCACCTTCTGCCCGCGGTAGCGGGCCTCGGTCATCCAGTGCGCGTCCGGGGTCCGGGTCACCGGCACGTTCGAGCCCCACAGCATCAGGTAGGAGGCGTCCCACCAGTCCCCGGACTCGGGCACGTCAGTCTGGTCCCCGAAGACCTGCGGGGAGGCCACCGGCAGGTCGGCGTACCAGTCGTAGAACGACAGCAGCGGCGCCCCGATCAGGGTGTGGAACCGGGCGCCGGCCGCGTGGCTGACCATGCTCATGGCCGGGATCGGGCTGAAGGCGGCGATCCGGTCCGGGCCCCAGGCGCGGATCGTGTGCACGTACGCGGCGGCCGCGAGCTCGACCGCCTCGTCCCAGCTCGCCCGGACGAAGCCGCCGGTCCCGCGGGCCGTCTTGTACCGCCGCGCGAGTTCCGGATTCCCGGTGATCTCGGCCCAGGCGGCGACCGGGTCACCGTCGTGGGCGGCCTTGGCCTCCCGGAACATCTCCAGCAGCACGCCGCGGACGTAGGGGTACCTGACCCGGGTGGGCGAGTACGTGTACCAGGAGAACGCGGCCCCGCGCGGGCAGCCGCGCGGCTCGTAGTCCGGCCGGTCGGGGCCGGCCGACGGGTAGTCGGTCTGCTGCGCCTCCCAGGTGATGATCCCGTCCTTGACGTAGACCTTCCACGAGCAGGAGCCGGTGCAGTTTACCCCGTGAGTGGACCGGACCACCTTGTCGTAGCTCCACCGGTCCCGGTAGAAGCTGTCCGCCTCCCGGCCGCCGGTCTTCTCCAGCGTCCGCAGGTCGGCCGAGACCACCCCCCGGCGCAGGTACCGGCCGGCCCGCACCAGAGCCTGGTCAAGATCGGTCCCGGCACCAGGTTCATGCTTCATTGCGCGCCCCCTGGATGCCTGTCATAGCCGATGGTAGACCCCGTCGGCCCTTATGAGCCTTCGTCATCCGTCGGTGGTCAGCTCTTCGGCGGGACGCCGGCCGGTGGGGCGGCTGGTCCGGACCACGCCGAACTCCAGCAGCAGTTGCGGTGCCCCCGCCAGTGCCAGGCTGCTGCGGATCTGCGCCCGGACCGGCACCGATTGCAGCGGCTCGGTCTGCAGGCTGGCGAAGACCCACCGGCCGGCGGCGCGGAGCAGCAGCCGTTGCAGGGCCTGGCCGGCGTGCAGCCAGCTCTCCTCGTCCTCGCCGGGTGTCACCAGGATCGCCGTGACCGGGGCGGGCGGCCCGCCGGACGGCGCCAATCCCCAGCCGCGTCCCAGGTCGAAGTCGCGCTGCGGCAGGCTCCCGGTCTCACTCCCGGTCGCGGCGGGGAAGGCATGCGCCGGCACGCCATCCCTGGCCTCGCTGTCGGCCTCGCGTGTCCACCGCCGTGTCTCGGCTCGCGCCTGGATCTCCGCAGGCGACGTCGGATAGAGATCTTGCCTCCGGCGCCACGCGGCGAGGATCGCCGTGAGCCTTTGATACGCGGGGCCGCCGTCGACGATCACCAGCGTCGCGCCTTCGGCCGCGGCGTCGTCGTGCAGCCGTGCGAGCAGATCGCCGGGCAGCGGGCCGGGTTCGAACGCGCCGCGGTGGGTGTGCCGGTGCGGCACGGCCCGGAGCATCGCCCGCTCGTCTGCCGTCACGGGCGACGGGCGGCCCGCCCGCACCCGGGCCAGCAGATGCCGCTGGCCGGGCTCGGGGAACAGGTCGGCCTCGGGCTGGTAGCCGAGGGAGCGGATCGCAAGGCGCAGCCCGAACAGCGCCGCACCGCAGCTGATGATCATTTCCCGGCCGGCCGGGTCTTCCAGCAACTGGCGGCCCGTGTCGGCGTACAGCTCGACCGCCTGTTCGGTGACGGTGAACCGCCACGGCTGGGTGTTGTGCACCGACGGTGCGCGGGCCGCCACCTCGATCAGGTAGCCAGCGCGTTCGGCTAGATCTGGTGCTGGGTTTTGCGCTGTCTTGCTTGCCTTGGTCACGTTGCTCACGCTCGGGCGGGCGCGCGGCGGGCGGCAGGGCCGAAGGTCCCTATCGTGCGGGCTGAACGCCCGTAGGCATTCCGCCGCGCCGGTCAGAGTCTAAACTTGGCGTTTAACCTCCCGGGCTCGGCGTGGTTTC
>WNGL01029797.1_pt1 | contig 12406 bp, 13 predicted proteins | sample 5400591 | NCBI WGS metagenome assembly WNGL01 (sample SAMN13153377, study PRJNA577476) | soil metagenome | isolation source: 80 cm soil or saprolite under Garry oak tree replicate 1 | place: USA:California | collected 2016-06-15
AACAAGCAGATAAGCGGCAGGAGGTCGGAATCTTATGGCAACAACAGTGCAGATGAAAGTGAGCCCGGAGGATCTTTCCCAGGTCGCGACGGGCGGCGAGCGGATACCGAATCCGGGGATCATGGTGATTTTCGGCGCCTCCGGTGACCTGACGAAGCGCAAACTGCTGCCCGCGCTCTTCCACCTTGAGCAGTCCGGTCTGCTGCCGAAGGAGTTCGCGATTGTGGGTGTGGCGCGACGCGCGCTCGGCGATGAGTTCGCGGCTGACATGCGTTCAGGCATTGTCGAGTTTGGCGACGTGAAGGATTCCGATCCGAAGCTCGAAGCGTTTGCGAAGAAGATCAGTTATTACGCTTTGAGCTTCGACGATGCTTCTCACTACGCGGGGTTGAAGGATGAGTTGGACCGCATCGCGAAGGAAAAGGGCATAGGCCCCGATCGGCTTTTTTATCTCGCGACCGCGCCGGAATACTTTGCGTCTATCATCGAGAATCTTGGTGCGCTGGGAATGGCGCAACCGGACCAGGGCCGTGTGGGCGTGGTGATTGAAAAGCCATTCGGTCACGATCTCGATTCGGCGCGCGAACTAAACCACCAGGTCAACGCAGTTTTCCATGAGAATCAGGTCTTTCGCATCGATCACTATCTCGGCAAGGAAACGGTGCAGAACATTTTGGTCTTCCGGTTTGGCAACGGGATCTTCGAGCCAATTTGGAATCGCAACTACATCGACCATGTGCAAATCACCGCCGCGGAAACGCTGGGCGTCGAGGGCCGAGGGCCGTTTTATGAAAAAGCCGGCGCCCTGCGCGACGTGGTGCAGAACCATGTGATGGAGTTGCTGAGCTTCGTGGCGATGGAGCCGCCGTCGAGCTTTGATGCGGAGGCAGTGCGTCGCGAGAAGGTAAAAGCGTGGCGAGCGATTCCGAGTATTCCCATCACGAATGCTGTGCGCGGGCAGTATGGACCGGGCGTGGTGCAGGGGCAGAAAGTGGTTGGCTATCGCGACGAGGATCGCGTGAATCCGGAGTCGGGCACGGAGACGTACGCGGGTGTTCGTCTGGAAATTGAAAACTGGCGCTGGGCGGGTGTTCCGTTTTATCTGCGTGCGGGCAAGCGGATGAAGAAGCGCGCGACGGAGATCAGCATCCAGTTCAAGCAGCCACCGCTACTGATTTTCAATCGCATGCAATCGGGCGGGCCGTGCACGGAGATCCAGCCCAACCTGCTGACGATTCGCATCCAGCCGGACGAGGGTATTGCGCTGCGCTTTGGCGCCAAGGTGCCGAATACGCCGAATATGTCGGTATGCCCAGTGAATATGGACTTTGATTACTCGGCGGCCTTCGGGACATCGAGCGCGAACGGATATGAGCGGCTGCTGCTGGACGCGATGCTGGGCGATCAGACGCTGTTCGCGCACCGCGACGGCGTGGAGGTTACCTGGGCGCTTTATACGCCGATTCTGGAAGCGTGGGCGGCTAAGAATCCTGAGGTGTTCCCGAATTACTTTGCGGGCACTTGGGGACCGGACTGCGCGGACCGGTTGCTGGAGCGCGGCGGGCATACCTGGCGGAATAACCTTGGGGGGAAAGGCTAGGCGACAATCGCCAGAGTCAACCTCATCCAATAAAACAACGGGCCGGAATTCCGCAAGGAATTCCGGCCCGTTGTTTTGCGGATGCTCGAGGTTTATGGGCAGCCGGTGAAGGCGAGATTCGGAGTTATAGCCACGCTGGTGAAAGGCCCAGTGCCGGTCAGCGCGATGGGTGGGTTGGAGTTCAGGTCCAAAGTGGTGCAGGCGTTAGTCGTGATGCCGTCCACGGCGTAGCTGGCGAGCGGAGCGCTCTGGGTGAGGGTTACTCCACCTGCGGACCAGGCGCCGCTAAAGGCACCGCCCGATGGAACCGGCAGCGAGTAGTTGATGCAGTCTGTGCTAGCAGGACAGGCGACTGGAGGAGTTCCAACCGGACCGACAACTGTCGTTACCACCTGGGTTGTCGCATAGAACGGTGTGGTAGTGGGCTGTTGCGGGATGGTGTAGGTGACAGAGTTCACGGTCTCGAGTGCGCTCAGCGAAACGTCGATGGAAGTGGCAGCTGCAGGAGTCGCGTTGTTTTGTGACGTGACGAGGCCTGTGAGATTGGCGACTGAACTTGCAGCTGCGAGAGTTGGAGGATTCAGGTTGATGTTGCCCGTCGTGCTGCCGACGGAGACTCCAGTGACGATGGTTGGCGAGTAGAGGGCTCCATCGGAAGTGCGGGAGCCGGCGATGACGATGTCATAGGTTCCAGCGGGAAGCGGGCAGAAGACGAAGGAGCCATCGGCATTGGCGGTCGTCGATTGGATGACGCGGTCTACACCGCCGGAGTCTTTCTGCTCCACGGCGACAAACACTGAACCAATTACGGGCTTGCCAGTTGCGCCGTCCAGAACAACTCCGTTGATGGAGGAGGAGGTGGTGCTGACTTCTCCGGCGTGCAGAACGGGCTTCAGGCGGTATTGGCCGTTGCCTTCCGGCACGATCGATGAGCAGGTGTTGAAGTCGATATCGAGGTCTTTGGTTTGACCTGCTGCGATCGTGAATCCGCCAGAAGCGATTTGGCCGGAGGGAATCTTTAGGCCGGTTTTGGCCTCGCTCGAGAGTTGCAAAGCGTGGGCGGTGCCGGGATCGGAGGTAAGCATGACGCAGTTGGCGGAGTTACCGCAGGCGTTGCCGCTGATGCTGAGGCTGTTGTCGGCCAGGATGATCCGTATCTGCTCATAGGTGCCTGCCTGCAGTTGCTGCGCATCACCGAGAGAGGCGAGGAAGCACTGGTTGCTGGCCTGGCCGAGCAGATCAATCTGCTTAGGAGCCTTGGAGAGACTTGGAGTAAGGTCCACCCATCCGCTGTCGTTGGGTCCTGCGGACGAACTGATATTCGCCTGCACGTCGGTAATTGTCACGTAGACGTGGGCATAGGGGCCGCCAGGGGCCTGGCAGGTCGCCGGGTCGCTGACCATGGTGGTAACCATGCCCATTCCCGAAGTTAGGTTGCCGGTCATAGTGCTGCTACATGCCGCGACGATGAGGGCCGCAACGAGCAGACAGCCAACGGCAAAAATCGGCTGCCAAAGGTTTCTAGGTGAGTTTGGTGAAACTGGATTGCGCTTTCCGAACATGGCTTCCTCCGAACGTGGTCTCTCGAGAGCAGGAGCAGACCCAGGCGTACATCGAATGAGACAGGGGAACTTGAAACAAAGGGGGAACCGGGGTGGACTTCCCTTACATCTAAACAGGTTAGACGCCGGGGGGACAACTGGGGGAAGCGGCTACTCGCGGACAATCTTGACGAAAGTACCGTCGGGCAGGTCACCTTCGAGCAAGTGAACGACACCACCTTTGACGTAACCGTCAAAGACCAGGCGCGGCGGCTTGGGCACCGCGGCCTCTTTGAGCTTGCGATCAGCGGGCTCTCTCGTGTGGTCAGCATGGGGGTTAGCTGCAGCGGCGAGCGGTTTTCTCATTCCTTTATCCATGGCTTCGTTCGCCAAACGGTCGGCTTCCTGGTTACCTCCGCGCAGGGTGTGGCGCATTTCGAAGCGGTCCAGGCGGCCGGCGAGGCGCTTGGCCTCTTCCCATAGGGGGCGCAAGCCGGGGCTGGATACCTTGTACTGGCCCTTCATCTGCTTGACCATCAGCTCGGAGTCGGAGATCACGCGGAGGCGCCTTGCGCTGTGTTCGACGGCCCACTTCAAAACCGCCAGTAAGCCTGAGTATTCGGCGAAGTTGTTGGTCTGGCGGCCGAGGTATTCGCTGAGGCGGGCTACGATGCGGCCCTGGTCGTCTTCAATTACGGCGCCATATCCGGCAGGGCCGGGATTTCCGCGAGAGCCGCCATCGCAGTGGGCGGTGAACCAGCCACTCGCGTCGGTGGCGGGATTCTCCATGCCCGGGAAGAGGGATTCGTTCATTGCTTCTAGTGTAATGGGGTGCAACGGGTGGCACGGGAGGGTCATATCCTGCACAATGGCCGCTCACCAATCCGAGTTGATTCCCGTCTACAGAGTGCGAACACTTCTATTTACCGGAGCAGAAACTCGATGGCAACGGAAGCTGTTAGCTACCCCTCTTCACCTGCAGCAGTCGCGGGGACTTTCGCGTGGCCGGCCACAAGGAAGGTACAATCTTCCGCAGGCATGGCTGCATCGAGGGCAATGGACGGACCGGATCGCGCCCAGGAGCGCCTGCAGGCTCGCGCGCCGGAGATGGAGCTGATTCGCGAGGCGCAGGCAGGATGCTGGTTCGCCAGTATGAACAGCAGGTTTTGCGACTGGCTTTGCACCTGACAGGCTCTGAGCACGACGCCGAAGACATCTATCAGGAAGCCTTTTTGAAGGCGTTCCGGTATATCGGGAATTTCAGGTTCGAGTGTTCGTTTTATACATGGATTTACCGGATTGTCACCAACCTCTGCCTGGACCAGTTACGGCGACGGAAGACCCGCCGGGAAGACTCGGCGGTGGTTCTGGATCACTCCGGGGACGAGATCGACATGCTGGCGTCGGTTTCGGACAACCGGTCATTTTCAAACCCGGCGAAGGAACTGGATCGCAAGGTGCTGGGCGAGAGGATTCAGGCGGCACTGAGCAAGCTGACACCGCGCGAGCGGATGGTTTTTGAGTTGAAGCACTATCAGGGTCTCCGCCTGCGCACGATTGGGGAGATGTTGAACACCACGGAAGAAACCGCCAAGAATACGCTCTTCAGAGCGACCAAGAAGTTGAGGACACAACTGGCGGGATTGCGGTAAGCCGGTCCTGCGGACGGCGGAGTTTTGGACCGAGTTTGTAGCATTGTTTTCCGAGGCTGGAAGGACGTAGAGAGATGAATTGCGAACTAGCACACGAGCGAATCGTGTTGGCGGCCTATGGCGAGCTGCCAGATGAACAAGCACACGAGCTGGAGCGGCACCTGGCCGCCTGCGTCGAGTGTAGCCAAGAGCGGCAGCAGTTACTGGCTCTGAAGACGCTTGCCGCCGTCCATCTCGTTGCTGAGCCGGACGCGAATCTTGTAGCGCGTTCTCGGTTGCGCCTGGAAGAGGCGCTCGATGCTCTACCGCCGAAGCGCTGGTATGAGCGGATTGGCCAACGCATCGTAAACAACTTTGCCAACCTGCAGTCTGCGCCGGTGGCTGCGTGCCTGTTGCTGATTGTGGGAGCCGGAGCGGGGACGCTCGGCGGCTATGAGTTTGCGCAGGGCGGCGCGGCGCATGCTGCGTTGCGGACGCAGCAAGCTGTTCAGGCTGCAAACACGCAAACCCAGCCAGTCGCGGCGGCTCCGGCAGAGGTGGCAAACATTTCGAGCATCGTGCGCCAGCCGAACAGCGAGATGGTGGAAGTGCGCTACAACCAGGTTGTGCCGCAGCGGATCCAAGGCTCTCTGGAGGATCCGGCCATTCGGCAGTTGTTGATGCTGGCATCGGAGAACTCTGCATCTGCTGGGGTTCGCGACGACTCAGTGGGCTTGCTGGCAGCCGAGTGCCGCGCCGGCCATAGTTGCCAGGGAGAAGGAATTCGCGACGCGCTGATGGTGGCCTTGCGCTACGACAAAAATGTAGGCGTACGCGAAAAGGCGCTGCAGGGCCTGGAGCCATACGTCGCCGAAGATATGCGAGTGCGCGATGCAGTGCTCGAGGCGCTGATGAACGACAGCGACGCGCGCATTCGAACGGAAGCCATCACCATTTTGGAGCCGGTGGAAGCCGACACAAGCGTAAGACAGGTCTTGTCGACGGTTGCCACTTCGGACCATAATCCCCATATCCGAACGGTGTCCCGGGAAGTTTTGAGCCGGGCACCCGTGATTCAATAACCAACCCTTACTTTCGGGCCTATGCGCCGTCAATACAGAGTGCGGACCCTGGGGAAGGAACAAAGAGGGAAGAAAATGAATTGCTTTATGAGGCCGTACATTCGTCTTGGAGTTGCCGCATTGCTCGGCGCCACAGTGATAGTAGTGCCACCGGGCGCTGCTGCTCAGTCTTCTCGCGTTGCGCAGCTTGTTGAGGAGCCGAGCCCGCTGCTGCTCCACTCCGGGTCGCAGGGCTATCTGGGCGTGCTTGTGGGCGATGTAGACAACGACTCAGCACCCAAACTCAAATTGAAAGAAGTTCGCGGAGCGCTGATAACGCTCATCGATCACGACGCTCCGGCGGCGCAGGCGGGGCTGCGCGTGAACGACGTGGTGCTTGAAGTGAACGGACAGGCGGTGGAAGGGTCCGAGCAATTTGGCCGCATGATGCGCGAGATACCTGCGGGCCGCAAGGTCAGCATTGTTGTCAGCCGCGATGGCGCCAATCAGACCATCGTTGTGCAACTGGCCGATCGCAAGAAGATGGAGAATGACGTCTGGAACAAACTCGGCAGCGGCAACGATGTCTTCACGTCGACGCGTGGCATGGGCATCCTTGGGAACGGCGGTGGAGGCGATGCGCCACTACCGGGGGGTTTTCATATGCCTTTCTTCGGCAGCAGCCTGAATGTGGGCGCGCTGGTTGAGCCGCTGACTTCGCAGATGGCTGAGTACCTTGGCGTTCCAAGCGGACTGATGGTGAAGCAAGTGGTGCGCAAGAGCGAGGCGGCCGCGGCTGGACTGAAAGCTTTCGATGTGATTCTCAAAGTCGGAGCGGAAGGCATTGCCACGATCTCTGACTGGGACCGTTCGCTGCGTGCAAATCAGGGCAAGCCGGTGCAAGTGACCATCCTGCGCGACAAGAAGCAGCAGACACTGACCCTGCAGGTGGATTCGAAACGGAAAGGCAAAGTAGATTTCCTCGAGGTCTTTCCTGCAGACAACTGTCCGTTGATGGCGATGGTTGATCCTGACTCGGCGCAGAATTTTGACCTGACGCAGAATTTTGCGCAGCAGTTTCCAATTGACGAGTCCGCGGTGCAGTCGATGCGGGAACAGGCTGAGGCGCTCAAGGATCTGGCAGGATCGATGCACTTCGAGATCACTCCGCAGCAGGCTGAGGAATTTCGCAAGCAGGCTGAGACGTTGCGCGACAGCTTGACGGGGCATAACTTCCAGATCGATCAGAAACAGCTTGACCAGATGAAGCAGCAGATGGAAGAGATGCGGAAGAATTTCAAGCCGGAAGACTTCAAGCTGGTTCCGGAGCAGATGAATGATCTGCGGCTTCAAATGGACAAGTTGAACAAGATGCGACCGGAGTAGTTCAAGCTTCAGGAACTCCCGATGAGCCTGATGATCCAGCGGATGCGCACTATTCGTCTGCGCTCGTTCGGCGAAGAACTGCAACGCGGGCAGATGGAGCATCTGCAGGCGCTCGGTTTTGGCGACCACGTCTAGGTAAGAAAAATCGAAGCTGTACGCAGGGCGCCGCCGGGCTACCGGTTGGCGCCTTTCGCATTTAGCGCGCCATGTAAAAGCTGAACATATCGGTGTTGGGCGGCTGCACGCCTAGTGCGCGCAGCATGGAGACGATCTGGCCGCGGTGAATGGAGGAATGGTTCACGGCGTGAGCTAGGATCTCCCAACGCGCGAGGTGGAATTCGCCCCCGTCGGGCAGACGTGTGGACATCTTTCCGGTCAACTTTTCATCGTCGGCGGCTTCGATCCATTTGCTCAATCCTTGCCACACTTCCGGCCAGCGCTGTGCGATATCTTCGAGCGAGGGTTCCGGCGCGCGATCGCCAAATAGCCGCTGGTCGCCCACCTCCACCAAAGGCGGCAACGCGTCACTCACCAGCCGCCGAAGCCAGACGCGTTCCGCATAGTAAATGTGTCGAAGCGTCTTGAGGATGCTGGAGTGCGACGCGCCGAGATCGCGATCAAGTTGCACGGGCGACAGTGGCGAGCAGGCGCTGAGGAGTTCCTGGTTGGCCCAGGCAGTGTATTGGATATCGGTGAGCAGAACCTGCTTAAGCTGCGACATGGCGGAGATTATAGAGCGCGAGGGGGCGGCCGACTGTGCCCCCTCTGAGATGGTCTATTGAGATGGTTGCAGGATACAACCCGGGGTGGATCGCGCAATCGCCCACTCCTCTTCTGTCATGTCCACGGAAACATCGGCAAACAGGGGCGTGCTCAGGTAGCGCTCGCCCGTGTCGGGCAGCATGCAAAGAATCGTTGATCCTTTCGGAGCTTCGGCTGCTACGCGGAGAGCACCGGAGAATGTGGCACCTGACGAGATGCCGACAAAGATACCTTCTTTGCGAGCCAACTCTTTGCTGCAGCGCATGGCCTCTGCATTCTCTATGCGCAGAACCTGGCTGATGGCCTTGGAGGCGACGGCGTCTCCGGTGAGTTTGGCAATGAAGTCAGGGCTCCAACCCTGCATGGGGTGGGGCTTCCACGAGGGGTGGCCCTCCGTAGCCGAACCGTCCGGCTTCCGGCCTTGCTCAATTCCGCTTGAAAGCATCGGCGCATCGTCCGGCTCGCAGACTACGATTTTGGTTTCAGGCCGCTCTTTGGCAAGCACGCGCGCAACTCCTTTAAGCGTGCCGCCGGTGCCAAATCCGGTGACCCAGTAATCGAGGCGTTCGCCGTTGAAGTCATCCAAGATTTCCTTGGCCGTGGTTCGCGAGTGCATGTCGGCGTTGGCTTCATTCTCAAACTGGCGCGTGTAAAACCAGCCATGCGTCTCAGCCAATTCGACGGTTTTGGCCACCATGCCCACTGCTCTTGCCGACGCAGGTGTAATTACAACCTTCGCTCCAAGGAAGCGCATGAGCTTGCGGCGCTCGATGCTGAAGGTTTCTGCCATGGTGACCACGAGCGGGTAGCCTTTTGCCGCGCACACCATTGCCAGGCCGATGCCGGTGTTGCCGCTCGTGGCTTCGACGACCGTTTGGCCAGGCTTGAGCTGTCCAGTCCTCTCCGCGTCCTCGATGACGCCGAGGGCAAGGCGGTCCTTCACGGAGCCGAGGGGGTTGAAGGCCTCGATCTTGACGTAGAGGTTTACGTGGGGAGGCGCAAGTCGATTGATCCTGACCACCGGGGTGTTGCCTACAGTTTCAAGAATATTGACGTATCGCTTTCCCATTCATTTCCCTCCGAAGGCGCGCATTGGCTTGAGAAGAATTGGATTTCCTGGTTGATTTTCGTACAGCTAACGGGGGCCACACGCATGAGATACGAGGGGGCATGCGGAGCCTCTGAGTTATATCGCAGTGCGACCGCCCCCTGCAAGTCGTTTTCAATTAAGATTTCTGCGAGGTCGTCATGCACAAGCCAGGAAGCATTGAAGCCCGCGTATCGCCGCTGGCCATAAGCACAGAAGTATTCCGCAATTCAGGGCACCAGTTGGTCGATCGCATCGCAGCATTTCTCGACTCGCTTCCTCAGCGGCCAGTAACTACCGGGGAATCGCCTTCAGTTGTACGCGAAGCACTGGGGGCGCAGGGTTCGCTGCCACGGCATGGAACCGATCCTGCTCAATTGCTGGATCACGCTGCGGATCTTCTGTTCGAGCATTCGCTTTTCAATTCGCATCCGCGGTTTTGGGGATATGTGACCTCGCCGGCGGCCCCGATCGGGGTGCTTGGCGAACTGCTCGCGGCCGCTATGAACTCAAATTGTGGCGCCTGGGTGCTGTCGCCCATGGCCAGCGAAATTGAAGCACAGACGATTCGCTGGATTGCGGAGATGTTGAGTTATCCCGTCGACTGTGGCGGGTTGTTTGTAAGCGGCGGAAACATGGCGAATATTGTGTGCTTTCTTGCGGCTCGGCAGGCGAAGGCGGGATGGGATGTGCGCACGAAGGGTATGGTTGGCGCCCGTATGCGCGCCTACTGCTCAAAAGAGACGCACACATGGATTCAGAAGGCGGCGGATATTTCGGGGATCGGGACAGATGCTGTTCGTTGGATTGACGTGGATGATGAATCACGGATGGATGTTGCGGCGCTGCGAGAGCAGATTCGCCGGGACATCGACGCGGGCGATCAGCCGTTCCTGGTCGCAGGAGCTGCGGGCACAGTGAGCACCGGCGCACTGGACCCGCTGCCGGAGTTGGCTGCGGTGTGCCGCGAATTCGATCTGTGGTTGGCGATCAGCCGTTCCTGGTCGCAGGAGCTGCGGGCACAGTGAGCACCGGCGCACTGGACCCGCTGCCGGAGTTGGCTGCGGTGTGCCGCGAATTCGATCTGTGGTTTCACGTTGATGGCGCTTACGGGGCGCTGGCTGCGGTGTTGCCGGATGCTCCCTCGGCCTTCGCGGGGTTGAAGGAAGCGGACTCGATTGCGGTGGACCCGCATAAGTGGCTCTACGCGCCGCTGGAGGCGGGGTGCGCGCTAGTGCGCAGTGCGGACAAGTTGCGCAATGCTTTCGCCTATCATCCGCCGTATTATCACTTCGGCGATGAGGCTATCAATTACTTCGATCTCGGGCCGCAGAATTCGCGCGGGTTTCGCGCCCTAAAGGTCTGGCTCGCGCTGCAGCAGGTGGGGCGTGAAGGCTACGAGCAGATGATCGCCGATGACATACGCTTGTCTCGCGCGATGTTTGAGAGAATCCCAGAGCACCCGGAACTCGAAGCTCTGACGCAGGGGTTGAGCATCTGCACGTTCCGTTTTGCGCCGATGGATCTGAAAAATGGCAGCGATGGGTGCGCAGCGTACCTCGACCAATTGAATCGAGAGCTGTTGACGAATCTGCAGCAAGGTGGGGAGGCGTATCTTTCGAACGCGATCGTCCATGGCAAGTTTGCGTTGCGCGCGTGCATTGTCAACTTCCGCACGTCGCTTGAAGACGTTGAGGCGCTGCTTCCGATCGTCGTGCGGATCGGCAAGCAACTTGATGCGGAGATGCGGCCGGCCGAGTTGGTCTGAAGAGTTCGCAAAAAATGGATGCAAAGCGAGCGGGTGTCTGTGCACACTCGCTTTCATTCCGTCCCATCGCGGTTGTCCACATCCCATAAAGATCCAGCGATATCGGTCAATTTTTCGCGGGGCGAAAGCGCGCTGGGTCCATTGCCGTTCCATTTCGCGCGGCGATCTGCGCGTGCTTACGCACCAGGACTGGCAGATGCGAGAGCATCGCCTCGCGGAGGAATTGCCCGCTCTGTACGGGTGAGGCGGGTGAAGCAAGGCGCAACCGAGGGCGGCGTGTCCGCTATTTCACGCCCTTGTCGGGGTTCCAGACGCCCTGGAGTTTGCGGACGTAGAGGATCTGGCCAATGTGGTAGGCATTACGGGTTCCGATGTGCGCGATGAGTGAGGCATTCTTGGCGAGCGTCGCGTCGTCCGCGGTTTCGACGGCCTTCTCCCAATCGATCATCACCTGGTTGAGTTTCTTCACGAGGTCATCCCATTGGGTAGCGGTGAAGTTGTCGAAGGTTTCGTTGTTATTGCCGTCGAAGGGAGCGGGCTTTTCGCCCTTGAACTGGGTGAGCGAGCGGTCGTCCCAGTACCAGAGGTGGTAGGCGAGCTGGCCTACCGAGTGATTGCCTTTGCCCGGAGTCCACTTGGCCTGTTCGGCGGTGAGGCCCTCGACGGCGATGTTGGCGGGGACGTACCAATCTTCTTCGGTGTGGCTCGTGCGGAGCTGCTCAAGGAGGACTCCGCGAAGGGTGGTCGGCGGTTTCTTTGCATCGGCCTGGGCGGCGACGGTTTAGCGGGGCGGCAAGGAGCAGGAGGAGAGCAAGCTTTCTCATGGGGTAGGACCTCGCGTGCAAAGTATAACTTCACTCCATGGACCAAGGCTCGTCCATGGGGATTCCGGACGCGCATTTTGAGAGGAAATGTGACGGGTGCGGTTGTTTATGGGCCGGTTCGCAAACTCGGGGCGCGGGTGGGCACTTATCGATTGGCGTGAAAACGAAGGTCGCATAGGGTTCAGATTGTTATGAGCCCAAACCAACAACCTGTCCTCCAAATCGCCCAGCAATCAGACAATTCAGCCAACACCCTCGAACTGGAGCGCGGAGAGCAGCCGGCGTTGGGGCTCTTTGCCGTGGGGATGATCGGGCTTGGTATTGTTGCGTTGGTTTACGGAGATTTTGCGCTGGTGTGGCAGCCGGTGGCGGATTGGGTGCCGGGGCGAACGGGGCTGGCATATGGGTCCGGTGTGCTGATGCTGCTTTGTGGCGCGGGACTGCTGTTTCGTTCGACAGTGGCGTGGTCGATGCGTGTTCTGTTTCCGTACTTGATTTTGTGGGCACTTCTGAAAGTGCCGGCTCTGGTCGTGGCGTGGCGGATTGAAGGCGTGTGGCTCGGCTTTGGCGAGCTTGCAGTGCTCGCGGCGGGCGGGTGGACGCTATTTGCGCGGCTCGGTGGGGTGAGAGAAGGGTCACGTTTGAGTTGGGCGGCGGGGGACAGTGGCGCAAGGATCGCGCGGATCGTGTTTGCGGTTTGGCTGATTCCGATTGGGCTTTCGCACCTGGTTTATGTGCAGCAGACG
>WNGL01010980.1_pt1 | contig 12405 bp, 6 predicted proteins | sample 5400591 | NCBI WGS metagenome assembly WNGL01 (sample SAMN13153377, study PRJNA577476) | soil metagenome | isolation source: 80 cm soil or saprolite under Garry oak tree replicate 1 | place: USA:California | collected 2016-06-15
ACGCCTTAATCTGTTGAATACTTACGGGGTCAATCTAACCGCAGCCCCGCCAATTTTGCAATAACTTTCTGCGGGCAAAGTGAAAAGACTTCGTCTTGTCATCGAAAATCAAAATTTTGCGCACAACCAAGCGCGCGCGGACTTTGTGGCGACGATGACTGAGGGAATCCACACTCAAGCGCTGCGTAGCAAGCCGTGATATAAAAGTGGTTGGCCTGACCAATCCGTGATAGCATCCGCGTGCAAATTGAACTACTTACAGCGTCATAGTAGGCGGCAATGCTAGTCCCCTTTCAAATGCGTGCCCCTTCGAAGCGTTCGACGACGACGGCGAGCATCCTCATCATTTCGCTCGCGACCCTGGGATGGAGCGTGAATCGATTGCTGCCGCGCGCGCGGGGCTTCGAAGGGGTGCCCGCCAAAGCGGAAAGCAGGAGGCAGGAGGCAGGAGGCACTAAGCAGAACATAAGTCCATCCAGCCCAGAAACCAACCAATCGTTCGTCTCTGATCGCAAATTAATCGACTCGGATAACGACGGCATCCCCGACGCTGTCGAACTGCACGCGTTTCAAGATCGTGACAACTTTCGTCGGTGGTTCACGGCAATCGCTGAGATGCAGTTCTATCAGTTGAGCGATCAATGGAAGGTCGAGCAGCGCGATTGTGCCGGACTGGCCCGCTTCGCAGTTCGGGAAGCGCTCCGGCGTCACGATCGCCTCTGGTTTCAGAAGATGGGCCCGGGCTACGAAACTGTAGCGTCGGATGTTGCCGGCTTCGACCTCGATCACAATCCGCTCGGAGAAAAAATCTTTCGCACTGATTTCGGATCGTTTCATGAGAGCGATCTGCGAGACGGGAGATTTTCTGAATTCGCCGACGGCCGCGCCCTCAAGAACTTCAATACGATTTTTGTGAGCCGTAATGTACGGGAAGCCGAAACCGGCGATCTGCTTTTCTTCTATCAACCCTGGGTCCAGAAGTTTCCCTATCACGTGATGATTTTCCTGGGCTCGCCGCGCGTGGCGCCAAACGGAGAAAGGGACTGGGTTGTGTATCACACCGGCTCGTCACCGACAGACAAGGGGACGGTTAAGAAGGTCGAGCTTTCGATGCTCGAACATCATCCCGATCCGCGTTGGCGCTGAAGATTCTTGAATGAGAACGTTACAGAACCGGGAGCGATCTTTCTCCTCTCCCTTTGGGAGAGGTTGGGTGAGGGTCCCGACTTTGTCGGGATAGCGACCGGATGATATGAAACTCGCTATGAGATTGACGCAAGGTTTTTCAACCGCAGAGGACACAGAGGGGTTTCGCAGAGGAACGCAGAAATTGGTTTTCCTCTGGCTCCTCTGCGAAAAACTCAGAGTCCTCTGCGGTTAGATCTTCGTTTTAGTAACCAGTGTCTCCAAGGAGGCAATCGATCGTGTCTGAACCTAATCAACGCCTGCGTAACATTTTGCTGACCGCGGCCATTTATCTAATCGTCGTCGCATCCGCTTTTGGCTTCAACGTGATTCGTGCGCGCGCCGCGCGGAACCAACCGGCGCCGCCCGCACCGCCAGAGACGCCCGCGCCGACTGTCGCCACCACTAAGCCCTACTTCTCTCTGACAACGAATCGCACTTATTCGCCAAACGAATCATCGCGCGTCTGGGCCAGCTATCAAAATATCGACCATCTCGACTTCCGCGTCTATCGGGTCAAAGACCCGAACAAATTTTTCAAGCAACTCGACGACCCGCATCAGATGGGCGAGAAAGAGAAGGAAGAAATCTCGCAGGGCTATGGCGCGCGGATTTCTCTGCTCGAACGTACGCACCGATTAAAGATTTCTCTGTTCACCGCCGTCAGAGATTACGTCCGCGCGCATTTGTTGACACAACACCGCGAGACTTTCAATCAAAAGTTCCGCAAAGAGACTGAACCGACCCGCACACCGCTCAACATAGCCGACTATGCGCGCGTGCCTCTGCTCAATCCCGATCAGAAAGTGAAAGACTGGCGCGAGCCTCTGCCGCCACTCGAAAAAGAATACGACAGCCGCATGGTCACGCTCGGAAAACAGGAACCGGGTGTCTATCTGATCGAAGCCGTGAATGGCGATCTGCGCGCCTATTCGATCGCCATCGTCAGCAATCTAACGATGATCGAAAAGACGACGAAGGACGGCCAGGTCCTGGTTTATGTTGTCGATCGTAAGACCGGCGCGCCGCACGAAGGCGTCAGCATCGAAGTCACCAAAAGCAAACAGGTCCTGGCCAGCGGCACAGCGCGACAACTTCGTCATCTCTGACGTCGAATCATTCTATTTCAGCGGCGAGGGCGGCGAAGACGATGCCCTGACGAGCGAGGACGTCACCGGCTACATCTACACCGATCGTCCAATCTATCGCCCGGCACAGAAAGTCTATTTCAAAGGCATCCTGCGCCAATGGGGCCGCAACGGCTACCAACTGCTCGACAGCAAAACCGTCGACGTAACGATCGAAGATCCGAACAACGGCAAGATTTTTGAGAAGGAACTGCCGCTATCGACGCGCGGCAGTTTCAGCGGCGACATAGACCTCGCCGACGAAGCGCCGCTCGGCAACTACAACATCACGGCCGCGGTTGGCGACGCAAAATCGAGTGGCTACTTCGAAGTTCAGGAATACAAGAAGCCGGAATTCAAAGTGACGGTCAAAGGCCCGAAAGACTTTGCCGCCGTCGGTGAAAAAGTGAAGTTCACGGTCAACGCCAATTATTTCTTCGGGGCCCCGGTGACCAATGCCGACGTGCATTACTACATCTACAAGCAACGCTATTACCACTGGTGGTGGGGCGACGAATCGACCGATGAATTCGACGACGCGGCGGGACCAGAGAACGAAGGTGGCGACGAAGAAGACTCCGGTTACTACGGCAGCGATCTGGTGACTGAAGCCGATGGCACGCTCAATTCCCGCGGCGAGATGAGCGTCGATTTCGAAGTGCCCACGCCTGAAGAGAAAGACGAGTGGGACTATTCATATCGACTCGAAGCGCAGGTCACTGACGCCTCGCGCCGCGAGATGCAGGGCCAGGCCTCTTTCATCGGCACGCGCGGCAAGACAGTTGCCGACGCTTACCCGGAGCGCTATCTCTATTACCAGGGCGACACCGCGAAGATCAAAGTAAAGACCGCTGACTATGCGGGCCATCCGGTTTCCGAAAAAGTCACGCTCAAGTTCATAGAACAGAAATACGAGAAGGTCGAGAAGGACGAGGAGTACAACGGCTACAAATATAAGAACTACGATTACATCCTGCATGAACGCGAACTTGCTTCAACAGACGTGAACACCGACAGCCAGGGCAATGCCGCTTACGATTTCACGGTTCCCTCGCCCGGCAGCATCTACGTCAAAGCGATAGTCAATGAAAACGGAAAAGAGATCGTGAATCGCGGCGGTTCGTTCTGGGCGCCCGATAAAAAAGGCGAATGGTCCGATTTTGAATATCGAGACTATGACGAGAAAACGATCAAGCTCGTTCCCGACAAAAAATCCTATAAGCCCGGCGAAACGGCTCACGTGCTCGCGATGCTGCCCTTCGATAAAGCCCATCTGCTGGTGACGACCGAACTGTCGAATGTCATGACTGCGCGAGAAATTGATTCGGCGGGCCGCAGTATTGTGATCGATGTGCCAATCGAGCAACGCTACGAACCGAACGTTTATCTCGACGTTTCGTTCGTCAAAGACAGCGACATGTACAGCCAGAGCCAGCTCATCGCCGTCCCCGCCCGCGACAAGATGCTCAAGCTTGACATCGTGCCGAACAAGAAGGAATTCAAGCCGCGCGACGTGGCCTCATATACCATTGTGGCGCGGAACGATGATGGCTCGCCTGCCGCTAATGCGGAAGTCAGTCTCGGCATTGTCGACGAAGCAATCTACAGCATCCAGGCGGAAACCGCCCGCAACATAAAGCGCGAGTTCTATGGCAAGCGGTACGATGAAGTGCAGACGAGTCTCGCGATTCATTACAAGTTCACGGGCTTTGCGGGAGACAAGCCGGTCGATCTCGCGAAGAACAAATCTGCTTATCAACTCGCCGATTTCAAGAACGAAAGTGCTTACGCTGAACCCACCATTCGCCGAGAATTCAAAGACACGGCCTTCTGGCAACCGGATGCAGTCACTGGTGGCGACGGCAAAGCCACAGTAAATTTCAAACTGCCGGACAACTTAACGACGTGGCGGGCCACGGCGCGGGCGGTCACCGCCGACACCCGCGTCGGCTCAGCCGTGCAGAAAACGATCGCGCGCAAGGACGTGATCATGCGTCTGGAGATGCCGCGCTTTCTGACTGAAGGCGACACGGTGACTATCTCCGGCGTCGTGCACAACTTCCTGAAGAGTGACAAGTCGACGAAGATCTCACTCGATCTTAATGGCGCACAATTACTTGATTCGCCGAGCGAAACTGTAACGATCAAACAGAACGGCGAACATCGCGTTGATTGGCGCGTGCAGGCAAATCAAGTCGGCAAGCTGACCCTACTGGCCAAGGCGCTGACCGATACTGAGTCCGATGCGGTCGAGATGACGATGGAAATCGTGCCGCACGGTTTGAAACAGACGGTCGGCAACACGACGACCTTGACACAAAACGATGCGGACCAAACCTTCGCGCTCGACCTGTCAGCAAATCCCGATAGCCAGGCGCGAAGCTTGCGCATCGAAGCATCGCCGTCGCTGGCCGGAACTCTGTTTGGCGCGCTCGATTATTTGACGAGCTTTCCATATGGCTGCACCGAACAAACAATGTCCAGCTTCCTGCCAAACGTGATCGTCGCGCAAACTTTGAAAGACGTGCCAACCGCGAAGATTCGCGCGTCGAACGATCTCGATAAGAAAGTTCAGCGCGGACTCGATCGTCTATACGCTTATCAGCATGACGATGGCGGTTGGGGCTGGTGGAAAGACGACAAGAGCGATCCGTTCATGACGGCATACGTCGTCGATGGTCTGACGCTCGCTAGCAAAGCCGCCTATCAGATCGATCTCGGGCGTCGCGATCAGGGTCGCGAGAAGCTCGCATCTCTGCTGAACGCGGGCAAGAACGACAACGGCAATCCGATCGATGATGAAACCAGGAGCTACATGATCTATGCCTACACCGAAAGTGGTGACAGCGATGGTCATTATCTCGAAGCGCTTTATGGGAAGCGCGGGAGCCTTGGGCCTTACGGCCGCGCTCTGCTCGCGCTCGCGTTGCACCAGCGAAAAGATGGACGCGCGAAAGAAATTGCCGGCGCTGTTGCCGGCTCGGCCCAGACTGACGAATTCGAAGCACACTGGCAAACGGCACGCGTCAACGACTATGGCCGCAACGTCTATCTTGACGCGGAAGCCACGGCGCTTTCATTGAAAGCTCTGGCGCAAATCGATCCGAGCAACGCGCTGTTGCCGAAGGTCGCGCGCTGGTTGGTAAAGAATCGGCAGAATGGTTATTACTGGCTTTCGACGAAAGAAACTGCCTTCGCGATCTATGGCCTGACTGATTATTTGAAAGTCAGTCACGAACTCTCGCCGGATTATTCGTTCGAGATTTATTTGAACGGCGCTCAGGTCGCTCTGCAACACGTCGGCGCGGGCGAGGCCACAAACGCGCAGGACTTTGTGATCACGAAGAAGGCTGGCGAAGTCACCAACAACAATCAAATTCGGGTGGTTAAGCACGGCCGCGGCGCGCTGTACGTTTCGGCCTCGGTTCAATACTTCACCGCGGAAGATAACGTCGCCGCGCAGTCGTCGGGAAATCTGAAGATCGCACGCGAGTATCTGCGTCTGCATGTCACCGAAAACGCAGACGGAAAATCGAGCTGGAAGATCGAACCGATGTCGGGAGAGTTGCGCTCCGGAGATCTGATCGTCGTGCGTCTGCATCTGACCGGCGCGCGGGCACAGTACCTGATGATCGAAGATCCGATTCCCGCGGGCGCCGAACAGGTCGCACAAGTCAGTGGTATTTACTTGAATTACACAACGGGACAGTGGACTGATTGGTATAGCGCGCGCGAGTTCCGCGACAACCGCACCGCCATCTTCGTTGATTACTTCGATGGCGACGCGACGTTCCAATACGCTATGCGGGTCGAGGTGCCGGGCGAGTTTCGCATCGCACCCGCGCGGGCTGAGTTGATGTATCAGCCGACGATACAAGCCAATACCAGTAATGATCGATTGAGGATTTTGGATAAGAAGTGATGGACTTAACCGCAGAGGATCGCAGAGATTTGCGCAGAGGTCACGGAGGAAAACCTTTGCGTCCTCTGCGAAATCCTCCGCGTCCTCTGCGGTTAAAACGTCCTTTCGTCTAATTAAGTACCTAAGAGGCAAATATGATCACAGCAACTTTGAAGACGTGGCTAGAGAACGCGCTGGCGGTACTGAGAAACGCTCGCGCCCTCGCAATCTTCGCCGCCCTTTACGCGCTACTACTCGTCACCTTCTACATTTTCATCGCCACACGCGAGGCGACGGTTTGGCAGGTGCTAATCACCTACGCGTTCCTGGTGCTGATGCCGGCCGAGTTCTTTGTCTTTCAGTCGGCGATCGTCGAGCATGCGCGCACCGGAAAGTTTTCTTGGCGGCAGATCTTTCGCGGGGCCATCAAGCTCTCTATCGCGACGATTCCCATCGTTGTAATCGCTTTGATATTTTGGGCTCTGCTCGACAAGTTTCAGCTTCACTATCCCGCTCCAAAAGCTGTGCTGGCCGAATCACTGCGTGGTGCGCCCAAGCCGCAGCCGCTTCATTGGCCGACGGTGATTTTTGCGACGATCCGATTTCTATTATTTGCCATCGGGTTACCGCTGGCTACGATTCATCTTTGGGCCAGAGTTAGCGCCGATGACTTTCGAACATTGTTCGGCGGCGGCGCGGAAGCGACCGTGAAACGAATCGGTAGATGGCTCGCGCGCGCCTTCGCCTCCGATTCAGTCTTGATGTACGCACTTGGCGCGATCCTGTTTGCTTTTATACCTTACGCGGTTCTCTTCATTAAGATTTCTCCCAAAGGGACGAAGACCGACTTCGCGGTGTTCATCGCGCAGCTCTTGATTGCTTTCTGTTTCTCACTGATCGGTTGGATCGTAACCGTCACCGCCCTCTCAAAGCTGAATACCCAAACATCAATAGTCGATGTCCCTCAACGTGCGCCAAGCACGACGGCGGAGGCGCCCGCCTGACAGTTACAGAACCGAGAGCGGACCGGGGTCCCCAAGCGGGCAGCCCGCTTGGGGTGGTGGATGCGACCGGATCATTTTCCATTTGTCATTTGATATTTGGCATTGGCCCATTTCAATCGGACGCGGTCACGTGACTTTCGCAAACCTTCAGATTCGAAGCATCGATCGCATATCACACAGGCACTCGTTCGTTCTGACCTGCGCATGCGTAGCTCTTCTGATGTTCAACTCTCCTTTTCCAAAGAATCGTTGGCGGATATTCGCTTGGCCAAATGAATCGCCAGCGCTCCGTGAAGCAGCGATTGATTCCGCACTGCAGCAAGCCGCCACTGCTTCGCTCGGCCAGCGCGAAGGCGCAATCATCGTCATGGATGCGCAGACTGGCCGCATACGCGCGTTGGTGAATTCGCAACTTGCCTTCGGTCAAGCTTTGATGCCCGGCTCGACCATGAAACCGTTTACCGCATTGGCAGCTCTGCGCGCCGGATTGATTGATAAAGATTCACGCACAGTTTGTCCGGGCCGCTTTACCGGCCGCGGCTTTTCACTTCCCTGCGTCCATGAAGATCATTTGCCGCCATTCACACCATCGCAAGCCATCGCGTATTCGTGCAACTACTACTTCGCCACGCTGGGTCAAAGGCTGGGCCGAGACAAGCTAGTCGAGACCGCGCGGCAGTTTGGATTCGGCCAATCGGCGGGGATCGCGGACGAGACTGCGGGAACACTGCGGCCTTGCGAGACCGGCAGCAATACGCATATTCGCGAGAGTGCTCACGCTTCGGAGCAAAGCGATTGCGACGCGCGCGAAGCGATTGGTGAAAGCGATCACATTCAAATCACGCCGATCCAATTGCTAGCGGGCTACACTGCCCTGGTGAATGGCGGACATCTATTTCAACTTCGAATCAGCCAGCCCGAACCCATCGAACGATCACAAATTGCCATTTCTCAAACACACCGCGCGATCATCATCGAAGGAATGCGCGGCGCCGTGCGCTATGGAACGGCAAAGAATGCGCACCTTGATTCGCTCCCGCTTTACATCCTGGGCAAGACAGGAACCTCGCAACCCGCAAAGGGCTTTCGTTCCAACGGTTGGTTCGTCGGCTTCGCCAGCCACACGCGCGCAGATTCATCTGCTGAACCAACTTCAGATGAAATTGATCTGGCGGTGCTTGTTCTCATGTCGCGCTCGCATGGCGCTGAAGCTGCGACGTTGGCGAAACCCATATTTGAAACCTTCGCCGAGCAGACGGAAAACTTTCACCGCAGAGACGCAGAGGAACGCAGAGTAAGCGCAGAGAACGGGGCCTCAAATTCCGCAATCCGCAATCCGCAATCCGCGATCGTCAAGGTCCATCTCGTCACTGAAAATGTCACGCAGGAACTTTCGCTCGAAGATTATGTGGTCGGCGTGATGCGCGCGGAAGGAAGCATGGAAACTGAACCCGAAGCGCTGAAAGCCTTAGCGACCGCCATTCGCACTTTCGCAATGAAGAATCGCGGCCGACACGCGAAAGACGGCTACGATTTTTGTTCGACCACGCACTGCCAGCGATTTATTGGCGGAAACCCGACCGTCAGGGAGGGTGCAGCTTCCAATCAAAGCACCCTCCCTGACGGTCGGGTTTCTGCCGCGGTTCGCGCGACCGAGGGCCAGATTCTCATCGACGAGCGCGGCCAACCTGTGGATTCATACTTTGGCGCCTCGTGCGGCGGCGAGACGGCGAACATTGGGACGCTCTGGGGCAAGAATCCGCCCGCGTATCTACGCGGTGTGCACGACGATTTCTGCCTCACCGGCCCGCATGCAAACTGGACCGATGTGATCTCTCGTGCCGATCTATTGCGGGCGATGCAAAGCGATGCTCGCATCAATGTTGGTTCAAGACTCGATCAAATCACTATCAGCAGGCGCGATGAAACCGGACGCGCAGAAGTCATCACGCTCGAGGGCGAACATCGGAAGATCGTGCGCGGCTGGGATTTCAAGATAATTGTGGGCCGCGTGCTGGGATGGAACCTGCTGAAGAGTTCCCGCTTCGAAGTCTCTCGGAAAGGATCGAATTTCACGTTTCGCGGCAGCGGCTTCGGCCACGGCCTGGGTCTTTGTCAGGAAGGCGCGCACGTAATGGCCCAACGCGGGGCAACCTATCAGCGGATTCTGGAGAAATATTTTCCGGGCACCCGCGTGGCGCCGCGTAGCGGTTCAGTGAGTTTAGCCCGGCCTTTTAAGGCCGGGACGCAAGAAGTCTCAGATTTGCTCGTCGGGTCAGCGACGAATGAATTCGCCCTAGTGCCCTCATTGCTGCGCCGACGAAATGAGTGGCGCGCCGACATGATCCCAGCGTTGAAAAGACGGGCCAGAATCACGGGTCGCTATGCGACGAGAACCCGGCCGCGTAGCGGCCAAATGTTTATAGTTCCCAAAACAAAGATACGTAATGAGCTCCGTAGGAGCGAAATCCTTCCAATCACGCTCGCCGAGGAACAGTCATATTTCGCTCCTACGGAGCTTTCGAATTTCTTGGGACCAGAGGTCTATAAATATTTCGTCCCTACGGGACTGAAGACGAATCAAAGATATCTCACGATCTCCAGCGAACATTTTCACGTCACCTATCCAAGCAGCGTCAATCGCCGCGATGCCGATCAGGTTCTGAAAACTCTGGAATCGGCCCGCGCTGACTATCTCCATCGAGCGAATGCGGCTTCAGTTTCGATGTCCGACATCCCGACGCTCGAAATTCACCTTAACGAAAGCACCGGCGATTTCACCGCCCGCACCGGTCAACCGTGGTGGGCCGCTGCTGCGACGAAAGGAAATCGAATCGAACTGCAACCCATCGGAATACTTAAGCACCACGGTGTGCTTATCACAACGCTGCGGCATGAATTAGCTCACGCCGTGATCGACACGGTGAGCCACAATCGCGCCCCGCGCTGGCTGGAAGAAGGATTCGCGATTTATCTGGCGGGGGAGGGTTCGATGTTTGCCGGTTACTTAACCAAAGCGAAGTTGTCCCCGGATGAAATTGAGAAAGGACTGGAACGGCCCGGTTCGCAGCAGGCAATGCGCATGTTTTATGCCGCAGCTTACATTGAGGTAAATAGGTTGATTCAAACAGACGGCGAAGTCAGAGTTTGGTTAAGAATAGCCAATCCTCTCGTGGGTCGAAATTCAGAACTCGGTAACAATCTCGTGTGAACATCTCAGTGACATTTTCAAGAACAAGCATACTCCGATTCTAGTCGAATGACCTGCCAGATCTGCGACTCACACACGGATTATCGCGAATCCAAAAACGCCATGCTTTCTTTACCCATTCTTCGGCGTAATCGATTCCAATGCGCGGCCCGCGCGCAATCTGGCGGCGAGAGACCGAAACGCCCTCTTCAATCCAAACTCGATCGCCAAGTAGATCAGCTTTATCCAACTGGCGATCGATTCCCATCGCGACACACAGGCGGCCCGGCCCACTGGTCAATTCATGTTCGAATCGTCCGGGTCGGCGACGGCGAATGATAGCCAAGCCTTCAACCGGTTCCACGGCGCGCACCAAAATAGCGTGCGGAATATCTTCCACGTTGGTTACCACATTGAACTGATGATACATGCCATAAACGAAGTAAACGTAAGCCGTGCCGCCAACGCCGTACATTGTTTCCGTGCGCCGTGTGCGCCGGCCATTGTATGCGTGCGAGGCTTTATCTTCCGGGCCTCGATACGCTTCCGTTTCGACGATTATTCCAGCCACGCGCGCGCCGCTTCGATTGGGAACGACTAATCTCTTTCCCAAGAGATCGCGCGCGACTTCGAGCACGTCGGAGCGAGTGTAGAATTCGCGCGCAAGTTTCTTCATTCGTTTTTAATCCGCAGCTTACGCAGATTTGGAGTCAGTACCGGGAGCGGTAGCGACCGGGTAATCCGCGATACTATCTTGATTGTCTCAAAGACATGAGACCCGGTCGCTACCGCTCGCGGTACTGACCTCATTTTCTGCGTCATCGGCGTAATCTGCGGATGAATCTACCGCATCTTCCACAGCATCGCGATCGTAATCACAAATCCAATCACTACAATCGCGCGACGAATAAACCCGCGGCCAACGCGTCGGGCTGTGCGGGCGCCAAAGTAACCGCCGGCCAGCGCAGCTACTGCCATGAAGAGTGATCGCGGCCATGAAACGAGATGCATCATTGAAAAAGCGACGACGGCCACGCTGTTGATGCAAACGCCGAGAAAATTCTTGATGCCGTTAGCACGATGGATATCATGCAAACCGAGGAGTCCCATCGCAGCCAGCATCAGAATGCCGTTGCCGGCGCCAAAGTAGCCTCCGTAGATTGCCGAGAAAAATTGAAAGACGATCGCGCCAATCCACCAGGCCTTCGTCGATTCTTTGCCAGCCGCAGGCAAGTGCAGCCAGCGATTCACTGGGGTTTGCATCATGAAAAGAATCGTGGCGAACAAGATCAGAAAAGGAACCAGACGCGCAAACATGGGCGCTGGCGTAGCGATCAATAACCACGCTCCGATGCCGCCGCCGATGACGCTAATTACGCCCAGCCGCATCAAGATCAGCGAACTGTCATTCATCTCGCGACGATATCCAAACAGTCCACCAAATAAACCGGGCCACAGAGCGACGGTACACGTCGCGTTAGAGACCTTTGGATCGAGGCCCAGCCAAATCAGCAGCGGAAAAGTCAGCAACATGCCACCGCCGGCGATCGAGTTCACCACGCCAGCAAAGAAAGCGGCCACGAACATCGCAGCGGCATGAATGAAAGGCATGCGCGGTAGTCTAAAGGGCGAGCGGCAAAGAGCAAAGCGCAGATCATTTTCCATTTGTCATTTGACATTTTTCATTTGGTCATCGCCACGGGTCAGAAGCTCGCGTGTAAGTGAGGTTTCCTTTCAACAAGCCCTCTCTCACGGACTTCTGACACCTCGATGGCAAATGAAAAATGTCAAATGACAAATGGAAAATGATCTCGTGTTAGAATGATCGCGCAATTCAACCCAATCATTATTAGGAGTCAAAAATGGCCGAAGTATCTATCCGTCCGAAACCAAATGGTCCCTATCTGATCGAAGGTCCAGTTGATATTTATGACACCGCAGGAAATAAGATCGCCACTGACGATCGCCCACGCATCGCACTGTGCCGCTGCGGCGCTT
>WNGL01010292.1_pt1 | contig 12404 bp, 10 predicted proteins | sample 5400591 | NCBI WGS metagenome assembly WNGL01 (sample SAMN13153377, study PRJNA577476) | soil metagenome | isolation source: 80 cm soil or saprolite under Garry oak tree replicate 1 | place: USA:California | collected 2016-06-15
CCCCGAGCTTGATGATTTCGTGGATCATTTCGGCTTCGCCTTCATACAAAGCGCCCTCTTCTTCACCCATTTCAAGCAGGGTTCCCAATTCCTCATCGCTCAAACGCGCTCGAGTGCGCAGATGCCTGGGCGTGAGTAGGTCGACGATATAAGCGCTGACCTTCTCTAGCCCACGGCCGACGCGGTCGAGCAGCGGCATAGCTATTTGCAAAGTGAAAGTGCTTATCGCTGAGAGTCTGTACGGCGCCGAGAGCGCGAGGAGTTTCGGAATTAAATCGCAGAGTAGCACTACAACGGCAAAGATCGCGATTCCAACCAGCCACTGCGGAATGCGTCCTGCCAGTGGGCCCTCCCATAAGAAGAAGAGACACAACACCACTAGAACGACATTTATCAGTCCGTCGCCGAGCAGCAGGACGTTTAGAACTCGACGCGGATTTTCGCGGAAAAGTTGTATGAATTTCGTAAGGCCCGGATGATTCGCTTCCAGACGGCGTAATTGATGTGGCTTCAATAGGAAAAGCGCGGTTTCCACTCCGGAAAAGAGCGCGGAGCAGAAGATCAAAATTACGATGACGGCCAGCAAAATGGCCAACGTGAGGCCAGTCATTTTCTGTGACACGGCGTCGCGCGCCGCAGGGGTCGCCTTTCCCTCGCGAGGGAGAGGACGCGGGTGAGGGCGTCCTCAGAAGAGCTGATAGTTGGTGGTTTGCTCATTATCTGAGCCGGACGCAAATTAAAGCTCTCCATGAGCAAAGGCGAGCGGATTTCACAATTGCTGACCGAGTTCAGCGGCGACGCTGTGGACCCGGACCAGACTGACGTTACAAGCCATCCGTTTTACCGCGTCTTTTTCCATTGCTGGAACGAGCAACGTTATTACGAAGCACACGACGTTCTCGAGCAGCTCTGGCTCAAGACGAAATCGCCCGATGCCGATTATTTCAAAGGGTTGATACAGGCCGCCGGCGCGTTCGTTCATCTTCAGAAGCGATACCAACATCCATCGCATGCAAAGCACAGCAGGCGTTTGCCTCCTGCGGTGCGTTTATTCCGGCTCGCAGAGAAAAACCTGTCGAGGTTCGGCCCACGCCATTGCGGGCTGGATGTCGCCGCGTTGTGCCAGCTCTTGCGCGCATACGCCGATGTCGAGGTTCGGCCCACGCCATTGCGGGCTGGATGTCGCCGCGTTGTGCCAGCTCTTGCGCGCATACGCCGATGAGATCGTTGCGTCCGATTACAAAACTAATCCGTGGTCGCCGGAAACGGCGCCGAAGCTGAAATTGCTGTAGCCGCGGCGCTCTGGCCGATCCGTTACGACACGTAGCGCCGAAGGTGCGGCTTCAATTTTAGCCTGCGGCATCGCCGCAGGAATGAAATAGAAATCACGACAAGCGCTGAAAGCGCGAGTCAATCTCGCGGTCCGGCGGGGGCGCTGCGCCTGATTACGACGACCGCCGTTGTTGAGGCGCGCCTTCAGCGCTTGCTCAAATGCGTATTTAATCCTGGGGCGTTGCCCCAGGCTCAACAGTGACGGGGCGCCTTTGGCACTAAACATTGGCGATTGAGGTCAATCGTCCTACCTCGTCAAAACCAGTTTTATTCCGGCGATAAGAAGCACTGTCGCCAGAAATACCGAAATCACTCGAACAGCGAAACGTCTGCTCCCCAGATGCGAGCCGATGACGCCGCCAATGATTGCAGCCGCTGCAAGAGTGCCAATGATTGCAGCCGCTGCAAGAGTCAGCCCGAGCGAAGGGATGGAATGAACTTTCGTGAAATAACCAACTAGTCCGGCTATTGAATTTACCCAAATGAAGAGTGCCGACACGGCAGCGGCCTGGCGAATGTGCGCCCATCGACAGAACAGCAGCAGCGGTGTGAGAAATATTCCGCCACCGGTCCCAGTAAGCCCTGCAAGAAATCCGAGGCCTGCCCCGACGCTTATCGCCACCGGCTGTGATGGGGGATAAGTTTGCGGAGGATCGCTCCGTCGAAACAGAAGTCGCGCGGCGGAGAAAAGCAGCACAATGCCAATTAGAATTCTCAGAACCGAAGCAGACGGCTGCAAATAGCCGCCGACATATGCCGCCGGGATGGAAAGCAGCGCAAATGGCCAAAACAGTTGCCACGAAAAATGACCGGCGCGCCAGAATTGAAATGCGCCGATCGAAGCGACCAAAATGTTCAGCACAAGCGCAGTCGGACGAATGACGGTCGGCGCTATTCCGAACAGCGTCATCGTAGCGATGTACCCCGACGCACCTGCATGGCCCACCGACGAGTAAAGGAATGCGATCACCCCGATGGCGAGAAAAAGAAGAATGAGATGCGTCGCGTCCATGTTTTGTCATGTCGAGCGGAGTCGAGACATCTCTAAGTCTTGGGATGCCTTCGCTACCGCCCGCTAAAAACAGCCAGAGATTCCTCGACTTCGCTCGGAATGACAAGAATGGTGCTGTGAACTTGCGCTGGGCTGTTCTGGTTCCATGACAAGCTATTTCCGCTTTGGATTTCTCGCGCTAACGTGGTTGGTGACGTCGAGCGATAGTTTTGCTGAGCAGACGCCTGCGCAATCCGAGCACACAAACCGGCTCGCGCACGAGAAGTCGCCATATCTTCTCCAGCACGCGCACAATCCAGTCGATTGGTATCCATGGGGCGAAGAAGCATTCGGCAAGGCGCGTCGCGAAAACAAACCGATCTTTCTGTCGGTCGGCTATTCCACCTGCCACTGGTGCCATGTGATGGCGCACGAATCATTCGAAAGCGAAGACGTGGCCACGATCATGAATCGCGAGTTCGTGAACATCAAGGTTGACCGGGAAGAACGTCCCGATGTTGATCGCGTTTACATGACGTTTGTACAGGCGACGACCGGAGGTGGCGGCTGGCCGATGAGCGTTTGGCTGACACCCGATCTGAAGCCGTTTGTCGGCGGAACTTATTTTCCGTCAGAAGACCGATATGGTCAGCCCGGGTTCAAGAAAGTGCTCGAAAGAGTCGCGACCGCTTGGAAGGAGAATCACGATGAGATTGTCGAGCAAGGCGGCCAGATCGTTGCGGCGCTGCGCGAATCTCAATCAGTAGGGACCGGTGAAGGCAAAATCGACGCGGCGATTTTGGAGGCCGCTTACAAGCAGCTTGATCGCAGTTACGACCCAAAAGAAGGCGGGTTCGGTAATGCGCCAAAATTTCCGCGGCCGGTCACGCTCAATTTCCTTACGCGGTTCTACGCGCGCGATCCCAAGAACGATGCTGGCAAACAAGCGCTCGAAATGGCGCTATTCACGCTTCGCAAAATGGCGGCAGGCGGCATGCACGATCATATCGGCGGCGGTTTTCACCGTTACTCGGTCGATCGTTACTGGCACGTGCCGCACTTCGAAAAAATGCTCTACGACCAGGCGCAACTCGCCGTCACTTATCTGGACGCCTTTCAAATCACAAGAGATCGGCAATATGAATCAGTCGCCCGCGACATTCTCGATTACGTCGCCCGCGACATGACCTCGAAGGAAGGCGGATTTTTCTCAGCCGAAGATGCGGACAGCCCTGTAGCCGAGATCGGCGATCCCGGCCACCGCAAGACTGCCGAGGGCGCGTTCTACGTTTGGACGAAAAAAGAGATTGATGCGGCGCTCGGCGATGCCGCTGACATTTTCGATTTCCACTACGGCGTGCAAGCGCACGGCAACGCGCCTGAAGGAAGCGATCCGCACGATGAATTCCGCGGAAAAAATATTCTAATTGAACGACACACGATCGCACAAACGGCAGAGCATTTTAAGAAAAGCGAAAAGGAAATTGGCGAATCGCTCGCGCAGAGCTGCGAAAAATTGTTTTCCATTCGCGCGAAACGTCCACGCCCGCACCTCGACGATAAGATCATCGCTGCGTGGAACGGCTTGATGATCTCTGCGTTTGCGCGCGCCGCGCAAGTGCTGGACGACCCGCGTTATCTGGAAATCGCAACGCGCGCCGCAAAATTCCTGCGGGCAAATCTCTATGAAGAAAAGAGCAAATTGCTCTATCGGAATTACCGTGGCGGCCGCAGCGACATTGAAGGTTTCGCTGATGATTATGCGTTCGTTGTCGAGGCTCTTCTCGACCTTTACGAAGCGTCATTCAATGTCGAGTGGTTGAAGCTTGCGAGCGAGTTGCAAGAGACAAATGACCGCCTGTTTTTTGACGAGAAGAACGGCGGCTACTTCAGCAACAGCGGCAAGGACGAAAGTGTGTTCCTCCGGATGAAAGACGATAACGACGGTGCGGAGCCGGCCGCGAGTTCACTCGCGGCGCTTAGTCTTTTGCGCTTATCGCAGCTCCGCGACGACCAAAAGATGGCGGAGCGCGCAAGAAAAACGATCGACGCATTTGCCACGACACTTTCGCATTTCCCCAGTGCGATGCCGCAAATGCTGGTGGCGCTCGATTACTCGTTAAGTAAGCCGCGACAGATCGTGATCGCTGGGAAGAAGGACGCGCCGGAAACGAAAGCGCTGCTTAAACAGGTGCATCATCATTTTCTGCCAAAGACCATCCTTCTTTTGGCGGATGGCGGCGAAGGCCAGAAATATCTCGGGGAGAAGAATGAAGCCATCCGCGCCATGTCGCTGGTTGAAGGCAAACCCGCCGCCTACGTGTGCGAAAATTTCACCTGCAAGGCGCCGGTTACCGATCCGAAGGAACTCGCCAAGTTGCTAACCTTGTAGGGGCGCTTGTGCCAAGCGCCTTCTATTTGCTGCCGGGTTTAACCGCCGGCATTCTGGCAAGATCAGGCGGCAGATCATTCGCTGGGAAATTCTCAACATTCATTTCGACTAAGCTCACGAACGGGCATTTAAAATCCGGTTTTGCATCGCCGCTGCGATCGACAATCACGCCGACTGCGGAGACGATGCCGCCGTGGGTGCGGACGATGTCGATTGTTTCCTGCACACGCCCGCCGCGGGTGACGACGTCTTCGACAACGATGAATTTCTCGTTAGGCGAAATTTGAAAGCCGCGGCGCAAAGCAAGTTTGCCGTCCTCTTTTTCGACAAAGATGTGGCGCTTGCCTAGCGAACGCCCGACTTCCTGGCCGACGATGATTCCGCCGAGGGCAGGGGATATGACTGTGTCGCAATCAAATTTCCGCAGTTTGTCGGCGAGTTGTCCGCATACCTCCGCAGCGATATGTGTGTGCTGCAAGAGGATCGCGCATTGGAAATATTGGCGGCTATGCAAGCCGGAACGCAAAACGAAGTGACCATCCAGCAGCGCACCAGTTTTGCGAAACAGTGCGAGAAGATCTTCGCTCATTACAGCACAATCGGCAGGCGAGACGCCCGCCGGCCCCACAGGCAGGATGCCCGTGCTACGCTGTTAACCCGAAGTGTCATATGCCGTTTGCTCAGATTCGTGGGTAGCGGCAATAACTTCGATTTCCACGTTGGCGCCTCTGGGTAGCGCAGAGACTTGGACCGTTGAACGGGCAGGGGGATTCTGTTTGAAATACGACCCGTAGATTTCGTTCACAATTTGAAAGTCATCGAGATTCGTTAGGAAAACGGTGGTCTTAACCACGTCATCGAAATTAAGTCCCTCGGCTCGCAAAAGGGCTGCGATATTGTCCAACACTCGACGGGTCTGCGCGGTGATATCCCCGGAAACGATTTGGCCCGATTTGGGGTCGAGCGGAATTTGACCGCTGCAAAAGAGGAAACTTCCGCTGCGCACCGCTTGCGTGTAAGGACCGATCGCAGCGGGCGCTTCGTTCGTGGAAATGATCTTCTTCATGTGGCCGATTGTAGCCGCAAATCTAGCGGGCACAACGAATGGAGCAGACGAGTTCGAAAATGTTTAGGCGCGGAGAACGTCTTGACGTCGCAAAATTTTTATAGGGCAGGCGCCTCGCCTGCCGGACCAATGAGCAAGCGGAGCGCTTGCCCTACAACCATGTTGCGGTAATTGTCCGATTTTGGGACTCGTTTATAGTGGAAATGTAAGGTTAAGCCCTGTATCAAGGTCGGCGATACCTGACATTTCCTGCTTGACGCGCGTAGGGGAGTTCTTCCAGACTCCGTGCTCATTATGAAAAAGTTCTCTGTATCAGTATCATTCCTGCTGGGGCTTGTGACTGTTTCGCTTCAGGCCGGCGAGCCTGTCGCGTACAAGCAGGTCGCGCCGCCGCCGCCACCACTTTATGGAACAGGTTTTTACGGCGCGATCGATGCGGGCGCGAACGTGTTTCAAAATCTTGGTGACACCAGAACTTTTGACGACAGTTTCACGGAATTCGGCGCAAGACTCGATGTCGATCTCAAAATCGAACCGAACAATGAGGTTGGCGTCTTCGGGGGTATCAAACTTGGTTACGTCTTTGGCACAGGCGTGATTCGTCCAACCATTGAAGGCGACTTCTTTTACAACGGCTTTAGGCCCGGTTGGGATGCCACCCTGAATACGGCCTTCACCCCTTGCCAGGGGTGTGCAACGATCCTTGGTTCGGCGAACGGGAATGTGAACACCTGGGTTAACTCGGGCGCATTTTTGGTGAACTTCATATTGCGATTCGCACCTGGAAACCAAAGATTCCAGCCATACGCTGGCGCCGGTGTGGGCGCTTACTATGCGCAGTCAGAGGGTGTGAACGTCCAAGTTGACGATCTACACTTCCGAGTCAGGCCCGACACCCTTAGGGAGAACCTCGGAACAAACGCGTTCGCGGACCTCGCATGGCAGGTCGTCGCGGGCGCAGACTACTATTGGACCCCGAAGATTAGCACGTTCATTGAATACCACTTCCTCGATTACACGTCGGACACCCTAATTGCCGTGCGAGACGCCGACACAAGGCGGCTTATTCGAAACGTTCAGAGGGAATTTGATCTCGATCTGAAGCAGCATTTGGTCGGCGCCGGTCTCCGGTTCCATTTCTAAAGGCCGCGCACTGCCGCGACAAAGGAGCCTTCACGTTAACCGTGTGGCGGCTTTTCGTTCTGCTTCGCTCCACCACGCTTTGAAATCGCCCGTGGGCTCGTGCGTTTCGATCACGTTGCCAGCATCATTGTAAACCTAAATCACAAGCATCATATGAACGGCTGCGATGCTTCGCGTGTCCGATGGCGTTGCTGATCGCGTTGGGCTCCAGGGTCAAGCCCTATATTAAGTCAGGCGAGACCTGACCTTTTCTGCTTGACCAGCAGGCAAGATTCTTCCAAACCTCGCTGTCGCTAAGGAAGAGGAAAAAAAAAGCATGAATTCATTAATCCAATTCAAGACAACAGTTGTGTCACTCGTCATTACGGTTTTGCTCTCCTGCTTTGGGCTTCTGTCAAGAGCGCAGGCAGTGAGTCCACCGCCGGACGGAGATTATCCCGGAGGCAACACCGCGGAAGGGTTCAACGCGCTTTTTAATCTCAGCCCACAAGACGGCGCTTTCAATACGGCGATTGGTTTCTATGCGCTCTTTGCTAACATGACCGGCAGTTTCAACACCGCTGTTGGCGCTGGAGCACTTGACCTCAACACCTCACACAACAACACGGCCGTAGGTGCTGCAGCGCTTCTGCTCAACACCACCGGCGACGGCAACACAGCCACTGGTGCTGCTGCGCTCCTTCAAAACACCACCGGCCGCGGCAACACGGCCACTGGTGGTGCTGCGCTCTTTTCCAACACCAACGGCGCGGGCAACACGGCCGTTGGCGCGTTGGCGCTCTTTTCCAACGTTGGCGGCCCGATGGAGGGGGACGGGTCCCTCAACACGGCCGTTGGCGTTGAAGCGCTTACTGAGAACACCACCGGCTTCTCCAATACCGCCGTGGGTGGGGGGTCGGCCGGGAACGGAGTCTTTGCAGCGCTTGGGAGTAACACCACCGGCAACGGCAACACGGCCGTTGGTAAGGGTGCACTCGGTGCCAACGCCATCGGCAGCAGAAACACCGCCATCGGTTCGGGTGCTCTTGGTAATCTAGCCCCGCCTGTCGCCAGCCCCTCGCCCAGCGCCACCCCAACCCCCAGCCAACAGGGCAACGGCAACGTCGCCGTGGGCGCCGCCGCTGGGTCCGGCGTCACGGTGGCCAATAATGTCATCTGTATCGGGGAGTTCGTCCGAGGTGCAGACGTGAGCGACACCACTTATATCGGTAACATCAACACGACGGCGCAGCCTATTGTTATGGGCGTGGACGGGGTTACAGTAGATCTTACCACGGGCAAACTTGGCCATGGTGTCTCTTCGCGGCGTTTCAAGGAGCAGATCAAACCCATGGATGAAGCGAGCACAGCGCTCTATGCGCTTAAACCGGTCACTTTTCACTATAAGAAGGCGATTGATCCCACGCAGACGCTCGACTTCGGCCTAATTGCCGAGGAAGTGGCCGCCGTGAACCCAGAACTGGCCGTGCGTGACCGGGAAGGCAAAATCTCTGATTATCGCCACGACGCGGTGAACGCGATGTTGCTCAATGAGTTTCTCAAAGCACATCGGCGGATGGAGGAACAAGAGGCGACCATAGCCAAGCAGCAGAAGCAGATTGACGCTCTCACTGCAGGGTTGGAGAAGGTGAGCGCCCAGCTAGAAGTAAGCAAGCCCGCAACGCAAATGGTGGAGAACAATCGGTAAAGGCAGCGGCGATTGACCTCAATCGCCTGGGCGGTTCGGTGAACCGCCCTACCATGTTGCAAATAGGCTTACGCTTAACCGCATGGTGGCTTTTGTTCCGGTCTCCCAGCTGTGCAAGAGCCACCGAGCACCGGTGGAGTACCCAAACACTTCTTCTCAAAACGAGTGTTGACATATCCGTAGCGCTTTAACTACAAGCTTGGCCGTACTTGGAGGGCTGTTTGGGAAACCCCATAAACAAATCGTCACAGTTCGTAAACCGCTTCCAGCCGGTTCCGGCAAAATCGCTGCTTAGTGCCTTCATCCTATGAAAAAGAAATCCACTTCGCAATCTGCACCTGCCTACCGTAGCCTTGGCGAAGGCGGGTTCTTTAAGCTTCGCGTCTTAGTTGCGTCTGTTTTCTGGCTAGCTGGCGTCTTCATCGCGCTGGGCAGTGTAGGCCTTTACTTAGGCCTTTCGAAAGCCCAAGCACAACCTGTTACGGCGAAGTCGGCCAATGGGCCAGACCTCGTGCGTCTGGTGGGTCCGGTTTGCACGAACATGGACCTGCGTGATCTGCCCTACATTCCGCCAACTCCACAGATTCTGAAGCAACGCCTGATCCCTTATCCTCGGGTCAAGACAGGAGCGCCATCGATAGATACGTCGCGCTTTGCGCAGTTGCCGACTTTGATCACGGAAATTTTGCGGCCGGTCTCCATGATGCCGCCGCCGCTGTTGACGTTTGAGGGAACTAGCTTTGTGGAGGGCGGCAGGGAGGTGCCGCCGGACACAAATGGTGACGTTGGCCCAAATCACTACGTACAGGCAGTGAACCAAGCTTTCAAGGTTTTTGACAAGAACGGCAACACCCTGCGGGGTCCGACTACGTTCAATTCGTTCTTTGCTCCCTTGGGCAAGAGCACTCCTTGTGGTGCGAACGAAAACCAAAGTGACCCCATTGTTTTCTACGATCAGATTGCCGATCGATGGGTGATAACGAACCTTGCTTTCCCCAGGTTTCCTGGCAGCTCCTTCTGGGAATGCATCGGTGTCTCCCGAACCGGCGATCCAGTAGCGGGCGGCTGGTGTTTTTACGCTCTGCAACATGATCCAGCGCACCCCAATCGATTGGGCGATTACCCAAAGTTTGGTTTGTGGCCGGACGCGTATTACCTGACCATGAACGAGTTTACCGACCGAACGACATTTAATGGCGTCCGCGTCTATGCGCTCGACCGCGCCAGCATGATCGGTGGTGGGCCCACCAATGCGGTCGGATTCACGATCGACACCCTAACCGGTTTGGGGTGTGCGGCCAGTCTGGTTCCTGCGAGCTTTCGCACTGGTGCTCTCCCGCCTGTGGGGAGGCAGCAATTTCTCTTAGCCGTCGGCCGTTGCGGCATCGTCCAGAGCGACGTCCCGGGCTGGCTGTTCCATGTCGATTTTATTAATCCCAACAATTCAACCTTAGGCATTGGCTCGGATCATTCCCCGAATGCCCACATCACAGTTAATGAGTTCGTGAGCCCTGGGATGGATTTCGAGGTGCCACAGCTCGGAACCGAGCAAGGACTCGATACCTTGGGCGACAGAATGATAACACCGGTTGTTTATCAGAATCGCAACGGCACCGAATCGTTGTGGGCTGACCACACCATCATCGTGACTCTTCCGAATGGGCCGACTCTTATTCGCTGGTACCAATTCGATGTTACCGGCGGCAATTTCCCTCTTGAGCCCGTTCAACAGCAGGATTGGAGCAATGGCAACGACGGTTTATGGCGTTGGATGCCGAGTATAGCCGTGGATGAAAATGGAAACACCGCCATTGGCTATTCCACATCAAGCACGACGATCTTTCCGTCGATTCGATATGCGGGACGCCTCGCGACCGATCCGTTAGGTAACTTGAGCCAGGGCGAAGCCATAATTACCAACGGCGGCGGTTCACAGACTGGTCTGAGCCGGTGGGGTGATTATACCATGACCACGATCGATCCCTCCGATGGCATGAGCTTCTGGCACACCAATGAATACTACATGACAACCAGCGATCGCAACTGGTCCACGCGCGTCGGCAAATTCCAGTTCCCTGCCGTCGGCCCACGGCCTACTCCGACACCCAGGCCTCACCCGACCGAAACGCCTCACCCCAGTCCGCCGTGATCGCTTCAGCCACAACTGAGTGGTGATCAGAATTGTGGGGAGCGAGCCATTTGGATTGCAGACGCACGTCGCGACGATGGAAAGCATTTCGGTGCGCGTGCAGATGAAAAGTTGACGGCGTTTTTTTGGAACTGGGAATCAGGGATTCGCGGTGAACTCGTGGACCAGACGTGCGACTAAAGCCCTATCCAAGTGTTGTTGACACCTCGTTAGCGCATCCCTATTCTCAGCCCTGATTTTCTCCAAAAACATCTTATGAAAAATACTATTGTAATGATGTGGCTCATCGCCACGTTCGGGATCTTCACGTCGCCGGCTAATGCGGCCATCTCGAAAACACATGAAATAAATTTTGACGGGATGGTCCCGTGCGTCCAAGAGATTGTGCACTTACAGGGCCCATTCCGCGTCTCCTTGACGTTTGCAGGCAAGAGCCTCACTGACGTGCAGGTATTCGTACACGGGATCAGGGGTACTGGCGAAACCAGCCGTCGCACGTATTCGGCAGATCAAAATAATGTGATGGTATCCTCGAATTATACGGTGCGAAGTGGGGTGGGTAGCGGCCACCTCACCGTCACGTTTCAGGTTATCGGGCGTCTCGAAGGCAACTCCGGAAACCTTGTCCGCTTTTGGGCTAAACAGATCGTGCGCTTACAATTTGGTAAGAACCTGAATCTGGACTTCGAGTCTCTCAAAGTCTGTGCGACACCCTGAATCTGGCCTTTGAGACTCTCGAAGTCTGTAAATAGGCGTTCACCAGATGAAGAGGGGAAATTCGGGTAGAATTTCCTGTTCCCGGCGGTTCTAGCCCCCGGCAACCTCAGCGAACGAGATCGGCACTAGCGTCTTTGAGATTGCCTGCACGCTCGTGCGTTCCGATCGCATTTACCGCTTCATCGCTTTATCTTCGATTAGCGGGTCCACTCGGTGCCATTCGACCAGGAGATACGTTGTCCGTTATGACTAACACGGCCGGTTGGCCCTGAAAAAATAACAATGTCGCCACCCATTATGTGGCCGCTGCTGGTTTGGCCTTGCTCGTTGGTTATCGTGACACTACCGCCGAGTGACATGCTCACGCTCGTCGGTTTGCCGTCATGATACCAGCGACCACTTAGACCCTGACCCTGCCCAGAATCAGATCCGCCCTTGTGTGGTTCCCGTGTCCACGTTGTGCCATTGTTCCACGAAATGCGCCGTCCTCCATGGCCGACAGAGCCTTTGAGTCGCGCCATTGGGAACTCTAATTCGTAGGGAGAATTCGCAACACCGCTAGTTCGGTGTCCATTTTCATCGATTATGGTCAGATTTCGACCGTCAGGATCCACAGTGATGCTTGTCGGCCTGCCATCATGATACCACTGTCCACTTAGGCCTGAAGCGAAGCCAGTTTGACCCGCATGAGAAGCCGAATGGCCCGTAGGCGCCGCTGGCCAAGGCGAGGATGGAGCAACGACCGCTCCAGCGGGACCCGATTCCAGAGTTTCGCAACCGCCACCGGCTAAAGCGACAAGGAGCAAAAGCAGTATTGTCAGTTCTGATTTCAGCTCGATGCACTTTTTGCCTGCCCGCCCATTGCTTTTCAATCTGTGGAGGAGATTTGTTTTCATAGAGCGCAGTTTATAACGCCCTCGTGCGCCC
>WNGL01007977.1_pt1 | contig 12403 bp, 12 predicted proteins | sample 5400591 | NCBI WGS metagenome assembly WNGL01 (sample SAMN13153377, study PRJNA577476) | soil metagenome | isolation source: 80 cm soil or saprolite under Garry oak tree replicate 1 | place: USA:California | collected 2016-06-15
TAAAGCCAGGCCGATGATCATCGTAATGCCCGACGGCCACGCCTCCGCGGCCAACCCAACAGCAGTCACCACGAACCTGATCTCACGAAACCTGGACGCTTTTCGCGAGGATCTGCTCACCGAAGTGATGCCGTTAATCGAAGCCACCTACCGGGTAAAAGCCAATCGTGAAAACCGCGCGATCATCGGTTTGTCCATGGGCGGCGGGCAATCGCTGGGCATCGGCCTGAGGCGCCGCGAGCTTTTCGCCTGGGTTGGCGGCATGAGCTCCTATCTGCCTGACGCCGAAAAGACAGTCTCCGAGGCGTTCCCGGAGCCGAAGAGCGACCTGGAGCTGCTTTGGTTCGCCTGCGGCACAGACGACCGTCTGATCGAAAATGCGCGCCGGCTTTCAGCCGCGTTGAAGGACAAAAACATCCCGCACCAATTCAAGGAAACCGCCGGCAACCATAGCTGGCCGGTGTGGCGGCGCTATCTGGGCGAATTCCTGCCGCTGCTATTTACTCCAATCCGTTGAGGGTATACGCTCCCCAGAACAATTCGTGGTCGTAATTGCTCCCGTCGGTGCGCCTAGCTCGACGATGACCGAGGATCATCGCGAAGCGGTTTCGTTCAAAATAGATTATAACCACAAACAATCGTGAGAGGGAGGCTTTGAATTCTCGTGGCAATATAAACTTAAGCTACACGTGCCCTATTACAAGTGTGCCTACTTCGACCACCGTCTCAGTGACAGCGAGGTGGCGATGACACAAATGCCAATGCTGAGAATGGCGGACGTGATGATAAGAAGGATGAGGCCTTCGGTTTTGAGCGCTATCATCAATTCTCTTGTGACGTATAAGGCCAGCATCGGGGTTCCGAAACAAATTGGGAAAGCAATGATGAATGTTTTCCGAAACAATTCTTCAGAACGTTGAGCACGGCGGATTCCGACATTCAGAACCTCGCAAACAATGAAGAGCGCAAACCCAATTCCAAAGAACCAGTTCGTGGACACGTTACCGATTACGGGAGCCCAAAAAGCCTGATTTTGAGCAACGACTTCTGTGGGTCTCTGCTCGCCCTGTTGAATGCGTTTCACCAACGGCCCGAGAACAAGCGCTGGCAAACCAAGCAAGACAAACACCACATATCGAGACCGCCAGGCAAACAAACCCTCAACAATTAAGCTTGCGCTCCCATAGAGTCCGGAACCAAGTAGAACAAACAGAATCACGCCGGCGCTCTTCCCAGCGATCCATCCAGACTGGTTTCGCAGCCAGTCGAGGATCAATTTGAGTGAGGCATAATCCTGCGCCAGCAGAACGGTTGACCAAGGGGTGAATATTAGGCAGGAAAAGGAAGCTCCTAGGAGGCCCTTCATCAGCCATCTAAAATCCGAGAGAGGATAGTCCAGCACGATAACTCCCCTTGTGAACCACCTGACGGCAAGCGCCGCTAGGGCCAATTCGGCTACAATGGTAAAGACGGAATTAGAGAACGGTCGGAATGCCGCGAGGCCTAGAATGACTGCCACCGCTGCAACACCAAAGCCAATAAGCAATTGCCCGACCATCGTGGAATATGGCGTGCGCTCTCTTTCGCGGGCCATCAAGTAATGCCAGAGACATTCGTCATGGTCGCGAAACACAGGTCGATCGCAACGCCTTCGGAACATGTAGAGTTTCTGACAGGTCAACCTCATAACCCTCCAGAACGGGCACTGGGATCGCCAAAAATTGCTCGGAAAGTAACGATAGCGACAACACGGGCGATCGCGAAGGTCGTGAAAGAAGAAGTAATAATCAGGACGTAGGGGCGCAACACTCCGAGAACCCCGGGCGGGACTAGAAAGGCGAAGGCGGCAACGAAAGCGCTGTTTACGATTAACGAAACCCAGTTGGAGATGTCGGAACCCCCTGCTCGCGCGAATCCGATTCTGTCTTGGGTAAAGTAATAACCGGTGAATTTGTAGTAAGTCGTTGCCACGGCAGCGACGCAGAATAAACCTATCAGGCCATGAGTAATCAAAAAGAGCCACAGTTTCCATGACGGCTCTATGCCATACGCGCGCGGAATGAAATGCGCGCCCTCTGGGGCGGTGTCGTGGCGGATAAACCACGATAACCCGATCCACGCAAGAGTGACTAACCAATAGGTATAGGAGTGGACCTGCCCGCTGAAAGGAATCCCGGCTTGAGGTTTCTTGTCACTGCGCATATCAATTCCACGCTTGCCGCACTAATGCAACTCGTCGTCGACGTGTTTCAAACTACGTTGCAAAACTCTGGTCGCCCACTGGGACCGATTCGCGTCCCCGAGTTGTTCCCGGAACCATTTTAGGAGTTTTCGATTACATTTTTCCAGCAGCTTGGCAAGGATATTCCGTTGCGCAAAACCGTCCAATTGAACGGTTCTTGATATCCGAAAGAGCCACCAAGCGCGAAGGGGCCACTGATGGAGAAGCAAAGCCGTGATCCCGCAGATGGCCGCGATTGTCCAGCCAAGAACAGGCGTGCTTGACAAGGGCCCGCGCGGGGGGGACCAAACGGAGAGAAGCGCGGACGGGAGCATGATTAACGCCGCCACTGCGGCAATGCCAAATCCGATCGACCCGCCCAATACTTGACGGGAACGCAAGAGTGTTTTCGCTAAACCCTCTTGAACGAAACGACTGTACCAGGGCCAGACGCGCACCGTAATCTCATCTGGAAGCAAATCTTTGCGATCCTTAAAGACCTGACTGGCCAGGAATTTGTGTACTTCCTGAGTAAAGTCGTTGTAGCCTAGGTCGTAGTCGATCTTCCCGTGAGCAAAGCGGTCCTCTTCCATTAGTGGATCTCTAGGGAAAAAAGCGTTCGGTTGGAGAGGTGTGCATCTTACTTTATCTTCATTCGATGTCACACGGTTGATCACGGTGAAGACCGGTCCAAATTTTCCATCAGGGTGCCGTCGACTGTGCTCCGCAAGGATCTTAGTCACACCGGTGAAGAGAGTGGTGTCGGGCAAACAGATGATTATGCCGCACGTGGAGGAGGCAAAGGCTGCGGAGTAGATTGGGTTTCGACCTGCGCCACAGTCTATTAGCACAACCTTTGTCCGTGGAGCAGACTTCTTTAACCGGATAAAGAGTTGAGAAATGATCTCACTCAGGACCGCATCGGGTGGATCTGGTAGATTGGCCACCACTTCCCATTGTTGGAGGTCACGCTCCGGGTTGCAGGCCGGCAATAGAAAAATGCTCCCGGTCCGTGGTGGGCCGCAATGATCCGGAGTGATGTCCCATAAGGTTTCGTTGCTATTCGGGACATGTAGTTTTTTAAAACCAGCAGATCGCGCCGCAAGATGGTCAAATAGCGTTTTGACGGGGAAACGCCCTATGACGTCCCGAGTGCTACCAGCCGTTTCCAAGTCGAAGTCAAAAATTGCTACGTCGTGGCCAGCTTCTGCGATCAGTTGTGCCGCACAGTTCACGACAGTTCCTTTACCAACGCCCCCCTTCACTCCCATAATCGCAATCGAAACGAGATTATCCTCATTGCGCATGTTGTCGGGAACGACGGCGAGCGGAAAGTCATTGGTAACTATCGTTTCGATCAGAGGCGTCTGCCGCACCTTATTCGACTCGGCCCAGGAAATGACCTTCTCGGATACGTATTCCTGCAAATCGTTTACGGATACGATTCCACGGCGACCCACGTCTGCTGCTCCGCTCAATCCTTCGATGAGATAATGCGTGAAGACGCCATGTTGGAATTTTTCATGATCGTACGCCAATTCGCTTTCTCGGCAAGCCGCCATCACAACCCACCCTTCGCTTTTCTGAAGACGACGCAGGAATACCTCAACGCTTTTCGGAAGTGGTTGGTCTCCCCGGCCTCTGGTTCCGATCGACTCGGAACGGCCGCTATGGCACGAGTCCAGAAGAAGCACCTTCCGCCGCGCGGGGATTTGGTCCAACTTGGTCTTCAAGTCATCGAGACTGATAGCAGTATCGGAAGTTGCGCTGATCACGCTGTCGGTCAGGAACAAATAGCGGTGTCCATCAACGGAAAGCCCGTGGCCAAAAAACCCGAAAATCACGGTATCTTCAGCTCGGGCAAGAGTTTTCATTTCCGCCAGAGCGCCGAGGAGATTCGCCCGGCTCGGAAGCTCATGCTTTTCTCCTTTGTCGGATGATAACACCCACAGGCGTTTATGCTTTGATGGAAAGTGCTGGTCAAATGTCTCGGCGAGATGCGCAGCATCCCTGCCACAGAACGGAAGAGGCTCCCACTCCGAGTCTACGTAATCGACAACGCCACAGAAAATCCCGAGAAGCCGGCCAACATTGTTTGGCTCCGTAGCCATAAGGGTTCTGTTTTTAGTCCAAATTTAGCGATGCAAGAAACTTAGGCACCGACCGGCATCGTAGCAATGACCAAGTCGGGCGGCTACGGCTTGGTGTCGAGTCAATACCGGATCATTCAGGGTCACTTCTCGGTGGACTATTCCGCGTGAGCGTATGGGTATGGCATCCGGCAGATCGAACGGGTGAGGCCCAGGATCGATACGGCTAATTGCGTCCGACGCTGGGAGCGCCACCTTAAGACGGCCCAACATCTCCTTGCGCCCTTGTGGCAGGAGCGCCGCGTCACGAGCCAGTACCAGCAACGTTTCTAAGCCGTGAGTGTCATCGAAACTCCAGGCTTTCAGCTTCCCTTCGGCAGGCGTGAGTGGGAGATCCAAAGAGGCCAACCGTTGTTCTTGTTCGACGGCGAGTTCGTCGCACCGGAATTCCTCGGAGGGACCCGGTTTCCACGGAAAGTTCGTTTCAACCGTTCCGCCCGGGGTGATCCAGAACACGTAGATAAATGCCGGGCGGCTGGGCTTGATGCGGATGCGCAACAGTTGCTTGGCCTTCACCGGGAGAATATCGGGTGCGACCAGCTTGAAGTCCGCCGGCTGCCGCGCCCCCAGTGGCGCGACGCGCACTTCAACCGCCTCAAGCGTGATTGGGTCCTTTCCTTCGTTTCCGACGTCAGCGAGTTTGAAGAACCAATCAGCAAAGGTAGACCGGTCGAACTTCTCGTCCAGGCGCCAAGATTGACACGGCGCATTCGGTATAGCGGCCTCTATCTTCCTGAAGACTTTTTCCCGCGCGTTGGAATTGTTCTTTAGGTCGAGGTCATCCCACATGCTGAACGCGACTTTTTGGGCAGACTCACCAGTGGGTTCCGTCTCGCCCTTAAACCACCGCCGGAACTCACGCGAATCCACTCCGCGCATTTTGCAGTTAAATTCCGAAAACACAGGCCGTAGCTCACGCAGAATCGTTACGACCGGATCCGCCAAGGAATTCTTCATAAGGCAACGAGCGTAACACACGGCCTCTAGTTGGCCAGAGACAATTCCGGCGTTGCCGGACATGTCCGCCGATGGCTGACAGCCCGTGAATGTCCCCGCGTGGCCCATTGCAATTCGGAAGCTCATCGCTGACTGTCAGCACGTCGGAGCTGCGCTGTGCGGTTCCAAACGACGGCCGAGTTCCGGTGCGACGGAAACTGAAACGAGGCAAATGCATAAACGAACGACAACGAGCCCGTTTAGCGAAAACGAGAAAGTGCGCTCCCGGACGCAATTGAAACAAAGGTTCTGCAAATGAAACATGGACTCAATTCGGTGCGCAGCTCCCACCAGAAGGACACAGCCCAGCCCGCCGCGCCATGCGATGATCGCGGCAATGGTGAAAGGCGCTTGGTCGCGGCCCGGTCCAGGAAGGCCCTGAAAGTTATCCATCCGATTTTTGAACCCGGCGGAGCGGTCGAGATTCCTGTCACGTTTCGCCCGGCCGGCCGGCGCGGTGACCGAGTGCGCCATTTATTACGAACTCTTACTTTCGGCAGGGGTAGAGACACGTCGCTGGCGGCGCTTCATCACCCTGCGGCTTCGGATTCTCGATTTGGGATCGTCAACAACGGTCTCAGAAAAACAGTAAACAAATAATCAAAACAAAAGGGAAAAAATGAAAGCATCAATCAAGTTCATCCTTCCCATCGCCATCATGACTGCATACGCGGGATTTACCCCGCGTGCCGAGGCCAGTTGGCTTTCGAAGGCAGTAAATAATACGGTCAATACCGTGGTCGACGCCGGCAAGAAGGTGGTTGACACGGTCATGCCCGTCTTGGACAAAACCAAGACTGTCATCGGCGGCTTCGTTGAACCCGCCCTTGACTACGTCAAATCCGGCAATTGGAAAGAGTTGCTCGGCCTCATTGGAACGATCATCGGCGGCGGTGGAACCGCAGGGCCGAACGACACGGGCGGCGGCGGCGGTGGTGGTGAAGTCGGGGCCGCAGTCATCGCTTCCAGCTATGGGGAGAACCAAATCGACAACCTGAACGTTAGCACAAAGATCAACGGGGTATCCGTGGTGAATCCCGGCGCGACGATTCGGGTGAACGTCACCGAAATGACCGGTACGAAGGCCGGAACTGTGGCGATCAAACAAGAGGCTGACGGTTTCACCGCCGATCTGGGCGCGAGATCTATGCTGGAGGTGAATGGTATACATGTTTTAGGTACTCAAGCCAGCTCACTTTCGTTCGATCAGAAAGCAAAAGGGCAATACTGGCGCTTGGCACCGGACACGACCGCCCGGTTGAATATTATTGAGATGCTGGGCGGCAAGTATAGCACCGTCGGAGTGGTGCAGGAGCTGGACATGCCACGCCTCGACATTCAGGGCGGCACGACCGAACTTAATCTGTTTAGGTCTCGTTGACTCAGCAACTTTGCCCGCGCCAGCGGCGTCGCTGGCGCGGTTAATTTCATTACTGGTCATGAAAACCTACCGCCTCTCTGTCATCCTCGGCTTGCTGGCCTGTTTAGTCCCACTAAGTTCGCAGGCACAGGATACTTATGCCACGGCCGAATCCAACCTACGCATGCAGCTTGATATTTCTCGTTTCCTTGCTGGGTTCACGAACTCTCTCGATGAACGCGTGCTGGTGCTCAGACCGGGATTCAACGGCACGTCGGGGAAACCGCTCTCAGCGCCCCAGTCGGCGATTGTCGAGTTGGGGAGCGCCCGGGTTGTTCGCATATACACCTTGGTTCCTCCGGCGATTTTTGTGCCGCCGCAGCGTTTTTACGAAACAACGATTGTATCGCGTGTCACGTTGATCGATCCGGCGAGGCTCTCGTTCACCACGAACGGACCTTCCTTCGGCGTGGAGAGAGCACTTTCGTCGGTGGTGATTCCGGTTTCAACGTATCGCGACTTGAAAATTGAACAGATCACCCTGCCGTCAACTCAAGTGCGAACCACTCGTTAAGGTAATTACCTATGAGAATCACCTCTGTACAATATTGGCTTGTGCTCCTGCTGGCACTCCGCCTCCTAGCTGCCACCGTGGCAGTAGCTGAACCGAATGAAACTGTGTTCAGCGAACCACTTCGCATAGTTCTGCGTTTGAAGGATTCACTTCCGGTGTCCCCATTGTTTTCGCCGGAGAAAACAAGCTTCTTTCTACTTGATACCGAAGCTGGCGACCCGAAAACCCCCTACCGCAACCTAGTGTCCCGTCTCAAATATAATTTCTCCATGCTTGAAGGGCCCCACGTCGGGTTCCGGTGCGGGGGGCTTGAATTGCAAAAGAGCTTGCTGGCGTCGCAGGCGTTTGCGGAACCGGTGTCGTTCACTTCTGTGCAGACGAATATCATTGCAACGCCGTCAGGGCTGGTGACGAACCTCACGCTGACGACGAATTCCGCCCTCGCGCGGTATTCCTTGCTCTACACCGTGCCTCAGTTCAGCATTGATGCTCAGATCGTTGACGGAACCGAGGATCCATCTGCCACGAAATCCAAAAGGCTCTTTGGCTCGTTTCTGATTGGCAATTTTGTCGATAGCGTCACGCTTGAATCCGCGTTTAGATGGAGGTCTTCGGTCGCGCACTTGCATATCATTGTCACGGTGTACGAATTTCGAACTGGATTGAGCCGTGCTCAGGGTTCGGTTCGCGCCCAGATCATCAAGAAAGAACGAGGGAAATCATTTTCAGTCCGTTACATTCGGGCAGCCGGCTCCTACGATTCTGACGAAACAACCGCCGTCACTTTCGAGGCAGCCCTAACTGAGGCAACGACCCTCGGATTTGCCCAGGCCCTTGCGAATCTTTACGGGGTCAATTTTAGTAAATTCAGCAATCAGCCTTCCAGCGAAGCCAACCGAGCCGCCGTTGAGAGAGCCTGGGTGCTTGCCCCGATTGAAGGAAGGCGACGCGCGCTGTCGCTGCGTAACCTCTTGGCTGCAGAAGGCGGTGAAACGCCGGAATTTCTGTCCTCGCCCCTGGCCGCAGCACGCTGGCGCGAATTGCTGGAGTCAGCGACGCTAAGGTTTCCTGCCGAACCCTTCGATCGTTTCCCACTTGACAAGGTGGGTCGCCAGTGCCGAATTGTATTTGAGCAGTTTCCGGCGCAGCGGTGGCGGGCCTTGAAAATGCCCATCGCTAATTTGCTGGCTCAGTTTCCGAATGTAATCGTCGAGCCTGATCCGCAGCAACCTCATATTGCTTTCCGGCTGAAGCGAGCCACCTCTTTCAGTTTCTTCTCACTGCGCCCGGTTGATCCTGAAGAGGTGCGGCGGTTTGTCGCCCTCAAATTCCATCAACTCGCCGGGCTCGCGGCCGATACCCAGGTCTCGGAGCAGACGGTTTACATTAAGTACCGAGCGAGCTTACCCATCGTTCCCTGATTTTGACCAACCACTCTCAAATAAACCATAAACATCATGAAAACTTCGAACCATCAATCATCCCATATATGGGCGACCGTTTTGTCGTGCTTTCTAATTTCTGTCGGCTGCGTTGATGCCGCCCCAAAAGGAGCTGAACTCCTAATGCAACGACCCAAGAATTGCGGAACGGGCGCGGCCGTGCAATTGCCGCCGAAGCCATCTCCTATAGAGCCGCCCACAACTACGACTGAGTTGCATACCTACGAGGTGAAAGTCGTCACAGACAGCGAAGAGTTTGCATTGGTCTTTGAAGCGATGTTGCGCGATACGACCGATTGTATTGTCGGGGTCACGTGGCGCACGAGCGAGGATTTGCACGAAACGCGACTGGCGGCGCGCACGTCACTCTCCAGTTTGGCGCAACTCAAGAGGGTACTTCAGGCCGCATTGAAACGAGTTTCACAAAGTGGCCTCCTCCAGCAGAGCACGGTCGTTGACACGGCTCAAATGTCATTTGCCGCCGCCACAATTGCAGAAGAGGACAACGGTTTGTTGGTTCGGATTCCTCAATCGCCCACTCAGGCGAAGGCAACATCCCTGATCCCGACTCCTGAGCCTGTCACATCTGCCTCCATCGCATCCTCTTTGCCTCCACTGCCGAACTCAAAAGGCACCACCAACAGTGGTGCAGGTTCAGACCCGATCAATCAGCACAACGGGCACGGTTCAGTTGGGCGTAGCGGGGTGAAACATCAATCTCCGGACGAGCAGACCCCGCAGGTGTTAAGAACGATAAACAGCGTGCCACCAAACCGTGCCAACACCGGCCTTGTTGCTTTAGTAGTGGTTGCGCTGTTGCTTGGCGTGGTCGGTCTTTGGGTCACTTTGCGCGCTATTCTGCGTGTGCTCATTTGGGTCCTCAGGCGGTTCACGTGCCGCAGTTTGCCGATTGCCACCTGATGTTTTCGCACTCGCCTGAGAGCGACTAAATGCCTCTCTCAGCTCTCAGCCACTCCCGGTCTGACAGTGCTCCCATCCTCACCACTCCAACCGCGCCCCGTGATGGCGGAACCAGGCGCGGCGAAACGTGGTGAGGCGCGGCGCGGCGCGGACAAACCACACACCCGCTCCCAAGCTCGAAGAGTTCTCGTGAAGGGGTTTCTTAAGGCAGAACTTACCAGCTAACCAAACCTCATTCCTGGTGAAGAACTGGTGATTCAGAGGTTTTTAGGACTCTGGTGCGAACTTCGCTCCTACTGGCGAGAACGAAACGCCCGCAACCGGGGTTGCGGGCGTGGAACGAATGGAAGCAACCGGTTCAACCGACGCTCTGACCGAACCGGCCGGGCCGGTTCTCCGACGAACGCGACGGCAACTGGATGATCCGAATTTGGAGCGCGACCGTCGGCGCCCTCGAACCCGACATCTACGGCTACAGCCTCATGGTGGACGGATTGGCGATCGTCGATCCGGCCAATCCGTGGGTCAAGCCCATGCGCGCCGCGCGCACCAGCGTGCTGGAGGTTCCAGGCGATCCGCCGAGGCTCTGGGAATTTCAATCCGTTCCGCATGGCACTGTTCACGGGCATGGTTACTTTTCCAAGACACTCGGGACCAAACGACGGCTGCACGTTTACACCCCGCCGGGTTACGAAAAGAATTCAGCCAGCTATCCTGTCCTCTACCTGTTGCACGGCTCCGGCGACACTGACGCAACCTGGACTTGGGTCGGCCGCGCGCACTTGATTGCAGACAACCTGCTTGCCCAAAATAAAGCCAGGCCGATGATCATCGTAATGCCCGACGGCCACGCCTCCGCGGCCAACCCAACAGCAGTCACCACGAACCTGATCTCACGAAACCTGGACGCTTTTCGCGAGGATCTGCTCAACGAAGTGATGCCGCTAGTCGAAGCCACCTACCGGGTAAAAGCCAACCGTGAAAACCGCGCGATCATCGGTTTGTCCATGGGCGGCGGGCAATCGCTGGGCATCGGCCTAAGGCGCCGCGGGCTTTTTGCGTGGGTTGGCGGCATGAGCTCCTATCTGCCCGACGCGGAAAAGACCGTCTCCGAAGCGTTCCCGGAGCCGAAGAGCGACTTGGAGCTGCTTTGGTTCGCCTGCGGCACAGACGACCGTCTGATCGAAAATGCGCGCCGGCTTTCAGTCGCATTGAAGGGAAAAAACATCCCGCACCAATTCAAGGAAACCGCCGGCAACCATAGCTGGCCGGTATGGCGGCGTTATCTGGCCGAATCCCTGCCGCTGCTATTTACCCAGCCCAAAGAGGGCGCTGCGCGCTGAGGTCTCGCCGTTGCCCTGCAGCGCCTTGGGGCGCATCTGGATCGCAGCCAGATTCGTGCAGAACGGTCCGGGCGCAGTCGGAGGCGCATAACAGCGCGCGCGCGGGTTGCGAACCAGGAACAACCGGATCCGGCGCTCGCCCAAGCTCAGAGCCTCATCACCTTGAGATGGTCCGGCCAAGTCCAGAATAAACTCAAACTGCACGCGCTGAGCAAACGGACCGGGACAGGACTTGGCAAAGCGGCTTTGATTTCTTCGGCTACCTTGCCCACGTCAAGCCGCCGGGCAGTGACTCGGCGGCAAATTCGAGGTGCACAACACGCCGATGCCTTGGTTCAGTCGCCGGTGAGGAAGCATGCAGGAGCAGCGGGCGCATGAGCACCGCGCCACCCCGAGGTACGATGCAGGCCACCGCCTGATGCCGGTCTCGCAAATCGCAAATCTCTTTGGCGTTTAGTCTCCCTGCCTTATGTGAACTCGGCATCACTTCCAATGGGCCATTCCCCGCGCCGCAATCGTCCAGATGCAAACGCACCGTGAGCATGTGATCGAGTACTGAGGCTGGCGGTTGCACGTGCATGACACCTTCCTTCACCGACCAAGCTGTGAATCCCGGAACTGCAACCTTTTCCTCCACAGCAATGGTCAGGTCTTGATGCCAGGTCACTTTCCAGTTTGCCTCCGTAGTCTTGTCGAAGAACAGGCTTCGGACCACGAAGAGTTCTGGACCGAGAACAGGCTCAACCAATGCGCGAATTTCCGCGCCTTGCGCCAACTCTTTCACTGCCGGGACTGCTCGCATCAAGTGGCGTATCGCGTAACCAGAACGATTCGTCGCATCGTGTGCATTTAGGGCCGCCTGGATTTCGCTGATCACTCTGTCCACCTTCTCGCGCGACACGACGTCAGGGATTATCGCGAAACCCTGATCTCCCAACGGTTCAGGAACTGAATGAGTGCTGGCTGTTAATTGCGATTGCATTCACCAGAAAGTGGCATCGATATCAAGGACTGTTCCACGGACTTGTCGTAAATGTTGAACTCGAGGCACGACCATTTCAAAGCGGAAGCTGCTGGACTCGATTTCGCCAATAATCTGGATCCGTGCCCTTGGCGATCAGTTCAAGATCGTAAATCAACTGACCAAAGCTCACGTAGCGCTGGTGAGCAAACACCAGGCCCGCGAACTGGCGACCCATCCGCTGCCAGTTTTCGGCCAGCACCCTGAACCGGATGTCTTGTGTAACGACTACACGGCTAAGTACTCGATGGCATAAATACTATGACGTATTCTATTGACTTTTCTCGACCAAGCGGCATTCTAGGCGCGCACCGCATAGTGTGCCAATTATGCCGCGTCATAGCCCATACTCAATCACGCTCACCAACGAGGAGA
>WNGL01007978.1_pt1 | contig 12403 bp, 8 predicted proteins | sample 5400591 | NCBI WGS metagenome assembly WNGL01 (sample SAMN13153377, study PRJNA577476) | soil metagenome | isolation source: 80 cm soil or saprolite under Garry oak tree replicate 1 | place: USA:California | collected 2016-06-15
CACCAGCCAAACTGGCGCAGGATTATTTGGCGGAGTGGCGGAGGATTGTGCAGGATCAATCCGGCTACTGACCGATGCGTAGCCACGTGGAGTGCAGCAGTTGCGCCGAGGCTCGCGCCGTAGAGCACAATGGGCCGTTGGTCTGCCTGGCGTTTCAGTTCATCAAATGCGGTGAGCGCTGCCGGTCCGATTCGAGCAAGCCGCGCTGGTCCCGTGCTCCCACCGAATCCGGGATAATTCATTCCCCATATCTCGACAGCGCGGTCATTCCATTCTTCCGCCTCGTCCGCGACCCAGCGGTCGGCGCGATCCGCGTTGCCGTAGAAGCGCAAAACGTAAATGTCCGGACGGCCCTGTTTTTGCGCTTGATGCGATAACGCCGTCCATAGTTCTAGTTCACCCTTTTGGAACGGAAGCGTTTTGCGAACAGCGCCGCCTGTGTCGATCGGTGCCTTCGTTGGAAAGAGAATCAGATGGTCGGGCAGGTGCGCGAAAAAGATCAAAATAAAATATGCACTAACAATCGCGAGCACGATGCGCGTTTTGCGCATGGCCTTACCATTCTCCAAGTAACAGAACGGATTTATTGCTCGAGGACAGAATGTCCGAACAAAAAAGGTGCGTTGCCAAGGCCGCTGACGCTCCACTCATTTCTTGCAAAAGGAGCTGCTGTGAAACTCAATCGCTGTCGTCTTTGAGCATCGACTTGATCTGATCGCGCAACTCCGACGAATTCTTGTGCCCGTGCGCAGAAACCGCATGTTGCACGGCCGCATCGAGCACTTCTTCTTCGGTGCCGGAAATTTTCAGGGAGCAGTTTTTCTCACTCGGATAATTCCGGCAATCGATCGATTTTCTTTGGGCTGCCATTGTGACCTCCGCTTTGACTAGCTCTTTTTCAGTTCCGCCAAATCTTTGAGCACTTGCTCGCTGTGTTCGGCCGGTTTCACGCCGGTGTAAACCTTGGCGATCTCGCCTTTAGGATTAATGATGAAGGTGTTGCGTGCGGCGAGCTTTTCTCCCTTGTAATCCATGACCGACCCGTACTCGATCGAGACCTTCGCGTCGGGATCGGCCAACAACTTGAAATTCAGTCCTTCCTTCGCGCAGAAATCTTTGTGCGATTGAGCGGTATCGACGCTCACGCCGAGAACGACGGCGTCCAGCGGCTCAAATTTCGCGAGGTCGCGCTGGAAGTTCTTCGCCTCCATCGTGCAACCGCTTGTAAAATCTTTTGGATAAAAATAAAGCACCACCCATTTACCGCGATAATCTTTCAGGCTCACCTGGCTGCCGTCGCTGGTGGTTAAACTGAAATCCGGCGCTGGTGTTCCGGTCGCAGGTTGCTTTTGCGTCTCGGCTGCTTGCATGAAGCCCAACGTAATGAGTCCGACAATTGCTGATAGGAATATTTTGTTCATTTTCGCATCTCCAATTTTCCGACGAACGTATCAGTGATCGATCACAAGCAAAACAATTAAACCGATCTTTTGTCATGTCGAGCGAAGTCGAGACATCTCTCACTGTTTTGAAAGAGGATAAACACTCAACTCGCCAAATCTGGACGATTGGGCATTCGACGCGCACGATCGACGATTTCATTTCGGCGCTGGAAGCAAATGGCATCAAATTAGTTGTCGATGTGCGAAGCCTGCCCGGCTCGAAGCGTTATCCCCAATTCAATAACGAGGCGCTCTCAGAATCATTAGGCGAGCGCGGAATTCGCTACGAACATTTTCCCGAACTTGGGGGACGGCGAAAACCAAGGCCGGATTCGGGGAATATCGCGTGGCGAAACGCTTCTTTCCGCGGTTACGCCGACTACATGGAAACGGAAGAGTTTCGCAAAGGCGTCGAGCGGCTGATCACTCTTGCGAACAACGTGGGTCCAACCGCAATCATGTGCGCAGAGGCGGTTTGGTGGCGCTGTCATCGTGCGCTGATTTCAGATTATCTCAAAGTGCGCGGTATCGAGGTCACGCACATCGCCGATGCAAAGAAGATCGAGCCGCATCCGTACACGTCCGCGGCGCGAATCGTAAGTGGCAAACTGAGCTATAAAGCGCGCTTGTAGCGGCGCTCGATGAGCGCCGAGCCTGCCTCAATTCGGCGGTCACAGACCGCCGCTACAGATCACTTCTAATCGCGGTGCGCAATGTGCGCCGGAACGGGTGGCGTTTGCTTCTCACGTTCCATCATTCGCTCCGCTAGCCATTGGACCCATTCAAAATATGTCTCTCGTTGAGCATCGCTGCGTAGTTCTGCAATATAGCGAGATAGCTTTCGCCATGAGACAACAATTGGGCCGCTGAAAAAGTCATCGATTAGATCAATAGTAACCTCCTTTCGGTATAGAAGGATGCCGAGAGCTTCCCAGCTCGTTAGAAGGGCATAAACATGATCCTCGCCATCTGAACCGAGCAGCGCTGGGATCTGCTCGCGCGCAACATTATCTGGCAAAGAGCTAACGCGGCGCAATGAATGGGCGAAAGATGGAGTTTGAAATGATCGGACGAGAGCAGACATCGAATCGCGGCGTCGCTGTTGCCGATAATCCCTAATTTGCACTGCCGCGAAAATGACGCCGGCGGTAACCGCAAGCGCGTTGATAAGGTTTGCAAGAGTCGAGAAGTCCATTTCAGCGCGGGTCGGTCACACGCCCAAGAAAGAGACAGACGCCGCTGGGGACGTGCTGAATTGCATAAATGAATGGCCGATCGATCTTCACTTCGACCGGTTGCCGTTTCGGCGCAAGCGCCGTCGCTCTCATCATGGCCACCGCGGTAGCGGCAGCTGCTTCGGTTCCTTTTTCGTCCACCGCGATAAATGTCTTGTGAAACACCTGCGAGATATAGAGGTAATCATTCGGCTTTCGCGGCGCCATCCGATCGAAATTGGCGCTTCCCTTCGGTTGATTGAATGCTGTTGCCATCCCGAGCGCTTGGAGCTTTTCGGCGAGCGCTATCGTCGTCGGCTCGATTTTGAACTTTGGCAGATGAAGATCGATTTCTGCTCGCGTTTCGAGCTTCGCGCATTCCGCCAGCATCTCGCTGGTCAGCTTCGATTCGAGCGCGTGCAGAGCATTTACGTCGTCGGGAAGAAGAACGAGGAATTGGAGATCATTGCCGGTGTAGGGGAGGCTCACCGCAGTGAATCCATCGCGCTTCGCATAACCAAAATGCCGATCCATTTTCCGCATCATCGGAACATCGGCAGGTGCGCCGCCGTGGACATGGAACGGTTCCGGCCCGGTTGCCTTCTCGGAAAATGGATCAGCCCAAGACGCCTTCAAATAAAGTGCGTTCGCTAAGACGAGTCGCGTTGTTTCATCAAGTGCGCCGGCGGGGATGAGATCGCGGATCCGATCATGCGTCTGGTCGGCGACCCACTGATTGATGTGTTGCGTGGCTCCGGTGGCATCGTGAACAAAATCAATTAGCTCAAACGCCGCGCCGAAATTTTGTTTCACAAGCGCCAAAAACGGCTCGCGAAAGTCGTACCCTTTTTGCGCAAAGAGACGATTGGCGATACTCAGCATAATCGGCTCGCTTGGGCCGCCGAATTTTTTGGATTGTTTCACGAGCTCTGCCGTCTTCGTCCTCATCTCTTCCAGCGAATGCTGGAGAGCAGCGAACGAGGCCGGAACGGCATCACCGTCGCTCGGAAAATGCAGCGCGCGCGCCATCTCAATTCGCGTCTGGCCATCCGCACCGGCAAACGTCATGGCCAGCGCGCTTTCGATTGAATAGGGTGAAACGCAAAGATTCTCGTTGCCGGTGGCAAGCTGGCGGTGAAGATCGACCGCGAGTTGATTGGTGGCAGTGGCCGCCAAATCGTAGCCTGTTGCGCCATATGACATACCAGCGATTAACGCGCCGAATAGGGTCAAGATCAAAAGCGATTTCATGCCAATCACGAAACACCCAAATCGACTTTGTCGCGACGCGAAAAGATTTTCTTGTGTGAAGCGATTGCAGCACATGGCCACGGCTGATTTACTGCCCTGTGCGTGGGCGATTTTTAGTCGACGCATTGTGACTAAACGGCATGTTATTACCCAACCTCTCTGTTTGAGCCGTCAACTGCTGACTTAGCTGCATTAGCTGTTAACTCCATGGTTTCGCAACCAGCCAAGCTTCCGCGCAAACCGAATTTAATTCTTTTTTTGCCGGATCAGCAAAGAGCGGACACGATCGCTTGTTATGGAGGAAAAAAAGTCCACGCGCCTAACTTGGACAAGCTTGCTTCCGAGTCGGTGGTTTTCGAGCGAGCCTACGTCACCCATCCGGTCTGTACTCCTTCACGCTCCTCGCTCATGACCGGAACGTGGCCGCATATTAACGGATGCACGAGAAACAGCGTGCCACTCGATCGACGGTTCCGCGTCTTCCCGGAGCTGATGGAGGACAAGGACTATCGTACCGCATACATGGGTAAATGGCACCTCGGCCAGGAAGGACCTGACGGACGCGGATTTCACCAATGGATTTCCACTGAAGACCACGGTGACTACACAAATTTCCTCATCGGTGCGGGCGTCACGCCTGACAAACAAGACGCACGATTCTCGGAATTGGCTATCAGTAACCTGCCGCTCGAACTATCGCGCCCGAAGTTTCTTGAAAAGCACGCGTGCGAGTTCATCGAAAAACATTTTCGTGATCCTTTCATTCTCGTAGTCGCATTTGTGGAACCTCACTCGCCCTACAACGGTCCGCTTAACGATGAGCATCCGCTCTGCGAGATCGATCTCGATCCTACCGCCGTGCTTCCCGAGAGCGAAAACCTTCCTCTTCGCTATCGGCTTATGCGAGAATGGCAGCAAGCGGAAGCGGTTTTGGACCAGCAGCGTCTGCCCCGTCAGTTTTTCTTTGGCGTCACACCCGACGAATATCGCAGCATCAAACAACGCTATCTGGGGTTAGTCACCCTGGTCGATCAGAGCATCGGCGCCATTCTTGGCTGCCTGGAGCAATTTGGCTTAGGTGACAACACAATCGTCGTGCACACGAGCGACCATGGCGACAGCTTGGGCGCGCATCACCTGTTCGGCAAAGAAGTAATGTTCGAAGAAGCCGCGCGGGTACCGCTCTTGGTCCGGCTGCCCGGTCACAACCGCGCCAAAATCGTTCCGCAACCAGTTAGTCACATCGACTTTGTCCCGACGTTGCTCGATCTTCTCGGCCAGCCAAAGCACTTCCAGTGCGCAGGCAAGAGCCTGTTGCCGTTGATTCGCGGAGAAGGGGTACCACCCGAGAGCATATTCATTGAATGGGCCCCAAACCGAACGAAAATTAAGAAGCGAACGTCACTGGCTCGGCGACGCGCGATCAAGCGCGCCGTCGACGAGTCCACGCGGACTGTTGTGTCTCCAGACGGCTGGAAGCTTTGTCTGCGCGACAAAGATTTGAATGAGTTGTACAACCTGAACGACGATCGTTGGGAAACCCGGAACCTGTACGCGGATCGACAATACGCCTCAGTGGTTTCCCGCCTTGCCGCCGAGATTCACCGTTGGCAAGACTCCAGTCACGATAAGCTCAAAGTCTGAGCGAGCGAGCGCGAGCAAAGAGTGATTACATCCAGGTCGGGTGCTCTTCAGCAGCAAAAAGCCGCCAGGCTTGTGGGCGTGACGGCTTTTGGGACCGCGTCTGTTTGCGTAGTCGGCTTATGTAGCGAATTGAACTATGAGCGAATCAGCGCGGACACCGGACGCCGTCGATCTTCCAGATCTCTCCGGTGAGGGTGACAAAGTACGCGGTGTTCCCGATGAACTCGAGCGAGGTCGGCCGGTCCAGGCCGTCCATGATGACGGTGAATGTGCCGTCCCCGTTGACCTTGACGAGCGCGCCGGTGTACGGCACCGCATTACTCGGGTCAATATTCGGGTCGACCGTGCCGTGCGAGAGGGCGTAGAGACGGCCGCCGCCGAATTCCACGTCAAGGAGGAAGGGGGTGCCGGAGGCTACCTCCGTAGGGGTGGGCGATCTCGACCCGAACGACACAACCTTGCCGTCTTGGGGCACGTGGGGGTCGGGGCCGGCCTCGGCCATGTACACCGTATTGCCCCTCACCTCCAGCCCCGTCGGGACAATGTTGTCGAACGCGATCGACACGCTGATCTCGCCGTCGAGCGTGACCCGCAGCACGCGGTTGAGGTGCGAATCGGCGACCAGGAAGCCGCCACGGTAGGTTTGCAGCGCGTACTGGAGACCGGTGGCGATGAAGTACGGAAACTGAATGGTCGGCGGAGTGGCTAGGTTGAACGCACCAATGTCAGCAACCACGGTGAAACTGTCTGGGCCGTCCACTCGGTATATGCCGTCAACGTCGCTGGTGGGGAACAAGGGATCGTTGACTAGGGTTACCAGTACGTACGCGACATTGTCGATGAACGCGAGGTCAATCGCCCCACCGATGCCGATGATCGCCGGCGGCAGACCGCTAGCGAACGTGGTTTTCTCCCCGGTCTGTGGATCGACGCGCGAGATCCTGCCGGCAGCGCCTTCGGTGACGTAAAGCGCACCATCGGGGCCGATGGTGCTGCCCATGGCACCCTCCAGGCCCGTGACTAGCCGAGTGGCGGTGGGCCCCCCGCACGGTGACGAGGCGCTCGCGGCGGACGACGTGATCATTGCGATCGCCGCCGCGGTCAACATCAGCACAATACCGATACCGACTGATTCCGTCACGCGCATCGCCGGTTTTAGAGCCAGCGCGAGAATGTTTTGTTTATTCATGATTTAATTTCCTTTTTGTTGTGGCCTTCTTTGATTCCTTGTTATTGAGTAAATCATTTCTGGCGCTTCACTGATGTACTGCAGAAAATCCGGGAAAAGGTTACGCGGAGAATTTGGGAATCGTTGAAGCGCCTGCTCGCGAAAACCTTCGGAGTTGAAGCGGTGCCGTCTCCTCCGAGGCTACGGCGTGGCAGGCCGCGGATGATGCGGATCTCGGGGAAAAGATCGTTTCGGCGAGCCGCCAAAACCAACACGCGAGCCGCGCGTGCCAGACGGTCAGTCGTGCTTACTTGGAAGCTAGTTCTTTCGGCGCAAGAGAGGCGACGATTTTTTCGAAACGCGGATCGCCGCGGAGCGGGTCCCAATCGGGGAGCAGTTTTAGCCGGCCGTAACTGATGGTCGAATGCCACGGTAGCCGGGCGGCGATAGCCAGCTGTTCGCAGGCGAGGTCCTTCTCGCCGACCCACGCAGCGATCACCGCGAAATATGCGATCATATGCGCGCCGTTAAAGGAATCCTTCTCCACCGGCATTAGCTCAATCGCGCGCCGGCCTTCGCGCAGCGCGTCCTCTTTTCGGCCGAGGCCGGCATCGATTACACCAAGGACGCAAAGTGCCGGACCATAATTTGGCTCGGCTTGCACGACCTTCTCCTGCTGTGTACGAGCGGCGGCGAAGGCAGCGTGCGCTTTGGCTTCGTCCTTCGACATCCGGGCAATGAGGGCCTCGCCGAAAGTGCGGTCGAATTGAACGCCACCATCGCCAAAAGTCTTTTCGCCCAGCGCCACCAAAGCATTGGCAGCTGCAGCCGCGTCGCGCTCGGACAGCGCGCAGATCAACCAACGATCCGCGACGCTCTGGATCGCGGCGGGATTTTTTTCCAAGATGGAATCGATCGTTTGATGCAAAGGCCGCGTGTCAGCTTTCCAATCCAATTCGAGGAAAGCACGGTCTACTTTTGTTCCCGCGTTATCGGGCTCGATTGCCAGTGCGCGATTCCACAGGGTGGCCGACTCGGCATAGCGCCGAAGACACTGGTAGTAGCCCGCGGTGTTCCACAGGATATCGAGCCTGCGCGGATCCAGCTCGAGAGCGCGCTCGAAATCGCGCAATGCCTCTTCGAATTTTCCTTGGCGACGCGTGATGTTGCCGATCAGCTCGAAGACACGGGGATCATTCGGTAACGTTCGTCGGGCGACCTCCAGTTCAGCGAGAGCGTCGTCATAATCGAGGTGTCCATGATAAAGATTCCACGCACGTGCGAGGTGTGCTTCTCCGGAATCCGGCTGCAAACGAAAGGCGGCCTTGAGAGCGACCTCCGCCAACGCAAGTCGCTCCGCGGTATGATCACCAAAGAAATAGAGTTGGTCGTGTATATTGGCGAGAAGGCAGTAGGCTTGGAAGAAGAATGGATCGCGCGCGACCGCTTGGTTCAGCAGGTCAACCGCTCGCAGCAGATCCTGTCGGCTGGGATCTATCGAAAAATAGATAGTCTTGGCGCGACTATAAAGATCGAAAGCCGCCACATCCGCCGTCGGGGTTTGCTTGATTACCGCTTTTTCACTCGGTGAAAGTTTCGCCTGAAGCTGGTCCACGACTGTTTTGGCAATTTCGGTTTGGATTGCAAACATATCGCTCAAATCGCGATCGTATTCTTCGGCCCATACGTGAGTGTCAGTGCGGGTGTCAATCAACTGCGCATTTAAATGAATTCTGGCTCCGTCCCTGCGTACGCTTCCTTCCAACACGTGGGAGACACGCAGCGCGGCCCCGATCTCCCGGGCATTCTGTTTGCCCCGATATTGCATGACGCTGGTTCGGCTGATCACTTTGAGATCGGCCACTTTTGCCAGCTTGGTCAGAATATCGTCCTGCACGCCATCGGCAAAGAATGCGTGCTCTTTATCGTCGCTTAGATTTTCAAACGGCAGCACGGCGATCGATTCCTCGGGCGCGCTGCTGGTCGTCGTCTCGATGGCGACCGGCTGTTTCGCCTCCTCAACGAGTTTCTCAAAACGCGGGTCGCCGCGCAGCGGATCCCAGAACGGCAGCAATTTCAATTGGCCGTAACTGAGGCTGCTTGGACGGCGGATGATGCTGGCAAGCTGTTCGCAGGCGAGATCTTTGTCACCAACCCACGCAGCGATCATGGCCAAATACTTGACCATGGCCATGCCTTTCATTGAATCTTTTTCCACGGGAAGAAGCTCGACCGCGCGCCGGCCTTCGCGCAGCGCTTCCTCTTTGCGCCCGAGACCGGCGTCGATCAAACCAAGCGCGCACAGCGCCGGGCCGTAATTTGGTTGAGCTTGGACGATTTTCTCCTGCTCCGCGCGTGCCGCAGTAAAAGCCGACCGCGCTTTCTCATCGTCTTTTGTCATACGCGCGATAACACCTTCTGCAAATGGACGATTGAAAAGAAAATTATCGGGCGCGAAGCCAATTGGCTCCTCGCCAAACCCGATCAAGGCATCTTTTGCAGCCGCGGCGTCGCGTTCGGCTAGTGCACAAATAATCCAAAAATGAGCGATACTGGGCACCGCGGCAGGATTTGTGACCCGAATTGAATCGATTGTTTGACGGAAAGGTTGGGTATCGGCTTTCCAATCAAAGTCGACGTACGCAAGCAATACTTTCGCAAAGCTATTGTTAGGTTCAAAAGCCAATACACGGGCCAACCACGGTTTTGCTTCCGCATAGCGCCGACAACTGGAGTAATTCCACGCCATCCCCAGCACGAGCGTTCCAACATCGCGCGGGTTCAGCTCCACTACGCGCTCAAAGTTTCGCGTGGATTCTTCCCAGCGCCCCTGACGCCTCTGGATGTTACCGGTCAGGTCGAATATCCGCGCATCGTTAGGCAACGTCTGGCGGGCAACTTCCAGTTCAGCCAGAGCACCGTCGTAATCACCGTACGCCCAATAAAGATTCTGCGCACGCGCAAGATGCGTTTCACCAGCATCCGGACGAAGGCGAGACGCCGATTGAATGGCAGCTTCCGCTAGCGCCAGGCGCGCGGATGTATGATCAAGGCCAAACCAGTAAAGGGCGTCATGAGCATAGGCGAGCTGGCAATACGCATCGAAAAACGATTGATCATGTATGACAGCCTGGTTCAGCAAATCGACTGCTTGCAGTAACTCTGCTTTGGTGCTGTCGGACGCCGCCAGGAGAATGTTTTTGGCGCGCGCGTAGAGATCGAACGCGCTGATGTCGCTCGTCGGGTGAAGTTCGATGGCATTCTCTTCACGCGGCGAAAGCTTTGCTTGCAACTGCTCGGCGATCGTCTTTGCGATCTCGCTCTGAATGGCGAACACGTCCGCCAAGTCGCGGTCATAAGTCTGAGCCCATAGGTGTCGATCGGTGCGGGCGTCAACTAACTGCGCGTTGACGCGCACACGATTGCCAGTGCGCTGAACGCTTCCTTCTACCACATGCGCCACATTTAATTGTTGCCCGATCTGGCGCAGGTTGCGCGCCACCCCGCTTTTGTATGGCATCACACTCGTCCGGCTGATCACTTTCAGATCGGCCACTTTCGCGAGGTCAGTCACGATCTCGTCCTGCACGCCATCGGTGAAAAAGGCGTTCTCTTGTTCCTTGCTCAGATTGCTAAACGGCAACACCGCTATGCTTTTCTCCGGCGGCGCCGCATTCGAAGGTGCCGAACGCTCTGATTCGGTTCTCCAAATCATCACGCTTAATGGCACGGCCAAGACGAGAAGCATCGCCGCCATCACTGCGATACTTGGATTCCGCCGCACCCATTTCCTTCCGCGTGTGAAGAGGCCGGTCCGCCGCGCCCGAATCGGCTCGTGCTTTAGCCAGCGTTCAAGGTCTTCGGCCAGCGCGAGCGCGGAGGCGTACCGGCGCTTTGGATCTTTCTCGAGACACTTGAGGCAAATGGTGTTGAGGTCGCGATCTATTTTCGGATTTAAGAGGCGCGGCTGCCGCGGCTCGGTATCCAGCACTAACCGGATCGTTTCAAAGGTTGTGCCGCCCGCGAAAGGCGGATGCGCGGTGACTAATTGATAAAGCACTGCGCCAAGGCCGTAGATGTCCGTGGTGCTAGTAACAACCGCATTATTTCCTACCGCTTGTTCCGGCGCCATGTAGCTGGGAGTGCCCAAAACTTCCATCGTGCGCGTGACCGTGCTCTCTGTCTCGACCAGCCGCGCCAGCCCGAAGTCGGTAAGATGTGGTTCGCCTTGTCGATCAAGCAGGATGTTCCCCGGTTTGATGTCGCGATGCAGGATGTGGTGTTCGTGAGCGTAATGAACCGTGCGCGCCACTTTGTTGATTAATTCCACTGCCCGCCGTACCGGCATTGGTTCGTTCTTAACCACTTCATCAAGCTGCCCACCTTCGATGAATTTCATGCTGAAATAGCAGGAGCCATCGCGCTCGCCGACTTCGTGGATTGGAACAATGCATGGATGCTCGAGGCTCGCAGCGGATTCCGCTTCGCGACGGAAACGTTTGAGATGTGCTTCTGTAGCCCAGTGGCCCAAGCCGATCACCTTAAGTGCCACTGTGCGGTTAAGGCTTTTCTGGCGCGCGCGGTAAACTACGCCCTGACCGCCCCGACCGATTTCCTCCAGCAACTCGTAATCGCCAAAGTCACCCAGCATCCGTGCGGTGCGTGACTTCATTTTCGGCGCGCCTGGCCCTGCTAAGCGTGGGGCCGTACTTGCATTCCGCGCCTCGTCGATTTCATTCGCGAGCAAACCAAGGCCAGTCTCAAGCAGACAAGCCGGGCAAACGCCCCGCGGCGCGTCGGAGGAAATTTTCGCGCCGCACTTTGCACAGAGTTTGGTGCCAGCCGTCATGTCACCCGTCGGACAATACCTCGTCCCAACAAGTACTGCAGGAAATCTTCGCGAAGGTTACGCACGCAACACCGCAATTAAATGGCGTAGCTCGTCCTCAATATCTCCCGGCACCATCACGGTGTGAGCGATTTCCTCGCGCAAGAGTTGCTGGTAACGCTGACGCAACCGGCGGAACGCTTGCTTGACCGCGTTCTCCGTCATACTCAGTTCATCGGCAATTTGCCCCTGCGACGGGCGGTTCGGTTCATCCATGAGCAACGCTTCCAACCGTTCAAAAAGGACCACATTGCCAGCAGAACGATACTCTTCACCAAGGCGCCTCAGGACTTGCTCCAGCAAGGCCAACGCCCACCGACGCTCATAGATTTGGTCGACAGTCGATCTGTCCGCCGGCTCAAAACCGGCGCGCTCGCGCTCGCGCACTTCGTCCAATGGAATCAACCGCCAGCCTTCGCCCCGTTTAATGGCCATGGCGCGCTGGCGCTCGTTCGTTAGGAAATGTTTCAGCGACGTGAGCAAGTAAGAACGCAGACGTCCTTTCTCTTTGCGCACAGCATCCAGGTCGCGGCGCTCCAGCAGCAGCGCAAAAAAGCCCTGGGTGAGATCTTTCGCCTCTTCTGGTTCAACGTCCTGTCTCCTCACGAAACCATAAATCGGTCGCCAGTATGTGCGGCAAAGTTTTTCCAGCGCCGCCTGCGCTGCTGGCGATGGACCTTGCGCCTCCAGGACAACACTCCAATGCGTCGTAGTAAATGCGACCGCACCGTCTTTCGTGTCTGGAGCGATTCGATTCTCTGACGCCTGATCACCAGCAGGCACGTCGCGATCCAAG
>WNGL01017487.1_pt1 | contig 12403 bp, 7 predicted proteins | sample 5400591 | NCBI WGS metagenome assembly WNGL01 (sample SAMN13153377, study PRJNA577476) | soil metagenome | isolation source: 80 cm soil or saprolite under Garry oak tree replicate 1 | place: USA:California | collected 2016-06-15
CCCGTACTCCCCGGTGGACAGCACGGTCGACGCGTTCGGCCTGATCGTGGGCAGCGTCGGCGCCGCCGCGCTGATCGCCGCAGCGGTGGCCGGCGCGGCGATCGTGCGCCGGTCCCTGCGACCGCTGCACCGGGTCGCGGACACCGCGAGTCGGGTCGCCGAACTGGAACTGGACCGGGGCGACGTGGCGCTGTCGGTCCGCGTGCCGGACGCCGACACCGATCCGCATACCGAGGTCGGACAGGTCGGTGCCGCGCTGAACCGGATGCTCGGCCATGTGGCCGCCGCCCTGACCGCCCGTCAGGCCAGCGAGATGCGAGTGCGGCAGTTCGTCGCCGATGCCAGCCACGAGTTGCGCACCCCGCTGGCCGCGATCCGCGGCTACGCCGAACTGACGCGGCGCAGCAACGACAAGGTGCCACCGAACGTGGCGCACGCCATCCGTCGCGTCGAGTCCGAGTCGGTGCGGATGACCGGGCTGGTCAACGACCTGCTGCTGCTGGCCCGACTGGACTCCGGCCGGCCACTGGCCCGCGACCAGATCGACCTGTCCCGCCTCGTGGTGGACACCGTCAGCGACGCACACATCGCCGGCCCAGGCCACAACTGGCGACTCGACCTGCCGCCCGACCCGGTCGTGATCACCGGCGACGACCAGCGGTTGCACCAGGTTCTGGCCAACCTGCTGTCCAACGCGCGCAGCCACACGCCGTCCGGCAGCACCGTCACGACCGGTCTGACCGAAACCGACGACCAGGTGATCCTGACCGTGGCCGATGACGGCCCCGGCATCCCACCCGACCTGCTGCCCGACGCGTTCGAACGGTTCGCGAGGGCGGACACGTCACGCTCGCGCAACGCCGGCAGCACCGGCCTCGGCCTGGCCATCGTGGCCGCCGTGGTGGCGGCGCACCATGGTTCCGTCGACGTGGCAAGCGAACCGGGCAACACGGTGTTCACCGTGCGACTGCCCCGTCACAGCTCGAACACAGCCGCGCCACAAGACTGACCTAGGTCCGGCCCCGATCCTGGAGCCATGACCGCACTCGCCGAGCCGGCCGTCGTCGCCCCGACAGCCGCGCCACGACGCAGATCGAGACCGACCGGGCTGCCGATCCTGTTGGCGGGCACGGCCGCGCTGTATCTGTGGGGTCTCGGGGCGTCCGGCTGGGCGAACTCGTTCTACTCGGCCGCTGTCCAGGCCGCCACCAAGAGTTGGACAGCGCTGCTGTTCGGCTCGTCGGACGCGGCCAACGCGATCACAGTGGACAAACCGCCGGCCGCGCTGTGGGTGATGGACCTCTCGGCCCGATTGTTCGGTGTCAACGCATGGAGCATCCTGGTGCCGCAGGCACTGGAAGGCGTTGCCGCGGTCTGGCTGCTGTACGCGGCGGTGCGGCGGTGCGCATCGCCCGGCGCGGGCCTGATCGCCGGCGCGGCCCTCGCATCGACCCCGGTGGCAGCGCTGATGTTCCGCTTCAACAATCCGGATGCGCTGCTCGTGCTCCTGCTGGTGCTGGCCGCGTACGCCACGGTCCGCGCGCTGGAGCACGCCGGCACGTGGTGGCTCACGTTGGCCGGTGCCGCGCTCGGCTTCGGATTTCTCACCAAGATGCTGCAGGCTTTCCTTGTCCTGCCGGCGATCGCGCTGGTCTACCTGATCGCGGCGCCGACCGGCCTTGCCCGCCGGATTCGCCAGGCCTTGGTGGCTGGCCTGGCGCTGCTGGTCTCGGCCGGCTGGTGGGTGGCACTCGTCGCACTGTGGCCGGCCGCCGACCGCCCCTACATCGGCGGATCGCAGCACAACAGCGTGCTGGAACTCGCCTTGGGCTACAACGGTTTCGGCCGCCTGACCGGCGACGAGACCGGCGGCCTCGGCAATCTCAACGCCGACGCCGGCTGGGCAAGGCTGGTCGGCAGCGACATGGGCACCCAGATCGCCTGGCTGCTCCCTGCGGCCCTGATCGGCCTCGCCGCCGGCATGTGGCTCACCCATCGCGCCCGACGCACAGACCTGACCCGCGCGGCACTGCTGCTGTGGGGCGGCTGGCTGCTCGTCACGGCCGTCGTGTTCAGCTTCGCGCAAGGCATACTGCATCCGTACTACACGGTCGCCCTTGCACCCGCGATCGCCGCGCTCGTCGGCATCGGTGCCACCGGCCTCTGGCGCCATCGGGCTCGACCGGCCGCACTCGGTGTGTTGTCCGGCGCGGTCGCGCTGACCACCGTGTGGTCCTACGTACTGTTGGATCGTGATCCGAGTTGGTATCCGTGGCTCCGGTTCACCGTCCTGGCGTTCGGCCTGCTCGCGGCCGGCCTGCTGATGGCCGCCGAACTCCTGTCCCGTCGCGTCACGCTACTCGGCGCCGCGTTGGCTGTGATCGTGGCCTTACTGGGCCCGGCCGCCTACTCGGTGGCTACCGCGGCCGTCCCGCACAGCGGCGCGATCCCGTCCGCCGGACCCAGCACCGGGTTCGGTTTCGGTGGTGGGCGCGGTGGTATCGGCGGCCTGCTCGGCGGTGCGACACCCGGCAGCGATCTCGTGACCATGTTGTCAGCCAACGCATCGCGCTATACGTGGGTCGCGGCCACAGCAGGCTCCAACAACGCGGCCGGCTACCAGTTGGCCACCGGCGATCCGGTCATGGCCGTTGGCGGCTTCAACGGTACCGATCCCGCGCCCACACTCGCCCAGTTCCAACAGGACGTCGCCGCCGGCAAGATCCACTACTGGATCGGTGGCGACACCATGCCCGCCGGCAGTGGCAGCCAAGACGCCGCCGAGATCGCCACCTGGGTCAGCACCCACTTCACAGCCTCCACCGTGGACGGCGCGACGATCTATGACCTGACGGCGACCCAATAAACGAAGTGGCCGACGACAGCCCAGAAGAAGCTGACGATCAACGAGGACGGCTCGCTCGCTGCCGCCGTGAGTGGCGACACGATGCTCACGTCGGTGGCAGCCAGTGCTCCGCCGAGACCGCCCACGCGTCAGCGCCCCGGCAGCGGTCAGGCGGGCGACTCGCGTTTGGCCAGTAGCGCCGCACGGGAGATCGGGATCGCGGTTTGCGGCAACGGCCCATAGACGATCTCACAGCCGCGCCACAGCGACCACATATCGATCGCACAACCCCAACCGGGACCGTGGAAACCATGACAACGACCGCCGCGCTGCCTCGCATTCGTCCGATCCCACTCGGCCCCGGCCCGGTGCTTGACGTGGTCGTCCCCGTGCACAACGAGCAGGCCGATCTGGAACCGTCCATCCGCCGGCTGTATGGCCACCTGACACAACATTTCCCGTACCCGTTCCGTATCACCATCGCGGACAACGCCAGTGTGGATGCCACACCTTCCGTCGCCGCACGCCTGGCCGCCGAGCTGCCCGAGGTGACGTCGGTGCGGCTGGCGCAGAAGGGCCGGGGCCGGGCGCTGCGCGAGGTGTGGTCGGCGTCGGACGCCGCCGTGCTCGCGTACATGGACGTCGACCTGTCGACCGATCTGGCCGCGCTCCTGCCACTGGTCGCGCCGCTGCTGTCCGGGCACTCCGACCTGGCCATCGGCAGCCGGCTGGCCAGAGGAGCGCGGGTGGTGCGCGGCGCCAAGCGGGAGTTCATCTCCCGCTGCTACAACCTGATCCTCCGGTCCGCCCTGGCGGCCCGGTTCTCCGATGCCCAGTGTGGTTTCAAGGCCATCCGCGCGGACGTGGCGGTGCGGTTGCTGCCACTCGTGCGCGACACCGGCTGGTTCTTCGACACCGAACTGCTCGTGCTCGCGCAACGGATCGGCCTCCGCATCCACGAAGTGCCGGTGGACTGGGTGGACGACCCGGACAGCCGAGTCGACATCATGCCAACTGCGATCGCCGACCTGAAGGGTGTACTCCGCCTTGGCCGCGCCCTGCTCACCGGCGAACTGCCGATCACCCACCTACGCAACGAATTCGGCCGTGGCCATCTCACAGCCGATCCACCGGGCGTCCCACGTGGCCTGGCTGGCCAGGCGATCCGGTTCACCGTGATCGGCGTCGCGAGCACTCTGGCCTACGTGCTGTTGTTCGTGCTGCTACGCGGATTAATGGCCGCGCAGCCGGCCAACCTGATCGCCTTGCTGGTCACGGCCATCGCGAACACCGCGGTGAACCGACGTATCACCTTCGCGGTGCGAGGTTCGCGGGACGCCGGCAAGCACCAGTTCCAAGGCCTGATCGTGTTCGCGGTTGGCCTGGCCCTGACCAGCGGCGCGCTCGCGTTACTGCCACCAACCGCCGGTCGGCCACTCGAACTCGGCGTGTTGGTGGGAGCCAACCTGCTGGCCGCCGTAGTGCGCTTCGTGTTGTTACGCGCCTGGGTGTTCCGCGCCCATCGCCCAGCCGACTGAGAGGCCGCGATGTCCGCGTTCACCCAGCCACCGCCGGCGCCGTGTGTGAACCACCCGGCTCGGCAAGTGGCGTTGTCCGCCGGTATCGCGGCGCCGAACCCGGTCGCTACCGGCTCAGCGCGATGTGTCTGGCGTGCCCGACGTACGGATGGCTCGGCCCGGCAGCGGTGGTGGCGGGTTCGGGTGCCGGCCGGATGGCACTGGTCCCGGTGACCGCCGTGTTCGATGGTGGCCGCGCTTCGCTGGTGCCCGTAGGTTGGGTGCTGGTGGCCGGCGCCGTCGCGCTGGTGTTGTTGTGTACCAGGGTGTTTCGCGCCCTTCGATTGTCCGACTGAGAGGCCTGTGATGTCCGCGTCCACCCTGTCTCCGCCCGCTCGGCGCGTCGTGCCCCGCGCGCTGGCACCCGTGAACCGCCCGGCTGTCGTGCGGATCGCGCTCGCCCTGCTCCTGGTCGGTACCGCCCTGTTGTACCTGTGGAATCTCAGCGCGTCCGGCTACGCGAACAGCTTCTACGCCGCCGCCGTGCGGGCTGGTACACAGAGCTGGAAGGCACTGCTGTTCGGCTCGCTCGATCCCGGCAACTCGATCACCGTGGATAAGCCGCCTGCCGCGCTCTGGGTCATGGGGCTGTCCGGCCGGATCTTCGGCTTCAACTCGTGGAGCCTGCTTGCCCCGCAGGCGATCGAGGGCGTGCTGTCGGTCTGGCTGTTGTTCGCGGCCGTGCGCCGCTGGGCCGGTCCGGTCGCCGGGCTCATCGCGGGGACCGTGCTCGCGTTGACCCCGGTTGCCGCTCTGATGTTTCGGTTCGACAACCCGGACGCACTGCTGGTTCTGCTTCTGGTGGCCGGCGCGTACTGCATGGTGCGGGCCACCGAGAAGGCCAGCGTCGGCTGGCTGATGTTGGCGGGGACCACGCTCGGCTTCGGCTTTCTCACCAAGATGTTGCAGGCTTTCCTTGTCCTGCCAGCATTCGCCCTGGTCTACCTGGTCGCGGCCAACATATCCCTCGTCCGACGTCTTGTGCATCTGCTGGCCGGCGGCCTGGCCGTTGTCGTGTCGGCGGGTTGGTACGTGGCGCTGGTCGCGTTGTGGCCGGCAGGATCCCGACCGTTCATCGGTGGTTCCAGCGACAACAGCCTGCTGCAACTCGCCCTGGGCTACAACGGTCTCAGCCGTATCGTCGGCGGTGCGGGCAACGGTGGTGGCGGCGGCGCCGGTGGTGGTGGTGGCAACACTGGTTTCGGTGGTGCGACCGGGATCACCCGGCTGTTCGGCGCCAGCATGGGCACCGAGATCTCGTGGTTACTGCCCGCCGCCCTGATCGGCCTTGTCGCCGGCCTGTGGTTCACGCGCCTGTCGCCGCGTACCGACCGCACTCGCGCCGCACTACTGCTCTGGGGCGGCTGGCTTCTGGTCACCGGTGTGGTGTTCAGCTACATGCAGGGCACCATGCACCCGTACTACACCGTCGCCCTCGCTCCGGCCATTGCGGCGTTGGTCGCGATCGCCGGTCGGGAACTGTGGCGTGGCCGGGATCAGTTCGCCTGCCGGGCAGTGCTGGCGTTGATGATCGCGGTCACCGGGGTGTGGGACTACGCGCTGCTGGTCCGGACGTCGGACTGGCTGCCCGTGTTGCGCTGGCTGGTGTTGCTGATGGCCGGGGTGGCCGTCTTCGCGGTATTGGGTGTCGGACGGCGGTTCGGGGTCGTCGTGGCGGCTGTGGCGCTCGTCGGTGGCTTGCTCGCCACGTCGGCCTATGCCGTGGACACTGCGAGCAGCCCACATTCCGGCGCCATCCCGACGTCCGGCCCGAGCACCGGCGGTGGCTTCGGCGGCGGTCCGGGCGATGCCGGCACGGCGTCGTCGACGCTGAGCAACCTGTTGTCGGCCAGCACATCCCGTTGGGCTGCCGCCACGGTCGGCTCACAGACCGCGGCATCGCTCGAACTGTCCAGCGGCGCGTCCGTCATGGCAATCGGCGGTTTCAGCGGCTCGGACAACTCGCCGACCCTGGCCCAGTTCGAGGTCTACGTCCGAGCCGGCGATGTGCACTATTTCATCAGTGGCGGCGGATTCGGCGGCGGCCCGGGAGGCTCCGGCAACGACGCGGCCGGCGCGATCACCAGTTGGGTCGAGAGCAACTTCACCGCGACCACCGTCGGCGGTACCACGGTCTACGACCTGACGAAGTGATGGGAGGTGGCGAAGTTGAAGTGACGTCAGGAAGTCCAGCGTGCTGATGGTCGACGCGAGGGCTGGACATCGGCGGACCGCCGGTAGTCCGGGCGAGGTGTGCGGTCGGAATAGTGAGGTGCGGGCTGACGTGGCAGGGGCCTGTGATCGCGAAGGGTCGGGCTGCCAAGCCGATCGGCATCGGCGGACAGCGTCCGATGGTAGCTGGGTAGGGGCTGTCTGATGGTAGGCGTGAGAGTCGGCCTGTCGTGGCGGTCTGTGAGTCGCGCGGAGGCCCGGCCGTGAGGATGTCCAGCGAGGCGACTGCCCGGCCGTCGAATGTGGCCTGGACTGTGGCGTCAGCGTGCCTGTGCCGTCCCGGTCACAGCGACCGCCACGCCCGGACCGTCGTGAGCACCTGGGCGGCGTTGCCGTTCGCCAACAGTGGGCTGATCCGCAGGGTCCGTGTCGGCCAGTAGGGTCCAGCATCAGCTCGCGAGGTGCCGGACCGGGCGGAACCGGTGAACCGGCGTCGGCGAACGATTCGGCAAACGTCCTGCCGCCGTGACGACACGCGGAGAGCTGGCGAACGCGGCCGTCCCGGTGGGAAATCCGGCCAACGCGGCCGTCTCGGTGAGGGTCTCGCCGATCTCGACTGGTGTCAGCCCGGCGGCCAGGCCGGTCCACGTGTGGACGGTGAGCGGTGTTCGGTGCGGCCCGGCCGCGATAGTGGCCGCCAGCCCGACCGCCTCCCAGGTGCGTGGGTCGAGTGTGCACCGGGTGTGAGGATGACCGTGGGCCGTGCCGACCGCCGGCTCGCCCAGGGCCGGGACCGCCTGGAGGACCCGGTCCAGCCGCGTTTCGCCGTCCGCCGCGAGCTCGGCGAACGTGGCCTATCCATGCTCGTCCAGTCCGCCACGTCCATTCGCGTTACCGCCGGTAATCCAGCCGGTGCCGGACCCGGCCCTACCGATAGGCTCCAAATGACCACGATCGGTCGACGGGGTTCAGGGTGGAGGAGCGGCAGTGGCAACGTGGAGTGATCTGGTCGCCTTCATGCGGTCCGAGTACCGGGTGACCAGGATCGAACCGGACGAGGTTCGGATCGAGGTCGAGTTCGACGATGACCGCCGCCAAGTGGTGATCATGCAGCGGGAGGTGCTCGACCACCGCGAGGAGTGGGTGCAGATCGCCTCGCCGTGCGGCCTGGCCACCGACGTCAACCTGCCCGCGCTGCTCAACCATCTCGGCAGCGCCGCGGTCGTCGGCGGCGCGGTCATCATGGGGGAGTACGTCGTCCTGCGGCACTCGCTGCCACTGGCCAACTTGGACATCAACGAGTTCGTCGACCCGATGGCCCTGATCGCGGGCACCGCCGACGAGCTGGAGGAGATGTTCACCGGCGGCGACGGCTACTAACCCGTTCGTCGTATTCGCGACACCTTCGGTTTCCACGTTGCCTCTTTGTGCGGCCATTTGGGCGAACATCTTTTTCGTGCGTTCAAGCCGGTCTACAGTGGAGGCGATTGGGGGTGGTTTGCCGTGGGTGACAACTCATTGTCGGCAATCGAGCACATAGTGATGCTGATGCTCGAAAACCGCTCTTTCGACCATATGCTCGGTTTTCTCTATCCGGGTAACGTGACACCGGCCGGCCAGCCTTTCGAAGGATTGACCGGTGCCGAGTCGAACCCGGACAAGACCGGAACTCCGGTGACGGTGTTCCGTATCGAACCGGGCACCCCGAACGCCTACTTCATGCCGGGCGCCAATCCCGGCGAGGGCTACGTGGCCACGAACAGCCAGTTGTTCGGTCAGAACGCCGCGCCCGTCCCGCCAGGTGTGCCCGGAATGCGCGGTTTCGTCACCGATTTCGACTTCACGCTGGGCTGGGAGACCAAGGAGAAAAGGTCGATCGTGCCCGGCACCACGGCGTCGGACATCATGGGTTGCTTCACGCCGCAGGCCTTACCCGTATTATCCGGCCTGGCCACCGGTTACGCCGTCTGCGACCACTGGTTCTGTTCCGCCCCAACGGAAACCCTGCCCAACCGGGCGTTCGTGTGCGCCGCGACGAGCCAGGGTCACATGGACGACAAGACGCACACGTTCACCTCCCCGTCCGTCTTCGGCCTGCTCGGCGGCCACGGCATCACGTGGGGCATCTACGGCTACACCGTCCAGCCGCTGACGAAGAACACCTTCACCGACATCGCGACCGCGCAGCACGGCACGATCGGCCTGTTCAAGGACTTCACCTCGGCCGCCGCGGCCGGCACGTTACCGGCGTTCAGCTTCCTTGAGCCGAGCTGGGGCGCCAACGGCAACAGCCAGCACCCCAACTACGACGTGGCCCTCGGCGAGCAGCTCATCCACGACGTGTACTCCGCGTTACGTAAGGGTCCCCAGTGGCCCAAGACCCTCCTGGTGATCACGTACGACGAACACGGCGGCTGCTACGACCACGTCCCGCCCCCCGGCGGCGCCGTCCCGCCGGACAACACAGCGGGCGAGTTCGGCTTCGACTTCACCCGGTTCGGGCCGCGCGTCCCCACCGTCCTGGTCTCCCCGCTGATCCCGCCCAACACGGTCTTCCGCGTCCCGGCCGCCGGCACACCGTTGGACCACACGTCGATCCTCAAGACGGTGCAACGCCGCTGGTCCCTCTCCGCCCTGACCGCCCGCGACGCTGCGGCCCCCGATTTCGCCGACGTCCTGACCCTGACCACGCCCCGCACCGACGACCCGCTGGCCGGGGTCACGGTGCCGGTGTCGACGGGCACCAACCCGGCCGCCGGGCGCCCGTCCCACCTCCAGCAGGTGGCGGCGGAACTGGCCAGCCGCCACGAACCGCCCGGCATCCCCGCGCCATCCCTGCACACCGCAGCCGACTACGAGGGCTATCTGCTCAAACACGCGTAGGTGGTCGGTTGCCGCCGACCCTGCGGGAGGATGTCCGGGTGACGGTGGACGGCGGCACGACGCGACGGCCGATCGGCGTGCGGCTGCGGCAGTGGCGCGAACTGCGCAGGCTGACGCAGCTCGAACTGTCCCTGCGTACGGAGGTGTCCACGCGGCACCTGAGTTTCCTGGAGAACGGCCGCGCCGCGCCCAGCCGCGAGATGTTGCTGCACCTGGCGAAACACCTGGAAGTGCCGCTGCGCGAACGCAATCAGCTACTGCTGGCCGCCGGTTATGCCCCGATGTACCGCGAGACCGCGCTGGACGCGCCGAGGATGTCCGCGGTGCGCTCGGCCGTCCGCCGGTTGCTCACCGCGCACGAGCCATACCCCGCGCTGGCCGTCGACCGGCGCTGGGACCTGGTCGAGACCAACGAGAGCCTCGGCGCGCTGATCGAGGGCATGGCCGGCGACCTGCTGGCGCCGCCGGTGAACGTGCTGCGCCTGTGCCTGCACCCGGACGGTATCGCGGGTCGCATCGTGAACCTGGGGGAGTGGCGGGCGCATCTGCTGGGCCGGCTGCGTCGCCAGATCGCCCTGACCGCTGACCCTGACCTGCGGGCCCTGCACACCGAATTGGTCGCCTACCCGTGTGACCAGCCAGAGCCGGACGTCGAACTGCCCGGCCCGGCCGACGTGTTCGTGCCGCTGCGGATTCGTTACCGGGACACCGAACTGTCCATGTTCAGCACGGTCGCCACCTTCGGCACGCCATTGGACGTGACCGTCGCCGAGCTGATTATCGAGTCCTTCTTTCCCGCCGACGACCACACGGCCGCCGTGTTGCGTGACCGATCAGCGACCTGACCGATCCCGGCTACGCGCACATTTCGTTCCAGCCGCCCAATGTGCCGGTGAAGGCGTCCGCGAGCAGGTTGACGTCCGGCAGGGCGGTGCCGTTCGCGTGCAGTCCAACGTGGACGGTGTCGCGGTATGTGCTGAACGCCACACCCAGGGCGTGCCCCGGCGCCAGCGGAACCACCGGATACACCTCCCGCAACTGCGCCCCGTCGAAGAACAGCGGCACGTTGGGCAGCGGCACGCTGGTCACCACCGTGTCGCACAGTAGCGGCGCGCACTGCCCGACGAACGGCATGACCAGCCGGTGCACGGCGGCCGGCACCCGATCCGCGAGGACCGGCAGCGCGCCCGCTCCCCGGCCGGGACCGGCCACCTTGTTCCCGTCCATCCGCGCCCGCACCGCGGCCAGCCGACGCACCGGATCCGGCTCGTCGACCGGCAGGTCGCACAGGTAGCCCGAGAGTTGGTTGCCGACGGAGCCACCACCGCGGCACCGCTGGCTGACCGGGATCAGCGCGCGCGGCGAGAACGTCCGGTCACCACGCGCGATCAGCCAGTCCCGCAGTGCACCGGCCAGCACGGCCAGCAGCACATCGTTCGTGGTGCCGCCATGCACGCGACGCACCCGCTTCACGTCCGCCAGTTCCAATCGGACGGTCGCCAGCCGGCGGTCCGATGATGTCGGCGCGAGCAGCGGCGAAGGAGGGGGCGTTGGCCGGGCACTGCGCAGCACGGAGCCGGCGATGTCCATCGCCTGCTGCGCCGACGAACCAAACGATCGCAGGCTCGCGGCCAGCCCACTCGGCGCGCGCTGCGGCTGCGGCCGGTTCGGCAGCCGATCGCCGATTCCGTCCAGCAGCGCCATGCCGAGCAGCACGGCGCCCGCGCCGTCGGCCAGGGCGTGGTGCAGCTTCGGCAGGATCGCGAACCGCCCACCGGGCAGGCCGGTGAGGACGTGGATCTCCCACAGTGGACGGCCGGGATCCAGCCGTTCGCCCATGATCTCGGCCACCCGGTCGGTGAGCTGGGCGGTGTCGTGCGGCCGCGGCAGGTGGTGCGTGTGGATGTGCGCCGCGGCGTCGAACCTCGGATCGTCCACCCATCGGACGACACCCAGGGGTAGTAGCGGGCCACGAACCCGTTGCCGCAGGCGGGGAATCCGCTCCGCCCTGGTACGGAGCAACTCCACCAGCCGCGCCGGGTGCACCGGTTGGGGTGGCGCGAACAACGCGCACGCACCGATGTTCATCGGCGAGGACGTGCTGTCCAGGCTGAGGAACGCGGTGTCCAGTCCACTGAGTGCAGTGGCCGCCATGGTCTACCAGTCTCCTTCGCGTGCTGTCGGTGTACGGCCAAGGGAACCCGGCAACGATGGCGAAGGCGTGTGCACTGGGTTACGAACGCGGGTCGGTCCGCGTCCGTCAATCGATCAGGTGAACTTGGCCACAACGCGCAACGGCAGGTGCCGCAACGCGAATGCGAGCGGCCGCCACGGCCATGACGGTACGCACGCGTTGGCCACTTCGTGTTCGATCGCCCTCACCATCGCCCGGACACCCTTCTCGGTGTCCACGATCAGCCGACTGATCGACGGATCGGGGTTCATCTCCGAGCTGATGAAGCCAGGATAGAGGGTGGTGACTTTGATCGGCCGGCCGAGGACGTCCGCGCGGATCCCTTCGGCCAGCGTGGCCAGGGCCGCCTTGGTCGCGCTGTACGCGGTCGTCGTGCCGGGCAGGCCCCGGAACGCGCCGACCGACGACACCACGACGAGATGGCCGTTGTCCTGGGCGCGGAACACGCGCATCGCCGCCTCGCACTGGGCGAGCGCGCCGACGAAGTTCGTCTGCGTGGTGGCCAGGTTGGCGTCGAACCGGCCGGTGCCGATCGGTTGCCCCTTGCCGATGCCCGCGTTCACGATCACCCGGTCCAGTGAACCTAGATCGCCGGTGAACTCGTCGAACGCCGCGAACACGTCGTCGTGGTCGGTCACGTCGAGCCGGCGGGCCAACACGGTGATATCCGGATGCCGCGACGTGAGTTCGTCGCGCAGCTCGGCAAGCCGGTCGGCTCTGCGGGCACACAGT
>WNGL01021521.1_pt1 | contig 12402 bp, 11 predicted proteins | sample 5400591 | NCBI WGS metagenome assembly WNGL01 (sample SAMN13153377, study PRJNA577476) | soil metagenome | isolation source: 80 cm soil or saprolite under Garry oak tree replicate 1 | place: USA:California | collected 2016-06-15
ACTGAGACACAGCCCCCACCCGGGGAGGGAACTAGCCTTGGCACGCCCAGCGGCCCGGGCCGTAGCGGTTGTACAGCCAGGCCGCGGCGTTCGCGTTCGCGACCGGGTCGAACGGCGACTGGGATGCCCACGGCGTCCCCGACCACGTGCTGAGCAGGAACTGGAACAGCCCCGACGCGCCGCTGTCCGTGTTGACGGAGTTCGGGTGGTAGCGCGACTCGCAGTAGGCGACGTTTATTGCCCACTGCAGCGCCCGTGCGCCGAGCGGACTGAACGCGTCGTAGATGATCTTGGCGATGTACGGCGGCGGGGGCGGATGGTTGTTCAGGGCCGCCTGGGCGTCGACGATGGCCTGCGCCTCGGCGAGGGCGGCCTGCTCGGCCGCGTACTGGGCGAGGCCCTGAGACAGCTCCGACGACCATTGCTGCACCTGCGCGTTCTGCGCGGCCTGAACGCGCTTGGCCTTGATCTGAGTCAGCGTCGACGTGCGATCAAAGGAACGCAGCTGAGTTACCGCGGCGTCGGAGGGCACGTTCGCCTGTGGCGGGTCCAGGTGCGGAAGGATCACCGCCGCCAGGACCAAGGTCCAGACCACGACCGCTCGCAGAAGCGGTACCAACCCCTTGACGCTCCTCACCTTGAAGTCGCCCTACCCCTGGGGCGCTGTTCAGGCCTGAGCGCGGAGCGAAGACGTCTGGAAGGACGGGCTCAGGAAGGGGTTACGTTAGCACTTCGGTGGCAACTTTGAGTAGCCTTTAGGCCCTCGAAAAAGCCGTCGCCGAAGCCTCCCTGCTACCTGCTTGCCGCCTCCGCCTCGCGCAGGCGCCGGCTGAGCGTTTCCAGCAGTCGGTACGTGACGTCAGGGTGGTCGCGAAGGAATGGCTTGAAGCCCCATTCGGGAACTGCAGCCAGGACCAAGTCCGTGTGCGCGGTCACGCTCGCGCTCCGCCCCTGGTGGTCGAGCAAGGCCATCTCGCCGAAGTGATCCCCCGGGCCCAATTTGCGGTGGCGGCCGTCCGGGGTCGCGACCTCAGCTTCACCTTCCAGGATGACCAGGAAGCCGACGCCGCCCTCGCCTCTGATCATGATCTCGGCGCCTTGCGCATGCTTGATCTCGCGCATCTGCTTGCCAACCCTCTTGAGGTCACCTGGCGAGAAGCCCTCGAAGATGCCGACCGGCTTGAGGTCCATCGGCGCGATTCTACTTCTAGAACAAGTTCGTAAGCTGCCGGCGCAGAAGCTTTTGGCCTGGTTCCTCTCGGTAAACCGGCATCAGGTTCTTCACGCTCTCGTACCCGGCCTCGGTCAGTGATTCGGGAGTTTGGCCGGCGGCAGGGACCGGCGCTCCGATCACAACCTTGATCCGCTTGCGCAGCCAGAGGTCTTTCGTGCCCGAGAGAGCTACGGGAATGACCGGCACGCCGGCCTTGATCGCGAAATGCGCGAACCCCTTCTTGAAGGCCATCAGCTCGCCCTCCTTCGGTCCGTAGTTGCCTTCGGGAAAGATCGCCACCGCGCCGCCGACCTCGAGCGCCCGGTCCACATGCCTGAAAAGTCCCGGGTCTCCATGACGCTCGCGAACGACCGGCACGAAACCGCCGGTCTGCCGGACGATCCACCACTGCACTTTGCGCGTGACCAGGATGGTGGGGTCGGCGAGGAAGTGGATGCGCGGCTCGACCGGAAAAATCAGGAGGAGCGCGAACTCGTCGAGCCAGTTGAGGTGGTTGGCGATGACGACGTAGTTGCCCGAGTGCGGGATGTTGTCCTTCCCCACAACATCGAAGTGGAACACCAGGCGCAGCAATGGCACCCCGACGAGCCTGACCGCGCGGTAAGCAAGCGTCGCCTGGCGGCGAACAGGAAGAAGGTCAGCCGGTGGGAGTGCGGTTTGGGCCACAGAGGTTGGCCCGGAGTCTAGTCGTTGAGGTGTTAAACGCCCCTCTCCCTGACCCTCTCCCCTTCAGTGAGAGGGAAGCAGCCTAAAGGCCGCTGAGAAACTCCACCAGAGGTTTGAAGCAGCCCATCGATCTTTGCGTTAGGCGCGTGGCATCGGTCAGGTTGCCGCCCTCCGCGGTCGTCAGGCGGCCGGCCTTCTGGTCGGCGTCGACCTCGTTGATGAAGGCGTTCAACTGGTTGCAGGCGGCGCCGGTGTCGCCGCGCTGGTAGGAGTCGGCCGCCGCATTCAGCTTGACCTGCAGGCTGTTCTTCGGACCTTGTTGGAGATCCGCAAGGCCCTGCAGGTAGTTCCCGATCTTGCCCAGCGCCTGGAGCGGTGAAAGGATGGTGACCGTCGTGCTGGCCGATCCGGTCACGCCGTCATCGTCCTGGACCGTCAGCGTCGCCGTGTAAATTCCAGGAGCGGCGTAGGGGTGCGATGCGGTCAGGCCGGCCGGGGGGGCGGTAAGGGGGCTCGAGTTGCCGTCACCGAAGTTCCAGCTCGCCTTGTACGAGGTGTCCACCGCCGAGCCATCGTCGGTGGACGTCCCAGTAAACGTGAGCGTCTGCTGGGTGGTCACGATCATTGGATTCGAAACCTGTAGGCCGGAGACGTTCGGCTTCGAGTCGACCGCGGCGATGGTCACTGAGACGATTGCAGAGGGAACGCCACCATCGTCAGTTGCCTGCAGGGTGAACGTGTATGAGCCTTCGTCGTCGACCTTGAGGACGTAGCTGGCGTTGGTGCTGCCGGGGAGTGCATTCCCATATTCGGTCGCGGTCCACTTGAAGGTGAAGCCGGCGTTGTTGTCGTCCGCGCTGTCGCTGATGGCGGACGCGGTCAGGGTGATGGTCGCGCCCTCCTTAACGCCGGCTGTGGCGCCGTGGATGGTCGCGGTTGGCGCCTTGGGGTTGGACTCGGTCGTGAACGTGGCCTGGCCCGCGCCGCCCTTGCCGTCGTCGGCGCTGATGAGGATGGTCTGGCTGGGCCCTTCATCGGCGGCCGTTCCAGCCCATGTCCAGGTGCCGGACGTCGACGGAGTATAGGTGAGCGTGCCTGACGATGCGGTCAGGTGAACCGTGAGTCCGGCCGCGTCGTCGAACGTGCCTGAGTTGGTCGGGGCCGTGCCTTCGGTAACCGGCACGTCGCTCTTGACTCGGGTGACGGTCGGGGCTGAGGCCTGGCTGCCTGCGGTGACGTAGGTCTTGAAGTTGAATGCCCTGTTGGCCATGAACGTCCATGTCGACGGCTGGTTGCCCATCCACACTTCCCCGCCCGAGTAGGAAGCGCTGTTAGCCACCGCCCACATGACGCTGGTGCCGGCGTTTGGCACCACGACGATGGCGAAGTGGTCGTTTGCGGTCACGTGATAGGCCGGCGCGATCGCGTAGGGGCGGAATAGACAGCAGCTCATGGCCCCGGCGTAGCTGCCGAAGCTGGAGCTGGTCATGGCGCTCGGTTTGTCTGTGACCAAGGTCCCAGCCGGCACGATGTAGATGTTTCCGCCAGCGTTCCAAATCCCACCCAGGGGCAGGTCCACCTGGTCTAGTTGACCCGTTGTCAACGCAGTGAAGGTCTGAGCCAGCATCTGGGTGCCGTTGATTTGCAGCCAGCTGGTGGTCGGCGTGGTGCTGTGGGCGTCGAGGGCGCCGGTGGCGCCGGCGGGGACGGCGACGGTCAGCCAGAGGCCGGCTGCCAACCCCAGTGTCAAGGCACGCCGGAGGGCTCTTCCAGGGCGCCAAGGGCTGGCCATGAGTAGGACGACGCGGAGGTTATTAATTCATTGCGCCCGTGAGGCTTGTTTTTACCCGAGCGGCGGCGCCCCTAGGAAGTCGAATTGCCTAGGGCAGCCGCCGGCGGGTTCGACCTCGGCCGTCGACGTGCGGCGCGTACGTGCGGTCGCCGATCCACTCGGCGGGGATGATCGCCAGGCGGTGGGCCATCTGGTTCATCTGGGATGCGTACTTGCCGCGAAGGTGCGAGAACTTCGTATAAGCCTCGGCCAGCGACTTCACCCTGAACCCCGCCTTCCTGAGTCGCGCGACAGCCTGCTCGAATTCATCGCGATCCACGAGTGGATCCTTGGTGCTCGTGAAGCGGAAGTACCAAGACAGGTCCTCGACGAGGTGGTTGCCGACTGTGAACATCAAGCGCGCCGGCCCCTCTTCATCCTCGTCGACCGCGCTCATGACCAGGGTGGCGGCGTCCATGACCGCGCCGAACGAGTTCAGCCAGGCCTCGTTGTCGTGGCTGGACCGAAAGTACAGAAGGATCGGGTACGCGAGGTGGCTCTCGAGCACGGCCGCCGACCACTTACGCCAGTCCTCGAAGGTCTTGACCAGCTCGTCCCGAAGCCCGCGCTCGAATACGGTCTCGAGCAGCTGGGTACCGGATGGCGGGGCGCCAGCCAAGGCGTCGAGCTGGACGACGAGCTCCTCGCGCTCCTGAAACGATGCATATAAAGAGAAAAGAAGCGTGATCACCAGCGCCGCGATGCCGACGCCAGTGGCGCTTTCGAAGAGGATCATCACGCGCGCTCCGACGCCAATGGGGACGAAGTCGCCATAGCTCAGGGGCACGATCGTGGTCGCGGAGAAGTAAAGCGACTCCCCGAAGCTCTCGAGGACCGGCCGGACCTGGGTGCGCAGGCCGTCGAGGATGAGGGCGTATCCCAGCATGAAGGCGAGAGCCCAGGTGAGGAACATCGCGATCACGGCTGACGGCCCAAACGTCGCCAGCCAGCCCTCCCTCCGGGCCACGTTCTGAATGCGGCGCCCGACCCATTGCCAGAACATCCAGAAGGCGAAGAACAGGAGGCGAACCATGACGAACCGGTTGATCGACGGCCGCGGCAGGACCACCGACTTGAACAGGTCGTAGAAGCTGGCGACGACGATCAAGATCCCTGCGACGACCTCGAGCCATCCCACAGGAGTCACAACGACGATCCTAGGCCCCTAGCTGCGAATCGTCTTGAGCCGTCGGGCGTCGGCCTGCGCCGGATGGCCGTCCGTCTCGGGCCGCATGGAGTCGGCCGTCGACACTTGAGCCTCGAGATCGGCGATTCTCGCCTTCACCGAGTCGCGGGTCGACTCGACCAGCTGGCCGACGTCAACGCCGAGCACCTCCGCCGACGCCAGTAGCGCCGCCGCAGGAACGACCGTCGCGCCGCGCTCCCAGGCCGAGAGGGTTTGGCGCGCAATCCCGTCGAGCCGCATCTTGGCCGCGAGCAGGCGGGCGTAAGCCTCTTGCTTGACCGGTTTGCCCCCGCCCGCGTCCAGCCTGCCTTGCCTCAGCAGGTTGCCGGCGAGCTGGTTGTGGGCCGTGTCGGCCAACGCTTCACGCAGGTGCTTTCTCACGTAGCCGTGCTCTCACATAGAGCATATCCCGCGCATGTAGCTGGGCCGCGAATTAACGCGAGCTCGTTGCGATCGCCTGCGGAACGCGCTTTATGGTGGCTGTAAGCAGCCTCATACGAGGCCAGTGAATCTGCGAGGGGTGTGAACATGGCCGTAAATCGCAAGGGCTGGTTTCGGCGCGCCGGCATCGGCGCGGTGGTGGCGCTAGCCGCGGCGATCCTGCCGCTTACCGCCGGTCAGCTGCCTGTCTATGCCGTCGCGGGAAGCCCTGACCCGGTCGTCGTCAGCGATACCGCCCCCGGGCCCGTCACGTGGACGAGCGACACCATGGTCGGGGCTTACGTCACTACGGACAGCGGGGCGCAGTGCTTCGATTCGACCGGCAGGCCATTCAACCCGCCGAACCTGACAGGCGCCAATGCCTGCGAGGTGTTCACGCTCACGGTCAACCTCTCGAGCTCGACGTTCTGGACCACTCACACCGGCGGAGTGAAGTTCCACTCGAGTGAGGGGACCAACGACTACGACTTCTACGTTTTCCGCAAGAACGCGGACGGCACCAAGGGCGCGCTCATCACGGCGGCGGGAGCGGCCGGCTCCACTGGTGGCGTAGAAGACTTCACGATCGACCAGGCCCAGGGCGACTACTACGTTGCGGCTGTCGCCTTTGCGACCGCGACGAGCACCACGGGCACCACGACGTTCTTCGTCGGGCCGTCGATTCCCAATGTGCCTCCGATCGTCACCAACCCTCCTGGCGTTTCACAGTTCCGGGCCAGCCACGACATCTTCACCTCACACTCCGAGCCGCACATCGCGATGAACCCGCTGAATCACGCGAACCTGGTGGCGGGCTCCAAGCAATACGTCAACAACAAGCACTACCTCTTCCGGATCGGCATGTACAGCTCGTTCGACGGCGGGCAGACCTGGAGCGACGCGGGCCACCTGCCGATTCCCACATGTCCGGCGACGACCTTCTGCTCACCGCCACCGGACACCACGCCGACGGCGTGCGCGGGCAACGGCCCGTTCAGCGACGCGTGTCTGTTCACCACCAGCGACATCTGGATCAGCTTCGACGATGAGGGCAACGTCTACGGGATCGTTCTTGTCTCGCCGTCTTCCAACGTGGGCTCAGGTTGGGAGATGTGGATGTACAAGTCGACAGACGGCGGCCGCACGTGGCCGCTGGCGAACATGCGCGTGATCCACAACCATCTCAGTGGAACACTCAACAACTATTTCCTAGACGACAAGGACGCGATCGGGGTCGACAACTACACGCAAGCCGGCACGGGCTCGATCTTCGTACGCAACGTTCCACGCGACGGCCACATCGGAAACGTCTACGCGTGCTGGGGCCTGGACGGGACTCAGGTGCCGACGCAGAACCAGGTTTTCAGCCGGTCGCTGGACGGCGGCAACACGTGGACCCAGCCCTTGATCATCTCGGGCGCGACCAACGCTCGCGAGATCGGCTGCCAGATCGGTGTTGCGCCCTCCGGGCGGGTGTACGTGTCGTTCTTTGTGTACGCCCTCACCTCTCCGGCGGAGGCGCCGTACGTGACCGGGATCGGCCAGTACCTCACCTGGTCGGACGACCACGGCGCCACCTTTGCGGTACCGATCAAGGTCGCGGCCGTGAATCCAGTTCCAAACCACCTGCAGCCGGCGGACAACTTCCGGAACGAGTCTCTGCCGGGAATGGCAGTGTCGCCGAAGGATGGGACGGTCTACGTCACGTGGGCGGACGAGCACACGTCGGGCAGTGTTTCAGACGCTGACATCCTGGATCCGATCGGTGACGGCAAAGACCAGTTCCAACCGCAGATCGCGGTCACGGCACAGGGTCAGGTGGACATCAGCTATTTCGACCGCCGGAACGACCCGAACGACTTCTTCATAGACACGTACCTCTCGCGATCCAACGACGGTGGAGCGACGTGGACCGATACGCGAGTGACGCAAGCGATGTCAGACCCGAGGATCAACCCGCCGATCGATGGTGCCGGCAACTATTTCTACGGTGACTACCAGGGGTTGGTTGCCGACGACACCTGCGCCATGCCTTTCTGGCAGGACACGCACCTTGCGAACCTGGCGGCGACGAGTTCCAACTACTCGCCGTGGCAGGAAGTGTTCTCAGCCCGCATCCCTAACGGCAACAGCCATTGCCCAAAGAAATGACCTGGTAACGCTTTAGGAATCGATGCGGGACGGGCCATCCGGGCCCGCCTCGCGTCCTGCTTAACGGCGTTAAGTCCAAGCACCGCGCTGTCACAATGCTCGCCACGACCAGCCTAGGATCACTCGTTCGTTTCGGGCTGCTCGCCCTGGTGCCAGTCGTGGCACTGGGCGTCGTGCTAGGCCACGTCTTGAACGCCGACGTCCAGCAGCGGTATCTGGAAACCGCGCGCAGCAGCGCCACCCTCATCGCCCAGGTTGGGATTCAGCCCCTGCTCAACCAGCAAGAAGTGACGAACGGACTGAGCCCGTCTGAGATCGGGCAGGTCAACGACAAGCTGCAGGGCGCCGCCCTCAGCAACGAGGTCGACCGGATAAAGGTCTGGAATCGGGCCGGGACGATCGTCTATTCAGACAATCCAGCCCTTATCGGCAAGACGCTTCCCATCGACGACGACCTGGGCAATGCGCTGGCCGGCACGTCGAGCGCGAGCCTGACCACCGGTCAGAGCCCGGAGAACGCCGGCGACACCCTGAGCGGACCGCTAATCCAGGTTTACGTGCCGCTGGTCTTCTTTGGCGCCTCTTCCCCGACCGGAGCCTTCGAAATCTATCTGCCGTATGCGCCCGTCCAGAAGGCAATCGACAACGAGTCGAACCAGCTGTATGTGTTTCTGGTCGCTGGCCTCACCTTGTTTTATGTGTCCATGTTCCCGGTCGTCCTGCTTGCCGACCGGTGGCGGCGGCGCCTGCTAGGAGAAGCGCAGGCAACGGCCCTGGCCAATCTCGCCGTCCTCGAGCGACTGAACAGGCTCAAGACTGAGTTTCTCACGCGCATCAGCCATCAGTTCCGAACCGCCCTGGTCGGAATTCAGGGCTTCAGCGAATTGATCAAGGACTCGGAGCGCCTCGACATGGCTGAGGTCAGGGCGTATGCGAGCGACATCTACAGGGATGCAGAGGGTTTGGACCGCGCCTTCAACGAGATGCTGGAGCTGGATGGAATCGAAGCCGGTCGCGCCACTCTCAAAGTCAGTCGGGTGAATATCAATGAGGTCATCGAGCGGGTCGTCGAGGAAACTCGCAAGCAGAGCCCCGACCACGTCCTCGCGCTCAGTCTCGATAAATCCGTCCCGGCGGTCTCATGCGACGAGGAAAAGATCTCGCAAGTCCTCGCGATTCTCCTGAGCAACGCGACGAAGTACTCGCCCGCCGGCCGCGAAGTATCGATAACGAGCCGGGCCAACTCCGACGGCGTCGAGATGACGGTCAAAGACCAGGGCCCCGGCATGCCGGCTCATCTCAATGGCCCATCTGCATCCGGGACCGGCTGGGCGCGGAACTGAATTCCATTTCACGCTCACGAAGCGCATCAGGCCATCCCGGGAGATGGCGGCTGTGGCTAGAACCTGACCTTGAAAATTTTGGGGTGGTGCCGGCGCGGGGACTCGAACCCCGGACCCTCGGTTTAAAAGACCGCTGCTCTACCAGGCTGAGCTACGCCGGCTGAATACGATTTTCGTGGTTTCCGCACCTTGACCGCGACGCGCGGTAACGAGCCTAAGGCATGCACGTTTTGTGGTTTATGAGACTTCGCGGTCTCACTTGCCTCGCCGCACTGTTCCCGCTTCTGCTTGCCGCCTGCAACACCTCACCGCCGATAGTGACACGACCCGCGGCATTCACCCTCACCTCCGCAGACGACAGGTTCTTCGACTTTTACAGTTGGGACGGCCGACTGATCCAGCGCATCAGCACGTCTCTATTTGTGTATCGGTCCTGGGACGGGCGCTACTACCTCGGGGGACGAGATGAGCCGGAGCACATCTTCACCAGAAGCGGTACGGATTTGGGTGTCATTCCGAACGGAGGCGCCAGCGGGCGTCTCTGGGCCCAAGACGCAGACTTCGTATGCGGCACGGTCGTGAATGCTGCGGTCCAGAGCGTCATGTACGTCACCGACGTTCACGGGAAGACGCGCGAGATTCCGACCGATGGACGGATCCGGGAGTTGGCGGCATGCAGCATCACCACGAACCGCGCGGCAGTGTATTCCGCTGACGGCGTGAGCTGGGACGTTCGCTCCCTCAGGGACGGCCATGTGCTGGCGCCCATTCCTGTGACTGGGCAGGCCGACGGGTTCGGCCTTTCGGCGGACCTTTCCTGGCTGACCGTGACGACAGGCTTCCCTGGCGGTGCGATGGAGACGATTGTCTACCGCCTGAGCGATGGCAGCGTGAGCGCGAAATTGCCGGATGTCTGGGGTCAACAATTTACTCCGGACAGCCGTTACCTCCTGGTGAACAATCTCAAGCTGAACACATACTCGATGTTGGACTGGCGCACGGGTCACGTCGTGTGGACCAGGGCCGGATATTTGAGGGGTGCCGGGGAGTCAGACTCGACGACAAACATGATGCTTCTGCAGGTGGCAGCCGACCAGTCAGCCGAGGCAAGCCAGAAGCAACAGTTCTGGATTGTGAGCCCGACCGGCGTTTTCACACAGTTCCACCCGCGAGAGTGAGCGGGCTCTCGCTAGCGTTCGCGCAGTGCAAGCGCGGTTGGCACTCGCCGTCGGCCGCCGCCGGTTTCGCTGGCTGCTCCGAGGATTACGTCGGCTCGGCCAGCTTGATGCTTTCAGGCATCGACCCTTACTCCGCATGCCATACGCGGGCGTGCTGGGCAGACCTCGCGAACACTGCGTCGGTCTATCCGCCGGTGGTCACGTGGCTCTCGCTGCCGCTCGCTCACATCGACAAGACGGTGAGCGGGGACGCTGCCCTGGTCGCGATGCAGATCTTCGTTGTGATCTTTCTCTACACGGTGGCGGCTGCCCTTCAGCTGCGCGACCGCCAGGCCATCGTCGCGCTGGCGATCGTCACCGTCGCCTTCCCGCCGCTGATCGGTGAAATCGTCAAACGAAACCTCGAGGTTCTCCTGCTGGCGCTGAGCGGAATCTGGTTTTGGGGCTACGTGCTGGGCGATCGGTGGTGGTCGGGCGCCGCGCTCGGCATCGGCCTCGCGCTGAAGCTGGTCCAGGCGCCCCTGCTGTTTCTAGGCATCTGGTGCCGGCGATGGGTCACCACTGTTGCGGCGCTGATCGCATTCACCGTTTTGTGGGCCGTCGGCGCTCCCCAATACCTACCTGAGTTCATCACCCGCGTTCTGCCCGGCTTCAACACTGGAACCGGCTTCGCGATGGACGTGGCGCCGGTGGCCACGCTGGCGCGAGTGTTTCATCCCGGCAGCATGTACGGCTTCGGGAGCGGGGTCGACCTGACGGTGAGGCTGCTCGGATACTTGATCGCAGCAGCGGTCGTGATTCTGACCGTGATCAGCGTTGCCACGCCGCGGCACGATCGCGACGGCAGGGCGCTCGAAGCAGCTGCCGTCGTCGCGGCGACGCCGCTGGTCCTCGCCGTTGTTCGGCCCGGACACTTGCTTCTCCTTCTGCTGCCGATCGCGGTGCTTCTCATCGCCGGGCTTCGCAACCGAGACTGGATTTCAGTCGGGCTGGTGATCGCCAGCTGGGCGCTGATGGGGCCGGTTTACCTCGCGGCCAGCAACGTGCTTGCGGCCGGCATCGGATTGCCCTGGACGCGTGTCGGAGAGGAGACGGCGGTCGCCGGAGCCGTCTTGCTGTGGGCAGTGTCCCTGCGTTCCCTGCGGGCCCATCGAGTCTCCGCTCAACACGCGACGGCCTCTCGGGTTGTAGCCTTCCCCGGGTGAAAGCCTGGGTCGTCCGCGAGCTTGGCGGACCCGAGACGATGCGCTTCGAAGACGTCGATGGAAGCGCGCCCGCCGATGGGATGGTGCGTATCGCAGTCCGCGCCTCCGCCATCAATTATTTCGACGCGCTCATGGTCGCCGGCCAGTACCAGGTCAAGCCCGACCTGCCTTTCGTGCCAGGAACGGAGATCAGCGGAGTGGTCGAGCATGCACCCCGAGACTCGGGTTTCAACATCGGTGATCGGGTCAGTGCGCTCCTCGACAACGGCGGCCTCACGCGAGGCGGATACGCGGAGATCGCGGATGCGCAAGCGGACGCCGTCCGGCGCATCGCCGACTCGATGCCATTCGACGATGCCGCCGCTTTCACCCTGACTTATCAGACCGCCTGGTTCGGCCTGCATCGCCGAGCCAACCTTCTGAGCGGCGAAACATTGCTCGTTCACGCGGGCGCGGGTGGCGTCGGGAGTGCGGCCATCCAGGTCGGCAAGGCAGCGCGCGCCATGGTCATCGCGACGGCAGGCTCGGACGAGAAGACCGCGATCTGCCAGCAGCTCGGCGCAGACCATGTCATCAACTACAAGACCCAGGACTTCGCCGAAAAGGTCAAGCTGATCACGGGCGGGCGCGGCGCCGACGTGATCTTCGACCCGGTCGGCGGCGACGTCTTCGACCGATCCACAAAGTGCGTCGCGTTCGAAGGCCGCATCGTGGTCGTCGGCTTCACGTCCGGGCGCATCCCGCAGGCCGCCGCCAACCACGTGCTCGTCAAGAACTACTCGGTCGTCGGGCTGCATTGGGGTCTTTACTCGCGGCGCGCGCCAGAGCTGATCGCTCCGGCCGCCAACGAGCTGATGGACCTCTATCAATCGGGGAAGATCAAGCCGCTCATCTCCACACGCGTTCCCCTTGCGCAAGCCCCGACAGCGCTGGCGATGGTCGCCGGCGGCAAGAGCACCGGCAAGGTGATCCTCACTGTCTGAAACGGTGGCGGAATCGCCACGTTCGCGCTCGCTGCTTCGCCGTTTCTTGCCTGGAAGCGCCGGGGTGGCGGTGGCGTTGATCGGCCTGCTGCTCGTCATTGTCGTGGGCCCCCTCAAGAAGCCCGCGCCCCCGGCGTCAGAAGTGCTCGCCAGCGATCAGACGCTCAGCTTCCCGATCGGGCAGGACGTGGCCGACCTGGATCCG
>WNGL01010021.1_pt1 | contig 12398 bp, 11 predicted proteins | sample 5400591 | NCBI WGS metagenome assembly WNGL01 (sample SAMN13153377, study PRJNA577476) | soil metagenome | isolation source: 80 cm soil or saprolite under Garry oak tree replicate 1 | place: USA:California | collected 2016-06-15
TTTTGCCCATGGCCGCAGTTTACTTATTCTTTGATCACTGTCTATAACTTTTTCCGACAGACTCGTTGGGGCTGACGAGGAGAATCGTCATGATCGAATTCAAGCACGATACAATTAAGGATCTCGCGGCCGCCACTGCCCGCGAATGGCTCGAGACCAATGGTCTCGGTGGCGTCTCGTCCTCAACCATCCTCGGTCTCAATACACGCCGCTATCACGGTCTGCTTACTGCCGCCACCAAGCCGCCGGTCGGCAGAATCGTCATGCTCTCGAAGCTGGAGGATACGCTCGTAATTGACGGGCGCCGTTACGAGCTTTCCGCAAACCAATATCCAGGCGCAGTTCACCCAACGGGCTTCCAGTACCAGACTGGTTTTCGGCTCGATCCTTTTCCCGTGTTCACTTATGAAGTTGAAGGACTGCTGCTCGAAAAGTCAGTGTTCATGGTCCAGGGACAAAACAGGACGGTGGTGCATTACGAACTGCGATCAACGAACGCGGAACACGAGTCAATAAAACTCGAAGTTCGGCCGCTCATTGCTTTTCGCGACTATCACAGCACCACGCACGAAAACAGCGCGCTCAATCCGAAGGTTGATACTGAAGATGGGATCACAACAATCAATCCCTATGGCGATCTACCCGCGCTTCACTTCGCGCATGACGTTTGCGATATAGATACAAACGGCTTTTGGTATCGCAACTTTCAATATCAGGTCGAGCAAGAACGCGGGTTGGACTTTGCCGAAGATCTCTTCAGTCCCTTTTCAATCACGTTTGATCTGGTTCGTTATTCGAGAGCCAGGATCATCGCGGCCACCGAACGCTCGGACATCCGCACCGCCGATCATTATCGCGAGGTGGAGATGAAACGTCGCAAAGCCATCGCTGCCGCCGCGACCGTGGAGAATGACCTCGTTCGCTCGCTTAACGTCGCCGCCGATCAATTCATCGCGGCGCGGGCAGCAGGCAAGACCATTATCGCCGGCTATCACTGGTTCAGCGATTGGGGTCGTGACACGATGATTGCCCTCCCTGGTCTGACCCTCGTCAATGGTCATCCGGAAACTGCCCGCAGCATTCTCGCGGAGTTCGCGCGGCACGTCGATCAAGGCATGTTGCCCAACCGTTTTCCCGATGCCGGTGAGACACCGGAGTACAACACAGTCGACGCTACGCTATGGTTCTTCGAGGCCGTCCGTGCGCTGCTGCAATACACCAATGATTATGAATTCGTGAGGGAAAATCTTTACGGCGTTCTGGTCGAAATCATCGCCTGGCACGTGAAGGGCACGCGCTACAATATCCACGTTGACACTGATGGTCTGCTCTTTTCAGGCGAGCCCGGCGCGCAACTCACTTGGATGGATGCGAAGGTCGGCGACTGGGTGGTCACCCCGCGTCACGGCAAACCGGTTGAGATTCAGGCGCTCTGGTACAACGCGCTGCGGGTGATGGAGCAACTCGCCGAAAACTTCGGCGCCAAAGCCGATCATAAGCAATACAAGGCCATGGCCGATCGCGCGCGCAGGAGCTCGCAGTGAGCCTGGCAAATTCCATGGTATCGAAGCAGCGAGCCAAAAGCATCCTACGCGTGGTCGAACACAATCTCCTAACGCCGCGCGGGTTGCGCACACTCTCACCGAACGATCCCCGATACATTGGGCGGTACGAAGGTGATTCGCGCAGCCGCGATGGCGCCTATCACCAGGGCACCGTCTGGCCATGGTTGATGGGTCCATACATCACCGCGTACGTGAAAGTATTCGGAGAAAAGGTCGGCCGCCAAGTTGCCGAAGAGTGGCTGGGAAACTTTCAAGAACACTTCAACGAAGCGTGCCTCGGCCAGGTCTCAGAAATCTTTGATGCCGATGCGCCGCACACCCCGCGCGGCTGTGTCGCACAAGCCTGGAGCGTTGCCGAACTGCTGCGAGCGACAGTTGAAGCTGTCTACGAAACGACTCCGGCAACCCGCACCGCTGGCTTGGCAATCTGATGCTCTCCCCGCTGGATCAATTAAGCTGGAATAACCATGAGACGCTCTTACTCTGGATGAGGACATTCCAAGTCGCTGAATCACGGTAAAGTCGAACAAAGCTTGCGCGCTTGACGTAATTAGGGTTTCAATCATAGATAAATTGAAGGACAGTCTATTTGTTGGGCGCAAGACTGTAATCCGCGGGCGCGTCGTCAGGAGAAAGGCCCAATGCAGGCAGCTTCAGCAGTAACCAAGAGAATCCATCACGGACTTTCGCCGGACAACTATCCACCCCTTGAGATCGAGGACGGCAGGTACGCCGTTCGGTTTGCTCGCGGCGTTGAGGAGATCGAGGCGGCGCTGAAGCTGCGCTTTGAGGTGTTCAATCTGGAGCTTGGCGAAGGCCTCGAGTCGTCATTTCAAACCGGTCGCGACCGCGACGAATTCGATGCGACTTGTCATCACTTGATCGCGACGGAGAAAGCCTCCGGAATAATTATCGGCACCTACCGCCTGCGCACCATGGAGATTGCGGGAAGCGCCGCGGGGTTTTATTCGGCCGGTGAATTTGATCTGAACTGCTTGCCGCCTGAGGTGCTGAAGGTTTCGGTGGAGGTAGGGCGCGCTTGTATTGCCCTTGAGCATCGCAACCGTCGAGTTCTGTTCTTGCTTTGGCGGGGACTGGCGCACTACATGTTAAGCAAACGGAAGCGTTTTCTTTTTGGGTGCTGCTCGCTGACCAGCCAGGATCCGGCCGAGGGAAACCAGATGCTGGCTCAACTAACCAGGGATGGGCACATGCATGCGACATTGTTGGTGCCGCCGAAACCGGGGTACGTGTGCGACGGCGAAAGATCAGTCGCTGCGCCGCGATTTGACTTGAAGATCCCGAAATTGTTCGCTACTTATCTGGGTATTGGCGCCAGGGTTTGCTCGGCGCCGGCGATTGACCGGCGCTTCAAGACGATCGACTTCTTCGTGGTTCTTGACATTCAAGAGATGGACCAAAGGACACGCAGGCTATTCTTTCCGGTATGAGGCTTTCGATATCATCTCGATGAAGTACCTGCGAGCGACAATTCGATTAATCACTTTGTGCGGCATCACCGTCGGCAGTTATCTTTTCTGGCTGGTCGGCCAGCCGGTCTTGTTTGCTTTTCCGAACGCTCTTTGTCGCTGGCGCCGGCTTACCATCGGTGGCTGGGCGCGGGCCTCGGCGCGAGTCCTTGGTATGAAGATCAGTGTCCGCAACACGCCGCCCAGTGCTCCGTTTCTGCTCGTTTCTAATCATCTGAGCTATCTGGACGTCATTGTGCTGGAGTCGCAGGTGGATTGCGCCTTCGTCGCCAAAAGCGAAATAGCCAGTTGGCCCCTCTTCGGATTAATGTGCCGCACGTTGGGCATGATCTTCATCGACAGAAAGCAGAAGCGGGGCATTCCCAGGGTAATAGCCAGGATTGAAGAAACTATCGCGCGAGGACTGGGCGTGGTTTTGTTTGCCGAAGGAACGAGCACGGATGGACATACGGTTTCACCTTTCAAATCATCCCTGCTCGAGTTTGCCGCGCGCAACCACGTGCCCGTGCATTACGCCAGCATCAGTTATGTCGCGCCGGTTGAGGCAACGCCCGCGGACCAATCCATTTGCTGGTGGGGAGACATGACTTTTCCGGACCACGTGTTTCGCCTTTTGCAGTTGTCCGGCTTCGAAGCGAGTGTCGTGTTTGGCGCGCAGCCGATTCTGTCGGACAACCGGCACGTGTTGGCGAAAGAGTTGTGGTCGGCGGTGAGTTCGCAGTTCACACCCATAACGGCACAGAGGTGATTATGGAACCGGAAACGCGTCTCATTAACAATTGCCTTGTCCTGCTCGAGCAAGCCCCTGGCGTGCTGCAACGCGTCGACGACCATCTTTACGCGAGCACGTGCGAGATTTCTCCGCGCGCGAGCATCGGCGGCCATCTGCGCCACACCCTTGATTTCTTTCAATGCTTTATTAAGGGAATTGAACAAGGCCGAATCGATTACAACCTGCGCGAGCGAGACGCACTTACTGAAATTGATCGTAGCTATGCGGTGGTGCGAATCCAGGCATTAAGTGCAGACCTTCGTTCCCTCTCGCTGCCGCCTGCCTCGACTCCCGTGAACGTTCGCACGGAAGATAACGGCGTTGACTTGGCCGCCTGGTGTAACTCATCCGTGTTGCGCGAGCTTGAGTTTCTGCAAAGCCACACCGTTCATCATTATTCTCTGATCGCGACGTTGCTCCGGCTGCACGATATCGAGCCCGACCCGGAATTCGGCGTGGCGCCTTCGACTTTGAAATACTGGAAAGAAGAAGCGGCATGTGCACGGTAAGCTGGTTACGTCAGGCGGACGGTTATCTGCTGCTGTGTAATCGCGATGAACGCAACACGCGCAAGCCGGCATCGGGTCCGCGAATCGACTCACTGAACGGCATTTCCTTTATCGCTCCCGTCGATGGTGATCACGGTGGCTCGTGGATTGGAGTAAACCAGTTCGGGCTGACACTGTGTCTATTGAATCGGTACGGCGACTGGACTCCTCAACCGGATCAGGATTACACGAGTAGAGGACTGTTGCTGATCGATCTGCTTGATTGCTCAAGTCGAGAAGAACTTCAGCGTCGAATTTCACGCCTGCGGTTGGAGCCCTTTCAACCCTTCACGTTGGCGGTGCTGACGGCTGAAGAATCGGCAAGGTTGGACTGGACGGGCCGCGAACGAATTATTCAGACCGAGGTGGACGTACAGGTACCTCTGGTTTCATCATCCTTAAAAGAGCCGAAGATCGCCCGGACACGTCAAGAATTATTCAGTCAGATGGTTTCTGAAGCTGGGCGGGTCGACGCCCAGCTTCTCCGTGAGTTTCATCGCAGTCATTTTCCCGAACCGGGGCCCCTTTCGGTATGCATGCATCGCGTCGACGCAATGACGGTCAGCTTGTGCGCTGTCCAGGTCAAACAATACACAATTGAGTTCATCTATTATCCTGATTCTCCGTGCTTGCAAGCGATGGGCGAGAAAGTGGGAATTGAGCGGAAGAAGTCCGACGAAATTCAGTTTGTCGCCGGCTGACGGGGAAGGCAGAAGCCCGACCGTTAGGGAGGGCTCGTCACTCTGGGAGCCCTTGCTTACGCGCGGGCTTCTGCCTCCGAAATATCGGACATAAGTATGAGAATCGGCAGGCGGATCTTGAAACGGCTCGCGGCCTGGAAGTGGTGGATCTTTCTGGCTTATCTGTGCCTCCTGATCGCCTCGTACATTGTTCGCGCTCGATCTTTCAAGGAGACTGTTGCGCCTGATGTGCAGGTGATGTCAGTCGCAGCGATTCGCGGCGACCAGCCAACAACCCAAACCATTCGCCTCGCGTATAAAGAATACAAGCCTGATAACAATCCGAATGCGCCCGTGGTGGTTCTGTTGCAAGGCAGTCCCGGAGATCATCGCGACTTTCGTAAGTTCGGTCCGGAACTGGCCAGGCGTTATCGCGTGATTGCTCCTGATCTTCCCGGCTTCGGCTCTTCGTCTCATACCATCCCTGATTATTCAAATCGGGCGCACGCGCGCTACGTGCTGGAGCTGCTCGATCAGCTGCACATCGAGCGGGCGCACTTCATGGGCTTCAGCATGGGCGGCGGCGTAGCGCTGCACCTTGCCGACATCGCACCCGAGCGGGTCGAGTCACTCACTATGCTTTCCGGCATCGGCGTGCAGGAGATGGAGCTGCTCGGCAACTATTATCTCAATCACACGATTCACGGGGTTCAACTCGCTTTTCTGTGGGGCTTGCACGAAGCAACGCCGCATTTTGGTTGGTTCGACCATTCGATGCTCGACCTTTCCTATGCGCGGAATTTCTACGACACCGATCAGCGTCCATTGCGCCTGATTCTTTCAAAATACGCCGGGCCAATGCTGATCATTCATGGCGAGAAAGACATCATGGTGCCGGTAGAAGTGGCGCGCGAAGATTATCGGCTGGTGCCGCAGAGCGAGCTGAGGCTCTTTCCCAACGAGAATCACTTTTATCTCTTTGCCGGAGCGCCACAGCAGGCCGCAGTGACAATGGATTTCCTCGATCGTGTCGAAAAAGATCAAGCACAAACGAGGGTTACCGCTGACCCTCAAAGAGTCGCCTTGGCGGCCGCGCCTTTTAATCCGGCGGCAGCCATACCCAGGGCGATGGGTCCGACTGCTTTGCTCGTGTTTGCCTTGCTGGCGCTGGCTACGTTAGTGAGCGAAGATTTGACGTGCGTCTGGGCCGGCGTGCTGGCCGCAGAGGGCAGAATCGGTTTCACCTTTGCTGCGATCGCCTGTCTGTTCGGCATTTTTGTCGGCGACATTCTGCTGTTTCTGGCGGGAAGGCTCATTGGCAGAGCAGTGTTGCGCCACGCGCCGTTGAAGTGGTTTGTGCGCACGGCGGACGTTGAAAGAAGCTCGGCATGGTTTCGACGCCGGGGCATGGCGGCAATCGTGCTGAGTCGTTTCCTGCCGGGAACGCGTTTGCCGACTTATGTAGCCGCGGGCCTGCTCGATACGAGTTTCATTAAGTTTACGTTTTATTTTTTCATCGCCGCGGCTGTTTGGACGCCGTTGCTGGTTGGCGCTTCGATGCTGCTGGGCAGGGAAGTGATCGAATCGGCGCTCATGACTCAGCAATCTCTGTTGTTGCGGATTGCGCTAAGCGCGCTGATTGTTTTCATAGTGATTCGACTGCTGATCCGACTGTCGAGTTTTCGCGGACGGCGTCTGTTGCTGGCACGCTGGCGACGACTCACGCGGTGGGAATTCTGGCCGCCTTGGGCGTTCTACCCGCCGGTTGTTCTTTACATCCTCTATCTCGGATTGAAGCATCGCAGCCTGACGCTTTTCACGTGCGCCAATCCGGCGATTGAAGAAGGCGGGTTCATTGGCGAGTCCAAGAGCGCGATCCTCCGTGGCCTGAGTCAGACGCCCGAGTCTGGCGGCTTCATCGCCTCAGCGATGCTGCTGGAGCACTCGCCGGGGCACAGCTTTCGTTTCGAGAGGGCGGGCGGGTTTATGCGTGACTGCGCCTTGAGTTTTCCGGTGGTGCTCAAGCCCGATGCAGGCGAGCGAGGGTCCGGCGTGGCCGTCATCAGATCAGAAACTCAGCTGGCTGATTATCTCCGCAGCGCGCCAGGCACCGATGTAATCATTCAGGAACACGTTGCCGGTTCAGAGTTTGGCGTCTTCTACTACCGCTATCCGGACAGCGATCGCGGGCAAATCTTTTCGATTACGAAGAAGCTGTTTCCTTCAGTAGTCGGCGACGGCGAGAGCACTCTTGAAAAGCTAATCCTGAAAGACGATCGCGCTGTGTGCATGGCTCGCGTTTACTTTGACGCGCAGAGCGAACGCCTATGGGACATTCCGGCCAGAGGCGAACCAGTGCAGTTGATCGAAATCGGCACTCATTGCCTTGGCAGCATCTTTCTCGACGGCATCGAGACCAAGACCGAGGCAATGGAGGCCGCAATCGACAGGCTCGCCAAAGGATTCGCGGACTTCTATTTTGGCAGGTTTGATATTCGTACGCCTTCGCTCGGTGATTTTCAACAGGGCACGAACTTCAAAGTGGTCGAGCTCAACGGCGTCACTTCTGAGGCAACGCATATCTACGATCCCCGGAACAGTTTATTTGCCGCCTACCGCGTCCTTTTCAACCAATGGCGCCTTGCCTTTGAGATTGGCGCACAAAACCGCAGGCGCGGCGCAACGCCGACGTCGGTCTGGAGGCTGGGGCGGCTGCTGTTTGAAAAATGGCGCAAAGATAGTGAAAGGTCTGGCGCTGATCTCCGACCAATAGGAGGAGAGGCCGAATCCGGCCCACCGCTAACATTAGAAGTCTGAAACCGAGGAGCATTTTATTATGCCGCTATCGAAAACGCTGAAAATTGTTGACTGGATCCTGCGCATCATCGTGGCAGTGATCCTGCTCCAGACTTTGTTCTTCAAATTTACCGGTGCGAAAGAGTCGATTTACATCTTTACAACTCTGGGCGCCGAGCCATGGGGCCGGATTGGCTCAGGCGTCGTTGAGTTGATCGCGTCGATATTGTTACTCATGCCCCGCACCGCGGTGTTTGGCGCCATCCTTGCTCTTGGCACGATCTGCGGCGCAATCTTTGCCCACCTTACAAAGCTGGGGATCAAAATACCGGCCGTCGACGATCATGGCGAACTCTTCGGGCTGGCACTCGTGGTCTTCGTGTGTAGCCTTGTCGTGTTGTACTTGCGCCGCAGCGAGATTCCGATTATTGGATCGCTCCTGTTTGCCCAAACTCATTAAGCCAACGCCGGGGAAGGGCAGCGAACAGGGTCGGTGCGTTTGTTGCCGCAGTCAGTTTCCCGAACGCGGTTGCATGCGCGTAGACTTGCTTTACGATGTTCATTTTGCGACTTGCAACGATCGGGCTGGTGCTCGCGGCGTGGGTAATTAGCGACTCGCGCCCGCTGTTTTGCCAGCCGGCGGTAAGTCTCTCGCAAGTCAGGCCTCTCGTAGAGGTTGCCGTTCCCCGCGCGGACGGCCAGGCCAGCGCAGGCGTCAATCGAGTAGAGGCACTGCTGCGAGGAGTCAGAACGGCTTCGTTTCCTGAACTTTCACATACAGACATCCGGGTTCGCCAGTTCCACAGCCAGAGCGATTACTTTCGCACGCGATTCAGTTTGGCGCGCTATGCCTCGCTCCAAAGGATGCGCTTCTATCTTGAAGTTAATCCAAGAGTATTCGAACTTGGTTCGCCGGAAGAAGGAATTCGGGCGATCATCGCACACGAACTGGAACACGTTCTCTATATCTCCAGGCGCAGTCGGATCGGCATGGTTTCACTCGCTCGTCTCGCGTCCGGAGACTACACAGCAAGATTTGAACGAAAGGCCGACCTGGGTGCGATCGGGCTTGGGTATGGCTCTGGTTTGATTCTCTATCGGCAGTGGCTCTACCAGAACATTCCCGCGGACGCGGTCAGGAAAAAGCGCAGAGATTATTTTTCGCCCGAGGAAATCGCAGAGATTCAGTCGATAATTCAAAAACGGCCGGAGACACTCTTGTACTGGTTAAGGCATGTTCCATTGAGTATCGAAGACATTAACAAGCAGGGAATTTCGGCAAAGTCTCATTGACAGCCGATTAGAGACGGAGAAGAGATCGCCAGAGTATCTTCGATCAGAAATGAAGAATGTCGTTTACGAAAGGTCAAAGTATTTGGCAAAATTCCGTTGACTGTTTCGCGGTTATTAGCTAAAGTTCGTCAACTCCTGTGACGGTTGCGCCAGTTGAGTTTTAGATCAACCGGAATCGGATTCACGATAACGAATCGCAGTCCTTTAGGAGACTTGGAATGAAGTCTGCTACTCCGCGCGCGCGTGAAGAGTCATTAATAATCAAAACCCTTCCAGATGAAGTTCTTGTTTACGATCTAAATGCAGATGAAGCTCATTGCCTTAACCGGACCGCCGCGTTCGTGTGGAACAACTGTGACGGGTGCAAGACCGTCAGCGAGATAGCGCGACTGTTACGTGAAGAATTGCAGGCGCCCGTTGATGAGAATGTCGTGTGGCTGGCGTTGGATCAACTGGAAAAGTTCAATCTGCTTGAAGAGGGTGTCACAAGACCTGCACGACTCGCCGGCATGTCCCGCCGACAGATGGTGCGAACGCTCGGTCTGGTGGCGGTATCAATACCCGCAATCACGTCGATCATCGCGCCTCAACCAGCGCAGGCCGCCACCCTGCTCCCACCCGGCTCCTGTTGTAACAGCCCGAATGATTGTGCTTCTAATGACTGCGCACAGGGCGGCCCGTGTAGTACTGCTCCCAACACCAAGTCATGTACCTGATTTCAGAGTAAATGAACGGCTACCGCGGGTTGCATGCCGAAAGAACGATGCTGCGCACGTTAACGAGGGCCATTGCCGCAATCTGGCGAATCTCTGCGCTACCTCTGCGTACTCCGCGTCTCAACGGTGAGGGGTCTCTTAGGCGATTCACCACAGAGGTGTAGAGGCCGCAGAGACTACGCAGAGAAAAACCTGAACTTAGGACCCTACGAAAGCCCTTGGGTAGTGGGTAATGTGTGTTGATGGCTTGTTACGATTGGCTTCGTTTGGTTGCTGCCGTGCCGGACAAGTCTAGGGGAACCCAAAAGCCCTTGCTAGCGTGCGGGCTTCTGCTGGGCGTGCCCCAACCAAGCTGAAGCCCGACCGTTAGGGAGGGCTCAGTAACTTATCAACACAGAATTACCACTACCAAAGCCCCTAAAACAATTGCTTTTCCCGCTGACCCGTGTTACTTTTCCCGCCCAAGCTCTTAGTTCTTAACCACTCGTGAGGGAAGGTCCCCTTTTGTTCTCTTTGTAGCAGAAAACAAGGAACACAGCAGTTATGGGAGCAGCTTATGACAGCAGAAGCAATAGATCATCCACCAAAGAAACGCGAACAAGGACTCGTTATAAAAGAACTGCCAGAAGAAGTGCTCGTCTACGATCTCGATCGTGATAAGGCGCACTGTCTGAACAACACTGCCGCTTTGGTGTGGAAGAATTGCGATGGTAAGACCACTGTAAACGCCATTGCCAGACTGCTTGAGAAGGAAACAGATAAACCAATCGATGACCGAGTGGTCTGGTTGGCGCTGGACCAGCTAGAGAGGTTTCACCTGCTTGAAGATACTCCGGCGAAACCCGTCCACTTAGCTGGTATGAGCCGACGGGAACTGGTGAGAAAGGTTGGAGTCGCCGCGCTTGCTCTTCCAGCGATCATTTCGATCGCCGCCCCGACGGCGCAGGCGCAGGCGAGCTGTGTGCCCACCGATTCAGGTCCTTGCGACGCGACGACTAACTGTTGTAGCGGAGTAGGAAACTGCAAGAACCCAAACAAGTGCAATTAGCCATTCTGCAGAATACTAGCGCACATCGGCGAAAAAGAATTCTGTGTCCTGTGTGGTGAATCTGGTGAAGAGCCGTAGAGGACACAAGGGACTACCCCCGGCTTGTTACGATTGGCTTCGTTTGGTTGCTGCCGTGACGGACGAGTCCAGGGGAACCCAAAAGCCCTTGCTAACGCGCGGGCTTCTGCTGGGCGTGCCCCAACCAAGCTGAAGCCCGACCGTTAGGGAGGGCTCAGTAACTTATCAACACAGAATTACCCACTACCAAAGCCCCTAAAACAATTGCTTTTCCCGATGACTCGTGTTACTTTGCCCGCCAAGTTCTTAGTTCTCAACCACCGTAGTTCCTAACCACCCGTAGTTCTTAACCACCAGTAGTTCTTACTACCCGAGCCGGAAGGTCCCAGATTCCGACCTTCAGTTAGCTCAAGTTGGTGTGCTAATTCGGCCCGCTGGTTTGAAATCAGACACTTCCAACCGAAGGTGTCTGTGGACTCTTGCAGAAGAACTGGGAATTACGGGAGCGCCTATGAGAGCGGAAATAACCAATCACTTACCAAAGAGACGCAAACACGGACTCGTTATCAAGAAACTGCAGGACGAGGTGCTCGTCTACGATCTGGATTGCAACAACGCCCATTGCTTGAACCGCTCGGCCGCGGCCGTTTGGGAAAGGTGTGACGGTCGCGCAACTGTAGCCGATATTGCGCGCGCGGTGGAAAAAAAGACGGGCGTGAGCGTCGGCCAGGAGTTTGTCTGGTTAGCGATTGAAGCGCTCTCGCGCGACCACCTGCTCGAAGAGCGCGTCGACTGGCCCGCCGCAGTTCCGCGCATTTCGCGGCGCGAAGCGGCGCGGCGCATCGGCATCGGTGCCGCGATCGCGATTCCGCTCGTGACATCGATCATTGCGCCGACGCCGGCACAGGCAGCGACGTGCACTGGAAGATGTGGTTCTTGTAGCACTGGAGCGACGTGTTGTTCTGGTGTGTGTGCTCCCAACGTGGCGGGTTGCTCCGGACCCCCAGGTTCCAAATTCTGTACATAGTGGTGCACTGGCCGTCGGACGGTTCTCGTATGTGCCGATTTGTATTGGCCCCGAGTCACCAAACATTTGAAACATGACGCCCCGAAATGAGAGGTAATAGCCGTGAACTCACAAATCAACAATGAGAATCAACTTCGTTCCATCGGACTAACCGAGTCAGGCGAGCAGTTGATCACAGGCCTGACTGACCGCGGGGGTTCGATGAAGAGAGTGAGATTGTTCTTTGCGGCGGCCTCAGACGATGGTGCGGCTCAGTTGACAGGCGCGACGAATTCATCGGCGAGGCTTGCTCATATCTGCACGGTCGTCGCGTTGGTGGCTCTCATCATTGTTGTAGCGCCAGGAAGCGCTGAGGCAAATGATTGTGTTTCGAATGCCACCGGCAACTGGAGCGCTACCGGCACGTGGACAAGCTGCGGTGGCACGACTCCACAGAGTGGTGACA
>WNGL01020720.1_pt1 | contig 12398 bp, 19 predicted proteins | sample 5400591 | NCBI WGS metagenome assembly WNGL01 (sample SAMN13153377, study PRJNA577476) | soil metagenome | isolation source: 80 cm soil or saprolite under Garry oak tree replicate 1 | place: USA:California | collected 2016-06-15
TCGCCGCGCTCACTGGAGCCGAGCAAATTCGCGGTGATACTTACTGGCTCAGAGCCGGGCATAGGAATTTTCTGGTGGATCATAAATTCGTACATCAGATCTCACACCACGGTAAATCGACGTGCTTTTCTGTTGCGGCGGACCCAGACATGCCAAGCGCGGAAGTAGTTGCGTCCGCATTACTACAGCTGAAAAACAATCCGAGACTGTTTAAGAAATGGAGAAAACAGCGAGGATCTACGTTCAAGGCGGATGGGAAGGTGTTTAGAGACGCATATCAGCTAACGAGAGATGAGACCTGAAACATTGCAGCGCCGACTTTGCCAGCAGTGCTGCGTCGCCCCCGGGGAGGTTCCGATGTGGAGTAAAAAGAAATCTGATACAACGCAAACTGCGGACCCCGGAACCGAAAAATTGGGAAACGAATCAGCCGCCAAAACCCGCTCCGCCGTCTTGGGAAGGAACAACCAAGACGAGCAAAGACGCGACGGGTCCGGCAGGAGCGACCGCGGACCGCGACCGGTCGCGGCTCGGATTGAGACTACATTTGAAAGGCGAAATCTCGGGCAACGAGGACCTAGACATAGACGGAACAGTTGAAGGACGCGTCCATATCAATGAACGGAAGCTGACGGTCGGGGCGACAGCAAAGTTGACAGCCGACATCATTGCTGGCGAGGTGATCGTGTACGGAAGCGTGAAAGGCTATGTCCGTGGGAAAGGCAAGATCGAGATCAAGAAGAACGGTTCCGTAAACGGAGATTTGACGACGGCGCAAATCATCATCGAAGACGGAACATCCTTCAAAGGCTCGATCGAGATCGAGAAGAGCGCGGAAAAGGAAGGTGACAAAAACGCGTTCTCACGGACGGCATCCGCATCGGGTGCGCCGGCGGCAGGCGCGGGGTCGAGGCGTATCTAACCACGAAAGAATGCTCAGGATTCCACACTCGGGATAGGACAACAAGCGGTTCGCTGAGTCCGGCTGCCCCGCCTCAAGTCTGGAGAGGGGGGTACATGTTCCTTTTTGTTTTACGCTGCGCGATAATCTTTGCAATGCACAGGGCGAAAGGAGTACGCCCATGAGCATATCCGTACGTCTGAAGACTTTCCTTGACGAAAACCAAATCCCCTACTCGGTAGTGATGCACACCACCGCCTACACCGCGCAGGGCACAGCCGCTACCTTGCAGATCTCTGGAAAAGAACTTGCCAAGAGCGTCGTTCTGTGGACGGGCGAAGAAATGATTCTGGCCGTCCTTCCGGCGCCGAATCACGTGAGACTCGACCAGCTCGGCGCCGAGGTGGGAAAGTCTCTGCGACTAGCCACCGAGCAAGAATTCAGCAGTCTCTTTCCCGATTGTGAGCCGGGCGCCATGCCGCCCTTCGGTTCTCTTTACAACTTGCCTGCGTACGTAGATGAGTCGCTGGCCGCCGATGAGGCGATTGTCTTCAACGCCGGAACGCACCGCGAGACTTTGTTCGCGTGGCGAAGCCCCAGGTATGCTCATTCGCTCAGAAAGGGTGACACAAACGATGTCGTGTGTTTTTCTTAATGGTTTGTGTAGCAAGATCTTCAAGCCTACGTTCTTCGGTTGGAGGTATAGAGCTGGCACCCGGCCGCGTCGCAGGTGTTGCCATCTGGGGTCTGCTGGGTGAATCTGGTTCTTCACCGGTCAGCGTTACACGCAGCAAGTCTCACGGTTTTTGAAGTCTAATACGACGGTTCATGCATTGGAGGTGACCGGTGGCATACATCATCGCCGAACCTTGCATCGGAACAAAGGATACTGCCTGCGTAGATGTGTGCCCAGTGGATTGTATCCATCCGGCGAAAGACCGCACCTATGACGATGGCCGCCCGACGTTCGATGAAGTGCCTCAACTGTATATCGATCCCACTGAGTGCATTGACTGCGGGGCCTGTGTTCCGGTCTGTCCGGTGACGGCAATTTTCGCGCTGGATGATCTCCCGGAGAAGTGGCAAGGGTACCTCGAGACCAACAAGAATTACGTTGACGGCGGTGAATTTCAGCGCGACAAGTATCAAAGAGCAAGAAGCTGACATTTACCTTGCCACTGCACTTGGCACATATGAGTACACTGCGCGAAGTCATTCATGAAAACGTTCGCGAGGGCGAACTGTTCGAAAAGCTCGACCGCAACTGGGTGCGGTGTTTTGCCTGCGGGCACTGTTGCAAGATCCCAGAAGGCCAGCCTGGAGTTTGTAAGGTTCGCTACAACCGGGGTGGATCCTTGTTTGTGCCCTGGGGCTACGTCGGCAGCATCCAATGCGACCCCATAGAGAAAAAGCCCTTCTTCCATGCTCATCCGGGGGCACTGGCTTACAGCTTCGGCATGCTCGGCTGTGATCTGCACTGCGGCTATTGCCAGAATTGGCTGACCTCGCAAGCCCTGCGCGACCCCGCTGCCGTTGTCGGCCCGATGCGCGTCACGCCCGCGGAACTTGTTCATAACGCCTCGCGCCAGGGAGGCAGGGTTATCGTCAGCACTTATAACGAGCCACTGATCACGAGTGAATGGGCCATCGCCGTCTTCAAGGAAGCGCGCGCTGCTGGATTGGTGACCAGCTTTGTTTCCAACGGAAACGGCACCCCACAGGTTCTCGAATACGTGCGGCCGTGGGTGGATCTTTACAAGGTGGACCTAAAGAGCTTTGATGACCGCCACTATCGACAGCTCGGCGGGCGCTTACAGCCTATCTTGGACACCATTGAATGCTTACACGGGATGGGCTTCTGGCTGGAGATCGTTACGCTGGTGATTCCCGGGTTTAACGACTCGGACGATGAACTGACTCGGCTGGCCGAGTTTCTGGCGGAGGTGTCGCCGGATATTCCTTGGCATGTAACGGCCTTTCACAAAGATTACAAAATGACCGATCCAGAGAACACCAGCGCCCAGACGCTGATGCGGGCAGCAGAGATCGGCAAGAGAGCAGGCTTGCGTTATGTCTATGCCGGGAACCTGCCCGGCATGGTTGGCGACTGGGAGAACACCCGTTGCCCGAACTGCCGGAAGCTGCTCATTGAACGCTACGGTTATCGAATCACAGGCTACTTCCTTACGCCTCAGGGTTGCTGCCCATCTTGTGGCGCCAGCATTCCCGGACGGTGGGATCCTGCGTTTCGACGACAGATCACTGCCAGTCCCTTTGTTCCGCTCATGCGGTTGCAATCAGATTTTCTGGTACTCGACTTCTAAGAAGCCCAGATCATTTCCTGGCTCTCGGGTTTCGACAATTCGTCGAGATAGTGAACGAACCTGGCAGTCTTAGCGGATTGGTTGGGCGAACGACAGCTCGTGGCCGTCCGGATCGATTAGATGGAAGTACCTCTCACCCCATGCCGCATCTCGGGGTCTTGCGGGACCGAATTCCTTTTCTTTCATGTGAGCCCAAAACCGATCTACATCTTCGACATAGAAAATTATCCGCCCCCAAACGGGGGTCACATGGCCCTTCTCTAGGTTCAGAATCGTATCCTTCACGCCAAACGTCTGAAGGGAAGAAAAATAAGCGTTTTCGCCGCCGTAGAGAACCTTCAGGCCTAGCAACCTGTTATAGAAATGCACTGAACTTGCCATATCATTGACTTTGATCGTGATTGCGGAGATTTTTTCTACGTTCATATCTCCCTCCTCGCACCTTCTCTTATTCAACAAGAGCCTGATTCTTCTGCTCTAGCATTCCGCGGAGCTGGTCTAGAGTCGGCACCGCGGGCTTCTAGGATTGGACGAAAAAACAGGCAACGCGGGGCGGCCATAGGCGGGTTGACGCAGAGCGCGGAGTTCAGGGTTTGTAGAGCTGGTCGATTTTGGCTGCCAAGATGAAATCGCTCTCCGTCAGACCGTTGATCTTGTGCGTCCAGGTCGTGATCTCGACTTTTCCCCAGGCAAGCGAGATGTCTGGGTGATGCCCCTGCTCCTCCGCCAGCTCACCAACGTGATTTACGAACTTGAGGGCTTCGCGAAAGTCAGGAAACTTGAAGGTCTTCGTGATGTGGTGTCCTTCGATGACATTCCAACCGTCCACCTGTGTTTCGAGAGCGGCGAGATCCTCACCCTTGAGCGGGGGCACGCCTCCACGGCAAGGAACGCAAATTTTGGCCGCAAGATCGGACATCGTAGAAGTTATTCTACCACCCGCCCGTGAGACGCTCACTCCAGTTCATTATTGTCGTTCGTCTGAACTTTTCGGAATGAGAAAGGACGAGCGGCTCGTGCAACCGAACTCATTAGGTTGCGCGTGGAAGAAGAGTGTCGAGTTTGGTTTATAGATTAGGAATACGATCTCTAGTAGCGAGTGATCGGCGAAGAAGAACAGGCGACGAGTGTATTCTTGGAGGCTCCGGGTATCCCATGCAAACGGCCATTGTGATTCTCGTGGTTCTCCTCGGCACACTTGCTCTGCCGGTGGTGGCCGGCGCCGTGTACCAGGCTATCGAAACGTGGCGGGACCGCCGGCGCTTTTCGCCCCCAGGGCGGCTCGTACAATTCAACGAGAGGCGGATGCACATCCACGTAACCGGAGAAGGCACTCCGACTGTGGTTTTCGAATCAGGCATGGGCGCGTCCTGCTTGAGCTGGACGCTGGTGCAGCCACAGGTGGCACAGTTCTCTCGCGCCGTGAGCTATGATCGCGCCGGGCACGGCTGGAGCGATCCCGCGCCCGAGCCGCGCACGGCTCGGCAGATCGCGCAGGAGCTGAACACGCTGCTGAATGCCACAGGTCTGCCAGGTCCATACGTTCTCGTTGGGCACTCGTTCGGTGGATATGTGAACCGGGCGTACGCGCACCTGTATCGCGATAGGGTCGCTGGCATGGTGCTGGTGGATTCGGTTCACCCTGCCGAATGGAAGAAGCCGACCCCAGAACAGTTGCGGATGATCGAAGCGGGTCTGCGATATGCCTGGATTGCAGCGTGGCTCGCACGTTTAGGTTTTGTTCGGTTTTGCCTCGCGCAGCTCGCACGGGGTTCACCCAGGCTGGGATGGGCGGCGGCAAGCGCGTTCGGCGTCAGCATGGCTGCAGCGGTGCAACGGATTGCGGGAGAGGTTCGCAAGCTGCCGGCACCGATCTTGCCGGTTGTGCGCGCGTTGTGGTCGCAGCCGAAGAATTTCATGAGCCTGGGACAGCACGTTGCCGCATTGCCGGTCAGCGCTGCACAAGCGGCTGCAGTAAGATCGCTTGGGGATTTGCCGTTGGTCGTAGTTTCGGGAGACCATCATGCGGCGCCGCACATCGACTGGCAACGCGACCTAGCGCAGCTCTCTTCGTGTGGACGACATCTAGTGGCGAGCGACTGCGGACACTGGGTTCATCTTGACCATCCCGAAGTGGTTACCAGAGCTATCCGCGAGGTGGTCACCGCTGCACGATCCGCTGCGCAGATGGAAGCCTCCGCACGAACGCTACGACAATAAGAATAGACAGGCACGTCTCAGGAGGCGCCGTATCTGGTGTGGCCTGCCCTGCCCCGCATTTTGAGACAGCAGCGAAGTTGAATCCGAGAAGTTCCTCCAAACGTCAATGAAGCGGGAATGAACCACACGCCAACTTCGTAGCCACTTAAGAACCCTCTTGGCGGCGGGATTGTACCGAGCGATGGCAGCCAGCGTTCTGTCGCTTCATGCGGCCTACATCGCCTGGGTCATCTTCGGCGCATTCTTCACGCGGGGCCGGCTGCGACTCGCCGCGCTACACGTTGCCACGCTGGTGTACAGCGTGATCGTCGAAATCTTTGGTTTCTGGTGCCCGTTCTCGACGTTTGAAACGTGGCTTGACGTGCGTGGCGGCGTTTCGGCTTATCGCGGCCCTTTCCTTCTGCACTACCTCGATGCGGTGGTGTACCCCAATATTCCCCCGAACCTTCTCATTGCAGGTGCTGTCGCCGTCTGCATCTTGAATCTATGGATTTACGCCCGGTGTGTCCGTGTCCGACATTCACTCGGATGAAGAAGAGGCCGCGGGGGATCCGAACTTGAGGATGTGAGGGTGTCGAGGAACTACGGATTTGGTGCTGCCTTTTCTTCCGAATCTTTGGTTTTCATCAAGCTCGAAATGTAAAGCGTCACCGCGCGTCGTTCTTCCTCGGTCTTGTCTCGGAGGCGCCCGTTCACCGCTCGGGCAATCTCGTCGGTGGAAAGCCCCCGCTCGTTCAATGGCGAGCCGGTCTTTAGCGGCTTGTCGCCGCGCTCATCGTGGCAACGGGCGCACCGCGCGAGGAAAAGCTCCTTGCCTTTTGCGAGCAACCGAGCGCGTTCCTCGTGTGACAGCGGCTGATCGGCGGCGGGTGCCTGGCCAGCGCCCCGCGCGTAGCTGGCGATTCCCCCAGCGAAACCGAGGAGGGTGGCCGCGAAGAGCAGCGCTGCGGTCCTTCCGTACATGGCCGCCTCGTATTCTACTCCGGTTAGACGCATCTTTTCGTTCTTTCTCTTTTCTCACTCCTCCGGCTTTGATTGACGAGGCCGCCTGCTTCTGGCTACTGCTTTTGAGACGAAACGAGGCCGGTTGGTTCAAGGCGCCGTGGCGTCGGGAAGGTAGAATGCCGGCTTGAGCAGAATGCCGGCTTGAGAAGCGCCGTGCGACGAGTGAAGAAAATCGTCCACACTTGGAAGCAAGCGCAGGTGGTCGTCGAGCGTTGGCGGAAGAATCTCACGAATGTTCAGGTAGAACTAAAGCAACCCCGTGTTATCGACGTGTCGCCCATTGATTTTGTGAGCGGAGAGCCGATCGACCGCAAAGGAACACCCACCAAGCGGCAACTGATGACCCAGTCGAAGATGGGGCTTTTGCTTTCACCTGGTTCTTCAGTTGTGTGAGCGACAAATCGCCTTGGGTGCTGAGCGCTTGCCCCTGCAGTCTTGCCGATCTCTTTTTCCATTGTGATTCGTTTTCCTTAGCGCAATCCTCACGGTGCGAATACACGCGTCATCTTCTATCGGACATGGCTTCGACAGAATAAAGCGAGCCTGAGAGGCACCGCTCCCGTGAGACAATTTTGAAAGTTCCTCGAAGTCTAAGGCTTTGCAGCGGCGGCTGCGGCCTGCTCAAGAACCTGGGCTGCCTTGCTGACTTCCGTGACGCCAAAAAAGACGAGAGGCGTATTCGTACCGGGCTCCAAACCGCAATATGCGTAATTGATGTTGATGTTGGCCTCTCCCAGGCGGGATGCTACCCGCGCGATCTCGCCGGGTCGGTGCGGAAGTTTGGCTTGGACGATTTCCCGATCGGGAAGGATTGAAGGGCGAGGATGTTCACCTCGTGATCGGCGAGCGCCCGGCAGAATTTTCCGAGCGTGCTAGGCCGATCCTCCATTAACACAGTGAATTCTTTGGTCGCAGGCATGGTGGGGACCTCCTTTGCCTCCTTGAAAATGCAGAACACATCCTCGGTTTGGTGTGATGTTGAAGGCATCCTACGCCCCGGCTCTCAATCGTTCAAGACCGTCTGGTGGAAGTGAAGCATTCCTGACCGGATGCGAAGCGCAGGAGTACGGTAGACGGCAATCTGCCCTTCCTTTTGCGGCGAGGGGAGACCACTCCCATGCCAGGACCACCCTATCGCGGCCGCGAATCATCTTGGGTATTTTCTCCCTGCTTAGCGCAGTCGGTGGCCTCGTCATCATTTTCAGTGGCAGGCCGATGGCGATGCGCATTTTTCTCCGGGCGCCCCGAGTCCGGGCAGCATTACCATGCCCTCTTACGAGCTAGCCTTCGCGAACTAATGCTTCTGTCTGGACTGCGGTCTTCCGCTCACCAGGTTTGTCACTTCGTCGGCCAGCGTTGATCGAACTTTTCCAGAATGAGCTCAGAATTACTAAAGCGCGTCGGCAGTGCGCAGTTCACTTGCTGGTGCGGAAGAAAAAGATTTGAGTCTAGATCTCAGTCTCTCGGGTTGTGATTCCTTGGCGGTCCTCTATCACTTGGGCCACGCCAATGCGAAAGCGATCATCGCCTACCTCAAGTCGTCGCCAACGCCGATACGCTAGAACAGACTGTACTTCCACGAAACTAGCGCGCACACTTTAGTGGGCAAATTGTCGGAGCCACCAGGATTAGTCGCTGGTCTCCGGCGCCAAGTCTTTATCTTAGCGTGACCTCCTTTTTCCCTCCTTCAGTTTGCCTTACAACGCCATGCAACACGGGAGGCATCCATGAATTCTCCGTTTGACATCCTGAAGAGAAAACCGGAGGGAAGTTTCCGCTGGTTCGAGGCGATGAACGACCTTGACTCCGCGAATATTCGCATTAAAGAGCTGATTGCATTATCTCCGGGCGAGTACGTTGTATTTGACCAACGCACGCATAACGTCATTCCTGCCGCCCCATCAAGTTAATTCCGATTCAACGCCAGAAGGGCGTGACGACTAAGCGCAAGCTCACCTGCCCCCGCAAAGTGGCGCAAAGCCGATTCGTGAGAGCAAAGGAGGAGGTCATGACAGGAATTCGAATTTTCTCGGTGGTCCTGCTCTGCGTGGTGGCCATGAGTTCTCCTGCAGTCGCGCAGAGACCCCAAAGCTCGACCAGTGGGGTGAGTTTTGTTAGGACGGCCATAATCAAGGGCGGTGAGATGGCCAGCGTGACCGGAACCGATTTCGACGTCGCACAGGGCCTGAGCGTGGACTCCAATTTCCCCAAGCCACAGCTCTCCGGCACCGTCTCTCCCGCCCGCGTCCCGGCAGACCACGTCCCGGTCGCGGCAGGGAACGAAATTGTGAGCAGCACTTTCTTCGGTTTCCTTGGCCTCACCCATCGCGATCAGCGCCTCTCGGGGACCGGCGTCTATACGAACACGCAGTTCAACATCGAGCCGCCCGACCAGGGTCTCGCCGTAGGCAGTGGCTTTGTTGTCGAGCCGGTGAATAACGTCATCGCCGTGTACAGCGCCACAGATGGAGCTTTGAAAGCCGGCCCTGAACCTTTGAACCAGTTCTTTGGTCTCGCGCCGGCGATCGTAAGGTCTACGCCGCTTGTCTTTGGCCCGGATCTCAGCGATCCCCGAGCCTACTTTGACTCCGATACAGGTCACTTCTTCATTACAGAGGTGGAGATTGACAGAGACCCCAGCACAGGCGCACTTGCATCTGTTTCACAGATCTTTATCGCTGTCAGCCAAACGAACGATCCGACGGGCAGTTGGAACATCTTCAAGCTCGATGTCTCGAACGATGGCGACAGCATCTTTGGCGCTTGCCCCTGCTTCGGCGATCAACCGCTGATCGGCGCCGACAAGAACGGCTTTTATATCAACACAAATGCCTTCTCGATTAGTGCGCTGACTTTCCGGGGCACACAAATCTATGCCATCTCGAAGCACGCGCTCGTCACCGGTACTCCGCCCGCCGTCACCGCAGTTCGCTTCCACAACCTCATTTTCGACAATATCTTTGCCTTCTTTAGCATCCAGCCGGCCGCGGTGCCGCCTGGAGGCAGTTTTGAGACGGGCAACGGCGGTACAGAATATTTCGTCAGCTCGCTCGACGTCACGGGCACTCTCGCCGACCGGCTCGCCGTGTGGGCTCTGACCAATACGAGCTCGCTCGATACGACGCCCGACCTTCACCTCAGCTTCCAGTTCACCACCACCGAGGTCTACGGCCAGCCTCCCAGCGCGCAGCAAAAGCCCGGGCCAACTCCGCAGTTGGACGTGTTGGCGACGGGCTTCCCGCCTGGAACTTCTCAGAACCATCTCGAACTTGTGGATACAGGCGACGACCGCGTGAGGCAGGTCGTTTTCGCGGACGGCAAGCTCTGGACCGGGCTGAATACTGTCCTGAAGACGCGCGAAGGCCCTGTACGCACCGGAGCCGCTTGGTTCATCCTTTCGCCCTCAGTGAGCGGCAGCGGGGAAAGCACGCAGGTTGGTGCGGTGGTCGCGAACCAGGGCTATGTGGCCATTAACTCCCCCAACCAGAACAACGTGATGTATCCGTCCATCGGCGTCAATTCATCCGGCAAAGCTGTGATCGCCTTCAGTGTGGTTGGGCAGGACTTCTTCCCAAGCGCAGCATACGCCACCCTGGATGCGGTCAATGGGACCAGTCCAATTGTCATCTCTGGGCCAGGAGCGTTTCCGGAGGATGGCTTCTCCGGATACGTTCAGTTTGGAGGCTTTCGCGTGGCTCGTTGGGGCGATTATTCGGCAGCGGTCGCAGACGAGGACGGCAACATTTGGATGGGGAATGAAATGATTCCAAATGCTCCGCGGGTCATACGCGCCAATTGGGGCACTTTCATCACCAAGGTCAGCCCATAGACTCCGATATTTGTGACCCTGAGCTTCGCGTGCTGTGAAATCGCATACTCGCGCCGTTGCAAGATCGCTTGGAATGGGATCTGATGGATCCGACGCATCGAACGTGTTTCCTTTCGAGCCTACTCATTCTGCACGCAATGGAGTGAAGAGGTACATGCGATTTTCGCAAGTGTTTTCCGCAATAGCCGCGAGTCCATTTCAAACGCTGCAGACGCCTTTCGGCATCGGAAACCAAATTTTTCAGTTCAACGGTAAAGCCGTGTTGAAAAAAGTGGAAGTCCTGGGCATTCGGGTGAGCCCGCGATGTTTTTCGAAATCCACAACAGCTAATCCGTTGCAATGCATCGCCGCGCCACTTCTCGCGATCTCTCAAGGTTCAAGGGCAGCCTTCGTTTCCGGTAGGCGAAGATGGCGATGTTTCGCTGGTTGGATTTGCGTCACGCAACCCGTGGTTGGTTCACACTTCTGCATGGATGCAGTCGGCGGGGACTTCGACTTCGGGTAACGCCGCGGAAGGAGAACAAAGGCTTTGTGAGGTACTTGGGTGGGTTGTTCCGAAGTCTGTTTCACCATGTGGCCAACAGCGTCCGCGAACGCAGCCTGGAACATTGCACCCTCGGCCTGCAGGCCAGCAAGCTTCACACGCACGAGTTTGGCCCGGTTGGAACATGACTCCTGCACAAAGATCCTCCAGCTGCGAGACATCAAATGCAAGGGTAGCTGCTTCAGCGGGAGCTCATAGCAGAATGGGTATTTGTACCTCAATGTGTGCGAAGAGCTCGAGAGAAAGCTGGGCCTGATTCGGTAAGCGGCTCAGAAATGGGTGCTCTCGACTTCGTACTCCATTGAAAATAGCCTCGGCTTAATTACCTCACTCGGGCCAGGCAATATTTCGATTCGTCAAGTCAAAGGAGGTTCGCAATGGGAAAGATCAACTGGACGCGAGTGTTGCTCGGCGGCTTAGTCGCCGGTTTCATCATCAACATTTTCGAGTATGTCACGAACGGAGTGCTGCTCGCGGCCGACTGGGATGCGGCAATGAAGGCTCTCGGTCGACATTTATCCATGAGCGCGGTAGCTGTCTTCATTGTCGGGGGCTTCATCGGAGGAATCGCAGCGATCTGGCTATATGCGGCTGCCCGCCCACGGTTCGGTGCCGGTCCTAAGACCGCAGCGTTGACGGGCTTCGCCTACTGGGTGGTCGGATACGCGCTGCCCACTCTCGGCCAGATGCCATTGGGATTGTTTCCAAAGCGTCTGTTAGTGGTTGGCGGCATCGTCGGCCTGGTCGAAATCATCGTGGCCAGCCTAGTGGGTGCTTGGCTGTACAAGGAATAATCGCAGGAAAGGCTTTTCTGATTTCTTCAGCACAACAGCAAGCTCAAGCTCGTAGTCGAGCTCCTCCGTAAGATGCTCGGGATAAACAATGGGTTCGTCCGGGCCGATGATGGCGTCCACATTTTGAGAAACATGTTCCCTGGCCTTGCGAATCCCGATCCATACAAGTGGACGATAGGCGGCTTACCGGAGATCGAGCATTCTCTCGATCGCGGCGCGAAGGCAAATCCTGGATTTACCCGTCGACACTATTGATTTGACATACCGCCATCGGCGAGACACCCGATGTCATACTTCCATTCCGTTGGGGTGCCGCCTACGGGAACGGGCAGTGGCACGGGCTCTTCTTCCGGCTCTTCTTCCGGCTTTTCTTCCGGCTTTTCTTCCGGTTCTTTTTCCGGTTCTTCTTCCGGTTCTTCTTCCGGCTCCTGTTCCGGTTTCTCTTCCGGTTCCTGTTCGACCTTGCGGGGATTCACATCTTCATGTTCTAGATGGAAGATCTCCTCATCGGTAGGCTGCGTGGAAAGGGCTCTCAACACCAGCTCGATCTCTTGCTCGGGATTCATGTAAAACCCGGAGGCAGGAATACGATGGATGGGCCGCGCTGCACGTTCTAAACTTAAATCTTTCCAGTCTTCCACTACAAATTTCTCAAAGGCGTCGTGAAGGAATCCGAAATCATTCCCGGGGAAGAACTTGAAACAGGTGGCGATAGAGATTGCCGAACACATCGTTAAAATTGTCGAAATGGGAAGTATCTCCACATAGCTCCTTCCAAGGA
>WNGL01007988.1_pt1 | contig 12394 bp, 10 predicted proteins | sample 5400591 | NCBI WGS metagenome assembly WNGL01 (sample SAMN13153377, study PRJNA577476) | soil metagenome | isolation source: 80 cm soil or saprolite under Garry oak tree replicate 1 | place: USA:California | collected 2016-06-15
GACTTCCTCCAGACCGACGCCGCCATCAACCAGGGCAACTCGGGCGGCCCGCTCTTCAACATCAAGGGCGAGGTGGTCGGCATCAACACCGCCATCATCTCCCCGCAGATCGGCTCCGGCATCGGCTTCGCCGTCCCCATCAACATGGCGAAGCAGATCGTGCCGCAGCTCCTCGCCGGCAAGGTCACGCGCGGCTATCTCGGCGTCTCGGTGAGCGAGCTCACCCCGGACCTCGTGCAGGGGTTCGGCCTCAAGGAGGGCACGAAGGGCGCCCTCGTGCAGGCGGTCGTTCCGAAGGCCCCCGCCGACAAGGCAGGCGTGAAGGCAGGGGACGTGGTCGTCTCGGTGAACGGCAAGGCGGTCGACAGCCCGAGCTCGCTGACCCGCAGCGTCGCGTCGGTGCAGCCGGGGGGCAAGGTGAGCTTGTCCTTGCTGCGGGGCAGTGAAAAGAAGGACATCCAGGTGACGGTCGCGCAGCGGCCGGACGAGGAGGCCATCGCGCGTGGCGAGTCCGCGCCCGGCGAAGAGGAGCAGGGCGATGACGCCGGCGCCGCCAAGAAGGGCACCAACGACAAGCTCGGCATCCGCATCAGCGCGCTCACTCCCCAGATCGCGCAGCAGCTCGGCACCCAGGCCGATCAAGGCGTGCTGGTGGTCGCGGTGAGCCCGGACGGTCCCGCCGGCTCGGCCGGGATCCGCAAGAACGACATCATCCTCGAGGTGAACCGCCAGCCGGTGAGCAAGGTCGAGCAGGTGGTGGGCACCATCCAGAAGATGAAGGCCGGCCAGGTGGTCGTGCTGCGCGTCGCCCGGGGCCAGACGGCCATGTACCTCCCCGTGAAGCTCGGAGGGGAGAAGACGGAGAAGAAGTAGCCGGCGGGTCGGCAACGGCCCTCGCCCGCAGCCGCCGCGGCTGTAGGGCGGGGGCTTGTCCCCCGCCGCCGGAACCACCGGGCGGCGGGGCATGAAGCCCCGCCCTACGGATGGCACAGGAGGGCGGGTTGGTATTACCCGCTCAGCACCTTCGACGCGATCTCCGCCCCCGTGCGCGACTCGAGCAACCGGATGCCGAGGAACCGCGCCCGCACGCCCTCGTAGAAGCCGGGCTCCCCCTTGCGCTTCAGCTTCCAGGTGCCCTCCGGCCGGAAGAGCACCTCCATCTCCACGCGGCCGGTGCGGAGAGCGCTCTCGAGCGCCATCTCGTCCATGCCGTCCGGCAGCGCGCCGTCGAGCACGATGAAGTTGATGAGCGGGCGCCCGGCCGCGTCCTGCTTGCGCGGCTCGCCATGCGTCAGGGCGAGGCCGCCGCCGTCGATGAACGGTGTCACCACGAAGCGGTAGCCCGCGCGCGTCCGCTGAGGCTTCACGAGGTCGAGCGTCTGCTCCGCTACGCTGGCGGAGAACACGCTTCCAGTGAGGCCTCGCCGGATCCGCTTCACGTTCTGCTCGCAATCGGCGCGGGTGAACTCGTCTCGGCAGTTCCCCACGTAACGCTCGAGGAACGGCGCCAAGCTGTCGAGGCGCTGGGCCTGACCGCGGAGCACCGCGAAGCGACCGTCGGCGGTGCCGGGAGTGGGTACGGCGACGGCGAGGAGGGCGAGCGCGAGGATGTTCAGGTGCATGCTGCGGGCATCTTGGTCACTCTGCGGCCCTGGCGTCGACGACGGGCTTGGGCGCTGGCGTCGGGCGCGGTGAGTAAGTATCGGCAGGTTTCGACGCAGCGCGCTGGACAAACGAGACGTCGAGCCCCTGCGCTTCGGCCACGGTGATCCAGAGCGCGCCCAAGGCGCCGCACAGCGCGCCGAGCGCGACAGCGGCGAAGAATGACGAGGAGTTCGGCATCGTGCTTGAGACTCCTACGGTTCCCCACCTGGCTCAAGGCCCCGATGCGGGTGGGTCATGGTGGTTTTTTTGACTACATCATCCCACCACACTAGGGTCGCCCTGGACCGACGGGCGGGCATCCGCCGCGGGGAGGGCCGATGGCGCGCGTGCGGACGGTGCTAGCGACGGGCGGGGAGGAGCGGCGCACCGCGCCGCGGCTCGACAAGGTCTTCCCGGTTTTCATCGAGGGTGAGCGTGGGACCGCCCTCGGCGTCGCCCGCAACATCTCGCACGGTGGCGTCTTCGTCGAGACGCGCAACCCGGAGCCGCTCGGGAGCCAGGTGCGGGTGAGCTTTCCGTCGCGCTCTGGCGAGATGACCGCGGTGGCGGAGGTCCGCTACGTCTGCCACCTGCTCGGATGCTCGGGCGGCGCCGCGCCGCGACCGGCGGCCGTGCGAGGCATGGGGCTCCGCTTCATGTACTTCGAGCCGGACGGAGCGTCGCCGCCGGTCCTACACTGATCGTAGCCGGGTGGCGCCCGGCCAGGGACCGTGTTACCCGACCGCCATGCTCGCCATCGAGACGCGGGGCTTGACCCGGCTCTTCGACGGCAAGCCGGCGGTGCTGGACCTCGACCTCGCGGTCCCGGTGGGAGCCTTCTACGGATTCCTGGGGCCGAACGGGGCTGGCAAGAGCACCACCATGAAGATGCTGACCGGCCTGCTCGCCCCTACCGCGGGCGGGGCGCGGCTGCTCGGCGTCGACCTGGCCACCCATCCCCTCGAGGTGAAGGCCCAGCTGGGGGTGGTGCCGGACGGCTTGCAGCTCTTCGAGCGGCTCACGGGCGAGGAGCAGCTCCGCATCCACGGGCAGCTCTACGGCCTCGGCCGGCGCGAAGCCGCCCGCCGCGCGGCCGAGCTGCTCGAGAGGCTCGAGCTCTCGGGAGAGGCCGGGAAGCTCGTCCAGGAATACAGCCATGGCATGAAGAAGAAGCTCGCGCTCGGGTGCGCGCTCATCCACGGCCCGCAGCTGCTCTTCCTCGACGAGCCGTTCGAGGGCATCGACGCGGTTTCGGTGACCGGCCTGCGCCGCCTGCTGCAGGACCTGGTCGTCCGGCACGGCCTCACCATCTTCCTGACGAGCCACGTGCTCGAGGTGGTGGAGCGCCTCGTCACTCACGTCGGGATCATCCACCACGGCCGGCTGGTGGTGCAGGGCACGCTCGCCGAGGTGCGGGCCACCGGGACACTCGAGGAGACCTTCATCCGCGCGGTGGGGGAGGAGCGCGCGGCGCCACAGGCGCTCTCCTGGCTCGGCTCGCCGGGCGGGGAGGGCGCCTGAGCTCCCCCGTGAGCTCCGCGCGCGTCGACGCTGGTCGGAGAGCGCCCGGGCTGTCCGATCTGGTGGAGCTGCGGCTGCTCCTCGCCTGGCGCAGGTTGCGCGGCCCCGGCGGCGCGGCGCAGGGGGTGGCGCAGCTCGTCCTCTTCGGGCTGGCAGTGCCGGCGGCCCTCCTGTTCGCGGCGCTCCTCGGCGTGGGGAGCTGGCGGGCAGCGCGGCTCGGGCAGGGCCTCCAGGCGACGGTGACCCTCGGGGCGATGCTGTTCGGCGTGTGGCAGACCTGGACCGCGGTCGGGCTCACCCTCAACGAGCGCGACGCGCTCGACTTGCGGCGCCTGCTCATCTATCCGGTGCCGCCGGCGCGCCTCTACCTGCTCGGCGTCGGCGCGAGCCTGCTCGGCGACCCCTTCTCGATCCTGTGGGTGCTCCTGCTGGGCGGCGTCGCGGTCGGAGCGTTCGTGGGCCGTCCCGGCAGCTGGATCCTCCTCCTCGCCGTGGCGCTGGCGCTCTTTGCTGCCGCGACGGTGGCGCTCGTCGCGCTCTTGCAGGAGGTGTTCGAGCGCTGGTCCCGCAGTCGACTCTGGCGCGAGCTCGTGCTCCTCGCAGGCGTGGCGGGGTGGCTCCTCTTGCTCGCCTCGGGCGCGGCCGGAGCGGGCACGCTGCGAACGGCGCTCCCCGTGCTGCGGCAGCTGCGCTGGGTGCTGTTCCCTCCTGCGCTGACGCTCGAGGCCGCCGCGCACCTCTACGCGCGCCAGCCGTGGGCGGCGCTGCCGTGGCTCCTCGCGCTGGGCGCGACGGCGGGGGCGACCGGCTTCGCCGCCTACCGCCTGGCTCATGCCGATGCCCGCTCGGGCGGCGGCGCGAGCGGGCCGAGGCAGCGGGGCACGAGCGGTGGGCCGAGCGCCATCCCGGAGTGGCTCGGGCCGCTCTTCGAGAAGGAGCTGCGCTACCTCGCCCGCCACCCGGCGGCGCGGGTCTACGCGCTCGCGCTGCCGGCGCTGGCCGCGCTCGTCGGCTGGCGTCCACCCATGCGGCTCGAAGGGCAGCTGGCGCCGCTCGCGCACGCGCTGCCGCTCTTCTTCCTGGCCGTCTACGTTCACCTGGGGTTCCAGGCCTTCTGGGTGAACGGCTTCGCCTGGGAGCGGGGCGGCGCGCGCGTCCTCTATCTCGCGCCCATCGCCCCGGAGGGCATCCTGGCGGCCAAGAACGCGGCGCTGCTGACCTGCTCCACCGCGGTCTTCCTGCTCTCCGGCGCCGCCTACGTGAGCACCGCCGGCTGGCCCGAGCGCTGGGCCGTCGCGGGGGCGCTGGCGCTCCAGCTCGGCCTCGCCCCCGTGCTCTATGGCCTCGGGAACCCGGTGTCCATCCTCTGGCCGCGCGCCGCGCCCGCCGGCTTCCAGCGTGGCGGCGCCATCGCGCCGTTGGCGGCGCTGGCGGCCATGGGGATCACCTCCGCGGCGTCGCTCCTCTTTGCCCTGCCGGTCCTCGCCGCCCTGTGGCTGGACCGGCTCTGGCTCGTCCCCGTGGCCTGGGGTCTGCTCGGCACGGTGGCCGCCGCGGCCTGGCGCCTCACCCTGCCGCTCGCGGCCGGCCTCTTGAGGACGCGTCGGGAGCAGCTCCTGGCGGCGGTGACGGGCGACCTCGTGTGAAGCGTCGGGGCGAAGGCCCTACTGGCTGAACCCCTCCAGCAGGTAGTGGGCCTCGATGCGCTTCAGGGCCAAGATCATGGCCGCCGTGCGCATGTCGGCGGTCTTCCCGATGCAGTAGCGCCGCGAGTCGTGGGTGACCGTCTTGGCAGGCTGATCGCGCGAGATGTCCCGGATGATGGCGTAGTTCGACTTGATGGCACGCTCGAGACGGGCGTTCACGTCCTGCTCGGTCCAGTGCTCCATGCGCTGGTTCTGCAGCCACTCGTAGTACGAGACGGTCACGCCGCCGGCGTTGGCGATGATGTCGGGGATGAGGTCGATCTTGCGCATCGCCAGCACGCGGTCGCCGTCGGGGGTGGTGGGGCCGTTCGCGCCTTCGACCACCAGCTTCACCTTCACCGTCTCGGCCACGTTGCCGTCGATCTCGTGGCCGAGCGCGGCGGGGATGGCGATGTCCGCGTCGATGTTCCAGAAGTCGGCCTTGGGGATGGCCGTCGCGCCGGGGAAGCCGAGGACCGTCTTCTTGAGGTTCTCCGGGTTCTCGTGGACGTACTTCACGAGCGCCGCCACGTCGAGGCCGTCGTCCTTGTGGATGGTGGCGTTGGCGTCGTTCACCGCGACGATCCGGCAACCCAGCGCGGCCAGGAGCTCGGCCGCCGCCGATCCCACGTTGCCGAAGCCCTGGACGATGACCCGGGCTCCTGGCAGCTGGAAGCCCTTGTCGCGCGCCCACTCCTCGATGCAGTAGACCACGCCCTGGCCGGTGGCCTTGAGGCGCCCCTCCGAGCCGCCGATGCGCACGTCCTTGCCGGTGACCACGCCGCGGAACGCGTGCGGCGTCCGCTGCCCGTCGGTGAACTGGCGCATCATGATGGCCATGATCTCGCCGTTCGTGTTCACGTCGGGTGCCGGGATGTCCAGGAACGGGCCCATCAGGTTCTTCAGCTTGTACATGTACCGCAGGGTGAGGTGCTCCATCTCCTCGCGCGAGTACGCCTGCGGGTCGATGCGGACGCCGCCCTTGGCGCCGCCGAAGGGGATGTCGGCGATGGCGGTCTTCCAGGTCATCTCGGCCGCCAGCGTCTTGAAGAGGTCGAGCCCCACGTCCTTGTGGAAGCGGACGCCGCCCTTGTAGGGACCGCGCACCTGGTTGTGCTGGATGCGGTAGGCCTTGAACTTGCGGGGCTCGCCCTTCACCATCTTGAACAGGCCGCGGTTCGCGATGCGGATGACGCCCTCGCGCACGGTGATGTCGGCGTTGAGGAGCGCCCGGCGGTGCAGCACGAAGTCGCCGTTGGCGATGGGCTCCAGCGCGTCGCCGGCCTTCATCGACGAGGCGGGCAGGTCCTTGAAGCGGTGCGCCTCCTCGTCGTCCTCGTGCAGCGGAACGAGCCGGTCGCGGACGTCGAGCGTGACGTAGAAGATGTGCTCGAAGTCGGGCTCCTCGAGCTCGAGCCGCACGCGCGGGTGCATGCCGATGAGGTCGGCCGCGCGGTGAAACGTCTCCATCTGCTCGGTGTAGACAGTCTGTTTCTTGGGAGAGGATTCCTTGCGCATCACCCGCATCTCGTTTCCCCCTCGCGGGAGGTTGTTGACGGCGAGCCCGGCTCGAACCTAAGCGCGAATCTCGCCGACGTCCATTCTTGGAGAGATTCCGAAAACTACCAGTGCGGTCATGGTGTTGCAGGCCCGGGGCGGGCGCCCCTTGGGCAGGGGCGGGACCGGGCGCTGCCTTCGGGGTGAGCACCGGCGGGGGAGCCAGCCTGGCCCGGCGCCGACTCCCAGGTGGAGGCTGCACGCGGGGGGCCGCGCTGGCATAGCACCGCGTGCACATGCTCCCTTTCCGGAGGTGTACATGCCGGATGGCTACGGCCCCAACGTCGGCGTCGAGGTCGCACGAAAGGCGGCCGCGGCAGCCGTCGCGGAGGCGAAGAAGAACAGCTGGATGATGGCCGTGGCCGTGGTCGATACGGCAGGCAACCTGGTCTACTTCGAACGCATGGACGATACCCAGTCCGGCAGCATTCGCGTCGCCCAGGAGAAGGCGCGCTCCGCGGCTGAGTTCAAGCGCCCCACCAAGGCGTTCGAGGACGCGCTCGTGGGCGGGCGACAAGCCGTCCTGGCCCTCCCGGACGCGATTCCCATCGAGGGAGGCATCCCGCTGTTCGCCGACGAGAAGATCATCGGGGCCATCGGCGTGAGCGGCGGGAACTCGCCGCAGGACAGCCAGTGCGCCAAGGCGGGCGCCGACACGCTGGCGAACGCACCGAAGTAGAGCCGGGGTTCAACTCCACCGCGAAGCGAAGCGCGGCGCAGCCGCGCTCCGGGCGCGCATCGATCAGGACTCGACCTCATCGCGAAGCCGGTATCCGACGCCGACCTCCGTGACGAGGAGCCGCGGGCGCGCGGGGTCCGCTTCGATCTTCCGACGCAGCTCGGCCATGTGGACGCGCACCACGTGCGCTTGCGTGGAGTTTGGACCCCATATCTCGCGCAGGATGTGGCCATGGGTCAGGACCTTGCCTGCGTTTCGCGCGAGGAGGACCAGCAGCTTGAGCTCGGTGGGCGTGAGCCGCACGTCCTGGCCTTCCACGGTGATCTCTCGACGCGCAAGATCGATCCGCAGCGGCCCCACGCTGAGCACCGGCTCGTCGGGCGGAGCACGCTGCGCATGGCGCAGCGCGACCCGAATTCGCGCGAGCAGCTCGCTCACGCCGAATGGCTTCGTCAGGTAGTCGTCGGCCCCCGCGTCGAGCGCATCGACCTTGTCCTCCTCCCTCCCGCGCGCCGACAGCACGATGATCGGGGCATGTGTCCATCCCCGCAGCGAGCGGGTGAGCTCGATCCCATCGCCATCCGGGAGCCCGAGATCGAGCAGGAACAGGTCCGGGACGTGACTCGTCGCGAGCTGCTGCGCCTCGCGCAAGGTGGTCGCCTCGACCAGCCGGTATCCGCGGGACGCGAGGGACGCGCGCAGGAAGCGCCTGACCTGCGGCTCGTCCTCGACCACCAGGACGACGGGCTCGCGCGCGCTCACGGGCGCTGTCCTTCGAGCTCATCCTGCGGTGGAGGTCCCATCGCCGGCAGCGACACCTGGAATCGTGCTCCTCCGCTGCGCCGGTTGCGCGCTTCCAGCGCCCCACCATGGGCCTCGGCGATGGCACGTGAGATCGCGAGCCCGAGGCCGACACCGGGAACGCCGCCGGGCGCGCCGCGCTGGAACCGCTCGAAGACGCGTTCCTCCATTCCCACCGCGATTCCCGGCCCACGATCCGCGACGTCGATGCCGACCCTGTCGCCTTCGAGGCGCGCGGTGATCTCGATCGGCGAACCGGGCGGCGTGTACTTCGTCGCGTTCTCCACCAGGTTGACGAAGAGTTGTTCGAGCAGCACCGGGTCGACGTACACCAGCGGGAGGTCCTTCGCGCAACGGGTCGTCACACGACGTCCGGCGAGGTGGCGATCGAGACGCGTGAGGGCGCCGCCGAGGACCTCCTCGACGGGGACCCACGCCCGCCGGAGCTCGACCGCGCCCGACTCGAGGCGTGTCATGTCGAGGAGGTTGCGCACCAGCCGTTCGAGACGCTCTGCCTCCTCGCAGATCGCGTCGATGAGCTCGCGTCGAGTCCCGTCGTCGAGTGCGCCACCGTCACGAAGAGTCGTCGCCGCGCCGGTGATGCTGGCCAGCGGCGTTCGGAGGTCGTGCGACACCGCAGAGAGGAGGGCGCTGCGCAAGCGCTCGGCCTCCGCCCGCAGCGCGGCCGCACGCGCCTCGGCAGCCAACCGGACCCGCTCCAGGGCGACCGCACCCTGCCGGCAGAGCGCCTCCAGGAAGTCGCGGTGCTCGGCGCGGAGGCTGTCGCCGGGGGGGAGGCGGACCGCGAGCACCGCAGCCACGTCGACCGTGGCGCGTAATGGCAGGCACACCACGGCAGCATGGGCAAAAGGCCCGGCTCCGCCGCCCGCGGCGCTGCCGTGGATGAGCGTCCAGCGCGCGACCTCCAGCTCCGCGTCCGAGAGCGTCGTTTCCGGCGGCGCGCTGGCCAGCGGCTCCAGCGCGTCGGGGGCGGTGAGGCCGAGCAGCACGATGGCCCCGCCGACGACGTCCTTGGCGATGCCGGCGCACACCGCCGCGACGGCAGGGGCATCCAGCGCCCCGGCGAGGCCTCGGCTCGCATCATAGAGCGCCGAGGTGCGCCGCTCGCGCGCGACCGCCGCCCGTTCCTGTTCACGGAGACGGGCGGTCAGGTTCGAGATCACGATGCCTATCCCGAGCATCATCGCGAACGTGAGAACGTAACGCGCGTCCTCGACCTCGAACGTGAACGCTGGCGCGACGAAGAAGAAGTCGTACGCAGCCACCGACAGTGCGGCGGCGAAGATCGAAGGCCCGCGCGTCGAGGTGACCGCGACGATCGTCACCGCGAGCAGGAACAGCATCTCGACGTCGGGAACGTGCAGCGCCGCGCGCGCGGCGCTCGCGACCGCCGTCGCCGCGCCCACCACCGCCGCTGCCGCGATGTAGCTCGTCGCGACGCCGCCCTTGCGGGGGAGCTGGCTGCCGGTCGCTGGGCCGCTCGTCGCGGTGGCTGCTGTCACGGGGGTCATTCTGCCACGCCGCGCGTGCACCTTCGGGGATGGTCTTGATGGAATCTTGATATGGAGCGGACTCTTGCTGATCGCGAGGGGACGCCCGGCGCGGGAAGCTGCTCCGCATGCCTCGTCCCCAGCTGCGGGTTGTGCTGGTCCCCGCCGAGCACGCTCTGCGCGAGGGAGGACCCGCCGGAGCGGACCTCGGCCTCCTCGCGTTCATGTTCGCCCTCCATGCACTTCCGCTCGTCGCCTTCGCCGCAGGGGGTGCGTGGGGAGCAGGTATCGTGGGGTACGCGACAGCGGTGGTGCTCCTGACGGGACGCGAGCTCGTCCACGAGCTCGGCGCATGCGTTCGGCGACCGGCCCGGGGCCGCTCGCGATGAGACCTGACGCGCGCGCCTCCGCCGAGGGTGAGCCCGCAGCACCCGTCGACGTTGGACCGCCATGGCGCCGACGGCTGCGAGCCGCGATCTTCGGCCCTCCCCGGAATCTCGGGGATCCGAAGACCTACCATCACATCTCGCTCATCGCGTTCCTGGCGTGGGTGGGGCTCGGCGCCGACGGCCTGTCGTCATCGGCGTACGGACCCGAGGAGACGTTCCGCGCGATCGGCGAACACCACTACCTGGCGGTTGCGCTCGCAGCCGCGATGATGACGACGATCCTCGTCATCTCCGTCGCGTACTCGCAGATCATCAAGCGGTTCCCCTTCGGCGGCGGCGGCTACGTGGTCGCGACGAAGCTCCTCGGTCCTCGCTGGGGCGTCATCTCCGGGTCTGCGCTGCTCGTCGACTACGTGCTCACCATCTCGGTCTCCATCGCGAGCGGGGGAGACCAGATCTTCAGCGTGCTGCCGCCGGCCTGGGCCCACTGGAAGCTCACGGTCGAGGCGATCGTCATCGGCATCCTGCTCGTCATGAACATCCGTGGCGTGAAGGAGTCCGTGACGACGCTCATGCCCATCTTCCTCGTCTTCGTCGTCACGCACGCCTTCCTCATCGTCGGCGGGATCGCGTCGCACGCTCTCGAGGTGCCGCGCGTCGTCGGGGAAGTGAGGACCGGGTTCTCGCACGGGCTCGGGACCATCGGGCTCGCCGGGATGTTCGCGCTGGTGGTGCGCGCCTACTCGATGGGCGCCGGGACCTATACCGGCATCGAGGCCGTCTCGAATGGGCTCCAGATCATGCGCGAGCCGAAGGTGCACACGGCGCGCAGGACGATGACGTACATGGGTTTCTCGCTCGCCTTCACCGCGACGGGGATCCTGCTGCTGTACATGCTGTTCCACATCTCGCCCGAGGAGGGAAAGACGATGAACGCCTCCCTCATCGAGCGCTTCGCGCAAGGCTTTCCGGGGCCGCTGCGCGACGGCTACGTGTGGGTGACCCTCGCCTCGGAGGCGGCGCTGCTGTTCGTGGCGGCGCAGGCCGGCTTCATCGACGGCCCCCGCGTCATGTCGAACATGGCGAGCGATTCCTGGCTGCCCCATCGCTTTGCGCAGCTCTCCGATCGCCTGTCGATGCAGAACGGCGTGCTGCTCATGGGGGTCGCCTCCATCGCCACGCTCTTCTACACGCGCGGCAGCATCACGGCCCTCGTCACGATGTACGCCATCAACGTGTTCGTGACGTTCTCCCTCTCGCAAGCCGCCATGCTGCGCTATTGGCTGCTTCGCAGGCTCGAGCCCGGCTTCAAGCGCGGGCTCGCGATTCACGGAGGCGCTTTTGCGCTGTGCTTCGGCATCCTCGTTGGAAACGTCTACGAGAAGTTCGGGCAAGGGGCCTGGATCACGGTGGCGGTGACGAGCGCCGTCGTCGCCGTCTGCTTGGTCATCCGAAGTCACTACCGCACCGTGCAGGCGAACCTCCGTCGGCTCAACGAGATCATGAGCAGCTTGCCCTCACAGCCCGTGACGATGCGCGGCGTCGCCGATCCGAAGCAGGCCACGGCGGTCCTCCTGGTCGGCTCCTACTCCGGGCTCGGCATCCACCAGCTCCTCACCATCCAGCGGCTCTTCCCCGGCTACTACCGGAACTTCGTGTTCCTGTCGGTGGGCGTGATCGACTCCGCGACCATGAAGGGCGTCGAGGAGGTCGATCAGGTGCGGGCCCACACCGAGGCGAACCTGAAGCGGTACGTGGAGCTGGCGGCTCGCCTCGGCCTGAGCGCCGACTACAGGATGTCCATCGGCACGGAAGCCGTGGCCGAGGCCGAGAAGCTCTGCATGCAGGTGGCACGGGAGTACCCGCGCGCGCTGTTCTTCGCGGGGAAGCTCGTGTTCGAGCACGAGCGTTGGTATCAGCGACTGCTCCACAACGAGACCGCCTATCAGCTCCAGCGCCGCCTCCAGTTCGCGGGACTGAATGCGATGGTGCTCCCCGTGCGCGTGATGGAGCCGGCGGAGGCTGCCTAGCTGGGTAGGACCGCGCCGGGGCGCGAAGGGGCCGAGCGAGGGAGCCCATGAGCCCTCGGTCGCGACCAGTCCTCTGCCGGGACGAGTGGCGCACACGGCACCCCGCTGGCCGCGGCGCCCCGCGTGCGTGGCGCTCATGTTCGACGATTGGGGTCGCGCGCGATGTCGCGCTCGACCGGAGGGCTGTCACGAACGACTGCACGAGGTTGCCATGATCGACCGGAATCAGGTGAGCGAAGGGATGATGGTCCGCGGCGCCGACGGAAAGAAGCTGGGCCGCGTGCTGGCCTGCAGGGAAGGCAGCTTCATCATCGAGAAGGGGTTCTTCTTCGCGACCGACTACGTGGCCCGCTACGACGACGTGCGGGGCGTCTCGGACGATGAGATCCAGCTCTCGCGCCCCGAGGAGGAGCTCGCGCATGCTCAGCGTGCCGTCGCGCGCGAGGGCGGGCTGGGCGAGAGCATCACGCTGGGGCTCGGGAGCGCGCTCGACACGCCGCAGCCGTGGGCGCGAGCCGAGGAAGAAGAGGAGCAAGGCCGCCGCGGCGGGGTGCGCGGCGACGAGGGAGAGACCGGT
>WNGL01007990.1_pt1 | contig 12393 bp, 8 predicted proteins | sample 5400591 | NCBI WGS metagenome assembly WNGL01 (sample SAMN13153377, study PRJNA577476) | soil metagenome | isolation source: 80 cm soil or saprolite under Garry oak tree replicate 1 | place: USA:California | collected 2016-06-15
GTGGGCAGCGGCGCTTCCGGGGGCATGGCCGCCTGGAACCTGACCCGCCAGGGCGTCGAGGTGGTGCTCCTCGACGCCGGCGACAAGTTCGACCGCGCGAAGTTCTGGACCCACGTCATGCCCTGGGAGGAACGCGAGCGGCGCGCCCGGGGCGAGCACCCGCCCGCCTTCTTCCTCGACACGAAGGAGCAGCCGTACGTCACCCCCGGGGACCGGCCCTTCGATCTCGTCCGCGTGTGGGGCCACGGGGGCAAGACCAACGTCTGGGGCCGGGTCAGCCTGCGCTACTCGGAGATGGACCTGAAGGCGTCCGAGCGCGACGGCTGGGAGATCCCCTGGCCGATCTCGTACAAGGACATCGCCCCGTACTACGACCAGGTCGAGCAGCTCATCGGAGTCTGCGGCGGCGACGACGACTCGGATTCCCTTCCCGGCAGCCGCTTCCTCCAGCCCGCGCCCCCGCCCCGCTGCGGCGAGCGCCTGCTCATGCAGGCGGCCGCGAAGATCGGCACTCCGGCCGTGGCGGGGCGGCGCGCCAACATGACCCGGCCCACCCGCGGCTTCCCGGCCTGCCACTACTGCGGGGCCTGCGGCCGCGGCTGCGACACCGCCTCGTTCTTCAACTCGGCGGACCACCTGCTGCCCTTCGCGGTGAAGACAGGCAAGCTGGAGATCCGCTCGAACGCGGTGGCGGCGCGCATCCTGGTGGACGACCGGGGCCTGGCCGGGGGCGTCCAGTACTTCGACCGGAAGACGGGGGCCGAGCGCGAGGTGCTGGGCAAGGTCGTGGTGGTCGGCGCGAGCTGCGTGGACTCCACGCGCCTGCTCCTCAACTCGAAATCCGCGCGACACCCGAACGGGATCGGCAACGGCTCCGACGTGGTCGGCCGCTACCTCTGCGAGCAGATCCGGATCAACGTGGGCGGCACCCTGCCCGTCCTCTACGGCACCGCGACCCGCAACGACCGTGGCATCGGCGGCGAGCACATCTACGTGCCGCGCTTCAACCACCGGCCCGAGCACAAGCGCGACTACCTGCGCGGCTTCGGGGTGCAGTTCTGGAACACGGGCTCGAGCGCGAGCGGGCCGTCGCGGGGCGCTTACGCGGTCCCCGGCTTCGGGGCCTCCCTGAAGCGCGAGATCAAGCGGCAGCATCCGTCCTGGTTCGAGGTCCACCCGTTCGGGGAAGTGCTGCCCTACGCCCACAACCGGATCACGGTGGAGGAGAGCCGGACCGACCGCTACGGGGTGCCGCTGGCCCGGATCGACTACCGCATCGGCGACAACGAGAAGAAGATGGCCGAGCACATGGCCGACTTCGTCGAGGAGCTGGTGAAAGCCGCGGGCGGCGAGCTGGTCGGCTATCGGCGGGGCGAGCTGGACCCGCCGGGCTCGGCCATTCACGAGCACGGCAGCTGCCGGATGGGCGCCGACCCCAAGCGGTCCGCCCTGAACGCCTTCAACCAGATGCACGAGGTGAAGAACGTGTTCGTGGTGGATGGCTCCGCCTTCCCGAACGCCTCCGAGAAGAACCCCACCCTCACGATCCTCGCCCTCTCCTGGCGCGCCACCGACTACCTGGCGGAGCGCGTCAAGGCAGGCGACCTCTAGCGCCTTTCCTTTCGTCGAGGTGACTCATGACTTCACGCCGTGACTTCCTCACCACGATGGCGGCCGGTGTCGGGGCCGCCGCGCTCCGGCCCGGCCGGGCCGTCGCCTCCGACGTTCCCGAGGTGAAGACCGGCCTCAACGGCCCCGTGGGCCTGCAGCTCTACAGCCTGCGGGAGCAGCTCAAGAAGGACGTGCCGGGGACTCTGGCCAAGGTGCGGCCGATGGGCATCCGCGAGGTGGAGACGGCGGGGCTCTGGGGCCAGACGGCCGCGGAGCACCGGGCCGCCCTCGACAAGGCGGGGCTTCGTTGCCAGGCCTCCCACATCGGCTTCGAGCGCCTGCGCGACGACCCGGCGGGGGGGCTCAAGGAAGCGAAGGCCCTGGGCGCGTCCTGGGTGGTCTGCGCCTGGATCCCCCACGGCAAGACCTTCACGAGCGACGACGCGGCGAAGGCGGCCGGGACCTTCAACCAGATCGGCAAGGCGGCCCGTGACGAGGGCATGAAGTTCGCCTACCACTGCCACGGGTACGAGTTCGTGCCGTCGAGCGAAGGGACTCTCTTCGACACCCTGATGGCGGGCACGGATCACGACCTCGTCCACATCGAGGTGGACGTGTTCTGGGCGAAGGCGGGCGGGGCCGATCCCGCGAAGCTGATCGAGCAGTACAAGGGCCGGGTCCCGTTCCTCCACGTCAAGGACATGAAGAGGGGGCTCAGCCTCCCCCCGGGGACCAGCGGGGCCCCCGAGGACACGAACGTTCCGGTGGGGACGGGCCAGATCGACTGGCCGGCCGTCTTCCGGGCTTCCATGAAGTCGGGCACCCTCGTCTACTACCTCGAGGACGAGAGTCTCGATCCCCTGGGCCAGATCCCCCAGAGCCTGACGTACCTGTCGGGCCTGAAGCTCTGAGCGCCGGGGCGTGATGCGCTACGCGGACAAGGTCACGATCGTCACCGGCGGCAGCCACGGCATCGGCGCGGGCTGCGTGCGCGTCTTCGCCGAAGCCGGGGCCAAGGTTGTCTTCTGCTCGCGCGGGGAGACCGAAGGCAATACCCTCGCCGCGGAGGTGAGCGCTACGGGCCCCGGCCGCGCCGAGTTCGTGCGCTGCGACGTCTCGAAAGAGGCCGAGGTCCGCGCCCTCGTCGCGGGCGCGGTGGCCCGCCACGGCCGGCTCGACTGCCTGATCAACAACGCGGGCTGGCACCCGCCGCACAAGCCGATCGACGCGTTCACGGCCCAGGAGTTCCGCGACCTCCTGGAGCTGAACCTGGTGAGCATGTTCGTGGCCTGCCAGGCGGCGCTGCCCCACCTGCGCAAGACCCGGGGCAACATCATCAACCTCTCGAGCCTGGTGGGGAGCATGGGCCAGCTCTACGCCACCACCTACGTGGCCACCAAGGGTGCCATCACCGCATTCACCAAGGCCCTGGCGGTGGACGAGGCGGCCCACGGCGTGCGCGCGAACTCGGTCTCGCCGGGGAACATCTGGACTCCGCTGTGGAAGGAGGCGGTGGACGCCTCTCCCGATCCCGCGAAGACGCGCGCCGACGGCGACACCGCCCAGGTCCTCGGCCGCATGGGGACGATCGAGGAGGCGGGGAAGCTCTGCCTGTTCCTCGCCGCCGAGGCCACGTTCACGACCGGGGTCGACAACATCATCTCCGGCGGGGCCGAGCTGGCCTACGGAAGGAAGACCCGGACCGGCTAGGGGGCGGGGGCCGAGTCCCAGCGCGCGAGCCAGAAGGGCAGCTCGTCGAGCAGCCGCTTCATCACGGCCCGGGACCCCTCTTCGAAGGCGGCGAGGTTGCCGTAGGTCTCGCTGCCCCCTTCTCCAACGAGATCCGAGACCCCGCGCAGGATCAGCACCGGCACGCCGTTCCGGCGAGCGGTCCAGGCGATGGCCCCCGACTCCCAGTCTCCGGCCACGGCGCCGAACTGCTTTTCCAGGCGAGGGATGTCGGCGGGCAGGAGGTCCCGATCGGCGGAGACGAGCGGCCCCTTTCGCACCCCCTTGGGCAGGTCCGTCCCCGCCCAGGACAGATCCAGGTCGGTGGTGTAGGCGGCGATGGCCTCCGCGGCGTCTCCCATCTGCTCGACGATGTCGTAGACGACGGTCCGCTCCACCAGCACGACCTCGCCGCGCTCGATCCGCCCCCGAAAGCCACCGCAGGTGCCGACGTTCACCAGCCGCCTCGGATGCCACCGGTCGATCGCGTATTGCGTCGAGGCCGCGGCCGCGATCTTGCCCCAGCCGCCGTGGAACAGCACGACCGGTCGCCTTCCCGCGCCCGCGCCCACCTCACGCTCGATCCACTCGCCAAAGGGCGAGCTTCGCGCCGGCGGCTGCGGCCAGATCTGCCGGAGGGCCCGCCACTCCGCGTCCGCGGAGACGAGGACGACCACCGGTCCGGCGGCCGGCTTCGGCGGCGCCTCCGCCTTTCGCACCGGACGGTCGTCCGGTCGCAGGGTGAAGAAGGCAACGAGCAGGAGCAGGGCATTCATGGGAGCAGAGCGTAACACTGGTCGCTCCCTCCGATGATTCACGCTCCCCACACTCCCCACACGCACATCCCCACAATCCCCACACGCACACCTTGACACTCGCTCCGGGTGCGGCGTAGTCTCCTCGTCCAAGGCGACAAGAGGATGCGGAGGCGCCGCTGAACCTCTAGGGGTCACGCAGCGGCTTCCGGATAGGTGATAGAGGCTCGTGCGGGGCCGGACGCCCTCCCGCTGGTGCTTCAGCGCCTTCGCTAAGGATAGAAACGACGGTTTCTGGTGCGGCTACCCGCCAGCGTACTTGCCGGTCTCGTCGTGCTCGGCCCCGCCTCCTTCGCGCCGTGGGCGGCCGCGAGTGCACCCCCGCGCATCGAGATCGGCTTCCAGAAGGACACACTCCGCAACGGGCTCGAGTTGATCCTGCGCGAGGACCACCGCCTTCCGATCGTGGCCGTGAACCTTTGGTATCACGTCGGCCCCGCCAACGAGAGCGTAGGCCGCACCGGCTTCGCCCACCTCTTCGAGCACATGATGTTCAAGGGCTCGGGCCACGTGGGCGACGGCCAGCACTTCAAGCTGCTGGAAGGGGCCGGAGCTTCCATCATCAACGGTACCACCGACTTCGATCGCACCAACTACATGGAGGACATCCCGTCTAATCAGCTCGAGATGGCGCTGTGGCTCGAGAGCGACCGCATGGGTTTCCTCCTCGACCCGCTCAACCAGGCCAAGCTCTCCAATCAGCAAGACGTCGTGCGCAACGAGCGGCGGCAAAGTGTCGAGAACGAGCCTTACGGGCTCGTGGAGGAGGAGCTCTACCACCAGCTCTTCCCGCAGGGCCACCCGTACTACGCGAACGTCATGGGCTCCCACGAGGACATCCAGGCGGCGAAGCTCGAGGACGTAAAGGACTTCTTCCGCCGCTACTATGCCCCCAACAACGCCAGCGTCGCCATCGTGGGCGACATCGACTTGGCGAGGACGAAAGCCCTCGTCGAGAAGTACTTCGGCTCGATCCCCCGCGGGCCCACGGTGCCGCCGGTGGAAAGCAAGACCCCGCTCATCACCTCCGAGCGCCGCGCGGTGGTCAAGGACAAGGTGGAGTTGCCGCGCGTGTACCTGGCCTGGATCACGCCGTCCGCCTTCCAGCCCGGCGATGCCGAGGCCGACCTCACGGCCCGCATCCTGGGAGGATCGAAGGCCAGCCGGCTCTACAAGTCCCTCGTCTTCGACAAGAAGATCGCCCAGACCGTCAACGCAACTCAGCAGTCGTTGTCGCTTGGGTCCATCTTCCAGGTCACCGTCACCGCCAAGCCGGGCCACACCGCGGAGGATCTGGAGAAGGCCGTCGATGCCGAGCTGGCTGCCTTTGCCGCGAGCGGCCCCACCGCCGGGGAGGTGGCCGCGGCCCAGAACGCCAAGTACTCCTCGACGGTGCTGAGCCTCGAGAACCTCGGCAGTTTCGGCGGCATCGCCGACCGGCTGAACCGCTACAACCATTTCCTGCACGATCCCGGATACCTCAACCAGGACCTGGGCCGCTGCGCGGCGATCACCCCGGCCTCGCTCAAGGCGTTCGCGGCCACCCACCTCCAGCGAGCGCATCGGGTCGTTGTCTACGGCATTCCCGGAGAGAAGGCGCTGCCCCCCAATCCCCCCGCTGCCCCGCCGGCCGCGGCCATGGCAGAGCCGCCGACCTCGAAGGAGTCGTGGCGGAACGAGGTGCCCAAGCCGGGCCCGATGGCGCAGACTACCCTGCCCTCCGCGCATTCGTTCCAGCTGCCGAACGGCCTCACCGTGTATTGGCTCGAATCGCACGCGCTGCCGATCGTGACCGGGCAGCTCGTCGTGCGCTCGGGCAGCGCCGCCGACCCTGCCCGCCTGCCCGGCCTCGCCGCGTTCACCGCGGCCATGCTCGACGAGGGCACCAAGACGCGGGACGCGCTCGCCATCGCATCGGAGCTCGAGGGCCTGGGCGCGAACCTCACGACCGGCTCTGGCGTCGATGGCAGCTATGTGACCTTCGACGTGCTGAAGCCGCACGCGGAGCAGGCGCTCGCGATCGTCTCCGACGTCGCCCTCGGTCCCACGTTCCCGGAGCAGGACGTCGAGAGGGTCAGGGGCGATCGACTGACGTCGCTTCTCCAAGAGCGCGACTCGCCGTCCCAGATCGCCTTCCGAGTCATGTACGCGGTGCTTTATGGTCCCGGCCATCCCTACGGGCACACGCCCCTGGGCTCCGAGGAGGCGCTCAAGACGATCACCCGAGACGACATCGCCGGCTTCTATCGCTCGTCGTATGTCCCCGCCAACGCCGCCCTCGTCCTCGCCGGCGACCTGACGGAGGCCGAGACCCGACGACTCGCGACCCGGGCGTTTGGTAGCTGGTCCGGCCAGGTGGTGGCGGCCCCCGCGCCGCCCGCCCCCACGTCGATCCCCGAGCGAGTCGTGCTCGTCGACATGGCGGGTGCGCCCCAGACCGCCGTGCTCATGAGTCAACTAGGGGTGAAGCGCTCCGCCCCCGACTTCGAGAGCCTCAACGTCATGAATACCATCCTGGGGGGACTCTTCTCGAGCCGTGTGAACCTCAGCCTGCGCGAAAAGTACGGCTACACCTACGGAGCATTCTCCGGCCTCGTCGAGAGGCGCGACGTGGGGCCGCTCTTTGTGGGTTCGGCGGTCCGCACCGATGTCACGGGGCCGTCCGTCCGCGAGATGCTGAACGAGGTGCGAGGCATGACGCAGGCCGAGGTGACCTCGGGGGAGCTGACCCTGGCCAAGGACTTCATCGCGCGCTCCCTGCCCGCTCTCTTCGAGACGACGCGCAGCGCGGTGGGCACGCTGGGAAAGCTGTTCGTCTTCGACCTTCCGCCCGACTATTACGCCGGTCTGCCCGGCCGGTTGGCGTTGATGACCGCGGGCGAGGTCTTCGCCGCCACCAAGCGCCACGTGGTCCCCGATCGCATGCTGGTTGTCGCGGTGGGTGACCGCGCCCAGGCCGAGCCCCAGATCGGCGGCCTGATGATCGGATCGGTGGGCTACCGCGACCGCGACGGCAAGACGATCGGGGGAGGCAAGTGATGGCGCCGCCCTAGGCGCCCTCATGGTGCTCGCGGCGCCGCACGCCATCGTGACCGTTGACCTGAGGAGTCGCTCGTGCTTTTCAACGGCCTCCTTGACGAGAGTGGCGAGCGGGACGTACTGTGCCTCGCATGCTCGACACAAGGCGGGTCCAATTTGCGCTGGCCAGCGCCGTCCTCGCCGCGGCCGCGACCGCCCAGCCCAACCCGTATCGCACCGTGGAAGGCTGGGCGAAGATGCCGGAGGGCCGGACCTGGGGAGCGACGAGCGCGGTGGACGTCGACCGCGACGGGAAGTCCATCTGGGTCGCCGAGAGGTGCGGCGCGAACACCTGCGCGGGCTCGAGCCTGCCGGTCGTCCTCGAGTTCGACGAGTCCGGCCGGCTCAGGACCAGCTTCGGGGCCGGGATCTTCGTCTTCCCCCACGGCATCCACGTGGACGGGAGCGGGAACGTGTGGGTCACCGACGCGCGGGGAAAGGACGGAAGGGGTCACCAGGTCTTCAAGTTCAGTCCGGAGGGGAAGCGCTTGCTGTCCCTCGGGAAGGCCGGAGTCACCGGCGACGGGCCGGACACCTTCAATCAACCGTCCGACATCGCGGTCGGCGCGAACGGCGACATCTTCGTGGCCGACGGGCACGACGAGAGCTCGAACGCGCGCATCGTGAAGTTCTCGAAGGATGGGACGTTCATCAAGGCCTGGGGGAAGCACGGATCCGCCGCGGGCGAGTTCGAAGTCCCGCACGGCCTGGCCTTCGACTCCCGCGGGCGTCTGTTCGTGGCCGACCGGGGCAACAACCGGATCCAGATCTTCGACCAGGACGGCAGGTTCCTCGAGGAGTGGAAGCAGTTCAGCCGCCCGAGCGGGATCTACATCGACAGGAACGACGTCCTCTACGTGGCCGACTCGGAGTCCAACCGCAAGACCAACCCGGGTTGGAAGAGGGGAATCAGGATTGGAAGCGCCAGGGACGGCAAGGTCACCGCTTTCATTCCCGACCCTGAGCCGGACCCGGAGCAAGTGATCACGAGCGCGGCCGAAGGGGTGGCGGCGGATGCCTCGGGCAACATCTACGGCGCGGAAGTCGGCTCGCGGGCTCTGAAGAAATACGTGAAGAGATAGGTCCTGCCGACCTCTACTTCAAGGCTCCCGGCCAGGGCGCTCCCTGGTCCGGTTTCGTGACCGGGCCCAGGCCCTTGTACACGAACTTCTGCAGGCGCTTCCCTTCGTAGGTCTCGGTCGTGTAGATGTTGCCCTTCGAGTCGGTGGCGATGCTGTGCACGCCGAAGAACTGGCCCGGCTGGCGCCCGCCGTCGCCGAAGCTGGCCAGGATGCGGAGGGTGTCGCGCTCGAGGATGTACACCTTCTCGTTCTTGCCGTCCGCCAGGTAGAGGTACCGTTGCTGCGGATCCTTCGAGAAGGCGATGTCCCAGACCGACCCGTCCCCCAGGGTCTTCTTGGCGATGAACGCCTCCTTCACGAACCGGCCATCCTTCTGGAACACCTGGATCCGGTCGTTCGAGCGATCGCAGACGTAAACGAGCCCGTCGTTCGAGAGCTCCGCGCAGTGCACGGGGGTGCGGAACTGCTGGGCGGGGGGAGCGTCGGGATCGTACTTGCCGAGGTCGGTGTCGTCGGGCTTGTGGCCGTAAGCGCCCCAGTAGCGCTTGAACTTTCCAGAATCCGCGTCGATGACGGCGACCCGCTTGTTGCCGTAGCCGTCGGCGACGTAGGCTTCGTTGGCCCTGGGGTCGACGAAGATCTTGGCCACCTGCCCGAAATTCTCGGTGTCGTTGCTGCCGGCGCCCTTGCCCTGGTGCCCGAACTGCATGAGGAACTTCCCGTCCCGGGTGAACTTCACGACGTGGGCGTCCTTGGGGGCGTTGCCCCCGATCCACACGTTGCCTTTGTCGTCGGCGGTGATCCCGTGGTTCGAGGCCGGCCACTCGTAGCCTGGGCCGGGGCCGCCCCAGTGCCCGACGAGAGTGCCGGCGGGATCGAACTCGAGGATCGGCGGCGCGGGGACGCAGCACTCCTCGGCGGTACGGGGGCTCACCGCCGCGCCGATCTCCGTCCGCTCGTTGAGGGTGCCCGCCCCTCGATGGACCACGAAGACGTGGTCCCTTGCGTCGACCGACACCCCGACGGTGGAGCCGAGGAGCCAGTGGTTCGGCAGCGGCTTCGGCCACAGCGGGTCCACCTCGAACCGCGGTGCCTGCACCGCGTCCCGCGCCTCCGCGGCCGCCCTGTTCTCGAGCGCGGCCTGCCCGAATGCGAGGGCCGCCACGAGGCCGAGGAGGGTCGCACCGATCCGGAGGTTGTGTCGCTGTCTCTCGCGCGCCATTTGCGTCCCTCCCTTGGCCGCATACTCTATGGCAGGTCCAGCGAGAAGGGAACCCATGTCCAGCGGAAACCGCAGCGCCGTGAGACGGTCCTTTCTTGCGCTGGCCGTGCTCGGCCTCGTGCTGCCGGGCCCCGCGGCCGCTCACGACGTCCCGGCCGACGTGACCGTGCAGGCCTTCCTCGCGCCGGAGGGCTCGCGGCTTCATCTGCTGGTCCGGGTGCCGCTCGGCACCATGCGTGACGTGGACTTTCCGACCCGCGGCCCGGGCTATCTGGATCTCGGGCGGGCGGAAGGGGCGCTCCGTCACGCGGCGGACCAGTGGATCGTCGGCCAGGTCGAGCTGTACGAGGACGACGCCCGCCTCCCCGACCCGCGGATCGTCGCCGCCCGGGTATCGCTGCCCTCCGACCGGAGCTTCGCGAGCTTCGAAGAGGCCCGGGCCCACTTCACGGACGCGCCGCTGCCGGAGGGGACGGAGCTCTATTGGAGCCAGGGTCTGCTCGACGTGTGGCTCGAGTACGCGATCCGCTCGCCGGGGTCGCGGTTCTCGATCCGTCCCGGGTTCGTTCGGTTGGGGCAGCGGGTGGTCACCGTCCTTCGGTTCCTCCCGGCCGGGGGTGCGGTGCGTGCCTTCGAGTTGCCCGGAGATCCGGGCCTGGTCTGGTTGGATCCGCGGTGGCATCAGGCCGCCCTTCGGTTCGTCGGGCTGGGCTTCGTCCACATCCTCGACGGGACGGACCACCTGCTGTTCCTCTTGTGCCTCGTGATCCCCTTCCGGCGCCTGCGCGCCCTCGTCCTGGTCGTCACCTCGTTCACGGTCGCGCACTCGATCACCCTCATCGCGTCCGCCGGCGGCCTCGGGCCGGACGCCTTGTGGTTCCCGCCCCTCATCGAGACCCTGATCGCGCTTTCCATCGTCTACATGGCGCTGGAGAACATCGTCGCCCCCCGGTTGCGCCGCCGTTGGCTGATCACCTTCGGGTTCGGCCTCGTTCACGGGTTCGGCTTCTCGTTTGCCCTGAGCCAGACCCTGCAGTTCGCCGGCTCCCACCTCCTGACCTCGCTCCTGGCTTTCAACCTGGGCGTGGAGCTGGGGCAGCTCCTCGTGCTCGTGCTGCTGGTGCCGCTCCTCGGCCTCCTCTTCCGGTTTGTGGTCGCGGAGCGCATGGGAACGATCATCCTGTCGGCGCTCCTGGCCCACACGGGCTGGCATTGGCTGGTCGAGCGCTTCGACCGATTGCGGCAGTTCCGATTCGAGTGGCCGGTCCTGAGCGCCGCCTTGCTGGCCACGGCGACGCGCTGGTTGATGCTGGCGGTGATCGCGGGCGGCCTCGCCTGGCTCGTGTTCGGGGTGGTGCTGAACGGCGCCCGTCGGCGCGCCGAGGGGGAGGCCGCGACGGGCGCGGAGGACTGAGCGGGAGTCAGACCACGCGACGCGGCAGCAGCGGGTTCAGGTGCATGGCGAGGTCGTAGACGGAGCTGCCGCAGGCGGCGGCCAGGTCCTCGGGCCGCGAGCCTTCCTGGGCATCGAAGTACGAGGCGACGTCGCCGACCGCGACCCGCGGCTCGGAGCCGATCTCCACGATCGAGTGGCTGGCGGAGACGGAGGCGATCAAGGGATAGAGGCCGCCGCCGATCCGGACCCGGCCTCCCTTGGCCGCGACCCGGGGCAGGCCGTCCGCGTGCCCGACGGGCAGGGTGGCCACCCACACGTCCTGCTTGGCCACGTAGGCGCGGCTGTAGCCCGCGCTCTCGCCCGCGCGGAGCTGCTTCACGTAGATGACGCGGGCCTTGAGGCTCACGGCGGGCCGGAGGTCCAGGATGCCGGCTCGACGGAACTCGGGCTCCGAGTACATCCCGTACAGCGCCATCCCCGGCCGGACCATGTCCAGGAAGGCGTCGGGATGCTGGAAGAGGCCGAAGCTGGAGGCGGCGTGGCGCTTGCCAAGGCGGATGCCCTCACCCTCCAGCGAGCTGCAGAGCGACTGGAAGCGCGCGAGCTGCTCGCGGTCGAAGGCCGGGTCCTCGGTGAACGTCATCATCACGCCTTCGAGCTGCACGGAGCGGCGGGCCGCCAGATCGCGGATGAGCCCGGCCGCCCGGAGGTGGGGAACCCCCACCCGGCCGATGCCCGTGTCGACGCACACGTGCAGTGGGATGGGCCGGCCTCGCCGCTGCGCGACGCGGTCCAGCACGTCTCCGATCGGCGTGTAGACCATGGGCATGATGTCGCGAGCCACGGCCTCCTCGAGGCTCGCTTCGTCGAAGGGGCCCATGAGCAGGACCGGCTTCGTGACCCCGGCCTCGCGGACGGCCAGGGCCTCCGCCAGCTTCACCACCGCGAAGCCGGAGATCGCGTTCAGGGGCTCGAGCAGGCGCGCCACGTTCGCGACGCCGAGCCCGTAGCCGTTGTTCTTGATGACGGCGAGGATGGGCCGCGGCGCCACCCGCCGCGCCACCTCGTCCACGTTGTGGCGCAGGTTCGCGGCGGAGACCTCGATCCAGGGATCGAAGGCCGAATCGGCGACGGTCGCCGCCTGGACGCGTGACCCTCGCGACACCGCCGCGGCGGTTCCGCCTGCTTGGAGAAAGGACCGGCGTGTCATACCCATGGCCACCGCCCTTCGAGCATCCATCATAATCCGCGCGCTGGCTCAACTTTCCCCTTGACAAATTTCCAAAGGCCCTTCGAACGGCGCGATCGGCAACTGTGGAGACGCGTGCTTGAGCGCCGCAGAGGCGCGGAGCGCGTCGCAATCAAGGTGTGACCCTTCGAAGCTGAATCAGCCGCGCTGCTTCGCCCCCGCGCTCTCGCAGGCCGTCGAAAACCCGGGGCCTATATTCTGCTCATGCAGGA
>WNGL01013129.1_pt1 | contig 12393 bp, 12 predicted proteins | sample 5400591 | NCBI WGS metagenome assembly WNGL01 (sample SAMN13153377, study PRJNA577476) | soil metagenome | isolation source: 80 cm soil or saprolite under Garry oak tree replicate 1 | place: USA:California | collected 2016-06-15
CCAGTTCCCCTTCCAGCCGAGCGATCCTGTCCAGCAGCTCCTCGACCGAGGGCGTATTCCCCGCCACGCCCCCATTCAACCACACTCAAGTGCCACTTGAGGTCCGAAGCTCCAACCAATGGGCGGTAAACAGTTACCTTAAAAGGAGCCTTTGAAGGAACCTTGGACGGCTGTAGGCTCTCGCCTCGGGAACGGGCACCTTCGACTCGTCGCACGCCACCAAGGCTGCCGCCCTCGACAGTCCTTACTGCTGTTGCCCACTGCCCCTGCATGTCGAACAGCACACATGCCAGGGTGCCGTCGTCGAGCGGACGGAAGAAGTCGGGGTTGGCGATGATGGGCTCAACCACGGTCCACGGCTTGCCCGCGAGCCGCACCAAAGCCTCGATGTCCTGGGGCAAGCGCCCCCCGCGCTTCCACGCCTTGTAAAGGAGGACGTGTAGGGCGCGGAAGCTGGCATCATCCATCTCTTCAATGGCCGGATTGGTCAGCGCGACCTCCACATTCAACTTGAACCAGTAGAGGCGCGTCGATTCACGGAGGGCCGGGTCGATAGACTCCACCTGGCGTGCTCTCGTGGTACGCTTGGTCTCCATCCTCAACTCCTTAGCCCTGGCGCTCCCCACCTTCAAGTGGGCGCTGGGGCATTGCTTTTCTACTTGGCCTCGACCAGGGATTCCGCCTTGGCCTTTCCACGCCACGGGGCACGGCCGGGTACCAAGCTCTGGATGAACGCTTGGATCTCGGACTCCAAGTAAACGCTACGTCCGTCGAGCACCCTGGGTGTCAGCAACCCGCGATCGACCAGGCTGCGCAACTTCCGAGGATTGCAGCCACCCAGGCGCTCCCGGGCCTGCTTCGAGGTCAACACTCGGTCGGCCATTTGTTCGGTCCTCCTGGCGGCAGGAACGAAAACGGGGCCGCTCAACCCGTGGGGATGAAACGTCGTCCCATGTCAGGTTGATCGCGGCCCCGTGCGGAGGAACCGTCCCGGGGTTGCAGATCATGCAGGCTAAACGGCAGCCTGAAGTCCCCGGCTAGAACTACGGCTAATAATACTCCGATAGAGTCGGGACGAGCAAGACCGATTTTCGCAGGCGCGGGGCGTCCACGGTGTACACTCGCCCGGTCATCCCTCGCCATGAGGCGGCTATGAAATGGCGGGGAGTCTACGCCCGCGAGGGGTCCAGCCCCACCGACCGGCGGAGTTAGGGTGTCCAACGATCTCGACGTCGACATCACGATCAAGAACTACCGCTGCTTCTCAGAGACTCCACCGGCACGCATCGCCCTTAAACCCGGATTCACGGCCTTCGTCGGACCCAACAACGGCGGAAAGTCGACGATCCTTCGGTTCTTCCACGAGTTCCGTCCCCTCCTCGCTCCGCTTGGTGCCTACGGCTCTCATTGGGCTGAGTGGTGTCGGGGCGGGGCGATGCCGCCGCCGGGCGGTCCTCGCCGAGGGGACGCTAGCGACATTTTCTACAACGGCAACAGTGGTGACATCACCATCGAGTACACATCCAACACTCCGTCGTGGTGGGACAGGCCCTCTCGCGGCTATTTCGTTACTCGCGCGACCGTAAATGTCCAACGAAACGGGCCTTCGCTCCTTACGCTCTATTCTGATGACGAAAAGCTCACACCCAACCCCAACGTGCGTGAGGCGGGGTCGGACGGGGCGATACGCGGCGATCCCGGGCGCGTGATGATGAACGTTGGACATCTCCTTCGGGCAAACAATGCCCTGGCGACAGCGGTGTACCTGCCGGCCTTCCGAAACGCCCTACACCTCGCGGGCGACACTACACACTTCGACCTGGAACTAGGTGACGCGGCAATCGCGCGATGGCGTCAGATGAAGGGCACGAGCACCGCAGAGGCCGAATTGGCCCGTGAGATCGAAAAGCAGGTTGCCGCAATATTTGGGTTCCGGGAAGACCTCCGCATTGACGCAAACGCGGACGCGACATCCTTTCGCGTGTGGTGTGACGACAAAACGTACCGGATGGAGGACATGGGAGCAGGCTTCACACAAGTGTTCCTCATGCTCACCGAGGTGGCCCGCCGGAAACCGGCCTTGCTGCTTCTCGACGAACCGGAACTAAACCTCCACGCCTCACTACAGCTTCGGTTCTTGGAGGCGCTCAAAGCCCATACGCACTACGCCATCTTCTACGCGACGCACAATCTCGCCCTGGCACGTGCGAGTAATGCGAGGATCTATTCCGTGACACCCGGCCCGACGGGCAGCCGCGTGAAGTCCCTCGACGAGACACCCGACCTCACGACGTTTCTTGACGAGTTGAACTTCGCGGGCTTTAGGCAGCTTGGTGCGCGCAAGCTTCTGTTGGTTGAGGGCAAGACTGAGATTCCGGCGGTGCGCGAGATCCTCCGCAAGATCGGCAAGGAACAAGACGTGGTCGTGCTCTCGCTGGCTGGGGACAACATGATCAACGTAAAGCGACACACGGTCCGGCAGCTCTATGAACTGACGAGGCTGGGCGATAGCGTGAGCGCTGTCATCGACAGCGAGCGATCGGCGGCGAGTAAGCCACTCTCGGCACGACGCGTGAAGTTCGCCCGAGCGTGCCGCCGACTGGGCATTAACGTGCACGTGCTTGAGCGTCGCGCGCTGGAGAATTACTTTCCCCAGCACGCCGTCCATGCGGCCTTGGGGCCGTCCTTCTCGGCACTAGGCCCGTTCGACAAGCCAGGCGCTTGGGACAAGAATGAGAACGCGCGCATTGCAGACGCGCTTGAGTGGGACGAAATCAAGGAGACCGACCTGGGGAAATTCGTGGCCGAACTGTGACCGAAACCGAGGGGAAGAATCTGTGCGTGGTGGCGGGCCGCGCCCCCCTGCGTGCTCGTCGAGTGTCCGCCCCCCCTGGCAGGTTGCCTATTCGACGAGCTTCTGCCACTTCGCCGGGCAGGCTGCGAGGAATGCCGTCCATTCTGGATCGGCGGCGTCTCGACGAGCTCGCACGTAGTCCCGCAACTGATCGCGGTTGACCCGGTGCAACCTATCACCGAGGTCCGCAAGCAGGCTCGCCACGGCAGTCACCAGGGCTTCCCGAGACTCGAAGACGATGTTGCGGTGGGCAGTTCTCGTAAAGGCGAAACGACCTGGACCTGGGGCATTGACGGGCGGGGACGTTAAGCCCTCAAAGTCGACGTTGGCGGTTGCCTTTGGATCGAGCGGGATGCTCGCCGCGTGCTCAGCACACGCCTGGACGACATCTGCGGGTCCCCCAAGCTGGTAGACCGAGACCTTCAGGTCGGTAGTTCCGTCCTTCTCTCGGAACTCCGCGTCACAAACGGCAACAGCGTCGGCCATCTCCCACGCCGCCGCCCTTTTCCCGACGCGCAGAAGCATTGGCGTCGGAGTCGGTCAGGCGTTCGCTTCGAGGGCTTCGTGTGCGGCTGTACCGACCCCCGGGCTCGGGTCCAGTTGGGCAACCTGTCGAAGCCGGGTGGTCACTTCGGGGGTCATGTGGGCCGACAGACCGTAGATGGCACCCTCTCGAACGAGAGCAGACTCGTGGTCGAGAAGCGGAAGGAGAGTTCGAACAACGAGGGCTCGGTCATCCACCGAGCCCAAGATCTCGGCAGCGAACGTAAGATCCGTGGGTCGGAGTACATTGCCGCTAACAAGGTAGGCGAGTTCTTTTGGTGCCAGCTTCGCAAGGTCTTCGAACAGTCCTTCACAGTAGCTGCCCCACTTGAAAAGCAACGGCGATAAGAAGTGCGGGAGATCTGTGGACACGCCACTAGTGTTCGCCGTGAGCCAGTTCGGCATGAGCCAGATTCGTGTCGGCTCCAAGGTGGTCGCGACGCGGCAGAGTTGCTCCAAGAGATCGACCCAGGTACTCAAGCCCTGTGTGGAACCAACAGGCTGTAGGTACAGGCGTCTCCTCTCTACCAGCTCAGGGTTTGACATTCGCGCCCCCCTGCTTCTGCTCTGGAACTTTCAGGCCCCTTTCGGCAGTGTACGCATCCATTGTCTTCTTCAGTATTTCGATGACTTTAGGCACAAGGAGAATGGGCAACACGACGCGAACCTTCGCCGGAAGCGTGACCTTCTTCGTTGCCAGCAGTTTCTCCGCCTCTTCTTGCGACTGCGCCGGCAACGACTGGCCAAAATCCAGGATGAAGTCGTACTCGGTCGCGCGAACCTGGACGAGGTTGCTGTAGACGCCATGCTGAAGCTCAGGCGGCGCTTCGAGCGTGACGGCTACAGAAGCGGAGACGATCTCGACACTTGGCGTGGGCTTACTGTCGGCCAATCCTGCCTCCAGATTCGACCTGCGGGACGGAAGCAGGGCACCCGGCGCCCCACCCTGTCCGGCCTCTACATTCCATCCTATGACCAGATCGCTGGGGGGGCAACCGCTGGCCCGGAAGACCAAGGGGAACCCCATCCCGGAAACGCAGGGGGAAAATCTGTTCGCGGTGATGGGCCGAACCCTCCACCCCGTCAAGCGGTGGTCTACCCCCTCCATCCCGGGGGTCGATAGGACGCCGATCAGTCCCGGCGCCCGCTGCCTGCCCTGAGTGTCCTAGTTCCGGGCAATCACGGACGCGAAGGGAGCCCTTGTCCAGCAACGAGTTGGGCCGCATGTTACCGGCGTGCTACCGGTGGCTCAGCGCCCCGCGCGGCAGCGACCGCGATCCGAAGCCGTTTTGGCCTATCTGAACGTTAGCTTCGCCTTCCGCGAAATGTCAACCAAGAAAAGTGATCTTCCACCCCGGCCTCGCACGGCGTGAACCCGTGTTTCTCGGCGCCCTCAACCCTTGCTGCGGTCAGCATCACTTGCCTTCTTCCCTTCGGATTTGATCGCGAGCTTCCAGCCCACAGCCAACCAAGACAGCCCCAGAAGCCCCCAGGCCCACGGCGGCAGGCCCAAGACCCAGGACGAAACCCACGAGGGCACTAAGCTGCGCAGGTTATCCACCACGGCACGCTGCGAGCTTTGCGTGGACGGGTACATGACATACATGGAGAAGATTACGATGATCGCCAGTCCGGACGCCGCTGCGGCAAGGCCAAAAGCCCAAACAACCACTGGGCGCCCAAGATGGTAAACAAGGTTGTAGAGGCCCCAGGCTGCTATCGCGAGGCCCTTCACGCTCACGACCGCCGCAAACCCGATCAGAATCGCTGCCAACTCCAGACGCCCAAAGAGCAGCGCCACGACGCTCAGCCAAGCGAACGCTTCGGCTACGAGCCATCGAAGACGCTCCTCCTCGCTAGCCGGAGGCTTCTCCAGAAACTCCCGGAACTCCATTCGTCGCTCCTTCTCCGCTGCTGATCTCACCCTCCAGGCTTCCGCCACGCCTCGCTGGTCTCTTTCCTGTCCGTGCCGTGGTGAGTCTACACCTCGGGTCGGGAACGCCACCCCGGCCTTGTGGGGGGTGAGCGCCGTAGCGGGCGTTACGACACCGCGCGACAATAGGGGGCCACATCGCCTTTCAACCTGGAGGATGGTCATGAGGGCGCGGACCAAGGTCTCTCTCGGCCTCTTGCTCATCGTAGGTCTCGCTCTGTTCATCCTGGCGATCAAGCTCGGGTTTCTGTGGTTTCTCCTCGAACTCTTCTTGGGGGCGCTTGTCGCCATGTACTTGTACAGATTCCTGGTCGGTCTTCTACTCCTCCTGATCCGCAGCGGCACCAAGACTCCCAAGGTCGTTCTGGTCTTCTTCCTGGCCTGGGGGATCGTCAACTTTTCCTACTGGGTACTCTGGGCCTGGTACTGCGCCGAGATAGCGTCCGCCTTCGCTCAGCAACTACATGTCGTGTTGAGGGTGGGTTCTTACGCGGTCGGTCTGATCTTTTCGTGTGCGCCGCTTTTTTACTTCGAGGAAGCCTCGACTAGATCTGCGGGCATGGCACCGCTTGCGACTACGCCACGAGACTACGCCGTCATGCAGGTGTGGTGCGCGCTGATCTACCTGTGCTTGTGCTTCATCCCAAGCCTCAGAGGCTTGCTTCATTCCACGATCGGGCTATGGTGATCCCGCCCGCACGTCAGACGTGGTCCACCTTCGCCTAGCTCGGGGTGATCGGCTCCTCAGAAAGAAAGAGGCCGGCCCGGATCAGGAGCGCCGGGCCCGCCGTACTCAGTCTAGCCTGCGATCACGGCACCGGACCTGAAGCCGGGCACGGCGGAAGGCCGACCGTTCCAGTGTTCGGAGTGTTCGAGCACAAGGACGGGAGCGGCGTTGGGGGAGCGTCGATCGGGGGCGTGCCGGCGCATCGCTTGAAGACGGCGTCCTTGTGCTGGAGCCCCGGGTCCGCCAAGTGCGTCTCTTCGTGCCTGAGAATCCAGTCGAATCCATCCGCCCTCGCGTCGATATGATCGCTGTAGAAGCAGCCCGAGGCCCCCGGGTAAGAACCGCAGTCGAAGACCGCCCCGCGCAGGTAGAGCGGGAAGCTGCTGATCTCCGGCCGGCGCCTCGTGCAGGCTGTGACCTCTGACCAAAGTCTTTCCGCCGTGTCCAGCATCGCGGGGGTGGGGACGATTCCAGAGTCCCGGTCGCGGATGACGAAGTGCGGCTCCTGGTCGGGAGCGGTCGGGCCGGAGCAGGACGCGAGCACGAGGGCTAGGAGTACCGCACCCCAAAGAGCGCCCCGTTGTGGTAGGACTGTCCCGGTGGGTTCCATGGTTAGCGGGTTTGCTACCGGTCCTGTCGCGGACTGGGAGGTTCTGGCGCGGGAACGCTGGGGTCCTGCTGCTCGTTGTGGCGCGGAGTTACGGACTGTCGCGGATTAGCGGGCTGTGGCTCGCTTGATCACCCAGGAAAAGGACGGGTGGCGGAAGCAACCCGGGAGGTGCTGATGAAAGGCTGCCGATCGTCCCTGGCCTGTCTGTTCCTCGCAGGCTCGTCGCTCGCGGCGAGCGCGCCGCCCGGGCCGCCCCCCGCGCCTTGCGACCTGCTCTTCGCGGGCGGGCGCGTCGTGGACGGGACGGGGGCCCCCTGGTTCCGGGCCGACGTGTGCGTGCGCGGTGGGCGCATCGCCGCCGTGGGGGACCTGGGAACGGCGCCCGCCAAACGCCGGATCGACGCCACCCGTCTCGTCGTTGCCCCCGGCTTCATCGACATGATGGGGCAGTCCGAGTACAACGTGCTGGTCGACAACCGCGCGGCCAGCAAGATCACCCAGGGCATCACCACCGAGGTCACGGGCGAGGGGACGTCGATCGCCCCCCTCAACGCGCGCATGATGGCGGATTCCAGGGAGTCCTACGACCACTATGGCGTGACGCCCAACTGGACCACCCTCGAGGGGTATTTCAAGGAGTTCGAGCGGCGGGGCTCGGCCATCAACCTCGCCACTTTCGTGGGCGCCGGGGGAGTCAGAAACCTGGTGATCGGCAAGGACAACCGCCCCCCCACCGCCGGGGAGCTTCGGGCCATGGAAGCGGCGGTGGCGGAGGCCATGGAGCAGGGCGCCCTGGGCCTCTCGACCTCGCTCATCTACGTCCCCGACAACTTCGCCTCCACGGAGGAGATCATCGCCCTGGCCAAGGTGGCCGCGCGGTACGGGGGAACCTACATCACCCACCAACGCGACGAGGGAGACGGGATCGACCGGAGCCTCGACGAGGTGTTCCGCATCGCCCGCGAAGCGCGGATTCCCGCGCAGATCTATCACCTCAAGACCTCGGGCAAGCCCAACTGGGGCCGCATGCCGGCGGTCCTCAAGCGCATCGAGGAGGCCCGGGCCGAAGGCCTCGACGTCTCGGCCGACCAGTACCCGTGGACGGCCAGCTCCAACAACCTCGACGAGAGCCTGCCGATCTGGGTGCGGGAGGGCGGGGCCGATCGGCTGGTGGCCCGCCTGGGCGATCCGGCCACGCGGGCGCGGGCCCGCCAGGACTTCCTCAAGGAGAATCCCAATTGGCCCGACGGCGCGGCCCGCATCCTGATCACGAGCGTGCTGAACCCCGCCCTCAAGAAGTACGAAGGCAAGACCATCGGGGACATCGCGCGCGTGGAGGCGAAAGACCCCCTGGACGCTCTCATGGACGTCGTGGTGGCCGACCGGGGCAACACCGGCCGGGTCTCCTTCGGCATGAGCGAGGAGGACGTGAAGGCGGCCTTGAAGCACCCGCTGGTCTCCTTCGCCACGGATTCCCCGGCCATGGCCGAGGACGGGATCCTCTCGCAGGAGAAGTCCCATCCGCGGGCCTGGGGCTCGGCCCCCCGGATCCTCGGCAAGTACGTGCGCGAGGAGAAGCTGCTCACTCTCGAGGAGGCCATTCGCAAGATGACGTCCCTTCCCGCCTCGCGCATGCGCCTGCGCGACCGCGGGATCCTGCGCCCGGGCATGGCGGCCGACCTGGTGGCCTTCGACCCCGACACGGTGCGCGAGCGATCCACCTACGCCGACCCCCTGCACTACAGCGAGGGGATCGCCTACGTCGCGGTGAACGGCGAGCTGGTCGTGGACGGGGGGAAGATCACGGCGGCGCGGCCGGGGCAGGCTCTGCGGGGCCCGGGCGGGAAGCCGAGACCATGAGGGGCGCGGAGGCTCTGAGCACGGAGACCGACATGAAGATGACCGAGCTGTTCAAGGCCCAACTGGAGCGAGAAGCGCCGCTCACGCGGCGCGCGCTGGAAAACGTCCCCGAGGGGAAGCCGGACTGGAAGCCGCACGCGAAATCGATGCCGCTCGGCTATCTCTCGTCCCTCGTGGCCTCGATGCCGGGATGGGTGGCCATGGCGATCCGGCAGGACGAGCTGGACCTCTATCCCAAGGGCGGCAAGCCCAACGCCCCGGCTGTCTTGAGCACGCGGCGCGAGCTGCTGAAGTCGCTCGACGAGTCGCTGACCAGGTCACGCGAGGCCCTCGCGAGCACCGATGATCAGCGCCTGATGACTTCCTGGCGGCTGCTCGTCGGCGGACAGGTCGTCCTGGAGCAGCCGCGGCACGTCGTGATCGCCGATGCGTTCACCCACCTGGCGCACCATCGCGGGCAGTTGACCGTCTATTTGAGGCTCAACGAGATGAAGGTGCCGTCGATCTACGGGCCCACGGCGGACGAGAAGACGTTCTAGGCGCGGGCGCCGTGAGCTTGACCGGGCCCGCGAGGCCCCGTAGTCTAGTCTTGTTCGCGGAGCGGGTCGGGCGATCGCCGCGGTCCGACGTCGGGGCCGGGGAGGAAAGTCCGGACTCCATGGGCAGTGTGCTGGTTAACGGCCAGCGAGGGTGACCTCAGGGAGAGTGCCACAGAAAACACACCGCCGAACTCCCGGGCAACCGGGGGTGGCAAGGGTGAAAAGGTGCGGTAAGAGCGCACCGCCGGCGTGGTGACACGACGGGCAGGGAAAACCCCACACGGAGCAAGACCAAATAGGGGGGCGTTCGAGGCTGGCCCGGCTGAAGCCCCCGGGTAGCTAGAGGAATGATCGCCCCCCGTCGCCCGTCCGAAAGGGCGGACGGCGGGGACAGGATCCGGCTTACAGACCCGCTTCGCGAACACTTTCCGTCTGGAATACAGGATGCGAACACGTGGTGCCGGACGCGTACGCAAGGTCCTGGTCACCGGCGGAGCTGGCTTCATCGGCAGCCATCTCGTGGAGGCGCTCGTCCGGGATGGACACCGCGTACGGGTTTTCGACGACTTCTCCTCGGGCGCGCGCCCTAACCTGAAAGCCGTGGCGCGGGAGGTCGAGGTGATGCGCGGGGACTGCGCCGACCCCCGGGCGGCGGCGCGCGCGGTCCAGGGGATGGAGGCCGTCTTCCACGAGGCGGCCGTGCCGAGCGTCGCGGTCTCGGTGAAGGACCCCGCGCGCTCCCACCGCGCGGGCGCCACCGCGACCCTGACCATGCTGCTGGCGGCAAGGGATGCGGGGGTTTGCCGCTTCATCTACGCGGGCTCGTCCTCGGTCTACGGCGATACCCCCAAGCTGCCGAAGACCGAGTCCATGGCGCCCCGCCCCCTCTCGCCCTACGCGGCGAGCAAGCTCACCGGCGAGACCTACGTCCGGCTCTTCTCCTCCCTCTACGGGATGGAGACCCTGACCCTGCGCTACTTCAACGTCTTCGGACCCCGCCAGAACGCGGGCTCGCCCTACAGCGGCGTGATCAGCCTGTTCACGACCGCCCTCCTGGACGGGCGCACGCCGCTCATCAACGGCGACGGCAGGCAGAGCCGGGACTTCACCTACGTCGACAACGTGGTGGAGGCGAACCGGCTGGCCCTCACCGCCAAGGGTCTCGCCGGCCAGACGGTGAACGTGGCCAGCGGGAAGCGGGTCACCCTGCTCGACCTGCTTCGGGCGCTGGCCGCGATCACTGGACGCCCGGCGCGGGCCCGGCACCGGCCGGTGCGGGCAGGCGACGTGCGCCACAGCCTGGCCGACATCCGCCTCGCCCGGCGGTTGCTCGGCTACCGGCCGGTCGTCGACTTCAAGACCGGCCTCGCCCGCACGGTGGATTGGTATCGCAGCGTCGCCCGGTAGCGCCCTTCGTCGGCCGCCGGGCCTGGAGGCACGGCATGCACGACCACACCCCGGCCCCCGAAAAGCCCAGAGCAGCCTACCAGCTGTTCATGCTCGCCCTCTGCATCTACGCGCTCGTCGCGCTTGCCGCGGAGAGGTTCATCCCCCTTCCCCCGGACCTCCAGGGCCTGATCCAGGACGTGGACCTCGGGGTCTGCCTGATCTTCTTCGTGGATTTCGTGGTGAGCCTGGTCACGGCCCCGAACCGCTGGCGCTATTTCGTGACGTGGGGGTGGATCGATCTCCTGTCGAGCATCCCGACGGTCGAGGCTCTTCGGATCGGGCGGGCGGCCAGGGTGATGCGCATCTTCCGCGTCCTTCGGGGAGTGCGGGCGACGAAGCTGATCGCGACCTTCGTCCTCGAGCGGAGGGCGGAAGGAGCCTTCCTGGCCGCCGCCCTCGTCACCCTCCTGCTGCTCCTCTTCGCGAGCGCCTCCGTCCTCCACTTCGAGAATCTCCCCGACAGCAACATCAAGGGCCCCGAGGACGCGCTCTGGTGGGCCTTCGTCACCATCACGACCGTGGGCTACGGCGACCGCTTCCCGGTCTCGTCCGAGGGCCGCCTCGTGGGTGCCCTCTTGATGACGGCCGGCGTGGGTCTCTTCGGCACCTTCTCGGGCTTCGTCGCGTCCTGGTTCCTCGCCCCGACCGCCCGCCAGCAGGAGGGCGAGATGGCCGCCCTCCGCCGCGAGGTCGCGGCGATACGCGCGACGCTGGAGCGGCTCGGGGAAGGACGGTCGCCGGCCCCTCCGGCTTATCCGTCGCGGGACGGATAAAATCCGCAGACCATTTTCGGCACCCTCTACGGCGCGACCACGGCCCGCGCGGCCGCGGCCTTGCCGTCGGCGGCCCGCAGATGGTCCTCCAGGGCTTTCTGGAGCTCGGAGTAGCTGAGGGCCAGCGACACCGGCAACGCCTCCTCCGACGGCAAGCGATCGCTCAAGGCCGCGATCAGCCGGAGGAGACCGGCCTCCCCGCGCGTGCGCAGGATGTGGGCCACCGCGGCCAGGCTCGTGGCGTAGGCATTCGTGGCCTCGGCCTCCGACAAGTTGCGGAACGGTCCCTCCAGGGTGAGGAGGTTCGGCAGCCGCCCCGCGCGCGCGAGCGGGGAGAGGGTCGCGTCGTCCCGCCCCGGGTCGCCGCCCTCCAGCCATTGCGCGATCCCCTCCTGGAGCCAGGTGGGGCAGTTGTTGGCGGTGCGGGAGGCCACGAAGGAATGGGCGAGCTCGTGGCGCAGCACGCGCAGGAGGCGCGGGTTCAAGGCGTCGAGGCCCATGACCGGCACCTGGATCGTCCCGTCGTTCCACCCCTCGGCCCACTCGGGGGTGCGGGTCGTGTCCCGGAAGGAGGCTCCGGTCTGCAGCACCACCGTGATCGGCTGTTCGGGGCGGAAGCCGAACCGGCCCCTGTATTCGGCGTGGGCCTCGGTCAGGATCTTGAGGACCGCCATCCCGACCGGCTCGTCGAGGCTGCCGTCGTACCGGATGCGGAACGGCACGTCGGCGACCCCCGCGGCGGGAAGGGCGAGGGCCTTCTTCTTCCGTTCGACCTCGGGGTCGGGCCTGAGCGCGAGGCTGCGGCCGTACTCCTGCTCCGCCCCTCGGCGCTCGCCGACCGCGGCCAGCGCGTCCCCGAGAAGGGCCCGGGTGCCCGGGTTGGCGGCGTCCTGTCGCAGGGCCTGCTCCAGGCTCTCGCGGGCCCGCCGCGGATCGCCGAGGGCGAGCTGCGCCGCGGCGAGGGCCTGGAGCGCGGGGACCGAGCGGGCGTCGCGGAAGAGAGCGAGGCGCGCGTAGCGGAGCGCCTCGCCCGGGTCCTGGGCGGCGAGACGCTCCCGGCTTCGCACGACGTCGGGGTCGACGGCCGCCCCGCCGCTCGGGGACT
>WNGL01020081.1_pt1 | contig 12393 bp, 14 predicted proteins | sample 5400591 | NCBI WGS metagenome assembly WNGL01 (sample SAMN13153377, study PRJNA577476) | soil metagenome | isolation source: 80 cm soil or saprolite under Garry oak tree replicate 1 | place: USA:California | collected 2016-06-15
ATCGCCGAGCGGCTCGGCGTGAACATCTTCCACACCGCGCCGACCACGATCCGGATGCTGCGCAAGCTCGGCCCGCATGAACCGGCCAACTACGACTACCACTTCAAGCACATGACGACGGTCGGCGAGCCGATCGAGCCGGAGGTCTGGCGCTGGTATCACGAGGTGGTGGGCAAACGCGAGGCCGTCGTCGTTGACACCTGGTGGCAGACCGAGAACGGCGGCTTCCTCGGCAGCACACTGCCCGCCCTGCAGCCCATGAAACCCGGCAGCTGCGGGCCTGGCGTGCTCGGCATCTACCCGGTGATCTACGACGAGGACGGCACGGTCGTCGAGGCCGGCAGCGGGAAAGCGGGCAACATCTGCATCCGCAACCCCTGGCCGGGCACCTTCCAGACGATCTGGGGCCAGCCCGAGCGCTTCGTTTCGATCTACTACGAGAAGTACAACCGCTACAAGGACAGCAAGGACTGGCACGACTGGCCCTACTTCGCCGGCGACGGCGCCGTGCAGGCCGCGGACGGCTACTTCCGCATCCTGGGCCGCGTCGACGACGTGATCAACGTCGCCGGCCACCGGCTGGGCACGAAGGAACTCGAGTCGGCCTGCCTCACCGTCGAGGAGGTGGCCGAGGCCGCCGCCGTCCCGGTGATCGACGAGCTGCGCGGGCGTGCCGTCGAGATGTACATCGCGCTCAAGCCGGGCCTGACACCCAGCAAAGAGATCGAGGACAAGGTCAAGGCGGCCATCGACCGCGAAATCGGCAAGATCGCCCGGCCGAAGAACGTGTGGATCGTGCCCGACATGCCCAAGACCCGCTCCGGAAAGATCATGCGCCGAGTCATCGCCAGCATCTCCAACTTCGCCGACGTCGGCGACGTCACCACCCTCGCCAACCCGGAGATCGTCGAGGACATCCGCCACCACGTCCAGAGCGAGAAGCTGGCGAGCGGCGAGGAGCCACGCGAGCTCACCCCACAGGAGATCGAGGAGATCAGGAAATTCGGTCAGGCCGAGTGATCCACGCCAAGGGCGCCGTATCGGCACCCACCGGCACGGCATCCAGCCGGCCGGTGCGATGCAACTTGCGCCTGCGGGTTCCAGTCGGCGCAACCCACCCGCACGAAGTTCGTACATGATCGCGCCTGATCAACAAATATCGACGAGCCGCGTGAGAGCCCAGAATCGCCGACGGCCGACTATGGAACCCCACAGATCGCCGATGCCCTCAAAACCACCCGCGCTGCTGTCGGGTCAAGCGGCGCGGACGGGTTGATCGTCCTCAGTGCGGCCGCCACCACGCCGTGTTCACCGATGCACCGCTGCCGATCCTGGCCGCCGAGGCCGATCACCTCCGGCACGCGATCATCGAATAGGTCATCGCCGACCTCAAAGCAGGCCCGCTGGCGCACATACCGTCCGGGAACTTCATGGCGAACCCGGCCTGGCTGATGCTGATCGCGATCGCATTCAACCTCACCGCAGCGGTCGGTGCGCTCGAGGCTAGCTTCCACGCCAAGGCCGCCACCGCGACCATCCAGACGCAGCTGATCACCGTCGCAGCCCGCATCACTCGTTCCGCGAGACGCGCCACCCTCCGCCTCCCGTCGGCGCGGCCCTGGGCCACCGCCTCGCAGCAGCTGTTCATCGCAGCCACCGGCCCACACACGACAGCCTGAACAGACGACCGCCCACGGGCCCGGCCGGAGACATCAGTGGAGACACCGGCTAGACCGGCCGAATCACTCCTGCCGCACACCATGAACCACAGCAACAAGATCAACCACGAGCGCTCCGGCTCAACCGCGGTGCATCCGGGCTAAGTTCGTACCCAAATGAGGGGTCCAACGTGCGGGTACTCATGATTTCGCCACCGGGCGCGGGTAAGGGAACGCAGGCTGCGCTGATCGCCACCCATTTCGATATCCCCCACGTGGCGACCGGTGACCTGCTCCGCGATCACGTTGCACGGCAGACCGAGCTGGGTCGAGCCGTTCAAGACCATCTCGAGCGCGGCGAGTTGGTGCCTGACGAGATCGTCCTCGACATGGTGCGGGCGGCGTTTGTCGCAGCCAAGGCAGCAGGAGGTGGGTATGTCCTGGACGGAATCCCTCGCAACATCGAGCAGGCCCGCGCCACCTATCGGATCGCTCTCGAGCTCGAGATGACCGCGGATGTGGCGCTGCATCTGCAGGCCGACGACGGTGAGCTCGTGCGTCGCCTGCTCGCTCGTGCCGCCCTGGAAGGTCGCTCCTATGACACCGAGGACGTCATACTCAGACGGCTCGGCGTGTACCACGAAGTAACGCATCCGATTGTCGCCTGGTACGGCGAGCGCGGGATCCTGGTCTCTGTCGATGCCATGCGTCCGGCAGAGGCGGTCGGACGTGAGATCCTCACTGCGCTTGAGGTGATGCGTTCACTCACAGACCACGTCCCTGAACAGGCCCGGCGCTCGGTCGACCTCACTGGACTCGGTGAGGCGTTCGGCGCCTCGTCCACGTCCGACACTTCCAGCTGAGCCGCCACCACCCCTCTTTGCAGTGCGATGTCCACCGCCGAGTGCCCGCCACTCCACGCGATCGGAACCTATTTGAACCCCGTCACCTCTGCGCTGACCGTGTTTTGGACATCTCTGACGACTCGAAGAGACGCGCAGCGGCCCGGCCCTTGTTCAGCCGCGGCAACTGCGCCTGAAGGACCCGGCGTAATGGCCGCCATCACTGCTCGGTCAACCGTTAGACCATCCGCGGTTCGTTCATCGTGGGGGCTGTCCGCGCCTCCACTTCGATCTCCGGATAGCCAGACCGCCTCACGCGGTTACGTCCGCTTAGGCCGGACCGCGGAAGAAGCTCACCGCAGCGGACCCTCTCGCGGGGCCCGTTCCGAGTGGCGGTGACACGCGAGTGCCCTCCGACTTGACCGGGACGTCACCCCGGCCCTGCGACTCGATCAAAGCCCGTCTCGCATACGCAGGAACCAGCGCACCACCCGCCTGACCAGCACGCCCTCGATCGGCCTCAGCGTGGGTGCGTTCAGTGGCGGACGGCATCGCGCCGTCGAAACTGACCGCGCGCCCCACGCGGGTCTCCATCTGTTGGCCGGGGCCGGGATCCGCCACGGGATGACGCTGCCCTCGAGCGCGAGACGCGGCCGCGGCAGGTTCTGGGCCCGCAGCATCTCCGGAGTGCTGGCGCTGGCGATCAGGTTGGTGATCACGCCAATCAGCGCGTCGGTCTCCGCTTGAGACAACCGGGTGCCCTCGGCGCTCATCGGTGACCTGATAGTCATGCTGTTGGGGGCTGAGCGATGTTCCGGGCCGGGAGTCGGATGTGGCATGGCCAGGGTAGGTGGCTACGGCCGAGAGTGAGCCGGGGCGATCGGCATATCCCAGCCTCGTCTTGGGCGAGCGGGTCCGGCGGCGCCGGTACGGACTCGCCGACGGCTCCCCAGGTGCCGGGCCGTGTGCCGGGCCGTACGGTGGGGCCGTGAGCCGATCGGGGCAGCCTCTGCCCAGCATTGGGGCGATCATCCGCAAGCAGCGCGAATTGGCGGCCTTGCCGATGCGTCAGCTCGCGGCCGCCGTAGGGATCTCCAACCCGTATCTGTCGCAGATCGAGCGTGGCTTGCGGGCGCCGTCCGATGCGGTCCTGAACGCGATCGCCGAGTCGCTGCAGACGACGGCGGACTCCCTGTATTCCGAGGCGGGATTTGTGGAGGCAGAGGACGACGCTTCCCTCGATGTCGGCGTGCTCGACGCGATCGAGGCGGCGGACGAACTGACGGCCGCGCAGCGGCGGGCGCTGGCGGAGATCTACCGCTCGTTCGTCGACGCCAACGCCGTGCGGCGAGCCCGCGCCGCACCCCGTTCCTGACCCGTATGTCGGGCGGGGAGGGGGGCTGGCGGTCAGACGGGGGGTGAGCGGCGGGCGAGGTCGGCGAAGGCGGGGGTCCAGTGGCCGCGCAGGGACTCGTGGCCCATGAACAGCCCGAGGTGCCCCCCGGACGTCGTCGCCCGGGTGGTTTCTTTCGCTGGGGTGGAGACGAAGTCGGCCAGGGCGAAGACCTGGGGCGGCGGGGTGATGTGGTCCGTCGCCCCGGCGAGCAGGTGGAGCGGGCAACGGATGTCGGCGAGCTTGACGCGCCGCCCGTGCACCGCGAGCTCCCCGTGGACGAGTTCGTTGCGGATGAAGAGGTGCTCGACGATCCATAGGTAGAAGGCGCCGGGGATGGGCTGGGTGTGCTGGAACCAGTTCTCGAACGTGCGGTATCGCGCCTTGTGTTCGGGTTGGTCGATGTGCGCGAGCAGCTGGAGCTGGCGGTCGGTCTCTGCCTCGGGCTGCATGAGTTTGAAGCCGGTGAGCAGGGCGTCGCCGGGCAGGACGCCGCCGTTGGCGGCCACCAGCGCCCGATAGAAGTCCAGCTGACCGACCGGGGACAGCAGCCGGATCCAGTCGTGGATCAGGGGCTCGCCGGCATGGAAGTCGACGGGCGCGCCCGCGATCGTCAGCGTGGCGACGGTGTCGGGGTGCAGGGCCGCGTAGATGACGGCGAGCCAGCCGCCCTGGCAGTCGCCGACGAGGTGGACGTGGCCGCCCAGATGCTCGACCGACTCGGCGATGACGTCGATGTAGGCCTCCACCTCGGCGTCTTTGGTCTCCTGGGTGGCCGGACGCCAGTCGAGGCAGAACACCCGGGTGAGCCCGGCGTTCAGGGCGGTCTGCACCTGGGACTGCCCTGGCGCGTAGTCGACGATGCAGGAGTCGTGCCCGGCTTGCGGTGGCAGCAGCAGGAGCGGGACCGCCTGCGTCGTCGCGCCGGGTGCGCTGAAGTCGCGTAGCCGCGCGACGGGCCATTCGGCGATGATCTCATGCGGTGTCGTCCACGAAGGGGGGGTGCGCGCGGAGACGGTCGCCGTCCATTCCAGGACGTCGGCGACGACGTCCCACGGCGTGGCGGTGCGGGCGAGCAGCGCGCTGTAGTAGTCGGCGGCGCTGCGCATGAACGAGCCGTACATCTGGAAGAGGGACCCGATCCCCGCGTCGACGATGCCGGGTGGGCAGGCCACCGTGGACAGGCGCGGCCGAACGGTGGGGGTGCCGGAGGGCGTGGTCGTCATCGCGCCGTCCATCCCTGGTCCATGGGGATTGCGACCCCCGTGATCGACCCGCCGTACTGCCCGACGAGGAAGGCCGCCATCGCGGCGACCTCGTCGGGCTCGACGAGCCGCTTGACCGCCTGCGGGGCGAGGATGACCTCCTCCAGCACGCGCTCCTCGGGCAGGTGGTGAGCTACAGCCTGCGCCGAGATCTGCTTTTCCACCAGTGGTGTCCGCACGTAGGCCGGGCAAAGGGCGGTGGCGGTGACGCCCACCGCGGCGCCCTCGAGTGCGAGCGTCTTCACCAGGCCGAGCACCCCGTGCTTGGCCGACACGTAGCCCGCTTTGAACGGCGAGGCGACCAGTGCGTGCGCGGATGCGATGGCGAGGAAGCGGCCCGCGCCGGAGTCGACGAGCGCGGGCCAGGCGTACTTCGCGAGCAGGAACGGGCTGGTCAACAGGATCGCGAGGAGGGCGTCCCAGCGGTCCTCGGGGAAGTCGGCGATGGGCGAGACGTGTTGGAAGCCCGCATTGGCGACGACGACGTCCAGGCGGCCGAACTGTTCCAGCGCCGCGTCGACGGCGGCCCGGTTGCCCTCGCGGGTCGTCAGATCCGCCCTGAACGCGGTCCCGGGGCCGTCCGGTGCGGGCCGCAGGTCGACGGCGAGGATGTCGAGGCCGTCGGCGTGCAGTCGGGTCGCGATCGCCGCTCCGATGCCGCTGGCGGCCCCGGTGACCAGGGCCACGCGCTTTTGCTGACCTGCCATGTCACCCTTCCTGTTCAGGATCAAGGAGGTGACGGTCACCCTTCCAGTCCAGGATCAGGGAGGTGACGGTCCATCGGACCCGCTTTGTCGGCGGCGGCCGGGCGGCCCTCGGAAAATGTCGGACGGCGGGACGGTGGCCACGCCACCTCCCACGGTCCGTGCCGGGTCAGCTAAGCAGGTCGCGAGCGGCCTTGGTGTAGGCGGCGCTGACGTCCTGGACGAAGGTGGCGTGGGTCGTCGCGAGGGCGGAGACCCAGTCGAGCTGGCTGGCGCCCGCCACCTTGTGCTCGAAGTCGACGAGGCTCTTCAGGGCCTTCTCGTAGGCGTCGAGGCTGGTCAGCCCGGCGGCCTTGGAGCTTTCGATGAGGCGCTCGGTGAGGTCGCGGATGCGCTTGGCGGCGTCCTCGTAGGCGGCGGGGTCGACGCCCATGGGGGTGGTCGGGGGAGTCGTCTTCGTGGGCATGATGGTCTCCATACGTTGTAGCGATGGGTGGCGGTGGGGTCCGGCTTTTCCGGGGACTCGCTCCTCACGTTAGCAGATGAGCTGCTAACGCTGCTAACGCGTCTAACCGCGGCGGTGGCGGCGTCACATGTCGAGGCCGCCGTTCACCCCCCAGACCTGGCCCGTGATGTACCCGGCGGCGTCGGCGGCGAGGAAGTGGACCACGCGCGCGACTTCCTCCGGCTGTGCGAGGCGGCCCATGGGGATCTGGACTTTGATCTTCTCGAGCGCCTTCTCCGGCATCGCCGCGACCATCTCTGTGGCGACGAAGCCGGGCGTGACGGTGTTGACCGTGACGCCGATGTTGTTCTCGCTGAGCTTCCCTGAACGGGCGAGCTGGAAAAGTGCCTCGCGCGCGAGGGTCTTCGTCAGGCCGAAGAGCCCGGACTTCGACGCCGCGTAGTTCGCCTGGCCGATGTTGCCGGTCTCCCCGATGACGGACGAGACGTTGATGATGCGGCCCGTACCGCGCTGCAGCATGTGGGCCAGAGCGGCCTGGGAGAGGTAGAAGGCGCCGGAGAGGTTGACGGATAGGACCTTGTTCCAGTCATCGTCGGTCATCTTGGCGACCGTCCTGTCGATCGTGATTCCCGCGTTGTTGACGAGGATGTCCAGCCGTCCGTGCTGCTCGATGACCTCGGCGACGGCGCGCCGACAGTCGTCGCCGGAGCCAACGTTGCCCCGGTGCAGCGTGACCTTGACGCCGTCGTCGACGTGCTTGGAGCGGAACTCTTCGCGGAAGGCCTCTGCCATGGCCGCATTCCCTGCGTATCCGGCGGCGATCGCGGCGCCCTGGCGGGCCAGGCTCTGGGAGATCGCGGCGCCGATGCCACGGGTGCCTCCCGTGACGAAGGCGACACGGCCGGCGAGCTTGCCGTCCGGGCGCACGTTGGTGATGTCGCTGGTGTCGGTGGCGGTCATCGGCATGCTCCTGTCGGGAGGGGTGGCACGGGAGAGGGGCGGGGGAGAGGTTGGAGGGCAGAGGTTGCAGGGAGTTTCAGGCTGCGGATCGCTCGGCCGCGGTCGAAGTGGGTGAGATCGTCGGTCGTGACCATGTCGAGGAAGGGCAGCGTCCCCTCGCGGGGGGCGATGTGATCGGCCGCTGCCGTGACGACGAGCACGCTTTGGCTGCGGATCGCCGCGTAGTCGACGGTCCGCCCGCGTAGGCGCACGGTGCCGTTCGCGAGCCGGTTCTCCTTGTATACCCAGGTGATCCAGTCACTGAACGCGGCGGCCGGGAAGCGGGGGTTGTCGCCGACCCACTTGGCCATCGACTGGTAGGCGACCCGGTTCACCGTGCCGGCACATACCGACTCGACGAGCTTGCGTCGCGTCGTCACGTAGTTCGTCACGGGCTTCATGAGCTTGTTCGCCCGGTTGACGAGCTTGCCCGGGACGCCCTCGAACGCGCTCGCCACTTTCTTGACGTCGAACGCCTCGCGCTTCACCCAGGAGGCGTAGAGGCTCCCGTGGGTGTCCAGCGGCATCGTCAGCACGACGAGGTTGCGTACGGGGCCGTCCGCGTGCAGCGCGGTGTAGATCGCGGCCAGCGCGGCCCCGATGCACCAGCCGGCGAGCGTCAGGTGGGCCTGCCCGCTGGCCCGCAGGGTCTCCCGTACCGCCCAGTGCAGCTCGTCGCAGACGTAGTCCTCGATCCCGAGGTCGGCGTCCTCCTCGCCGGGCACGCCCCAGTCGACGAGGAAGACATCGAAGCCCTCGCCGAGCAGGAACTCAACGAACGAGTGCCCCGGGCGCAGGTCGAAGATCTCGGGCCGGTTAATGAGCGCGAAGACGAGCAGGACGGGCACGGCGTGCCGCCGGCTCTGGCTGCGGTAGCGGTAAAGCGTCGTCTTGCGGTGCGTCCAGATGACGTCCCGAGGGCTAGCGCCGATGACGGCGCTGTCGGTCGTCAGCAGGATATTCGCCGTCTCCGTCAGGTGGACCGGCAGCCTGACCACCGCGGCGGTCACGGTCGCGAGGTCACGGCCGACGGTTAGCGGGCCGATCATGAGCGCCGCGCCCCCACGGTCGTAGTCTTGGTCGAGGCCCGGGGGCGGGTGCGGGTCTGGGCCGGCGCCCCGTTCTGGTTGGCCACGGTGTCACGGCCGGCCGCGACGGGGCGCGTCGACCGGGCCGCGGCCATGTCAGCGAGGGGTCGGGCCCTCTCGTCGAGGTGGTCCTTGAGCTCCTCGACGAGCTGCAGCATCCGCTCGAGCTTGTCCTCAGTTCGCGCGAGCTGGCGGGCCAGACTCGCGACGTCCGCGCGCCCAGCCACCCGAAGCGCCCGGACCCCGCGGTCGGCACGCGTTGCTCCCCACAACAGACTCCAGCGCCGACGCGGCCCGCGTCTCGACCTCGACGTAGAGCCGGCGGACCCGGGCCAGGGGGGCGTGCTGGTCAGGCATGGCCGATCAGGCCCGTTCGAAGATGGCGGCGATTCCCTGGCCGCCCCCGATGCACATGGTGACCAGCCCGTACCGCCCGCCGGTTCGGGCGAGCTCGTAGAGCGCCTTGACGGTGAGGATCGCCCCGGTCGCTCCGAGTGGGTGCCCCAGCCCCACGCCGCTGCCATTCGGGTTTGTCTTCTCAGCAGGAAGGCCGAGGTCGCGAGCGACGGCGAGCGCCTGGACGGCGAAGGCCTCGTTGACCTCGAACACGTCGATGTCGGACAGCGCGAGCCCCGCCTTGGCCAGGACCGACAGCACTGCCGGGACCGGCCCGATGCCCATGTACCGAGGCTCGACGCCGACGTGGCTGTAGGTGATGAGGCGGCCCATGGGCGTCAGGCCCTTCGCCGTCGCGGTCGCGGCGTCAGCAAGGACCACCGCGGCGGCGGCGTCGTTGACGCCGGACGCGTTGCCCGCCGTCACGCTGCCCTCATCAGCGAATGCAGGGCGCAGCTTGGCGAGGTCCCCAAGCGTGATGTCGGCACGCACATGTTCGTCCTGCGCGAAGACCGTCGTGCTCTTCCGACCCTTGATCTCCACGGGCAGGATCTGGTCGACGAAGCGGCCGTCGGCGATCGCGGCAGCCGCGCGGCGGTGGCTTTCGATCGCCAGGGCGTCCTGGTCCTCGCGCGTGATCGACCACTTCTCGGCGATGTTCTCCGCGGTGACACCCATGTGGCAGTCGTCGAAGGGGTCGGTCAGGGCGGCGACCATGGCGTCGACGGTCCCGCCGTCGCCCATCCGCTGACCCCAGCGCAACCCGGGCAACCAGTACTGCGCCCGGCTCATGGACTCGGTGCCCCCGGCGACGGCGACGTCCGCATCGCCCAGCGCGATCGTCTGCGCGGCTGAGATGATCGCCTGAAGGCCGCTACCGCACAGCCGGTTCACCGTCAGCGCCGGGGTCTCCACCGGCAGGCCCGCGTTAATAGTCGCCGCGCGTGCCAGGTACATGTCGCGCGCCTCGGTGTGGATGACGTGGCCGAAGACCACATGCCCCACCTCGCTCGCGTCGACCCCGGCCCGGGCGACCGCCTCGCGGGTCACCTGCGCCGCGAGGTCGGCGGGTGGAACGTCCTTCAGACCGCCGCCGTACTTGCCGATCGCCGTCCGGACGCCGGCAAGGACGACGACCTCGCGGGGCGGGGTGCGTGTAGTGGTGGACTGAAGCGCCATGGGCTTCCTCCGGTAAGTGTGTTCTGCTCGTCAGCGGCGTTCATGACCTGCGGCGCAACCGGCCAGGCCTTCCTGGAGGTCTAGATCCCAGTCGCGGACGCCGCCCCGGCCGCACCGAAGGAGCACTCCTGACGAGTGGGCGAGCAGGTTGCGCGCGCCGACCCCGAGCGCGGTCACGCACCCTGCAGAGCGCGACGACCGTCGTGCGCCGGTAGGTGAACGGCTTCAGATCGGCCCTACGGTCGCGCGCGAGCGCGCGACGAACGCGGATGCGGCCCCGGATCAATGTGGGTGAAGCTGGGAGATGCCCAACTGACCGCGACCACCAGCCGCCACCAACGGTCATCGACGCCATGGGCGCGAGTCTCAACCCGAGCGGCTGCCACGTCGCTGCTGCACAGATCGTGTGCAAGTGCGGGTCCGACATCATGTCGATGCCGCCGTCCCCGATCGCGCGCGGCGATCGATGCCAGGTGCGCCGAGGGCGGCGCCAGCTTGCTCACCAGCGCGCGAAAAACTCTCTCGGTATCAATGAGGCTACGCCGTTTGTCTATCCCGCCGGTGCTCACCAGGCACGAGCTGCGGCCCGAGTCGACTGCGCGCCCTGGGCTGGTGGGAGACGGCGCTGGGTCTCGGTTCGGGTGGATGGGCATCGAACGTGGTCGCTGGGGTCGTGGGAGGGACAGAGGCGGGAGGTCCAGTGTTGTTGCGCGGTCCATGCCCGCTCCGTCCGTGGACGGCTGCACTGATCAGTCCCCTGGTGTTGCCGCGGCTGGCCGGGTGTGGTCCCGGCGATGGCGTGCCCGAGAAGGCGAACTGATCGTCCTGCGTGAGCTTGTCGCGGCCGGTCAGTCTCGATGTGTGGCCAAGACGCTCATGATCGCCACGGTCGGACCGGAGAGCGGTGAGTCGGCCGTGGCGCTGAGTGTGTTCGAGGCGATGAGCCGCCGGGTCGGCCGGGTCGCAGCGTTCCGCCCGGTCGTGCGGGTGGACGGCGAGGATCCGGTGCTGGAGACCTGCCATCGCCTGGACAGAGCCGGCAGGAAGCACGCGGGGGCATCACGACCCCGCCACGTCGGCGACGTCACGTCGCGCCCGCGCTGCCAGCGCGGGTCGAACACGCGGCCCGCGGCCGACAGCGGCGCCGCGCGGCCGCAGCCCGCTACTCATCGCGTACTTTCGGCGCCGGCCAGCCATCGGCGCCGTCGCCGACCTGCTCGCGGTCGCCGCGTGGTGGTTCACGCGCCCGTTGGGCGGTGATCCCGCCGCGGGCGGCAAGATAGGGAGTTGAGTCGACGGCCGCGGGGGGCTGGTGTGGGACAGGTTTCGGGTCCGGCTGGGCATCCGACTGTGGTGCGGCTGGCCTGGGTGATGTTCGCCGGAGGGGTCGTGATCGTGGCCCTTTATGTGTTCGGCACTCAACACAGCCCGTCCTACACGTTCGGGCTGTTCGGGCAGCGTGGCGCGCACGCGGTCCGGCTGAAGTCGCAGATCGCCACGGGGCTGCTTGGTCTGGCGCTGGTCCAGCTGCTGCTCGCGCTGTGGATGTATCGGAGGCTGCCCGGCCTCGGGGCCGCGCCACGACCGGTGGGTCGGGTGCACCGCAGCGTCGGGGCGGTGCTATTCCTCGCCACGCTGCCGGTGGCCGTGCACTGCATGTTCGCCTATGGCGTGCAGACCTACACCGCTCGGCTGACCGTGCACTCACTCGCCGGGTGTTTCTTCTACGGCGCGTTTCTGGCCAAAGTGTTGGTCGTGCGCAGCCGCCGCCTGCCCGGCTGGGTGCTGTCTGTCATGGGCGGCCTGTTGGTCACCGCCGTCGCGGTGGTCTGGTACTCCAGCGCGTTGTGGTATTTCGACGGCTACCGGCTGCCGTTCACCTAGGACTGCCCTGAATAATCCGCGTGGCTCGGCCTGTTGATGTTCGTTGGTCGGGATGATCTTTGGGTGCTGGGACGGTCGGAGGATCAGCGGGGTCTGCTCGATGTCGAGTCGGTGGCGGGGCATCTGCTGAGGCCGGGCAGTGTGTTCGCGTTCTTGGCCGGGCATCGGCGGGAGCTGTTCCCGGATGAGTTGTTCGCCGACTTGTTTGCCTCGGGTCGGGGTCGGCCTAGCGTGCCGGCGGATGTGCTGGCGGGTGTGATCACGTTGCAGGCGTTGCACGGCTTCCGATAGCGAGACCGTCGATGCGGTCACTTTCGATCTGCGGTGGAAGGCGGCGTGCGGGCTGGCTGTGACGGCGGGGGCGTTTCATGCGAGCACGTTGACGTACTGGCGACGCCGGTTGGCTGGCAGCGACCGGCCGAACCGGATCTTCGATGCGGTCAAGGCGGTGGTCACCGAGACCGGGGTGCTCACCGGAAAGACGCGGCGGGCGTTGGACTCCACGATCCTCGATGACGC
>WNGL01008265.1_pt1 | contig 12389 bp, 9 predicted proteins | sample 5400591 | NCBI WGS metagenome assembly WNGL01 (sample SAMN13153377, study PRJNA577476) | soil metagenome | isolation source: 80 cm soil or saprolite under Garry oak tree replicate 1 | place: USA:California | collected 2016-06-15
ACCTTATGGTGCGTCCCGAGAGCTTGACTGGCCGAGCGCGTTGACTGGCCGAGCACGTCCGGAACCACAACGCTGTGGCACCGTCGTGATCCTGACCACCACGATGTGGCTTTGTCGTGGTTCGGCTTGGGCGCGTTGACGGCCGCCCCGGCTCATACGACGCGCCCTGCGGCCAGACGCTCCAGGACCAGCGCGGTCACCGGCTCGCCGGTCCGCGTGACCGTCTCGAGGGCGGCAGAAGAGTCCGGGTCGCCGCGCCGGGAGACAACCTCGGTGACGAGGCAGCCGACGTGGGCGCGGGCCAGGAGCTGGTCCAGTTCTGGCTGATCGGCGAGGTCGCCGAGGATGGCGGGGTCGGCCTCGCTCCACGTCAGCGCGTCCACCGCGGCGACGGCGAGGGCCAGCCCGGCGGGCCGCCAGTAGGGCGAGAAGTCAATCACGGGCCCGGCCAGCGGCGCGGGCGCCGCCGCCAGGACGCTACCCGGATCCTGCTCGCCCCACGCCACCTGGTCCCCGGTCGTCCACTGGCTGCCTTCCCGGCCCAGCCAGGGCGGCGCGGGCCGGCCGGCCAGCGCGGCGTGGAACGCCCGGCTCGCCGCGATCAGCCGGGGCCAGAGCGGGGAGAAGCCAGCCCAGGAAGCAGGCTCGCCAGGCAGCCATTGCCAGGCCACCCAGGCGCCGGCCAGCGCGTCCTGGGCCACCCAGTCCCCGGCGGCCCCGTCCCCGGCGACGGTGCGGAGCGGTCGCGGCACCCGGAAGCCAGGGTCCCGGCGGGCGGCCGAAGGGACCACGGGGACCACGGGGTCCAGGGGGCCCTCGGGGCCCAGGGAGTCCAGGTCGCGGTACAGGTCGGCGGTCCAGCGCGCCACCCGCGGGTCGCCGGCCGGCTTGAGCACTACCTCTCCGGCCCGCCAGGCGGTGCCTTCGCCACCGGGCAGCGAGACGGGATCGGCGCTGGCGCCGAAGGAAGCGAGCACTTCCGGACCCGGGCGCATACCCGCAGCCTATGATCCGGGCATGGAGACGCAGATCATCGACGTCCGCACCGGGGGCCGCGAGACGGTCAGGGACATCACCGGCGAGTGCGCCGAGTTCGCCGCCGCCGCTTCCGGCGGGGGCGACGGCCTGCTGCACGTCTTCGTGCCGCACGCGACCGCGGGCCTGGCGCTGATCGAGCTCGGCGCGCGCAGCGACGACGACCTGCTGGCCACCCTGTCCGACCTGCTGCCCGCCGACGACCGCTGGCGGCACGCGCACGGATCCCGCGGGCACGGCCGGTCGCATGTGCTGCCGGCCTTCGTCCCGCCGTACGCGACCGTCCCGGTGATCGGCGGCCGCCTGGCCCTCGGCACCTGGCAGTCCATCGCGCTGGTCGACCTCAACGTGGACAACCCGGATCGCCGGGTGTGCCTGTCCTTCCTGGGCTGATGCGGATACTGGTCGAGGGTTCGGGGGGAAGCGCGGGCTGGCCGCAGCCGGGTTGCCGGTGTGCCTCCTGCCTGCGACAGGCCGCAGCCGGGATCTCACGGATGCCGTCGACTATAGTCGTTGATGGACGACTGCAGCTCGGATCCGGGTACGAGGGCACCAGGCCAGAAATGGAACGTCATGAAACCGGGAATCCAGTGCGTTCTGACGCAGTGAAACCCGAGGTTCATGGCGTTGCCAGGGGCGCTGGGCAGGTGGCCGGGGGCGCGGGCGGCGCGGGAGCGGGCGGCGCGGGAGCGGGCTATCGGGTGCGGTGGGTGCCGGACCTGCGGGACGGGGGGCGCGGGGGCTGGGATGTCACGGGGCCGGACGGGGGGAGGCTGCTCTATCCGGCCGGGCCGGGGGCGCGGCCGGCGCCGCCGGAGGGTTCGGCGCCCTACGATGTCGCGTTCCTTGACCTGCTCGGCGATCCGGCCCAGCTCGGCTGGCTGCGGGCGCGGGGGCTGATCACCGCGGATACGGTCACCGCGGTGGCGTTCGCCGACCACCGCGTGCCGTCGGAGGCGGAGCTCGCGCGGCGCTGCGGGTTCTGGCGGGTGCGGCTGGCGGGCGACGGGGAGGCGATCGACCCGGCCCGTTCGGTACCTAAAGACCGGGACGTTGCCGGCGGGACCCGGCGGGTGCTGGTGCTGGGCGGGGCCCGCTCGGGCAAGTCGGAACGGGCCGAGCTGCGGCTCGCGGGCGAGCCGGATGTGACCTACGTGGCCACCGGGAACCGCGGCGCGGACGACCCGGACTGGGCGGCGCGGGTGGCCGCGCACCGGGCGCGCCGGCCGGCCTGGTGGCAGACGGCGGAGACCACCGACCTGGCCGGCCTGCTCGGCCGCGCCCGCGGGGCGCTGCTGATCGACGGGATCGGCACCTGGCTGGCCGCGGTCCTCGACGAGTGCGGCTGGGAGCTGCGGGACGACGCGGCGCGGGACAAGCTGGCCGCCCGCCTGGCCGAACTGACCGGCGCGTGGCGGCAGACCCGTTGCCACGTGGTCGCGGTGAGTGACGAGACCGGGCTCGGCGTGGTGCCCGCAACCCCGGCCGGGCGGCTGTTCCGCGACCAGCTCGGGCGGCTGAACCAGGCGCTGGCGGCCGAGTCGGAGGAGGCCGAACTGGTCGTGGCCGGACGCGTCCTGCCCCTGGGGGAATAGCCGAGAATCCAGTAATTGAACAGAGCCGGATAACGGTCCGATGACAATCTGTGCGTCGACTGCGTGTTACCCGGGCATCCTGCCCTGATGTCTGCTTCGGCCGCTGGCGGCCCTGGCCCGCGGGCCGCTACGGTAGTAGGACCTGTGGCCGGCGATGAGGTGATGACGAGTATGGCACGCGTGGTGGTCATTGGCGACCTGATGACTGACGCGGTCGCCCGTGCGACGCTGCCGCTCGCCCGCGGCAGCGATACGCCCGCGAACGTGACCATGCACGGGGGCGGTTCCGGGGCGAACATCGCCGCCTGGATGGCGGCCGACGGCGGCGACGTGGCGTTCGTGGGGCGGCGCGGCGCGGACATCGCGGGACGTAACCGCGACATGGAGCTGATGGGCTACGGCGTCGACGCCCGGCTGGTGATGGACCCCGAGCGGCCTACTGGCACGTGCGTGGTGATGGTCACCCACAAGGGCGAGCACACCATGCTCTCCGACCCGGGCGCGAACGCGGCGCTGTCCCCCGACGACCTGCCGCACGACTTGTTCGTGCCAGGCGCGCACCTGCACGTCTCCGGGTACACGCTGCTGTCGGAGGGCGCGCGGGCGGCCGGGCTGGCCGCGATCGACTACGCCCGCCGGACCAACATGACCGCGTCGGTGGACGCGGCGTCCGCCGCCCCGCTGGAGCGGGCCGGGGCCGAGCCCTTCCTCGAGTTGTCCTCCGGGGCCGTGCTGCTGTTCGTCAACGCCGCCCAGGCCAAGGTGCTCACCGGCCGGGAGGACCCGGAGCAGGCGGCCCGCGTGCTGACCGCCTGGTATCCGCACGTCGCCGTCAAGATGGCGGCCGACGGCGCGCTGTTCTACGCCAACGGCCGCCCGCCGGTGCGGGTGCCGGCGCCGCCGGTGGACCGGGTGGTCGACGGCACCGGGGCCGGGGACGCGTTCATCGCCGGCTTCCTGCCCGCCTGGCTGGACAAGAAGCCGCCGGGCGAGGCGCTGGCCGGCGGCTGCCGGCTAGCCGCGCACGCGCTCGGCCTCATCGGCGCGCGCCCCGTCTTGTGAGCGCTCAACCACCCTTCCTGGCGGAGCTTTTCTCGCTCGACGGCCGCGTCGCCGTGGTCACCGGCGGGTCTTCGGGGATCGGCGCGGGGATAGCCGCGGCGCTGGCGCGGGCCGGGGCCCGGGTCGTGCTGGTGGCGCGGGACGCCGGGCGGCTGGAGGAGTCGGCGGCCGGGTTGCGCGCCTGCGGCGCTGAGGCGGCGTGGGTCAGCGCGGACCTGGCCGAACGGGCCGAGGTGGCGCGGGCCGCCGCCGCGGCAGCCGATGCGTTCGGCCCGCCGGACATCCTGGTTAACTGCGCGGGGATCAACCTGCGGCCGCCGCTGGGGTCGCTCACCGTCGAGGACTGGGACGCGACCATGGCGGTCAACCTGACCGCACCGTTCCTGCTCGGCCAGCGGTTCGGGCCGGACATGGCGGAGCGCGGCTGGGGGCGGATCATCAACGTGACCTCGCAGCAGGCGGCGCGGGCGTTCGGCAACAGCGGCGGCTACGGGGCATCCAAGGGTGGCCTGGCCGCGCTGACCCGGTCCCAGTCCGAGGCGTGGGCCCCCTCCGGGGTGTGCTGCAACTCGCTATGCCCGGGGTTCGTGCCGACCCGGCTCAACGCGCACGTGGCCCGCGACCCGGAGCGGTCGGCGGCGATGGCGGCGCGGACGATGACCGGGCGGAACGGGTCGCCAGAGGATTTCGCCGGGGTGGCCGTGTTCCTTGCCTCCCGGGCCAGCGACTACGTCACCGGCCAGACCCTGTACGTGGACGGCGGGTTCTCCGTCACGTAAGCGGCCCGGTACTTCAGCGGCCTGCGTAACGTAAGCGCGGCGTTGGCCTTTTCTGTCGGCGGGGCACGGCAGAATGTCGGTATGGCAGGACGACGAGGCGGTACCACCGCGCCCCCCGAGGATTTCGAAGAGAATATCGTCGACATCGACGTCGCCGAGGAGATGCGCGGCAGCTACCTCGAGTACGCCTACAGCGTCATCTACTCCCGGGCGCTCCCCGACGCGAGGGACGGCCTCAAGCCGGTGCAGCGCCGGATCCTGTACCAGATGAACGAGATGGGGCTGCGCCCGGACCGTTCGCACGTGAAGTGCGCCCGGGTGGTCGGCGAGGTGATGGGCCGGCTGCACCCGCACGGCGACTCGGCCATCTACGACGCGCTGGCCCGGATGGCCCAGCCGTGGGCGATGCGGCTGCCCCTGGTCGACGGGCACGGGAACTTCGGCAGCCTGGGCGGCGACGACGCACCCGCGGCCATGCGGTACACCGAGGCCAGGCTGACCGCAGCCGCGATGGAGATGGTCGCCTCCATCGACGAGGACACCGTCGATTTCATCCCGAACTACGACGGCAGCGAGCAGCAGCCCGACGTGCTGCCGGCGGGCATCCCGAACCTGCTGGTGAACGGCACGGCCGGGATCGCGGTCGGGATGGCCACCAACATGGCGCCGCACAACCTGGGCGAGGTCATCGCGGCGGCGCGTTTCCTGATCAAGCACCCGGACGCCTCGCTCGATGCTTTGATGCGCTACGTGCCCGGGCCCGACCTGCCCACCGGCGGGCGGATCGTCGGCCTCGACGGGATCAGGGAGGCGTACGAGACCGGGCGCGGCATCTTCCGCACCCGGGCCACCGCGTCTGTGGAGCAGCTGACCCCCCGCCGCTCCGGCATCGTGGTCACCGAGCTGCCCTACAGCATCGGCCCGGAGAAGGTCATGACCAGGATCAAGGACCTGGTCCAGGCCAAGAAGCTGAACGGCATCGCGGACCTGAAGGACCTCACCGACCGGCACCGCGGGCTGCACCTGGTGATCGAGGTCCGCAGCGGGTTCAACCCGGAGGCGGTGCTGGCCGAGCTGTACCGGCTGACGCCGATGGAGGAGACGTTCGGCATCAACAACGTCGCCCTGGTCGACGGCCAGCCGCGGGTGCTGGGGCTGCGCGAGCTGCTGGAGATCTTCGTCGCGCACCGGCTGGACGTGGTCCGGCGGCGCACCGAGTACCGGCGGCGCAAGCGGTCCGAGCGGCTCCACCTGGTCGACGGCCTGCTGGTGGCCTTGCTGAACATCGACGAGGTCATCCAGGTCATCCGGTCGTCGGATAATGCGGCCGCGGCCCGGGAGCGCCTGATAGCCGTATTCGAGCTGTCCGAGATCCAGGCGCAGTACATCCTGGACACGCCGCTGCGCCGGCTGACCCGCTACGACCGGCTCGAGCTGGAGCGGGAGCAGGACGAGCTGCGGGCCGATATCGCCTCCCTGACGGCGATCCTGGAGTCGGACGAGCGACTGCGCGAGGTGGTCGGCGGGGAGCTGGCGGAGGTGGCGAAGAGGTTCGGCACGCCGCGGCGCACGGTGCTGCTGGAAGGCGGTTCGGAGGCGGCGGCGGCGGCCGCGGTCCCGCTCGAGGTGGCCGACGACCCGTGCGTGGTGCTGATGTCGGGCACCGGTCTGGTCGCCCGGGCGGCCCTTTCGTCGGGTGATGATTCCGAACGGGCCCTGGTTCCTCCCCCCGCGGAGGCTTCACGCACCGCCCACGACGTGATCGTCGCCTCGGCGCGTGCCACCGTACGCGGCACCGTGGGGCTGGTGACCTCCGCCGGGCGGCTGATCAAGCTCAACGTGCTCGAGCTGCCCGCGATGCCGCCCGGGGCCGGCGCCGTGTCGCTGGCCGGGGGTACGCCGGTGACGGAGTTCGCGTCCTTCGACCGGGGCGAGACGGTGGTCGGGCTCGCCTCCGTGGACGGCCCGGCGGGCGGTTCTGGGGTCGGCCTGGTTGGGGCATCAGGGTTCGGCCTGGCGCTGGGGACCGCGGAGGGCGTGGTCAAGCGGGTGCTGCCCGACTACCCGCAGAACCGGGATGAGTTCGAGCTGATCACGCTGAAGGCCGGAGACCGGGTGGTCGGCGCGGTGCAGCTGTCCGGTGAGTCGGACGAGCTGGTGTTCATCACGTCGGACGCTCAGCTGCTGCGGTACGCGGCCTCCTCGGTCCGGCCGCAGGGCCGGGCGGCCGGCGGCATGGCCGGGGTGCGGCTGTCGGCTGGCGCGTCCGTGGTGTGGTTCGGCGCGGTGGACGCTGGCGCGGCCTCGGGCACGCCGTCGGGGCCGCCGGGGAGCTACTCCCCCGCCGTGGTGGTCACCGTGGCGGGCAGCGCGGGCGCCCTGCCGGGCACCGGGGCCGTCAGTGTCAAGGTCACCCCGCTGCACGAGTACCCCAGCAAGGGCCGGGCCACCGGCGGGGTGCGCTGCCACCGGTTCCTCAAGGGCGAGGACATGCTGGTCATGGCGTGGGCCGGGCCGGCCCCGGCGGTGGCCGCGACCGACACGGGCGCTCCGGTCCCGCTGCCGGACCCGGTCGGGAAGCGGGATGGCTCGGGTACCGCGCTCGGCCGGCAGATCGCCGTCCTCGGGGGTTCGGCCCGGGTGGTGTAAGCGCGCTGGCGTCTTAGCGCGCCGAGGTCGGCATTCCCGGGGCGGTCACCTGGTGAGGAATGCCGATGGGCGCGGCCTTCGGGTTGCTGTGCGCGGCCCGGACGAGCTCGGTCAGCAGGTCGCGGGGACCGGCCGACGCCTCGTCGGCGAGCTGCCACTTCTTGACGATCTCCGCGCCCTCCGGGCCGGGATCGAAGGCGCCGCTGCGGAAACACCCCATCGCCTGGAGGGCCAGCAGGTCGGGGTCGTCCTCGGGCATGCCCTGCAGGTAAGCGGCCGCATCCAGGAGCGAGACGACGCTGCGCGCCACGTGCAGCGCGCTGGCGCCCGCGCTGTCGAGCCGCCACCACGCACGTGCTTGCAGGAATTGCGCAACGAGTATCGCCTTGGTCACGGAAGGTGATGTTAGCAGGACTTCCGTGTGATAGCCCTGATTCTTACGTGTCGATGCGTGACGGGTCGAGTTCGGCGGCGCCGCCGACGATGAAATCGCGGCGCGGAGCCACCTCGGTCCCCATCAGCAGGCTGAAAATGCCCGCCGCGCCCGCCGCGTCCTCGATCCTGATCCGGCGCAGGGTCCGGCGCCTGGGGTCCATGGTGGTCTCGGCGAGTTGGGACGCGTCCATCTCGCCCAGGCCCTTGTAGCGCTGCACCGGCTCCTTCCACCGCTGGCCGCGCCGCTCGAGCTCCAGCAGCGTCCGGTTCAGCTCCGCGTCGGAGTAGGTGTACCGGTACTTGTCCTGGCCCTTGCGGGTGCTGGTCAGCTCGATCCTGTGCAGCGGGGGAACCGCGGCGAAGACCCGGCCCGCGTCCATCATCGGCCGCAGGTACCGGTGGAACAGCGTCAGCAGCAGGGTGCGGATGTGCGCGCCGTCCACGTCGGCGTCCGAATTGTGCGTAAGTAGTCCGCCGGTGCCTGAGATGAAGTTCTCATCTTCTGGGACGGACAAGTCGTAGACGTCGCCGTCGTAGTGCAGCCGCCTGATCGCTCGGATCGGCAGCGCTATCAGCTCCTCCGAGATGGGCTCGTATCCTGCGCGTGTCGTCGGGCGTGCTATATGCGCTTCATAAGCATCAGCACATGGAGCGCTGCGCCACAACCGCCGTAGCCGCGTCAGCGCCTCTTTGCCGGTCACGTTGACGGTATAGCTCGGCCCAGTAGCCACCTCCTGCCCGCGTATCTGCGACTTCGCGCCCGGGCGCCGACTCAGGCCCGCCACGACACCCAGCTGACCCAGCAGGTAGAGCAGGCTGTTCGCGATGTCGGTCGAGCTGGTCGCGAAGGATAGCTTCCGCCCGGAACGATCCTTGGTCCCGTCCCCCAGGAAGAATCCTTCGAGAAATGCGAGCTGACCGTTCTCGTCGCAGTTGAGCAGCAGGTCGGGAAGGCGCTTCCGGGATGCATGTTCCCCCATACCCATGGCCTTGACGACCCGGGCCAGGACAGGAGCGTGCACGTACAGGTGACGTGCGTTCGGGATGTCCGGTCGCCTCGCCGCCAGCACCGGACGACGGCCGACCACGGTAACGATGGCGGCGATGAGGGCGTGCATGTACCCGTCGTCGTCCGCACCGAGCGAGAAATTGAGGCGCGCGCCGCGCGAACTGATCGACCCCTCCGCCAGGTGCCAGCCGAGCATGTAGCACAATTCCTCCGTGACCGGCAGGAACCTGCGGATCGCATCTGCACGGTGCGCACGCGCGTAGAGGACCACATCGCGGCCGTCATCCTGGGAGGCCAGCCAGGACAGGTCCTCCTCGCTGAGATCGGCGAGCCAGGCGGCGGGCGCGACGAGGCGATAGAGCTCGTTGCGCGACGTCGTCGCGGACCACTGCTCGACGAGCGACGCCATGACCTCGGCGGCGTCCGGCCATGGTTCTCCGACCTCAGTCAGGTAGCGCCGGAAGACAGGCTCCGGCGGCATGGAACGGCATGTCTCGAACTCGCTGATGCTGCACGCCTGCCGGTAGCCAAGCTTCTCGGCCATTTCAGCGCCGGTGATTCCCTGTGCCTTCCGTGCCCAGGCGAGCCGGGCCCACTCGGACTGAGGGAGCCGGATCCGTCGGCTATCCCGGCGCAGGTGAGCGGGCTGCCGAGCGGCGGCCTTGGTGGCGAGCAACCTGCGGACGGCCTCCCCTTCGATCCGGATGGCGTCGTCGTGCCCGGTCTGGTGGAGCAGAGCGGCGAGGTCGATCTCATGCTGCGGCGCGGGGCGCGGCAGCTGGCGTGGCGCTACTACCAGGTCGCCGACACACAGCTCACCGGCGGGCCTAAGAGCAAGCTCCCCGTCTTCGTAGGTGAAGACGGAGTGGCCCCCCGTCACGGTGACGCAACGACCATAGGCCGTCTTGATCTGGTACATCTCGCCGCGGTGGTGATGCCGGATCAGCTGTTTCAGCGGGCTGATCCTAGTAGTCCGGCGGGCCAGGTCGACGCTCACGGTCTCGGCGATGGCCGTCGTATCGCCTGAGCCGATGATCTCATCGATCGCGGGGCCTATCCGGCGAAGGGTGAACCGGCCGTCCCGATCGGTGAGCAGGACCGGCTCGCCCGGCGCAACAGACATCAGGATGACCCGCTGGTACCGGGCCGAATCCAGGTCGAACGAGCTGCCCGAGCCCGCCCCGATCACCTGGATGATCGAGGCGCACTCGGCGTTCTTGAGCATGTCCGCCAGCGAGGCCTTCTGCACGTTGAGGATCTTGCCGCGGATCGGCAGCAGCGCCTGGAACTCCGAGTCCCTGGCCAGCTTGGCGGTGCCGAGCGCGGAGTCTCCCTCGACGATGAACAGCTCGCTCCGGTCGTCGGACGACCGGCAGTCCACCAGCTTGGCCGGCAGCGACGAGCTGGCCAGCGCCGACTTGCGGCGCTGGTTGTCACGGTGCTCCCGGGCCGCGATGCGCGCCTTCGCGGCGGAGATCACCTTCTCGAGTACCGCGCGGGCCTGCTGCTTGGCGCCGCGCGGGGGGCTCTCGAAGTAGGCACCGAGCTGCGCGCTCACCACATCCGCGACGATCTTGGCGGCGGCCGGGGTGCCGAGCACCTCCTTGGTCTGCCCCTCGAACTGCGGCTCGGGCAGCCGGACCGAGACGATCGCGACCAGGCCCTCGAGCACGTCCTCCTTGATGACGGCCTTGTCGCCGTTCTTCAGCAACCGGGCCGCCCTGAGCTGCTCGTTCAGCGTGCTGACCATGGACCGCTCGAAGCCGGTGACGTGGGTGCCGCCGTGCGGGGTGGCGATGACGTTGACGAACGAGCGGACCACGAGGTCGTATCCGCTCCCCCACTGGAGCGCCACGTCGACCTGCATGTCCCGCCCGACCTCGGTCGGCGTCATGTGCCCGCGGTCATCGAGCACCGGGATGGTCTCGGTGAAGCTGCCCGAGCCGGTCAGCCGCAGCACTTCGGTGACCGCCTCGCCCGAGCCGAGGTGGGCGCAGAACTCGCTGATGCCGCCGTCGAAGCGGAACGCCGCCTGCTTGACCCGCTCCGGCTCGGCGTGGTCGCCGTTGGGCGTGCCCGCGGGCGGCTCCTCGCGGATGCTGATGGTCAGGCCGGGGACCAGGTAGGCGGTCTGCCTGGCCCGCTCGGTGAGTGCGTCGAAGCTGAACCTGGCGTCCTTGGTGAACACCTGCCGGTCCGGCCAGAACCTGATCCTGGTCCCGGTGGCCCGCCTGGTGACGCGGCTGAGCCGGCGCAGCCCCGACTTCCTGGTGAAGCTCGCGGCCGGGCCCGGCCCGTCGAACTCGCCGGTGACGCCGCGGCGGAAGCTCGCCGCCCAGGTGTGTCCCTCCCGGTCCACCTCGACGTCCAGCCGCGCGGCCAGCGCGTTGACGACCGAGGCGCCGACGCCGTGCAGGCCGCCGGAGGCGGTGTACGAGCCACCGCCGAACTTCCCGCCCGCGTGCAGCCTGGTCATCACCAGCTCCACGCCGCTGAGCTTGGTCTTGCGCTCGGCGTCGACCGGGATGCCGCGGCCGTTGTCCCTGACCTCGGCCGAGCCGTCCGCGTGCAGCGTGACCTCGATCCCGGTGCAGTAGCCGGCCAGCGCCTCGTCCACGGCGTTGTCGAGGATCTCCGCCAGGCAGTGCTGCAGCCCGCGGCTGTCGGTCGACCCGATGTACATGCCGGGGCGCTTACGGACCGCCTCCAGGCCCTCGAGGACCGACAGGTGCCGGGCGGTGTAAGCGTCGGTCGCGCCGGGAGCCGGGGGCGTCCCGGATGAGGCGGTGAGGGTGGGCACGAGCGGCCGGTCTCCTTCCGAGGCCCGCACGGGCCTCATCGAAAATAGTAGCGTTCCGGGCCGTATGCCCCTGGCAATGCCACGCGGCCGGACCGCCCCAAAATCCCAGACTGACCATGACGAATGCATCAACCAGCAGGTATCTGGGTACATGTCCAGGTAGAGACACACGGTGCCTGTGTGCCAGCGGTACTGCCCCCGAGTACCGGTGGGACGCAGGCATCGTGCGTCACATGGCAACAGTCCGGGGCCACGCTCGGCCTGCGAGTGGTTTTCGCTTGTGGCGTACACCACTCGGAGTGGGGAACGCTGAAGCCTGGGTATGTGTTGTGCTGAGCTGTAAGGGCAGAAGCTGAAGCCAGAAGGCTGAAGAGCCGGAGGCATGACGCGAAGGAAGGCGACGTTGACTGGAGCGATAGCCCCCACCAAGCCGCTGACCGCGTTGGACGTCTGCGATCGTTGCGGCGCCCAGGCGTATGTTCGCGTGCTGCTCGCTAACTCAGGAGAGCTGCTTTTCTGTGCGCACCATGGCCGCCAGCACGCCAAGGCGCTGGCCAAGGTCGCCGTCGACATACAGGACGAGAGCAACCGCCTGTCTGAGCCGCAGCCGCAGTAAAAGAGCGGGTCAAGCCAGACCGGCAAGGACGCCGGCGCCAGTTCGGTTATTGGCGTCGGCTTCTTTGTGCCCGCAAACGCGCGGGTCTTGGGCTTCAGCGCGCGGGCGTCCGGGGTGCGTGGCCCCCGGCCCCCGATAGATGGGGGCGGGTCGCGTTAGTCTAGGTGGTCGCGTTAGTCCAGGTAGTCGCGGAGGACCTGGGAGCGCGACGGGTGGCGGAGCTTGGACATGGTCTTGGACTCGATCTGCCGGATCCGCTCGCGGGTCACGCCGTAGACCTTGCCGATCTCGTCCAGCGTCTTGGGCTGCCCGTCGGTCAGCCCGAACCGCATCGAGACCACGCCGGCCTCGCGCTCCGACAGCGTATCGAGCACCGAGTGCAGCTGCTCCTGCAGCAGCGTGAAGCTGA
>WNGL01008403.1_pt1 | contig 12385 bp, 10 predicted proteins | sample 5400591 | NCBI WGS metagenome assembly WNGL01 (sample SAMN13153377, study PRJNA577476) | soil metagenome | isolation source: 80 cm soil or saprolite under Garry oak tree replicate 1 | place: USA:California | collected 2016-06-15
GGCGTGCCGCCGAGCAGGCCAGCCCAGAAGCGCGCGAGCGCCCAGGGATCCGGGCCGTCGAGCACCACTTCCCTGATCCAGCCGATGGCCGTGGTTTCACTCATGCTGTGGCGCGGCGGGTTAGCTCGGCGTGGCCGGCGGTGCGCATGTGGGATAGGGGGGCGGGCTTGATGCCGGTCATGAGCTCGACCTGGCGTTCGGCTTGGTGGAGGAGCAGGTCGAAGCCGCTGACGACGACGGCGCCGGAGCGGGCGGCAGCCTGGGCGAGCGGGGTGGGCCAGGGGTTGTAGACCACGTCGAGCACGGCGGGGACGCCAGGGACGCCGGGGCGGGAAAACCAGGCCCGTTCGGCATAAGGATCGGCGGCTCCGGCCGGGACGGTGGAAACCAGCAGATCGCCGTCGCGGACCCCGGCCTCGACGGGGCGCAGGATGGTGGCACCGGACGGGGCGGTCACCCCGGCCTCGGCCAGGGCGGCGACCATGCCGGGCACGTCGGTGTTGTAGCCGTGCCGCTCGCCGCGCTCGAAGACGACCGTGTTGGCCCCGCCCACCTCGACGGCGAGCGGTTCGGTGCGGTCGAGCAGCGGGAGTACGGCCCGTTTCAGCGGCATGGTCAGCGACAGGCCTGCCCATCCGGGGGTGGCCAGCACGGCGGGCAGTCCGGCCTCGTCGCACTCGATCGCGGTGTAGGTCCAGTCGCGCAGGCCGAGAGCGTCGTACGCGGCCAGGTGCAGCACCGGCGACAGCGAGTGCGCGACCGGCGAGCCGAGGACGGCCGCCCGGCTGGGCTGGGGCACCGTCAGCCCTTACCGAGGTTCTTCTGGAGTTCCTGGCGGAACTGCTCGAACTGGGCCAGGCTCGAGGTGAACAGCGTCTCTCCGGTCTTCGGGTTCACGGTCACGAAGTACAGCCAGTTCCCGGCGGCCGGGTGCAGTACGGCCTGGATGGCCGCGTTCCCCGGGTTGTCGATCGGGCCGGGCGTCAGGCCCTTGTGCCGGTAGGTGTTGTACGGCGACGGGCTGTTGAGCTCGGCGTCGCTGGCGAGGATGCCATACCTGTTCAGGCCGTAGAGCACCGTGCTGTCCAGTTGCAGCGGCATGCCCCGCGCCAGCCGGTTGTAGATGACCCGGGCGATCTTCGGGTAGTCCGACAGCCGGCCGCCCTCGGCTTGCACCAGGCTGGCCATGGTGATCACCTGGCCCTGGTTGAGGTGCACCTGCCTGGCCGCCGCGCCCAGGTTCGCCTGGGTGGCCTCCTGGTCGAACCGCTGGATCATGCCCTTGAGCACGCCGAGGGCGGTTTCGTGCGGCTGGACCGTGTAGGTCGCGGGGAACAGGTAGCCCTCGGGCTTGCCGCCCGCCGAGGCGGGCAGGCCGAGCGAGGCCGGGTGCTCGAGCACCTTGGCGTAGGCGCTGAGCGAGACGCCGGACTTGGCGCCGAGCCAGGCCACGACCTGACTCACCCGCCAGCCCTCCGGGATCGTCACCGTGACCTGCACCAGGTTCTTCGGGTTGATCAGCAGCGCGTAGGCCAGCGACGCCTGCATGTGCTCGTGCATCCCGTAGAAGCCGGGCAGCAGGCCGGACGAGCTCGAGTTGTGCTCGGCCGCCAGGACGAACGCGCGGGAGCTGGCGACGACGCCGAGCTTGACTAGTTTCGGCCCGAGGGTGGTCGCGTTGTCGCCCGCGGTGACCTGGACCACGACGGAGCCCGTGCCGTCCCCGGAGTAGTCGGCCGGATGGTACTTGCTCATGTAGAAGCTGTAAACGTAGACGCCGCCTACCGCGAGCGGGACGACGATGACCAGCAGCGCGACCAGCGGCGCGATCCAGCGGAACCTGCGCCTGGAGCGGCGGCCGCCGTGGCCGCCGCCACGGCTGTCCTGGCGGGCGCGACGACGGGCCCGGCGGCCGCCATGGCCGTCGCCCTCGTCGGCGTCGCCCTCGTCGGCGAAGCCAGGCACGAACCTGCCCCCGGCCGTGTAACCGTCCTCGTAGTCGGCGTCGTCGGCGTACTGGTCCTGGTCCTCGTACTGGCGCCGCTCGTCGTACTGATCCCGCTGATCCCGCGGGTGGAAGTCACCCTGGTCGTAGCTGGCCTGCGCGGGCTGCCACTGGGCTTCCTCGCGGCCTGGTCGCCGCTGGGTCCTGCGCCAGGGCGGGTCATCGGGGTACTCCTGGCCCAGCGACTGGCCCAGCGGCCCGGCCGGCCGGATGTCGTCGTAGCCGGGCTGGTGGTGCAGCGGCTCGTATCCGGGCGGCGGCGGCCTGAGGTGCTCGTCCGGGCGCCAGCCGTCCGCTTCCGGACGCCGGTGAGACCCTTGCGGCCTTTGCGGCCTTTGCGGTCCTTGGGGCCCTTGCGGTCCTTGGGGCATGCGCGGATCCTGCGGGTACCTGGGGTCCTGGTGGCCGCGCGAGTGCTGCGGCGGCCGCGGGTTGGACGGCCATCCGCCTCCGTTCTCGCTCACGCGCCGGCTCCGTCACGAGCCGGGACCGGGACGAGCTGGCCGGGCGGGCGCCCGGTGGCGCGTTCGGCGTCCAGGGCGGCTTGCAGCAAGACGGCCGCGGCCGCGGCGTCGACGGTCTGGCGGCGAGCGCGGGAGTCTTTCCCGCCGCGGCGCAGCGCGTCGTGCGCCTCGGTGGTGGTGAACCGCTCGTCGACGAGGCGCACCGGGACCGGCGCGAGCCTTCCGGCCAGGTCCGCGGCGAACTTCCTGGCCCCGGCCGCGGCGGCGCCCTCACGGCCGGACAGCGACGTCGGTAGCCCCACGATGACCTCGATCACGTCCTCCTGTTCGGCCAGCCTGGCCAGTTCGGCCCGGACCAGCTCGGCCTTGGCGCCGGGACCGGAGGCAAGCACGGTCAGCGGGCTGGCCAGGACCCCGCCCGGGTCGCTGCGAGCGACTCCGACGCGGACCGAACCAACGTCCACGGCCAGCCGCACCCCCGGCCTCAACGAGAGAGTCCCCATCGAGAGGGACACAGAGCGGCGGGGGCGCGACCCGGAACCGAAGACCCCGGAAGGTCGCAGGAGCATGCCAATACGTTACCTACCGGACTCGACTCTGTCCGGCAATGTCTCGCAAAGCCCGACGAACGGCCTCAAACGCCTCATCGATTATGCCCGGGTGGCTGAGCGGGGCGCCGCCGCCCTGCGCGACGTCCGGCTTCCCGCCGCCATTGCCGCCCAGGGCCCGCGCCGCGATCCCGACCAGGACGCCCGCTGACAGGCCGAAGCCGCGGCCTGCCTCGTTGACCGCGGTGACCACGACCGGCTTGTCCGCGGGCACGCCGATGACCGCCACCACCGCGGGCCGGCCGCGCGGCACCCGGCTGCGCACGTCGATGGCCAGCTTGCGGAGGTCATCGGGTTCGGTGCCGTCGGGCGCCCGGTGCGCGACCATGGCGAGCCCGCTGATGTCCTGCGCGCCGGCCGCGATCTCGCCGGCCGACTCGAGCAGCCGCGCCGCGCGCAGCCGCTGCAGCTCGCGCTCGGCGTCCCTGAGCCTGCTCACCACGACAGAAATCCGCTCGGGCAACTGCTCGCGCGGGGTCTTGAACTGCTCGCTGAGCTGGCTGACCAGCGCGCTCTCCCGGGCCAGGAAGCGGAACGCATCGATGCCCACCAGCGCCTCGATCCGGCGCACGCCGGATCCGATGGACGCCTCGCCGAGCACCTTGATCAGGCCGAGCTGGCCGGACCTGGCGACGTGCGTGCCGCCGCACAGCTCACGGGAGTAATCGCCGACCTCGACCACCCGGACCTGGTCGCCGTACTTCTCGCCGAACAGCGCCAGCGCGCCCATCTCGCGCGCCTCCTCCTGGGAGGTGTAGAACGCGTGCACGCCCAGGTCATTGACCAGGACCTCGTTGACCTCGTCCTCGGTGTCGCGCAGCACCGACAGCGGCACCGCGGCCTGGGCGGTGAAGTCGAACCGCAGCCGTCCGGGCGAGTTCTCCGAACCCGCCTGCGCCGCCGACTCCCCTAGCGCGCCGCGCAGCGCCCGGTGCACCAGGTGCGTCGCCGTGTGCGAGCGGGACAGCGCCCGGCGGCGCTCGGTGTCGATCTCGGCGAACGCCGGCGCGTTGACCGTGACCACGCCCGAGGTGACCTGGCCGCGGTGGACGATGAGCCCGGGCAGCGGCGTCTGCACGTCGCGGACCGCGACTTCGCCGCCGTCCACGGTGATGATGCCCGCGTCGGCGAGCTGGCCGCCGCCCTCGGCGTAGAACGGGGTGCGGTCCAGGACCACGTCCACCTCGGTGTCCGCGCCCGCCGCCGGCACCGGCGTGCCGCCGACCAGCAGGCCGAGGATGGTCGCCTCGCCGGAGATCTGGTCGTAGCCGGTGAAGGTGACCGCTCCGGAGCGTTCGAGCATCTCCGCGAAGGCCGAGATGTCCGCGTTGCCGGTCTTCTTCTCGGCCGCGTCGCGCTTGGCCCGCTCCCGCTGCCCGGCCATGAGCCGCCGGAAGCCCTCCTCGTCGACGGTCAGGCCCTGCTCGGCCGCCATCTCCAGGGTCAGGTCGATCGGGAAGCCGTAGGTGTCGTGCAGCTGGAAGGCCTGCGCGCCGGGCAGCGTCGTGGAGTTTTTCCGCCTGAGCTCCTCCGCCGAGGCGTCGAAGATCGCGGTGCCGGTGCGCAGCGTGGTGGCGAACGCCGCCTCCTCCGCGTCGATCACCGTGTGGATGTTGGCCGCGTCCCGGCTCAGCTCCGGGTACAGCGTGCTCATCGCCTCGATCGTGACCGCGGTGAGCTCGTGCATTTCGCCCGCGGCCGGGTTCGCGCCCCCGCCACCGCGCTGGCTGCCGCCCAGCAGCCGCAGGTTCCTGATGCTGCGCCGCACGATGCGCCGCAGCACGTAACCGCGGCCCTCGTTGCCCGGCAGCACGCCGTCCTCGATCAGCATGACCGCGCTGCGCACGTGGTCCGCGATGACCCGCAGCGCCACGTCGGTCCGGCGGTCACGGCCGTATTTCTGCTCGGTGAGTTCGGCCGCCCGGTCCAGGATCTTCCAGGTGGTGTCGATCTCGTACAGGTTGTCGACGCCCTGCAGGATGGACGCCATGCGCTCAAGCCCCATGCCGGTGTCGACGTTCTTCGACGGCAGCAGGCCCTCGATGTCGAAGTCGTCCTTGGCCCGGACGTGGCTCAGCTGATCCTGCATGAAGACCAGGTTCCAGACCTCGAGGAAGCGATCCTCGTCCGCGACCGGGCCGCCGTCGCGACCGTATTCGGGGCCGCGGTCGTAGTAGATCTCCGAGCACGGGCCGCCGGGGCCAGGCACGCCCATGTGCCAGTAGTTGTCGGCCAGGCCGCGGTGCTGGATCCGGTTCTCCGGCAGGCCGATCTCGTCCCGCCAGATGGCGAACGCCTCGTCGTCGCCGTGCAGGACGGTGGCCCACAGCTTGTTCTCCGGGAAGCCGAACCCGCCGTCTGCCTCGGACCTGGTCAGCAGCTCCCAGGCGTACCTGATCGCGCCCTGCTTGAAGTAATCGCCGAACGACCAGTTGCCCAGCATCTGGAAGAACGTCGCGTGCCTGGTGGTCTTGCCGACCTCTTCGATGTCCAGCGTCCGCACGCACTTCTGCACGTCCGCCGCGCGGCGGTACGGTGGCGTCCGCTGGCCGAGCAGGTACGGCTTGAACGGCTGCATGCCGGCGATGACGAAGAGCACCGTGGGGTCGTCGGCGACCAAGGAGGCCGAAGGCACGATGGTGTGCCCTTGCTGCTCGAAGTACGCAAGGAAGCGGCGGGCTATCTCTGCCGACTCCATCAATGGCCATCCTCGGGTTGTGCGTCGTGGTCGTGATCTGTTGAGAGGTCTGTTGAGAGGGTAAGGCCTGCGGGCGCGGAACGCCGAGCCACATAAAGGTCCATGCCCTCCCGTACGTCGCGGGTGAAGCGGTATGTCTCCCGGGCCAGCGCGACCGCCCCGCGGCGGGCGCGCCTGGGCGTGAGCGCGCCGGTCGCGCCGGGACTCGCGAGGCTAAGCGTGCCGGATACGCGGCGGCCGAGCGCGGAGACACGCCGGTAGCCGTAGATGCCGGTCACCGCGCCGGCGGTGAGCCAGAAACCCCGGCGGATCACCGGGCCTCCCCTCGGGATCCGGCGCCGGTGAGTTCGCCGCGCTCCACCACGCGGCCGGGCAGCGTGCGCCGTGACCGTGCCCCGCGGCGCAGGGTGACGGCGTGGCGCACCCCGTAGGCGAGCGCGCCTACGCGGCCCACCGGGCCGCCCGCGATCGCCCGGCCGAGCCCGGCCAGCGCCGTGACCTGCCCGGCGAGTTCGGCCATCCCTGTGCCCAGTTCGTCCATGCTGGCGGTGACGGATTCGGTGCGGTCAAGCTGCTGGCTGGCCCGGTCCACGGCGGCCTGGGCGCCGTCCACGGCGGCTTGCGCACGGGTCAGCAGCACGTCGCCGCGCTCGCGCAGGCCGGCCACCAGCTTGCTGCTCTCGGACAGCAGCCGTCCCAGCCGGAACAGCACGAACACACCGACGCAGACCAGCAGCGCCCAGAACACGGCAGCGATCAGCGCGGCAAGCTCGGCCGCGTTCACGCCGCGCCCGCGTTTCGTGTCATGGCTGCTCCCTCTCGCTCTTGTCGAGGATGGCCCTGATGCGCTCGGCGCGTTCGGCGACGCGAGCCTCCAGGCCATGCCGTGACGGCTCGTAATACCTGCGGTCCGCCACTGAGTCGGGTGCGTAGCGCTGCGGGACGATGCCGTCGTCGAAGTCGTGCGGGTACAGGTAGCCCTCGCCGTGGCCGACCTTGCCCGCCCCAGGATAGTGCGCGTCGCGCAGGTGCGCGGGCACTGCGCCGATGAGGCCGTTCCGCACGTCGGCGTCGGCCGCGCCGATGGCCTTGATGACCGCGTTCGACTTCGGCGCCAGCGAGATGTGGATCACCGCCTGGGCGAGGTTGATGCGGGCTTCGGGCAGCCCGACGAACTCCACCGCCTGGGCCGCCGCGACCGCGGTCTGCAGCGCCGTGGGATCGGCCATCCCGACGTCCTCGCTGGCGTGCACGATGAGCCGCCGGGCGATGAACCGCGGGTCCTCCCCCGCCGCGATCATCCGGGCCAGGTAGTGCAGTGCCGCGTCCACGTCGCTGCCCCGCATGGACTTGATGAACGCGCTGATCACGTCGTAGTGCTGGTCGCCGTCGCGGTCGTAGCGGACCGCGGCGCGGTCCACCGCCTTTTCCAGCGCCCGGACGTCGATGCGGCCATTCTCGGGGAGGCCGAGCGCGGCGGCCTCCAGGTAGGTGAGCGCGCGCCGGGCGTCGCCGCCCGCCAGCCTGACCAGATGCTCGGCCGCGTCCTCGTCGAGCGTGACCGTGCCGCCGAACCCGCGCGGGCGGGGTTCTGTGAGCGCGCGGCGGATGACCTCCCGCACGTCGTCATCCGTCAGCGGCTGCAGGGTGAGCAGCAGCGACCGCGACAGCAGCGGCGAGACCACGGAGAAGAACGGGTTCTCCGTGGTCGCGCCGATGAACGACACCCAGCGGTTTTCCACCGCGGGCAGCAGCGCGTCCTGCTGGGTCTTGGAGAACCTGTGCACCTCGTCGACGAACAGCACGGTCTGCGCGCCGTTCATGCCCAGGGTCCGGCGGGCGGCGTCGACGGCGGCGCGCACGTCCTTGACCCCGGCGCTGACCGCGGAAAGCTCCACGAAGCGGCGCCTGGTCACCTGGCTGACCACGTAGGCCAGCGTGGTCTTGCCGGTGCCCGGCGGGCCCCAGAGCAGCAGCGACATCGGGGCGTCGTTGTCGATCAGCTTGCGGAAGGGCGTGCCCGCGCCGGTCAGGTGCCGCTGGCCGATGACCTCGTCCAGGGTCCGCGGGCGCATCCGGACCGCGAGCGGGGCGGCCGCCGCGGTCGCGGTCGCCTCCGCCTCGTCGAACAGGCTCCCGGACTGCCCACCCACCTCCCCGTCCCCCCTCACTTCCCCAGCCCCCCGCACTGCCGTGGCCATCCTCAGACCCTATCTCGGATGACAGGGCGAGTTATCCACAGAAAGGCGACGGCTGGCTAAGTTATCCACAGGTTTTGGGGACAGTAGCCAGCGGCGAGCCCGCCCGGCACCATCGGCCCCATGTCAGCCGAATCGTTCTCGCAGCGCCTGGAGGCCCAGGCGGCCGCAGTCGCGTGCCGCCAGGGCACTGAGGTCGGCATCGACCCCGATACGATGCGGAGCCGAATGCGCGGCGACCGCTGGCAGCGGCTTCAGCGGGGCGTATACGCCGCCTTCTCCGGGGAGCCCGGCCGGGAAAACCGTTCTCTGGGCCGCCCTGCTCCGGGCGGGACCCGACGCGGTTCTGAGTCACCAGACGGCGGCCGAGCGGCACAGCCTGATCGACGAACCCGCTTCGATCATCACGATCACCGTTCCGGCATCAAAGCGGCCTGCGCGAGTGAAGATCCCTGGGGTTGTCATCCACCGGTCGGACGCGATCCTGCGCACCAGGCATCCGGCCATGCTCCCGCCCTGCACCAAGGTAGAGGAGACCGTGCTCGACCTCATTCAGGCCCGCGGCGAGCTTCGACGACGGGTACGCATGGATATGCCGGACCATCGGGCGCCGGCGTACCACGGCGGACCGGATACGGCAGGCCATGGACGCGCGCAGGAAGATGCGCTGGCGCCGGGAACTCAGACGGCTCATCTGTCCGGCTCGCCGGCCCTGGTGCCGATCCTGGCCCAACTGGCCGCGATCGACGCCGAGCTGGCCGGCCGGGCCGGCCAGCAGCCCTGACCTACAGGCCCCGTTCGCCCCTGGCACGCGCGCGTCCCGCGCGCACTCTCTGTCCACTCCCGCCCCGCACGCACCTTGAGTGACGCAGTTGTGACGGTCTGCTTACATGCTCGTGCTGGCCGCTCCGCGCGCCGCCCCATGAATCAGGGCTTGGGGGTTAGGGGGCTGGGGTGGGAGGGGCTGGGGTGGTTGGGGTGGCGTCTACGCCGGCTTCGCGGCGCTGGGCGGGGGTGATGGGGGTGGGGGCGCCGGTGAGGGGGTCGAGGCCGGAGGCCGCCTTGGGGAAGGCGATCACGTCGCGGATGCTGGACGCCCCGGCGAGCAGCATCACCACCCGGTCCCAGCCGAACGCGATGCCGCCGTGCGGCGGCGGACCGTACTTGAACGCGTCGAGCAGGAAGCCGAACTGCGAGCGGGCCTCCTGTTCGGACAGGCCGATCACGTCGAACACAGCCTGCTGCATCGCGGAGGAGTGGATACGGATCGACCCGCCGCCGATCTCGTAGCCGTTGCAGACGATGTCGTACGCGTCGGCCAGCGCGCCGCCGGGCTCGGCGGCGAACTTGTCCGCCCACTCGGGCAGCGGCGAGGTGAACGGGTGGTGCACCGACGTCCAGCCGCCCTCGGCGGTCTCCTCGAACATCGGCGCGTCCACGACCCACAGGAACGACCAGGCCGACTCGTCGATCAGCCCGCACCGCTGGCCGATCTCCAGCCGGGCCGCGCCGAGCAGCTCACGCGCGGCGTGAGCGGGTCCGGCCGCGAAGAACACCGCGTCGCCCGGGGCGGCGCGGGTCGCGGCGGCCAGGCCGGACCGCTCCGCCTCGGACAGGTTCCTGGCCACCGGGCCCGTGATCTCGCCGTCCTGGCCGATCAGCGCGGAGGCGAGGCCGCGCGCCCCGCGGGATCTCGCCCACTCCTGCCAGCCGTCGAGCTCGCGCCGGGACTGCGCGGCGCCACCCGGCATCACCACGGCGCCCACGTACTGCGCCTGGAACACCCGGAACTCGGTCCCGGCGAAGTACTCGGTCAGGTCGGTGAGCTCGCAGCCGAAGCGCAGGTCGGGCTTGTCCGAGCCGTATCGGGCCATCGCGTCGGCGTAGGTCATCCGGGGCAATGGGACCGGCACCTGGTAGCCCGCCAGCGCGGACCAGAGCCGGCCCACGATGTCTTCGGCGACCGCGACGACGTCGTCGCGGGTCACGAACGACATCTCGATGTCGATCTGGGTGAACTCGGGCTGCCGGTCCTTGCGGAAATCCTCGTCCCGGAAGCACCGGGCCAGCTGGTAGTACCGCTCGAGCCCGCCGACCATGAGCAGCTGCTTGAACAGCTGCGGCGACTGCGGCAGCGCGTACCAGTTGCCGGGGCGCAGCCGCACAGGGACCAGGAAGTCGCGCGCGCCCTCCGGGGTGGACCGGGTCAGGTACGGGGTCTCCACGTTCACGAACCTGTGATCGCGCATCACGTCGGAGAGCAGGTACGCGGCCTGCGACCGGACGCGCAGCGCCCGCGCGGTGTCGTCGCGCCTGATGTCCAGGTACCGGTACTTGAGCCTGACGTCCTCGCTGATCTCGGCGGACCCCTCGACCGGGAAGGGCAGCGGCTCGGCCTCGCTGAGCACCTCGACCTCGTCCGCGACGACCTCGATCTGGCCGGTGGGCAGCTCGGGGTTCTCGTTGCCGGCCGGGCGGGCGCGCACCGTCCCGGTCACCAGCACGCAGAACTCGGCGCGCAGGTCATGAGCCACGGCCTCCTCGCCGCGCCACACCACCTGCACCACGCCGCTCACGTCCCGCAGGTCGATGAAGACCACGCCGCCGTGGTCCCGGCGCCGCGCCACCCAGCCGGCCAGCACCACGTGCTCCCCGGCGTGCGACGCCCGCAGCGTCCCCGCCTCATGGGTGCGGATCATCGAGGTCTGCCCCTCTCCTTTATTCTCAGGACCTTTTTATCCGAACGGGCCGGGTTGCCCGCCCCGGCCACCGGTCACAGGCCCCGGCGGGGGGGCTCGGGCGGCGCCGGGTCCAGGCCCGCGAGGAACGGATTCGTCCGGCGTTCGGCGCCGATGGTCGTCTGCGGCCCGTGCCCGGACAGGACCACGGTCTCGTCTGGCAGGGTCAGGCAGACCCGCGCCAGGCTGCGCAGGATCGTCGGATAGTCGCCGCCCGGCAGGTCGGTCCGCCCGATCGACCCGGCGAACAGCAAGTCACCAGAGAACAATACGTCACCGCTGGGCGGGCGGGCTGTTTCCGCGACGCTGATTTTGCTTTTACCTTGTGCTGTATCCGGCGAGTCCAATGGCAGCCGGAATGTCACGGACCCTTCGGTGTGCCCCGGCGCGTGGTTCACCACGATCTCGAGTCCGACAAGGCTCACAGTCATCCCGTCGGCCAGTTCTTTTACGTCGTCGGGTTCGGTGAATTCCAGGCCGCCGAACAGTTGCTGGCCGGCGCCGAGCGGAAAACCCTTAGCCGGATCGCTGAGCAATACGCGGTCGTCCGGGTGGATGTAGGCGGGGATGCCTTTCGCGCCGCAGACGGGGGCGACGGACCAGACGTGGTCGATGTGACCGTGAGTGAGCAGGACCGCGGCGGGCTTGAGCCGGTGCTCGGCCAGGACTTGCTCGATCCCGGCCACGGCGTCCTGGCCCGGGTCGACGATCACGCACCCGGCGCCGGGCGCGGACGCGACTACATAACAGTTGGCCGCGAACGCGCCGGCCGGGAACCCTGCGACGAGCACAACCGTCCTTTCTCACGGTACGGTGTCTCAGGCTACCGAGGGGACCCGCATGGCCGCGAACCGATAACGAAGGGTACCGGTCCAGGCGACTGGAAGGTACGATTCGCGGACGATCGCGAATATTGCGGGGCTCCAGGGGCGGTTCCGGGGCGTTCCCCGGGTCAACAGAGCCTACGGTTCGAGATCAGAGGTATGCACCGGGTTCGTTGGCCTGCCTCCCGTGAATACCAGCGGTAGCCAGATCAGTGCGACAGGCCAAGGAGGACGCTACCGGTGGCGCGTAAGAATGAACGCCAGCGCAGGCAAGCCAGGGAAAAGTACCGCCGCCAGCAGGAGCTACGCGTAGCCCGACAGCGGCAGTTGCGCAAGCGCTGGCTGACAGGGACCGTCGCGGTGCTGGCCGCGGCGCTGATCGCCTCGCTGGCGCTAATCCTCCCCGGCGGGAGCCCCAAGAAGCCGGCGGCCTCGCCGTCCAAGTCGCCGAGCGCCTCCCCCACCGCCAGCGCGACCACCGTGGCCGGGCCCGCGCATCACTGCAGCTACACCGCGGCCACGCCGGCGGCGCGCAAGGTGAGCCTGCCGCCCACCGCGCCCAACTACACCGCGAGCTACCAGGCCACGATCAACACCAATCTCGGCAAGATCACGTTCAACCTGCTGAACAACAAGGCCACCTGCACCGTCAACTCCTTTGTTCACCTGGCCGAGGCGGGCTATTTCAACAACACCCAGTGCCACCGGTTGCTGACCAGCGGCATCTACGTGCTGCAGTGCGGCGACCCCTACGCCACCGCCGCCGCCACGCTGAGCTGCAGCACGACCAGCAAAATCGGCACAGGGACGCCGGGTTACGATTTCGCCAGTGAGAACCTCACCGGCGCCA
>WNGL01022282.1_pt1 | contig 12381 bp, 24 predicted proteins | sample 5400591 | NCBI WGS metagenome assembly WNGL01 (sample SAMN13153377, study PRJNA577476) | soil metagenome | isolation source: 80 cm soil or saprolite under Garry oak tree replicate 1 | place: USA:California | collected 2016-06-15
CTTCTTGCCGGCGACCGTCTTCTTCGGGCCCTTGCGGGTGCGGGCGTTGGTCTTCGTCCGCTGGCCGCGAACGGGCAGGTTGCGACGGTGCCGCAGGCCCTCGTAGCAGCCGATCTCGACCTTGCGACGGATGTCCGCCGCGACCTCACGGCGGAGGTCACCCTCGACCTTGAAGTTGTTCTCGATGTACTCGCGCAGCTTGGCCAGTTCCTCGTCGGACAGGTCCTTGGAGCGCAGGTCGGGGCTCACGCCGGTAGCGGTCAGCAGTTCCATGGAACGCGTGCGACCGATACCGAAAATGTAGGTCAGCGCGACCTCCATCCGCTTGTCGCGGGGAAGATCGACGCCAGCGAGTCGTGCCATTCGGCGGTGTCTCCTCTTGGGTTCGTCTCCAGGTTTGCTCCCCGACCACCCCGCGTGCCGACTGGCGCGTACGCGGGCCCCGGCCTGGATTCCGGGGGTGCACCGGGCCGATGTGGTCCGGTAGGTGCGGGGAGTGCCTCTTGAGTTGTTGTCGTGTGCGTCAGATCGGCGTGCTGACCGCTCAGCCCTGGCGCTGCTTGTGGCGCAGGTTCTCGCAGATCACCATGACCCGGCCGTGACGGCGGATCACCTTGCACTTGTCGCAGATCTTCTTGACGCTCGGCTGGACCTTCACGCCTGATGCTCTCCTGCTCGGCCGCTCGCCGGGGTGGTTACCCCGGCAGCCTGGAACGTCGGACCCGTCACTTGTAGCGGTAGACGATGCGCCCCCGGGACAGGTCGTAGGGCGAGAGCTCCACGACCACCCTGTCCTCGGGCAGAATGCGGATGTAGTGCTGCCGCATCTTGCCGCTGATGTGCGCCAGGACCCGGTGGCCGTTCTCCAACTCGACGCGGAACATCGCGTTGGGAAGTGGCTCGACCACGCGGCCCTCTACCTCGATGGCCCCGTCCTTCTTGCCCATGTCCTCCGCGTTTCGTGACGGTGATAGGGATCGCGGTCCCGCTTGGTGGCGGGTCCGCGCCGGGCGCCAGCTAACCCCACATCCGAAGGTCTTCGACTTGCCTTGCCCTTGCCAAATCCGCAAGAGGGCGGGCGCGACGGAATGGGCGCGACCTGGTGCACCGTTTACCCAGTGTACGCGCTGGTAGGCAGGGTACCCAAACCGGCCCGATCCCCGTCCGGTAACGATTCACTGACCTGCGGTTATGTGGTCATTCCAGTGCCGTCCGCTTGTCCCGGCCGCCGCCGTCGACCATCCACCAGACGGCGCCCAATGCCGCGCCCGGCGGCACGGCCACCCACAGCCACCACGGGTAGATGAGCTGGCCGGTGGTCAGGCAGACCAACCCCCAGACGACGATGTTGACGACGCTGACCGACACCCAGATGGTGCCCAGCACGCGGAGCGCGGTCGGCGCCCGGTGCCGCCGGGGCGCGGGCGGCTTCGGTGCCGGCGGCGGCGGTTGGGGCGCGGGCAGGTCGGCGGTGATCTTGGCCAGGTCGCCCCTTGTCGTGGCCTGCCAGGCCGCCCCTTGCGGTCGACATCGGAAGCACGGACCTGGTCCGGCGGCACTCCTTCGGTCACACGAGTATCTTGCCATCCAAACGGTCCCACGTGGCGCGATTGGCGTGGCTGATATCCGAGTGCCGTTGGAACCGCCGACTACGATGGTGGCCATGGCCTCACCTGCCACCCTGCCGAATCCCGTGCCGGCTCCGCCCCCGGCGGACCCACAGGCCATCCGCGCGTGCCTGACATCGACGCTGGCCGCCGAGTTCGACCGCGAGTGGCGGATCGTGCTGGATCGGGTGAAGCAGTCGCAGGACCTTGGCGACCTGCACGAGTTGCTGAACAAGTGGCGACACACGGCGTACATGGAGATGCGCGATCCCGGGTCGTACTACCGAATGCTGGCCAAGGCCGAGCAGATCATGCGGTCCGGCGGCAACCCGGACGCCGTGCCGTTCGACGAGATGCAGGCGTTGATCCGGGACCGGCGGGGCCGCGCCTAGGTGTACCGGATCGTCCCCGACGCGGCTACGACGTCGCAGGTAGCCGCGCTGCCTACCGAGGCTCTCGACGCCTATGCCCGGGTGCTGGCAGCGCTCGAACTCGCGCCGTGGAACGGCACGCCGCAGCATGAGGAGAACCCGGACGCACCTGTCCGCCGATGGAAATTCGGCCCCGGCCAAGCAGGACAGGTGGTGTATCTGATCCTGGACGACCAGCGGGAGGTCCACCTGCTGCTGGTGCAGTGGTGGGGTTGAGCCCGCTACTCGGCGGGATCGGTCAGGAGCCAGTGCCGTCGGTGCCGCCGACTACCATAAAGCCATGGCCTCACCGGCAACACCAATCCGGGACGCGCAGCCAGTCCCGGCGATGCTCTCCGCGCACACTCCGCGCGCGATTCGGGACGCACTCGTCGGCGCTGAGCGGGCCGAGTTCGAACAGCGCTACGCCGACGAGATGGCCGCCGCCGGGCGGACCTTGGACCTGACCGGCGTCCTCACCGTGCTGGACACCTATCGCAAGATCGCCGACATCACCCAGCGGCAGGGCGCCGAGGCACACCTACGGATGCTCGACCAGGTCGCACGCCTGCAACGCGGCGAAGACTTCACCACCGTGTCCGGTCAACCGCACAAGGCGGAGATCCACAAGAGGCTGGGCCACTGAGCGGCACCAGCGCCGAGTTGTGAGCGTGGCCTGGGTGGGCTGACGCGGGACTACTCGTTCGGGTCGGTGAGGATCCAGGGGCCGTCGTCGGTGACGGCTACCGAGTGTTCCCAGTGGGCGGCTCGGGAGCCGTCGCTGGTCACGACCGTCCAGCCGTCCGGCAGTTCGTCGGTGTTCGGGCCGCCGAGGGTGAGCATCGGCTCTACGGCCAGCGCCATGCCGGTGCGCAGGCGGGGGCCGCGGCCGGGTTTGCCGTGGTTGGGCAGGAACGGCTCCATGTGCATGGACGTGCCGATGCCGTGGCCGCCGTAGTCCGGGACGATGCCGTACGTCCGGCCGTCGGATGCCTCGCAGCGGTGTACGGCCGTCTCGATCGCGTGCGAGACGTCCGTCAGCCGGGCGCCGGGCTGGATGGCGGTGATGCCGGCCAGCATCGCCGTCCTGGTGGCGGCCGACAGTTTCAACTCGGCCTGGGTCACAGTGCCGACCGCGACGGTGACGGCCGAGTCGCCGTGCCAACCGTCCAGAATCGCGCCGCAGTCGATGGAGATCAGGTCGCCGTCAGCCAGGATCTGTTTGCGGCCGGGGATTCCATGGACGACCTGTTCGTTGATGGAGGCGCAGATACTGGCCGGGAAACCGTGGTAGCCCTTGAAAGACGGCACGGCACCGGCATCCCGGATGCTCTGCTCGGCCAGCTCGTCCAGGGCCATCGTGCTCACGCCGGGCCGTGCGTGTTCCGTCAGCAGCGTCAGCGTGCGGGCGACGACCAGGCCGGCCGCTCGCATCGCGGCCAGCTCGCCGGCGCTCTTGATCTCGATTTCCCGGCCACGCCTCAGCACCCGCACGCCCTGCCCGTCACTTCGTCCCGTCACACCCGGTCGCGCAGTGCCGCGAGGGCACGACTACTGACCTCGTCCACGTCACCGACCGCGTCCACGGTCACCACGATGTCCCGGTAGTACTCCAGCAGCGGCGCGGTCTCCTGCCGGTAGACCTGCTGCCGGTACCGGATCACGTCCTCGGTGTCGTCCGTGCGGCCCCTGGCCAGCAACCGGTCCACCACAACGTCCTCGGGCACCCGGAACTCGATTACGGCGTCCACGCCGAGCCCGTCGCCGGCCAGGATCTTGGCCAGGACGTCGGCCTGGGCGACGTTGCGCGGGAAGCCGTCCAACAGAAATCCCCGGCGGGCGTCGTCCTCGGCGAGGCGTTCCCGGACCATCTCGTTGGTGACCGCGTCCGGCACCAGCTCGCCGGCGTCGATGTAGCGCTGCACCTCGCGGCCCAGGCCGGTCTGCTGGCCGATGTGCGCGCGGAACAGGTCTCCGGTCGAAATGTGCGGAATGCCGATTTCCCTGCTCAGCACGGCAGCCTGGGTACCCTTGCCCGCTCCTGGCGGGCCGACGAGGACAAGTCTCACGCTACCTCAAGAACCCTTCGTAGTTGCGCTGCATCAGCTGGCTCTCGATCTGTTTCACGGTATCGAGACCGACGCCGGCCATGATCAGGACCGCGGTGCCGCCGAACGGGAAGTTCTGGTTGTTTCCCTGGCCGGTCAGGCTGAGGAAGAAGTTCGGCAGTACCGCGACGATACCGAGGTACAGGGAGCCGGGAAGCGTGATGCGGTTCAACACGAAGCGCAGGTATTCGGCGGTCGGGCGGCCGGGCCGGACACCGGGAATGAATCCGCCGAACTTTCTCATCTCGTCCGCACGCTCGTCCACGTTGAACGTGATCGTGATGTAGAAGTACGTGAAGAAGATGATCAACAGGAAGTAGACGCCGATGTACAGCCAGTTCGACTGGTTGGTCAGGTACGTGGCGATGAAGCGCTGCCAGCCGGTCGGATTCGTCGCACTGCCGGCCAGATTGGATATCAACTGCGGTAGGTAGAGCAGCGACGACGCGAAGATCACCGGGATGACGCCGGCCTGGTTCACCTTCAACGGCAGATAGGTCGACGTGCCGCCGTACATCCGCCGGCCGATCATGCGTTTCGCGTACTGCACCGGAATGCGCCGCTGGCCCTGTTCCATGAACACGACGCTGGTGATGATCGCGAGGCCGAACAGGCAGATCACGGCGAACACCAGCGCGTGGCCGTTCTGCATGATGTTCGTGCCCTCGCTCGGGATGCGCGAGGCGATGTTGGCGAACATCAGGATCGACATGCCGTTGCCGACGCCGCGCTCGGTGATCATCTCGCCGAGCCACATGATGATCGCGGTGCCGGCGGTCATCGTCGTGACGACGATGGCGAGGCTCCACACGGTCTGGTCCGGGATGACCGGCGAGGTGCAGTTGCCGAACAACTGGCCGCGCACGGCAAGGGCGATGATGCCGGTGGACTGCAGGATGGCCAGCCCGATGGTGAGGTACCGGGTGTACTGGGTCAGCTTGTTCTGGCCCGACTGGCCTTCCTTCTTGAGCTGCTCGAACCGGGGGATGACCACGGTGAGCAACTGGATGATGATGCTCGCGGTGATGTAGGGCATGATGCCCAGCGCGAAGATCGACAGCTTCAGCAGTGCGCCGCCGCTGAACAGGTTGATGAGCTGGTACACACCGCTGCTGCTGATGTTGTTCGTACAGGCGTTGACGTTCTTGTACGACACGCCCGGTGCTGGCAGGGTGGCACCGACCCGGTACAGCGCGATGATCCCTAGGGTGAACAGGATCTTCTTGCGTAGATCCGGCGTCGCGAAAGCCGAGCGGAATGCGCTGAGCACGCGAGACCTCCTGGGCGGCACCGGCCGCGCTGCGGCGTGGCCCGTTTCGTCGTGGCCGGCGGGTTGCCGGCGCGGGGGCAAGGCCTGTGAACAGACCAGTCGTGCCACGCGTCGTATCAACGCGAGACGTCCTGACGACTCTAACAGGCCAACCGTTGACTATGGCCGGCCAGTCACCGAATCCATCCGCCGGATGCACGCTACGTGCGGCCACCGGTCCACCGGCTGCCCCATTTGCCGGCGGCTACGCCGAGTCGGCCAGCACCTCGTGCAGCCGGACCGCGATCCGGGCCGCGTCGGCGGGGGCGATGACCAGGGTGGTGCCGTCGTTGGTCATCAGGTAGCGGCCCTCCGTGGTGTCGAACCACGACACCACCGGGATACCTCGCCGCAACATGCCTCCGGCCAGCAGGTTCACCCCGAACTGGCCACCACGGACCCGGCCCTCGGCCAGCCGCAGCAACAGCCCGGCATCGGCCGACGGGAGACCGGCCAGATCGTTGTCGGCGAGCAGTCGCCGCACCACGTCCACCGGCACCATCACTGGACGGCCGGGACCGGCCCGCTCGGCCGGCAGCAACGCCACCACGGACTCCACCAGGCTGCCCACCCGGATCGGCCCGATCACCACCGAACCCCGGTCCTGCAGGGCCAACGCGGCCACGCCGTGGTCCGACGCCGCGGCGACGGCCGCCAGCGGCCGCACGATCCGGCCGATCGCGTCCACCGAGCGGGCCGGCCGGGCCAGCACCGCCAACAGTTCCGCCCATTCCGTACGCAACCGGGAACCGATCGCGATACCCCGGTCGGCGAGCCGCTCGAACACGGCTTCGGTGAGTTCCACGCGGTCCGGCGCGATATTCTCACCGGTCTCGCCGGGGGGTGGGGTGAGCGGGAAGGGTAACCGTCCCAGGCCGAGCGCCGACCACACGACCTCGAATTCGAGTGCGGAAAACGCTGCTGCCGGCATCACTTCAGACAGTGCCAGAACCGGGAATGCGGGGCCAGTTGTTCGGACAATCGACAACGGGCCGGCAGGAAATCCTGCCGGCCCGTTGCCAGAGCTATGTCGATTTACAGCGTGGTGGCCGTGCCGCCCGCGGCGGCGATCTTGGCGGTGGCGCTGCCGGAGAAGGCGTTCGCGGTGACGTCCACCTTGACGCCCTCCAGGTCGCCGTTGCCCAGCACCTTCACCAACTGTCCCTTGCGGACCAGGCCGGCGTCCACCAGCTCCGCGACGCCCAGCGTGCCACCGTCCGGGAACACCCTGGCGATGTCGCCGACGTTCACGACCTGGTACTCCACCCGGAACCGGTTGCGGAAACCCCGCAACTTCGGCAGTCGCATGTGGATGGGCATCTGGCCGCCCTCGAACGCCGCCGGCACGTTCTTGCGTGCCTTGGTGCCCTTGGTGCCGCGACCGCCGGTCTTGCCGCGCTTGCCGCCCTCACCCCGACCGATCCGGATCTTCGCGGTCTTGGCGCCGGGCGCCGGCCGCAGGTGATGAATCTTGATCGGCATGGCTATTCGTCGACCTCCTCGACGGCCACCAGGTGCCGCACGGTGTGAATCAGACCGCGCACCTGGGGGCTGTCATCCCGCACCACCGACTGGCGGATCTTGCGCAGGCCCAGCGTGCGCAAGGACTCGCGCTGGTTGTGCTTACCACCGATGGAACTCTTGACCTGGGTCACCTTGAGCTTCGCCATGTCACGCCCCCGTTCCGGCCCGCGCCCGCAGCATCGCGGCGGGAGCCACGTCCTCCAGCGGCAGGCCACGGCGCGCCGCGACCTCCTCCGGCCGCTGCAACGCCTTGAGCGCCGCCACCGTCGCATGCACGATGTTGATCGCGTTGTCGCTGCCCAGCGACTTGCTCAGCACGTCGTGCACGCCGGCGCATTCCAGCACCGCGCGGACGGGGCCACCGGCGATCACGCCGGTACCGGCACTGGCCGGCCGCAGCAGCACCACGCCGGCCGCCGCCTCACCCTGAATCGGGTGCGGGATGGTGCCGGCGATCCGAGGCACGCGGAAGAAGTTCTTCTTCGCCTCCTCGACGCCCTTGGCGATGGCGGCCGGCACCTCCTTGGCCTTGCCGTAGCCGACGCCGACCATGCCGTCGCCGTCACCGACGACGACCAGGGCCGTGAAGCTGAAGCGACGACCACCCTTGACCACCTTGGCCACGCGGTTGATCGCGACGACCCGTTCGAGATGTGGGGTCTTCTCCTGGGACGGCCCGCCCCGACCGCCGTCGCGGCCCTCGCCGCGGCGGCCGCGGCGCTCGCCGCGCTCGTTACCACCCTGACCGCCCTGGCCCTGGCCGCCACCGAACTGCCGTGTGCGTCCCGGCATCAGGCGTTCCCTTCTATCGTCATCAGAAACATCAGAACTCCAGCCCGGCTTCGCGGGCCGCGTCGGCGAGTGCGGCGATCCGACCGTGGTAGCCGTGGCCGCCGTGGTCGAACACGACCTTGTCGATCCCGGCTTCCTTGGCCCGCGCCGCGAGCAGCGCGCCGACCTTGGCGGCGCGTGCCTTCTTGTCGCCGTCCAACGCCCGCACGTCCGCCTCCAGGCTGGACGCCGACGTGAGGGTGTGCCCGACCAGGTCATCCACGATCTGCGCGACGATGTGCCGCGACGACCGGTTCACGACCAGCCGGGGACGGGCCGCGGTGCCGCTGACCTTCTTGCGCAGCCGGAAGTGACGGCGCGCCTTCGCGATCCGACGCCTCGTGGAAGCGTCCTTGCCAACCGGCTTCCGCTTGGCAACAGCAGATTCGCTCATGGTCACCTACCCGTCTTTCCGACCTTGCGGCGGATCTTCTCGCCCGAGTACCGCACGCCCTTGCCCTTGTACGGGTCGGGCTTGCGCAGCTTGCGGATATTCGCGGCGACCTCACCGACCTGCTGCTTGTCGATGCCCGACACGGAGAACCGGGTCGGCGTCTCGACCGCGAAGCTGATGCCCGCCGGCGCCTTCACCGGCACCGGGTGGCTGTAGCCGAGGGCGAACTCAACACCAGCGTGCGCGACAGGCCGTGCAGCGACCGGCTGCGGCGCTCGTCGTCGGGCCGGCGGACGGCCAGCGTGCCGTCCTCGTCCTTCTCGACCGTGATCGGCTCGGCCACAGTGTGCGTCAGGGTGCCCTTGGGGCCCTTCACACTGACCGTCTGGCCGTCGATCGTCACGTCGACCCCGGCGGGGACCGTGATCGGCAGCTTTCCGATGCGCGACATGCTCCCCCTCCCTTACCAGACGTAGGCGAGGACTTCCCCGCCCACACCCTGCTTGCCGGCCTGCCTGTCGGTCAGCAGACCCGTTGACGTCGAGATGATCGCGACACCGAGGCCACCGAGCACCTTGGGCAGGCCGGTCGACTTCGCGTAGACCCGCAGGCCGGGCTTGGAGACCCGACGCAGGCCGGCGATGCTCCGCTCCCGGTTCGGGCCGTACTTCAGCTCGATGATCAGGTTCTTCCGCGTCTCGCCCTGCTCGGTGCGGAAACCCGCCACGTAGCCCTCGCGCTTGAGGATCTCCGCGATATTGGTCTTGATCTTCGAGTGCGGCATCACGACCTCGTCGTGATATGCCGAGTTGGCATTGCGCAGACGCGTCAGCATGTCTGCGATCGGGTCGGTCATCGTCATGGGTGGCTGTCAGCCTTTCTCGCCATGGTCCCCAGTGCCTGGGCCTGTGGCGAAGTGGGTCTTACCAACTGGACTTGCTCACGCCCGGCAGCTCGCCGCGGTGCGCCATCTCGCGCAGACAGATCCGGCACAGGCCGAACTTGCGGAACACCGCGTGCGGACGTCCGCACCGCTGGCACCGGTTGTAACCCCGGACCTTGAACTTCGGCTTGGCCGCCGCCTTGATGACGAGGGCTTTCTTGGCCATTTCAGTTCTCCTTGAACGGGAAGCCCAGGAGCTTCAGCAGCGCCCGGCCCTCGTCGTCGTTGGTGGCGGTGGTGACGACCGTGATGTCCATACCGCGCGGCCGGTCGATCGAGTCCGGGTCGATCTCGTGGAACATGGACTGCTCGTTGAGGCCGAACGTGTAGTTGCCGGCGCCGTCGAACTGCTTGGGCGACAGGCCGCGGAAGTCACGGATACGGGGCAGCGCGATCGTCAGCAGGCGGTCCAGGAACTCCCACATGCGGTCGCCGCGCAGGGTGACGCGCGCGCCGATCGGCATGCCCTCGCGGAGCTTGAACTGCGCGATGGACTTGCGCGCCCGTCGCACCTCCGGCCGCTGGCCGGTGATAATCGCCAGGTCGCGCACCGCGCCCTCGATCAGCTTGCCGTCCCGGGCGGCGTCGCCGACGCCCATGTTCACGACGACCTTGACCACGCCGGGGATCTGCATCACGTTGCCGTAGTTGAACTGCTTGCGCAGCTCGCCCGCGATCTCCTGGCGGTACCGGGTCTTGAGGCGGGGGACAACTTTCTCAGTCGTGGTCATGATCAGATGTCCTTACCGTTGCGCCGGGAGATGCGCACGCGCTTGCCGTCGTCGTTCGTGCGGTACCCGACCCGGGCCGGCTTGCCGTCGGAGTCGACGACCATCACGTTGCTCACGTGGATGGCGGCCTCCTGGGTCACGATGCCGCCCGACTGGGCGCCACGCTGGGTCTGCGTGATCCGGGTGTGCTTCTTGATCCGGTTGACGCCCTCGACGATGACGCGGTTGCGCTCCGGGTAGGCCTGGATGACCTTGCCCTTGGCGCCCTTGTCCTTGCCGCTGATGACGACGACCGTGTCACCTTTTTTGACCTTCATGTCAGAGCACCTCCGGTGCCAAAGAGATGATCTTCATGAAACGCTTGTCCCGCAGCTCGCGCCCGACCGGTCCGAAGATGCGGGTGCCCCTCGGCTCGTTGTCCGGGCGGATCAGCACGGCGGCGTTCTCGTCGAACTTGATGTACGAGCCGTCCGGCCGGCGCTTCTCCTTGGCGGTGCGGACGATCACGGCCTTCACCACGTCGCCCTTCTTCACGGCGGCACCGGGGATGGCGTCCTTGACCGTGGCGACGATGATGTCGCCGATGCCCGCGTAGCGACGCGACGAGCCGCCGAGCACCCGGATGCAGAGGATCTCCTTCGCACCCGTGTTGTCGGCGACGCGCAGTCGCGACTCCTGCTGGATCACAACAACTCCTGACCCGTTGTGGCACGCCAGATTGCCGACCTGACGCGCGCGGTCCCTGTGTTACTTGGCCTTCTCAAGAATCTCCACCAGCCGCCACCGCTTGGTCGCCGACAACGGGCGCGTCTCCATGATCTGCACCCGGTCGCCGACACCAGCGGTGTTCTCCTCGTCGTGCACCTTCACCTTGATGGTGCGGCGCATGACCTTGGCGTAGCGGCGGTGCTTCTTGCGGTCCTCGAGCTCGACCACGATCGTCTTGTTCATCTTGTCCGAGACGACATAGCCCTCGCGGACCTTGCGGTCGTTGCGGAGTTTCGCCTCAACCGTTGTCGCAGTAGTCGTTTCTTCGCTCATGCCGCACCCTCACCAGTGCTCTCGTCGGGCGATACGGACAGGCCCAGTTCACGCTCGCGCATCACGGTGTAGATCCGCGCGATGTCGTGCCGGACCGTGCGCAGCCGACGGTTGTTGTCCAACTGTCCGGTGGCCATTTGGAAGCGGAGGTTGAACAGCTCCTCCTTGGCCTCCTTCAGGCGCAGCACCAGCTCGTCGTCGGTGAGCTCACGCACCGACGAGGCGGCGGTTCCCGCCCCACTGCCCGCCATCAGAAATCACCACCATCTCGCGTGACGATCCGGCACTTCATCGGAAGCTTGTGGATCGCGCGACGCAGCGCCTCGCGCGCCACGGTCTCGTTCGGGAACGTCATCTCGAACAACACCCGGCCGGGCTTGATGTTCGCGATCCAGTACTCGGGCGAACCCTTGCCGGAACCCATCCGGGTCTCCGCCGGCTTCTTGGTGAGCGGCCGGTCCGGGAAGATGTTCACCCAGACCTTGCCGCCACGGCGGATGTGCCGGTTGATGGCGATACGGGCCGACTCGATCTGCCGGTTCGTCAGGTAGGCCGGTTCCAGCGCCTGGATACCGAACTCGCCGAACGTGACCTTGGTGCCGCCCTTGGCCGCACCGGACCGACTCGGGTGGTGTTGCTTGCGGTGCTTGACCTTGCGTGGGATGAGCACGACCTCAGCCCTCCCCGTTCCCTGCTTCGGGCGCGGTGCCTTCCGGCCCCGCGGTGTTCTCGGGTGCGCTCGGCGGCGCCTCCGCCTGCTCGGCGGCGGCGGCCGCGGCACGGCCGGCCTCCGTGCTGGTCGCCGTGGTCCCGGACGCGCCGGACCGACGCGGACGGGAGGGCCGGTCCGGGCGGTCGGACCGCTCGCGGCGCGGCGCGCCACGGCCCTCGGCCGCCGCGTCCCGCTCCCGGCGGGCGCTGATGCCGCCGACGACCTCACCCTTGTAGATCCACACCTTGACGCCGATCCGGCCGAACGTGGTGCGTGCCTCGAAGAAGCCGTAGTCGATGTCCGCGCGCAGCGTGTGCAGCGGCACCCGGCCCTCGTGGTAGTGCTCCGACCGGGACATCTCGGCACCGCCGAGCCGGCCGCTGCACTGCACCTTGATGCCCTTGACCTGCGCGGAACGCATCGCGGTCTGGATCGCCTTGCGCATCGCACGACGGAACGCCACCCGGTTGGACAGCTGCTCCGCGACGCTCTGCGCGACCAGCTGGGCATCCGACTCGGGGTTCTTCACCTCGAGGATGTTCAGCTGCACCTGCTTCTTGGTGAGCTTCTCCAGCTCGGCCCGGATCCGGTCGGCCTCGGCACCACGGCGACCGATCACGATGCCGGGACGGGCGGTGTGGATGTCCACCCGCACCCGTTCCCTGGTCCGCTCGATCTCGACCTTCGAGATGCCGGCGCGCTCCATGCCCTTGGACAGCAGGCGACGGATCTTGACGTCCTCCGCCACGTACTCCGCGTACTGCTTGTCCG
>WNGL01008011.1_pt1 | contig 12379 bp, 11 predicted proteins | sample 5400591 | NCBI WGS metagenome assembly WNGL01 (sample SAMN13153377, study PRJNA577476) | soil metagenome | isolation source: 80 cm soil or saprolite under Garry oak tree replicate 1 | place: USA:California | collected 2016-06-15
CGTCGTTTTCTCATTCGAGCTTCGTCATTGACTCGTCATTCGTCATTCCGATTTCGTCATTTTCCTAATCGCCTCGCACAGCGCTCGGATTTGATCTTCCTCGTGTGCCGCCGTTACAGTTATGCGCAAGCGTGCGGCCCCTTTGGCAACAGTTGGATAACGAATCGCTGGAACGAAAAATCCTTCTGTTTGGAGTGCAGCCGCCAGATCGATTGCAGCTTGCTCATCGCCCACGATCCAGGGAAAAATCGCGCTTCTGGCACCGGGTTCATTGAGCGTTGAGCGTTTGCTAACGCCATTCGAACGTTCAACGTTCAACGACAGATCGCGCATCAGCTTGATTCGCTCCTGAAGCAAAAGCCTGCGCTCTTCTCCTTCAGGAGATGCGAGGAAGTCAACCGCAGCCAGCGCCGCAGCGACGATCGCGGGCGGCGGTGCCGTAGAATAGATGAACGAGCGCGCTCTATTAATCAGCCAGTCGACCAAGTTGCGGGAACTGCAGATGTAACCCCCGCTTGCGCCGAGGGCCTTGCTCATCGTTCCCATCTGTACGTCGACATCTTCATTCAAGTTCTCCGCCGCGGCCAGGCCGCGGCCATTTGGACCGATCACACCCACCGCGTGCGCTTCATCCAGCAGTAAGAGCGCGCCGAAGCGTTTTTTTAATTCAATCAATTCGCGCAACGGCGCGCGATCACCATCCATGGAAAAAACAGATTCCGTTACGATGAGAAAGCGTTTGCCCGCGTGTTTGCGCTGTGACCACTGAAGATGATTCTCCAGTTTCCCGAGATGATTGTGCGGAAATACGCGCACGATTGCGCCGCTCAATTTTGCGCCATCGATCAAAGAGGCGTGGCAGAGTTTATCGAGCAAGATGACGTCACCTTTGCTCACGAGAGCCGGAATCGTGCCAAGCGCGGCAGCGTATCCACTACTGAAACAAAGCGCGGCTTCAGTTCCTTTCCATTTCGCCAGCGCGCCTTCCAAACGCAAATGTGGCGATTGTGTTCCGCTAATTAACCGGGACGCTCCACCGCCAACGCCAAATTCGCTGATGGCGGCGATTGCTGCTTCTCGCAATCGAGGATCGTTGGCGAGACCGAGATAATTGTTTGAAGAAAAGTTTACGAGCCGGCGGCCACCGGTCTCGATTTCCGCTCCTTGCGCGCTACAAATTTCGCGAAGATGCCGATCCAACGAACGCACACGGAGAGCTTCCAATTGCTCTTCGAAAAAATCGCGCACGGGGAGTTGGAAGGCTCGGAAAGCTGTTCCTGCCTGAATTACATCCACAGACCCCACGACAGCAGCGCGGACGCGTCGCGCCACACGCCGGCCTTACTGTCGCCGAGCACGACAACGATGATGTCGCGGCCACCTCGTGAACCGCTGCAGATCAAGCAGTGTCCGGCAGCCTCGGTGTAACCAGTCTTCATCCCGTTACAGTAAGGAAGTCGTTTCAGAACTTTGTTCGTGTTTTCCAGCTCACGTGTGCGGCCATTGGCGTAGCGAAAAACAAGTTGCGGAAGACAAACGATTGATCGGATCGTTGGATTCGCATAAGCCGCGCGCGCGATAATCGAAAGATCGCGCGCGGACGAGTATTGATCGGGCACAGGTAACCCGTTCGGATTAACGAAATGCGAATGAGTCGCTCCAAGTTCGCGCGCACGCCTGTTCATAACCTCGGCAAATGCGTCCACACTGCCCGCATTGTCACGCGCCAGACATCGTGCGACATCGTTTGGGCTTTTCACAAGCAATGCGCGTAGCAGATCGATCCGCTGATACGTGTCGCCCGGTTTAATATTCAGCTTCACCGGTTCGGCCATGGTATCAATTTGTTGGACCGTAACGGGCTGATCCAAAAAGCCGCGCTCGGCTACAATCAGAGCGGTAAGCAATTTTTGCGTGCTCGCTGCAGCGCGCATCTGGTCCGCGTTTTTCTCGTATAATGTTTGGCCGCTGTGCGCGTCCACAACAATCACCGACGCTGCGCCAGTTTTTGGTATCCCTTCGGGCGTGAACTCTGTCGGCGCTGGTGCTGACTCTGGTGTTTCCTTCGGCTTTGCGTGCGTCCGGTGTGAGCGTGCACGAGTCGATTTCGTCGACTTCGCTTTCTGAGCAGGACTGGGCGAGACATCGACATCCTGTTTATCTTTTGCTGTAACCGCTTGCGCCTTCCGAACGGGCCCGGGCGAGATACCGCCTGGCCGCACCACCTCGGAGTCAACAACGTCCTGACTCCAGGCACTAAGCGCCGACGCCGAGGCCAATGCGGCAAGGAACAGGATGCGATTGGGCCACTTCATCGGCGGGAAGTTAGCGATAGAATTTTAATCGGCGCAAGTCCTCGAATATTTGCCAGCGTCCCGGCGGTCGCGGTCCTACCTGGCGTGCTCGATCAATTCGACCTCGTAACCTTCCGGTGCGTCAATGAAAGCAATTTTGCCGCTGCCACTTGAATGCGGCCCATCCGAGAGCGGATAACCTTTCGCGGCCGCTTCCCGTGCAAAGTTTTCCAGGTCATCCACTTCAAAGGCGAGATGCGTAAGGTCAGGACCCATTACAACCGGCCCGCTCTCATCGAATTTGCAGATCTCAATCTCCTCGTCGCCCTCAGGCGCTTTTAGAAAAACCAGTTGCGAGCCGCGACCGGACGTCTGGCGGCGCAGCTCCTTGAGCCCGAGAACATCTTTATAAAACGAGACCGTCTTCTCGAGATCCTTCACGCGATAGCGGGTATGTAAGAGTTTTTTGACCATACCGTATCTTATTGCTCCCATACCGGATTAAATTCAAACTCAGGATAATTTTTACGATGAAACTTGTCATCGCCGCGACCGGAGCCAGCGGAACGATTTATCTGCAAAGGTTGATCGAGCAGATCGATTGCGCGGCGCACGAGATTCATCTCGTCATGAGCGCGCACGCTAAACAAGTAGCGAAGCAAGAAGTGGGAACTCTCAAAATTCCGAAGGCGATCGCCCAACATTCTGAGAGCGATCTTAATGTTCCATTCGTCAGCGGTTCAGCGCGCTTTGACGCGATGGTCATAGTCCCCTGCTCGATGGCCACGCTTGGGCGGATCGCTTCCGGCTCCAGCGATAGCGCGTTGCTGCGTGCAGCTGATGTTTTTTTGAAGGAGCGCCGGAAATTAATTCTCGTCCCACGGGAAACGCCCTGGAATTTAATTCACGCACGGAACGTCGTGATGCTGCTTGAGGCCGGGGCGATCGTTATGCCAGCCATTCCCTCGTTCTATAGCCGGCCAGATTCCGTCGCCGCCGTTGTCGACACAGTGGTTTGGCGCATTCTTGATCAAATCGGCTTGCCCAACCCGAGCGCATACCGCTGGGGAAGAGATATGGCAAAACCTGCCCGCGAACATTGAAGATCGAAGGTCGATCCGCGCGCTGGCTGATCGCCATTGGATTTCGCTTGTTGCAGCTTTGGGCGCACACACTGCGCTATGAAGTAGAGGATCGCGCAGGGATTGTTGGAAATACGATCTCCGAAAATTACATCGGCGCTCTCTGGCATAATCGATTATTATTATTTCCCTTCGTGCTGCGGCGTTTTTTTTCCAATCGCCACGGCGCGGCTCTGATTAGTGCCAGTCGCGACGGAGAATTACTGGCCGATGCAATCAAGCGCTTCGACTACGACGTTGTTCGCGGCTCAAGTTCGCGGCTGGGCGCGAGCGCAATTCTTCAGCTCACTGAGGTGCTTGCATCCGGTCGCGACGTCGTGATCACTCCGGACGGCCCACGCGGTCCTGCCTACGAACTTGGCCCCGGCATTATTTTTCTCGCGCAAAAATCCGGAGCGGCTGTTGTCCCCATCAACATGGAATTTTCGAGTTGTTGGCGGATCAAAAGCTGGGACCGGTTCATTGTTCCGCGCCCCTTCAGCAAAGTGCGTGTGATAATCGGCCAGCCGCACCGAGTGAAATCGACAAGCACGGACGAGGAGTTTGAAGCGGAGCGTTTGCGTTTGCAGAACGCCTTGATGGCGCTGGTTGAAATGCGCTGACTCACCTCGGGCTGCCGGCTCGGTTCGATTGCTAACCCGAAGCGCCTCTTACTCGCCGCTCGTACAGCGCGTGAATCGTTTCACGTGCATCGACATATCTTTCTCGAAAGACATCGAACTCCTCATAGCCAAGACGAATAGCCAGTTTTCGTTGCTCGTCCGGATCGCTCGGAAGAGCGGAAACTGCTCTGTTCTCGAAGCGTCGCAGCACAGATTCGCAACGGCGCAGGAATGCGTACGCTTCTTTAAGTGTGACGACTTCTGAATCCCCCAGACATCCGCTCTCACGCAACCGATCGACGGCGCGCTCCCAATTTGGTTCCCAGATATTTTCTCGCATTTGCAGCGCCTGAACCAGAAATTCCGCTTCGATGATCCCGCCCGCTCCCGTTTTGAAATCCAGAAAATCAGATCCGCTCCCGCGGTCGCGCCGAATGCGCTCGAGCATGTTGTCGATCCTTGCTCGAAGATCGACATGTTGACCGGCGTCGCGCCAGGCGTGTTTTGCCGTCTCGATAAACTCGCTTTGCAGCGGCCCGGTAACAGCCCGTGCCCTAGTTAGCGCCTGTAGCTCCCAAGGCTGAGCACGGCCCGCGTAGTACGATTGGCAAGTCTCGAGAGAGCAGACAAGCGGGCCTTTTTCTCCCTCAGGACGCAGCCTTGCGTCAAGCACCCAAATATTTCCCTCGGCAGTAGGCTGTGCCATCGTGACAACCAGATTTTGCGCGGCGCGAATGTCGTCGCCGACAAATAAGACATCCAGATCCGCGCCATAGCTGATCTCGCGCCCGCCAAATTTCCCGAGAGCAATGATGGTCAATTGCTCGCGCCCGAGAAGCTTGCCTACAAAGAGCAGGCAGGCTTCGGCCAGATCGGAAAGCTCAGTAAAGATCGCCCCAGGTTTGGCCAGGCCGAGCGCGTCGCGCAAAACAATGCGCAACAGCTGTCTGTGTCGATACGCGCGTATTGGATCGAGATTGCTCGCATTCGCGCCTAACGAATCGAGCCGCCGTAGATTTTCCGCCGTCGATCGCGACTCAGAAAATGTTCGGTCCCGCGTGATGTCTTCGAGAAGCTGCGGCCGACGAATCAAAAGGTCGCTGGCGAACCGACTGGCATCAAAGGTTTTTACCAGCAACTCGAGCAATCGAGGATTTGTCACGAGCAGTTCGAAGAGCAAACTGCGCAAGCCGTAGGCTTCAACGAAGCGAACAAATTGATTGAGAGTTGCATCCGGATCCGCCGCCTTCGTTAGCCACCCGAGTAAAACCGGACGCAGCTTGCGAAAAATTTGGCGCGTGCGCGGCGCGATGTGGAAACTCGTGGGGCCTTGCGCGAGGTCCGCAAGCGCCTTGGCCGCGCGTTTTTGATCGTTAAAGATTTCCAAGCCACCTGTAGCTGGCTCAACAGCGGTTTCGGAGATGATTCGTTGAAAAATCGGGCGAACAGCACGCATTCTTTCTTGAAGTGTCGCGGTTAGATCTTCTGCGGACGAAAAGCGGAGACTGAGTGCGAGTCGCTGCAACGGTTCTGATTCTCGAGGAACAGTATGGCTCTGCTGCTCGGACTCTATCTGCAAGCGATGCTCAACGCGCCGGAGAAACCGGTATGCGTTGTCGAGTGTCAGCACTTCATCGCGCGGAAGGAGATCCAATTGACGGAGTGCGCGCAGCGCTTTGAGCATGCTTGGTTCCTGAAGAAAAGGATGACGCGCACCGTGAATGAGCTGGAGCGCCTGCACGATGAATTCGATTTCGCGAATGCCGCCAATGCCAAGTTTGACGTCGCGCTCGAGTTTGTCGGGTCCCACCACGTCGCGCTCAATACGCCGCTTGATATTGGCGATCTCGTCGAGCAAATCAGGCGTGGCGCTCCTGGGATAGATAAAAGGCTGATGTTGCCGTAGGAATTCGTAAGCCAGCTCGCGGCTGCCACCGACTGCGCGCGCCTTGATTAGCGCGAGGCGCTCCCAAGTTTCGCCGAAACCAGCGTAATAATTTTCCATACTGTCGAGCGACCGCGCGAGAGGTCCGGCCGAACCTTCTGGACGGAGCCGCAAATCCACCCGAAAAAGCGAACCTACCGGGTGAGGGGTCGAAAATGTTTCGAGAATTTTGTTTCCCAGCCGGTTGAAAAACTCGTGATAGGAAAGATGCGGTGTGAGTTGACCTTCGTCGCTGTAAAGAAAGAGAAGATCGATATCGGAGCTATGATTCAACTCGCCGCCTCCGAGCTTGCCCAGTGCGAGAATAGCGAATTCCGCCTTGGGAGAACCGTAGCGCCGACGGAATTCGGTATCCCAATGTTCGAACACGCACCGGATGCAAATTTCTGCAATCTGCGAAAGCTCCTCCGTTGTTTCTTCCAGTGGCGCTACCTTCGCCAGCTCGCGAAGCGCGACGCGCGTCATCTCACGCCCTTTCCAGAAACGAAGCGCCTCAAAGCTCTGGTTCGACACGGAGTCGCCAGCCAGATTGTGAAGCTCATTCAACATTTCTGCGTAGCCGCGAACCGCGAGACACGCCTCAGGGTTCTGAAGCCAAAGAAGAGTTTCGGGATTCCGCATCAACCGTGTCGCGCAAATGCTGGAGACTGCGAGAAGATGAATGAGGGCAGCTTCGCCCAACGGAAATTGTTCCACGACATCAACCAGACGCGGCGCGGCCGCCGGCCACTTTTCGCTCAGTTGAACGAGAGTGGTTTCGATCTGCGGCGGATTGAGCGATGCCGCCGCTTTTTTTCGAATCCAAGGATTGACGCGATCCATCGCGCGGAACATCACGCGAATCTGGCCGAAAGACTAGTTGGCGAAGCGCGGTTAATTACGCGGAGAGGAGTGGCGCCAAAACGCGGAGCGCTTTCTCCTGGATTTGGAACTTAACCGGGCAATTTCCCGCCAGCTCGCCGTCAAGTTCCACCAGAACATCCTCCTCACTTGTTATGCGCAGGTGCCGGGTCTGAAAATATTCTATCTCAGGCACTCGAATGTCCGAGCTGAACACGACGTCCTGCAGATATTTGATGATTTCCAGGTAGCCGAGCCTCTTGAAGACGACTACATCAAACAGGCCATCATCGATGAGCGCGTGTTTGAAAAATGGAAAAGGCCCTCCATAGAGGCGCCCATTTCCGATGAGAACAAACGATCCCTCAGCAACAGAAGCATTCTCCGATTCTATAAAAAGCCTGGGCGGCTGCCGTGCCGCAATCTGCGCTGCGGAGATAAGATAGCTGAGCGGACCGAAACTGCGTTTGAAAGCGAGGCTGGTCTCCTTAACGACTTGTGCGTCGAGTCCCACGCCGGCAAGTTGGACGAAGTATTTCCCGTTTGCGCTTGGAAGATCGATAAGACGCATGTTCTCGCCCTGAATCACGTCCCAGCAAAGTTCGAGATTGTGCGACGGCAGGCCAAGTTCCATGGCGAAGACGTTCACAGTGCCGATTGGGAGCAGTCCCAAAGCAACACTGCTTCCGGCGAGGCCATTGACTACCTGGTTGACTGTTCCGTCGCCGCCGGCCGCAACGATTTTTTCAAATCCCTCTTCGACAGCCCGACGGGCCAGCGCCTCTGCCTCGCCGGACTGCGACGTAATGCGCACGGGACAGCCACGGGCGATTGATTCGACGCGTTCCTGCCAGTGGTTCGCCTCTTCGTTACCTGCGGCTGGGTTGAAAATGACGACTGCGTTACTCACAGCGATGCGCTCAGACATTCAGAAATTATCGCATAAATGCCGAGCCGAAACTCGCCTGTCAGGATTTATGAGATACGCACGAGGCAGGACAGCGTTTGTGAGCTGCGGTCCAGGAGATGGCTTTGATCTTTTCTTCAAACTCGGGTTGCGTAACCTCTTTGCGTGAAAAAATTGCGCCGGATTGCTTTAGTTGCTTTAGCGGTCGTGATTGCGTTCGGCGCCATTGTCTTGATCGGTGTGAACCTGTATGTGCAATCGCAAGGCACACAAGCGAAGATTCGGCAGGAACTGACTCGACGACTCGGCACGGCGCTGAAAATTCGCAGTATGAGCGTGACGCCATGGGGCGGACTCGAACTGAGCGGCATCACGATTGCGCAGACTTCCGCGGCAAGCCCGAGTAATTTCCTCGAGGCGAGAACATTTCGTCTGCGGGTTCGTTTCCTCTCGCTCTTTTCCCGGCGACTGGTGATCAAGGAAGTCTCGCTCGTCAATCCACATGTAGTTTGGGCGCAAGACGCAGAGGGAAAATGGAGATTGCCCGGTGCGCGAGAACGCGATACGCCAGCAGTTTCGGCAAACCAGGTTCCAAATATTATCTCCGGGTCGCCAGCGGAAAGCGAACCCGTTCAACCGACGGCGTCGCCTGCCCTCGCCGCAACGCCGATTCAACTTCCGTCCCCTCCTCGACTAAGAGTGAATAAATTCCCGAAGCAGGAACCAAGGTTGGCGATTGCTCCGGAGGTTCAACAGGTCAACATCAAAAACGGGAATTTCAGTTTTCTCGATCGCGCCGGTGCAATGCTCGCGAGTTTTAAAGGCGTCTATTTCCATACCAGCATACGCAGCGCTCTGGCTCTTCACGGCAACACAAAGGTCGCAAAGATTTCGTTGCGAGACCGCTTTTTTCTGGAGCAACTGCAATCCCCGCTCCGCTACGAACCCGATGTGCTCGAGCTTTCGAACATGTCTGCGCGTGCCGGGAGCGGCGAGATCAATGGCTATTTTGCCATGCAACCGGAAGCCGAGGATTCGCCTTTCACTACGAGGGTGACGTTTCGCAATGTGTTGGCCGATCGGATTGTCTCGGACGCGGGCGGTCCGAAAAGCGTGGTGCAGGGTAAATTGGAGGGAAGTTTCGAAGCTGCTGGTAAAACCGCTGATCCAAATGCGCTGATTGGAAAGGGTGAGATTTTTCTGCGTGATGGGCGAGTCCAGCAATATAGCTTGCTGGTGTTGCTCGGACAGATTCTCCAGATCGAGGAGCTAACGGAGCTTCATCTCGAGCAGGCGCAGGCAAAATACCATGTGAGCCCGGGCCTGGTTACGGTCGACGAGCTGATCCTGCGCTCGCCGAATATTCGCCTTTCGGCCTCGGGTACGGTCGCGTTTAACGGCAAACTGAAACTCGACTCTCAACTCGCGATCAACGAAAAAATTCGTGGCCAGCTTTTCAGCGCGATTCGCCAGAATTTTCAACCCGCCAGCGAACCGGGCTATTCTGCCCTCGATTTTCAGGTTGGCGGCAGCATTGATCGACCAAGCACAAATTTGATGGATAGGCTGGTCGGGCGCGATCTCGGCAATATGATCAACAGTTTATTTGGCGGCGGTAAGGCGCAGCGGCCAAAGAAAAAAAAGCGACGGACCGAAGCGCCAACCCCGGCTGTCCCCTCGCCTTCCGCTGCTCCGGAGGAAGCGCTGCCACCGCCAACTGCAACGCCAGCCTCGTCGCCATGAGAGTGATCGCCGGCAACGCCGGCGGCCTCCGCCTGGCAGTTCCCAAACGCGGTGTTCGACCGACGATGGACCGCGTTAAAGCCGCGATCTTTTCCAGTCTCGGCGGCGCCCTCATTGATGCGCGGGTTCTCGATCTTTTCGCGGGGAGCGGCGCGCTCGGAATCGAAGCGCTCAGTCGCGGCGCCGCTTCTGTTCTTTTTGTGGAGGAAGATCGACAATCAGTGGAAGTAATCGAAAAGAATCTCGCAAAAACAAAATTCGTGGGACGCATTCGACAACAGGACGTGTTTGAATTTCTTCGGATCTCTTCTGGGACTGAAAAATTCCAAATCATTTTTGCCGATCCGCCCTACGAAAAAACAAAATCGGGCAAACGCTTCACTGAGAAGCTCCTCGCAAACGAAACGTTGCCGCGATTATTGAATCGCGACGGAATCTTCGTTTTGGAAAAGCGGCCGGGCGAAGCGCTTCCTGAAACGAAGGTCTGGCGCGTGGTCCGTCAGAAGACATACGGCGCCACTGAAGTCCTCTTTCTATCCGCAATCAACGCCAGTCCGGCCCGGACCCATCCGCAATCTGCAATCCATCAGTGATTCGTTTCATCTATAATTTGTTTTGGCCCATCGGGCTTCTGTTCTTCTTGCCCGGCTATCTGCTGAAAATGGTTCGCCGCGGCGGTTACCGCGAAAAATTCGGCCAGCGCCTCGGAATATACGACCGCGACCTGCGCAAGCGGCTGTCCTGCAGTCACGAGAAAAAATCGATATGGCTGCACGCGGTCAGCGTTGGCGAAGTCATGATTGCTCTCAAACTTGCCCAACAGTTGCGAACGCTCGAACCGGAGGTGCATTGCGTGTTGACCACGACGACCACAACCGGATTCGCGTTGGCAAACAAAAGCGCTCTGCCTCGGAGTGAGGTCATGTACATGCCCCTGGATTTTTGGCCAGTAATGCGACGCGCGTTTTCCGTCATTCGTCCGGCGAGAATCGTTCTCGTCGAAGCCGAGATTTGGCCCAATCTGGCTGCCGAAGCGCATGCGCGTCGCATCCCGCTCGTTCTGGTCAATGCGCGGTTATCACCGCGATCTGAGCGAAGATTCCGCCGGTTTCAATTTCTTGTCGCACCGACGTTCCAGCTTCTTGATTTGGTTTGCGTGCAAGAACCGGAGGACGTCGATCGATGGCATCGGCTCGGCGTGGAGCGAAGCCGGATTAAGTACACCGGGAGCATCAAATATGATCCCGCAGATTTTGATTATACTGCGGAGGCTCAGGGACCCGGCGGAGTTGTCGCCACGTCCCCAAGGTACGTCTTGCCTGTCCTGGATCTGGAACGCCCGGTTCTCTTCGGCGGCAGCACTCACCGTGGGGAAGAGCAAATTCTCACGAAAGCTTTTCTGAACTTGCGCCAGAAATTTCCGTCATTGTGCTTGTTCATTGCGCCACGTCACGTCGAACGCGTGCAACAAATCCGGGCGCAGCTTGAGGCTTTATCGCTTGATGTCCGCGTCGCAAGCCGAGTGGCGGGTGATAACGAAACGAAGGCAGATTGTGTGCTTCTCGATAGAACTGGTGAGCTTCAACATTGGTACAGTATCGCTACGGTTGTGTTTATTGGGAAAAGTCTGACTGCGCACGGTGGACAAAATCCCGTCGAGCCGATTCTAGCGGGCAAACCGGTTATATTTGGTCCGCACATGGAAAACTTCGCGACACTTGCTAAAACGCTCGTCTCGAAGAACGGCGCAATTCAGGTCAGCGATATCGACTCCCTTGAAAGGGCGGTGGACAATCTCCTCCGCGATAGCGAAACTCGCCAGCGACTCGTCCAAAGCGCGCGCGAAGTATTAAACCAGCACCACGGCGCGACCGCACGGGCCGCGGCGTTGATCGCCGATCTCCGTTCCCGACGGGAACCGGCGAAAGAGTAAGAATAGGTCTCGCTGGCAATTTGCCTTGCGTCCAAGAGCAGCAATTCGATATTGCCCGCGCTTTTGTGACCCTATCGTCTAGAGGCCCAGGACACCGCCCTTTCACGGCGGTAACACGGGTTCGAATCCCGTTAGGGTCGCTTCCCTCGTATAACCGGCAAGCGACGGCCATTGCATAACGCTTTCGCATAACAACGCTGCCCGCGTTTGGGCATGTCCGCGCACGTCCGCACCACACGCGAACACGGTTCAACTTCGGATAATTGTTTGCGCGAAAACCGTTACCGCGCCGCAAGCCTGCGCGCGATTATGCGCGCAGGGACACCACGGAAATGCAGCAAATTGAATATCGCCGATTTGACGACTTACAGCGGCGCTTCGGCATTCGGCGCAGCACCGCCTACGAGTTGATCGGCGCGGGCAAGATCAAGAGCGTCGCGGTACGGAAGAAGGGCGCGCGCACCGGCATTCGCTTAATCGACTTCCATTCCGTGCGCGAATTTTTCCGCGAAGACGATAAAGCTACCTTCCGTTGAAATCGACGGGAGTGCGACCAGCCGCCTAACGAGAGGATAATAACCGATGAAAATCAATCCAAACAACCCGGAACCAACACGCTTTACGCAAGTCGGTTAGTAACTGTCTTGAGTTCAAGCATAGAGTGGGTCGGGTTTGAGGGCGCTGTTGAGGACGATCAGGAGTTTTCGCATCGTGGCGGTTAGGGCAAGTTTGGCTGGCTTGCCAGCGGCACGTAATCGTCGATAAAAAGCGCGCAAGATTGGGTTGTGTCGAGCGGCGACTAAAGCTGCCATGTAAAGACCGTGACGGACGTGGCGGCGGCCGCCGAAGATGGTACGTTTGCCGCGCCATTTGCCGCTGTCGCGATTAAACGGTGCAACTCCAACCAAGGCTGCTACCTCACGCCGGTTGAGTTGGCCCAGTTCCGGCATCTGGGCCAGGAGCAATGCCGCCG
>WNGL01017269.1_pt1 | contig 12379 bp, 13 predicted proteins | sample 5400591 | NCBI WGS metagenome assembly WNGL01 (sample SAMN13153377, study PRJNA577476) | soil metagenome | isolation source: 80 cm soil or saprolite under Garry oak tree replicate 1 | place: USA:California | collected 2016-06-15
GCCCAGGATTCATCCATCCGCGTCCTTTCCTTCGAGACGGCCAAGGACCTCTTCGATCGATATTGGGAGGTGAAACCGAGAAAAGCCCGAGAGCGATCGAACCGCGATATTCAGTGGACCGAGGTAATAGATGCTCTAGTATTACAACGAGACTTTACCAACGCAATCCTTGCAACTGGGCAAGAAGTCGCTTGCGATGGGAGCAATAGGCAGCGTACTTGTGTCGCTGCTGATAGGTGATCAAAGCCAACACCGTAGGCAGATCTAACACCGGCTGGGGCAAGGCAACTTGCAGGAGCAAGCGTACCTGAGCGACGCTGAGTGGCAGGGAGGGGTGTGCGTCCAGGCTGGGTACCTCATCGGGCGTGGGCAAAGGACGCGTGGTCGTAGGGCGCAGGACCCCCCTCTCTCTGGTTCAGGCGCTGTTGCCATCGAACCAGAAAATGATGCGCGAGGATGACGAGCGTCATGTGATGGTGCCAGCCTTGCCAGAAGCGCAGCTCATAGTGGTCCATGCCCAGTTCCCCCTTGCACTCGGCAAAACACGTCTCGATCGGCCAGCGCATTCCACTCACGCGCACAAACGTGGAAAGTGGCGTTTCGAGAGGAGCGTTGCTCACGTAGAACTTCCATTCCGGCTCCGAGGCTTCACCGCTGACTTTCCGCCGGATCACCACCCAGACCTCCGGGCCAGGCAAACGATCGAGGGGCAATACCGCACGCAGCACGAGAAAATCGGCGACCAGTGGGCCTTTGTATCCCTCCAGCAGTCGGAATCGCTGCCAGCGCGATGCTGGCCAAAGAGTGGCCAGCTCCTCCAGCGTCACTTTGGCCGGACTCGCCGGATGCAGTCGCTCGCGCCGTGGGGCCGGTCCTTTGCGGGATCCCTTTTGCGGCGGCACCCAGCTGCGCGGACGTGGGCGATCCGTTTGCCCATCGGTTTCCACCAATGGCCAAACCTTGGTATCTCGCGGCACCTCTGCCAGATACCACAACCCTGCCTTGTCCAGCCTCTCCAAGAACGCGGGCGAGTCGCCATACCCCTCGTCGCAGACCACCCAGCGCGCTCGCAGCTGCCCGGCTTGCATGACTCCCTCGACCAACTGAGCTGCCAACTCATGTTTGGTCTGAAAGCAGAGCCGGTCCAGTAACGTCGCACCCTTGCGACTCGCATAGCCTAAGAAGACGCCCGCCTGACAGTTATCTTTCTTGCCGGTGTTTCCGCACCACTGGGGCGCCACGCCTGCCGAGTGATCCCCATGCTTAGGAAAGTCGGAGCCGAGAGTGTTGAGCACGCCATCCTCCTCACCCAACGTCTCGTTCACCAAGCGTTGGTGCTCGGCTAAGATGGCCTCATCATCCCATCTGCCTTCCCCGATGAACTGCTGGAGGGCCCGCACCTGCCGTTCCGCATGCGGCCCCACCCCCAACAGGCGCAGGGCCATCGCTTCGACATTCTTGCGGGGGACATCGGCCGTGAGCAGTCCGCGCAGATAGACCGCTGCCCAGTCGCGCTGTTCGCGTCGATAGAACAACGGAGCAAAGTGCTGGTGGTAGGCCACCAGTTCTTCGGCCAGGGAAGCCACCTCTGCCGGGGTCAATTCCTGCACAGCCAGTCGGCCCGTAGTAAGTGGCTGGTCTGCGCTTACATCGCACACAAGAGACATCGAGTTCCACCTCCAGGAGCATATTTCCCTTCAGTATACCAAAAAGTCTCGTCGTAATACTAGATGATGCACTGAAAGCCGAGGCGTCACTGAGAGAGCGACAGAGCAGCCAATATCTCGAGGAGATCGCAAGGGGTGCCGATACACATGCCAGGGCTCTGTCAGTGATACGTATTGAGGAGCGCCCCAAAGGGATAGAGGGTTGGAACGCTCTTGTCCGCTTTGAAGGAGGATCTGAGTACCCTATTACCATCAGAAGTCCTTTCTCAGGAAGAGACGAGGAGCGCCTTGAGTGGTACTTTGAACAGCATCTTCGCTTCCCGTTTACCAGGCAGATCGAGGCAAGGGAAACTGCTGCCAGCATTACGGCATATGGTGAAGCGCTCTTCAGACAGGTTTTCAGCGATCGTCGTGTGTATACCGAATACCTCCTCATCCGGGACGCGGGACTAAGTAGCCTCCAGATCGAGATCGCAGGTTCCCCAGCGTTTCACGCGCTGCACTGGGAAGCCCTTAAAGACCCCGATATCCCGCTTCCATTGGTGCTGCAAGCGACGATGGTGCGCAAGAACATCGCCCCTCAAGTTATGCCGGCGGCGATGCGGCCTTCCCCGACGATCAATGTTCTACTTGTGACTGCCCGCCCTTCTGGCAAGCAGGATGTGGGCTATCGCACCATCTCGCGACCCCTGTTGGAGGTATTGCGCCGAGCGCAGTTACCTGTGCAGGTCGATATTCTGCGACCTGGGACCTATCGTGCGTTAGCCGAACACCTGAGAAATGTTTCATCTCAAAATGGGGATGGCCACTACCACGTCATCCACTTCGATGTGCATGGGTCCGTGCTCACCTATGAGCAGCTACAAGAGGGGCAAGATGCCAATAAACTGCTCTATCAAGCACACCGCTATGGCCGGGATGACATCGGACCATTTGAGGGAGGCAAAGCATTCCTCTTTCTCGAAGGCGAGAAGGACAATCATGCGGACGCAGTCGATGCCACGGAGATTGCACATCTGCTGCTCGGCCATCATATTCCGATCGCGATCCTCAATGCCTGTCAGTCCGGGAAGCAAATAGGGACCAGTGAGACAAGTATTGGAAGTCGGCTCATGCATGTGGGAGTGCAGTTAGTACTGGCGATGGGATATTCCATAACCGTGAGTGCAGCTATGCTCCTGATGCAGACCCTCTATGAGCAACTGTTCGCCAACCAGGACCTCCCGAAGGCGATCCAACAGGCGCGCCTGGAACTCTACAACCATAAGGAGCGGCAAGCTTACTTCAATCAGACAATTGATCTGGAAGACTGGCTGTTGCCCGTGGTGTATCAGAACCGTGAGCAGCACTTGACCGTACGTGCCTTCACTCCGGAGGAAGCCAGAACCTATTACGAGCGGCAGGCCGCGCATTATGCCCCGCCCCAACCCAGCTACGGCTTTGTGGGTCGCGACCTGGATATCTTACAGATTGAGAAGCGCCTGCTCACCAGGCGCAATGCACTGCTCATCCGAGGGATGGGGGGCGCAGGCAAGACGACACTGCTCCAGCACCTGGGAGGCTGGTGGCAGTCTACCGGCTTCGTCACTCAGGTTTTCTATTTCGGCTTCGATGAGCGCGCTTGGACCCGTCAGCAACTTCTGGCGAGCATCGCTAACCGCCTGCTTGATCCAGCGCAGTACGTTCGGGATTTCCAGCCTCTTTCGCTCGACGCTCAGCACCATATTCAGCCAGGCGGCGGTTGACTGCTCGCCGATCAAAGTCCTCGCGGACAACCCAGTAGGCCAGTTGTCGTAGCTCATCTCGATAGTCGTCCAGATCGTCACGGTGGTCAAGCAGCAACTGCGCAAACTGCGGCAGGACTTTCCACAGGGGATACTCGTCTTGCAATGCCATAAATGCCCTGGGGCCGCCACAATCTTCGATCGGACCCCGTCTTTTCCCCGCTATACAGATGGGGTAACCCTTTGTAGGATCAAGGGGAAGAATCTGCTCCAGACGAATCTCATGTTGCCACCAATCGGTCAGGTCATACTCGTATGTCCACCGTTCTTTGCAGCGAAAGTGGAAGTCATAGAGTCGCACCTGATGCGGATTATCGTAGAAACTGATGCCGCCGGGCTTCCAGACTCCATACGGCTTGCCCCGAATGAGGAATTGGTGTAAATGCTCATCTGATCAACCAAACGCGATTTGAAGCGTGTCATGGAGCTGGGCAATGGTGCTGTCGCTGCGGACCAGGAGGCGACGCCAGATCTGGGGACTGATCCCTCGTATCCAGATCCGCAGTTGATACACCTGCACCATCTGCTCTATGCTGCTCATGCTCTTCCTCTCTTGCTGTGCTCATCTTTCCAGAGTATATCGGCACTGGCTCATGAAGAAAAGCAAGATGGTACCTTTATAGCAAGCAAGCGGTTTGCCCCCGTGCTGGAATGGTCTCCATGACATACAATCCCAACCGGCTTCACCTGCTCAAGGGAGTACACCAACTCCTGAGATAGGTGAGAGCAGTGCTTCTTCCTCAAAGCCTGGCCCGGGGTCGTGAAGGAAACCCAACGTTCGCCTGACATCACTGCGACAAATCCTACTGACCCTGCCCCAGCGAGCATACCTCGCTTGCGTGAAAATCACCCCTGCCTTCTCCCTGGCAGGGGCGTTTTGCATGTTGTATACTTTTTGATGTCTTTCTGCTTGTTTTTCGCTATTTTCAAGGGGGAACATCAGTATGTATCAACCACCACCAACCGACCCGTCATCGCGGTCACCAACGCAGTACGGCCCGCAACCGGGTCCACCGCCTCCACCAATGGCACAGCCGCCAAAGAAGCGGCGTACCTGGCTGTGGGTTGTGCTCGGTGTGCTTGCACTGCTCATACTTGGCTGCGTGGGTGTGGTCGCCATTGCTACCCAGGGCGCACAGACGAGCACACCAAGGGCCTCGACGAATGCACCTGTAACTGGCAGTACACCGGCGGCAGGAAATACCCCCACAGCGACAATTGCCCCAACCGCGACCCCGACCATGGAGGCCACTGCGATGCCAACACCAACACCAACACACCCGGCCAAATTTCCTGCAACCCACGGCAGGCCCCACATCGGGGGTCCCTTTTCTGACTTCGTGGGGAAGTACGGGCAACCCATCGGCCAGGGATCAGGTAACTCGTATAACTTTCAATCTGACACCACGCGCCCCGACGGCTCGCTGCCGCCTGGCCCCAACGTGACGCCCAATGCAGCAGGCATGGTGATAGGACTAGATATCGTCTCGGATTCGACGACTACCGTGAGCTTCGCGCAAGCAAGGCTTCATTGCGAACCCTGGCTTCCGAGTGATGCCGTCGAGTTCAACAGTGCCCCGCCCTACATCGACTACCACAGCAGTGTGGGTGAGATCGTCATGATGGTCAACGATTTTGGCGACTGCGTGCTCAACATCGGTAAGCCGTGATGCTTGCCCTCCTGCTCAGTGCTCACCTCTTGCATGCAGATATCGCCTGTCTCGGGTTGATATGCTTCCGTCATGTAATCACCGCTTTCTAGTGCCTCTGTGAGAACTGATCAGTATCTTACTACAATCAACCCTGACACAACACTTCCCGGGATGGACGTAAGATACCGGCGGCCAGCATTCCTCCAACCTCTGATATGCTGGCAGCCCTTTTTTCAAGGCGCTGAAAAAAGAGCATCATGTTGTGTAGATCTACGCGATTATAGCCCCTCTTTTTCAATTCACTGGCAACAATCATCAATGGGGGGCGCACACTTGCTCATTTGATGGGTACATACACTTGCACTCCCCCATTGCGGGTAAAACCTTGAAAACAGGAAGAAAAGAGGGTACGCTAGCATTACTTCATCCTGTTCTGTGAGGTGGGTAGCCCATGACACCAACACAAAGAATGCAGCACTGGCCATGGCTTCTCCGTGATAACGTGGTAGTAGGTGCGTTGGTACTGATCGTTCTTGGACTCATCTTGATCGTTCTTGGACTCATCTTCTCTTCAGTGAGCGCATTGCAAGGAGTCGGCGGGATTATCTTTGGTACAGGATTGACCGTTTTTCTTTCCCAGTTGGCCAATCGGCAACAACTGGCAAAGGACGCCAACATCCGGCGCAAGACAACCTTGTATGAGCCGCTGCACGCCGAACTCCAAACCTTGCGAGAACGTCTGGAAGCGACACGGACAGGCGCAAAACCCTATCTCCAGTGGATTACTATTCCAGGGATGATATCCCCTGTACAACGTTCCGCTGAAGAATCGCCTCAATTGCGGTGCTGGTCAGAGTTCAAGGCAGACTCCCGCAGTAGTCTCGATTTCTCGGAACGCATGCGCCTGCTGCTCAATCAGGTTCTCCAGCTTGCCTCCGACTACAACAGAGCGGTGAACGATGCTCTAACAGCTTCTGAAACCATCCTTGCTCCCGCTATTGATACAGCGATCACCCGCACGGCAACCAGCGAGGCATTCCGCCAATGGGACAGGGATCACCCAAGTGGTCTTGTTTCGGGTTCTTCGTCTTGGTCATCCGACGATTGGCTTGTTCGTATTCAAGCAGCAGTGAAGACACCGCCAACCGGGATAGTATGGGCAACCATGTGGCTGAGCAGTGGCCCGACGGGCTATTACCGACCTCCAACGCTCGGATGGCTACTAGCAAAGGACCTGGAGCAAGCAGTACGCTGTATCTATGCTGTCTGCAATCCCCCAGGAAGTTTTCCACCTCCCCCGCGTGAGTGGTTGCAGGCCATTATTGATGAAGTATGGCCATCGCTTCAAAGCCATTCAGCTTATGCCACCGTGTGGAGACTCCACGAGGAACTGTTCGACCAGGTGTCTCAAGCTGAAACAAAACTACTCAACAAATTGCGTGAAATCCAAAATATCTACGAGGGTGGCCCACCTCCCCCATGACGTTAACCCGTAATTCCCTCCCTCGTTTTCCGCAAGGTGATTATGCAAAAAAGTGTACCCCATCCTCTGAGTAAGTGTGGGGGGCGGGTTATTAGATTTGATGGCCCCTTGCTCTTGCTTTCCCGTGATGTGTATGATGGGGGTATCACCGTGATGGAGGGATACACCTATTGAGGCGTGAAAACCTGGAAGATATGTTCGGCCCTGCGGCCCCCTACAGTGAGTACCGGCGCGGCGATCGCATCGCTTATCCAGGTGACCGGGGGCTCCTCCCTGGTTACTTCTTTGTCGATAAGCATGGCGCGGTATGTAGGCTCGTCGTGGGGATGAAAGTCAGGGTACCGTGACGCAGCATTGTTTCCTGCTGTGGCATCCACCCGGCGACCATGAGTCGGTGGAGCTCCTCCCTGACATCACCCTGCCAGGACTCACTCTCTCGGCAGTATTCCCCCATGATCGGGTGGATACAGTGGTGTTTACCAGCGATGGGCCCTTATCCCCGGTGGAGCAATCGACCATCCTGGACCTGCTGACTGAAGAGTTCATTGTCCCCGAGAGCGCATCTATGCACTACCACCAAATCGAGGTGGAGAAGGCCATGTTCAATCTCAGGTGAGGAGCCCTGCTAATAGTGGTAGTGCTTTACAAAAACGCGGGTCGCGTCGATAGCATAGGCAATCGGCGCGGTCCCGCCGGTCGAAGCGATATCTGCTAGGCCGCCCGGTGTGACACCTGAGAGATAGTATTCGGCTTTTGCCACGGGCCGATGGAAGAAGTACCTATCCTACACAAGCGACATCTTCCCAACTCTTCCGCAAAGATAGGGCGTAAGATACACCGGCTGCCAGTTCTTCCATACCTCTGATCCTGGCAGCCCTTTTTGTGCCGATCGGCGCAGGGGCAGGGTGTAAATTATAAGATTCTGTTTGATTCAATGCAAGCAGGAACGTTGTATTCTATAGGAAACCAGAAGTATTGAGATTGGCTAGGCAGATGGGTCAACAAAAGCAAAATTCACAGCGGTCCAAGAGTCCAGCAGTTGCGAAAAGCGAACCGAAACAGATAGTCGAGCAAGACACGCCACAGCTAGCACAAGTACCTCGTCCTACGACGGATGACGAGGGAGCATGGAGGGCTTATTGGAAAGCTCAGAATCAGCCTTGGCGTGCTGAGCCAGAGATCAGCCAGGAGCGCCAAGAGGAGCTTAGAGAGCGACAAACTATTGTGCCTGATATTGAGAAGGGTATCTATCCTTTTGGAGCGATGGAGCTAGATCGTGCCGACGTTGAATGGTTGCTGGCAACGCATGATGGTGGACCTGTGAGTTGGCATGATGAGGATAAAAAACGTGAAGGGCTAGACCTGCGCGGTGCCAATTTATTTGGTGAAGACCTCAGTGGCCTTCCACTTAATAGACTCCGTGGAGGATTAACTGACGCGGAATGGATGAATGCCTCTAAAGAGCAACGCTCAGACGCCGCTGTGCTTCTAATCGGAGCCAACCTAAGCAAGGCTGAACTTAGTTTTGCCATCCTTAACAGCGTTGACCTCCAGAATGCTGACCTCCAGGGAGCCGACCTCACCAAAGCGCACCTCCGGCAAGCCAACCTTGAAAGAGCGGACCTCCAGAAAGCCAGATTCGCTATCTCTCACCTCGAAGGAGCCAGCCTCTATCAAGCTCACCTCGAAGGGGCCAGCCTCTCTGGAGCGCGCCTCCAGGAAACTAGCCTCCGCTCAGCGTACTTAGAAGATACTGAACTCAAATATGCTACGCTCGGTAATCAGCGGCGCATTGGGCCTCATTTCGCTGATATCCAGTGGGGCAATACCAACCTCGCTGTCGTGGATTGGTCGCAAGTGACCATGGTAGGTGACGAGCATGAGGCACGACAGAAGGAAATACAAGGTGTGAAGAAAGATAAATTCATGCGCTTGGACGGTTACTTGTCTGCCGTCCGAGCGAACCGCCAACTGGCGGTTGCCTTACGAAATCAAGGAATGAACGAGCAAGCCGACTATTTTGCATATCGAGCGCAAATCTGCCAACGGAAGGTTCTCTGGTACCAGGGCTGGCGTTCCAGGGCCAAGTGGCTCGGTTCGTGGTTCCTTGCTCTCTTAGCAGGCTACGCTTACCGACCAACACAAACGGTCTTCTGGTATCTCTTCGTCATCTGCTGCTTTGCCATAGCGTACTCGGTCATTGGACACCTTCCACTCTTACCTGATTCTTTAGTGTTCAGCATGATGTCGTTCCACGGGCGCGGCTTTTTTCCGAGTCTGAGTGGTGAAACCTCGCTTCACAACCCGGTAGTGATATGTGCTGCCATTGAGGCAGTTGTAGGGTTGCTCATTGAGGTCAGCTTTATTGCAACGTTCACCCAACGCTTCTTCGGGAAGTGAAAAGGCGACCAGCCCCTTGCGTATTGGCAATATTTGCCGTTGACCAACACCAAACATCATCAACGGGATGGAGGGAACTCATGCAGCATGAAAGCCTGGAAGCGATGTATGGCCGGCGGCCCCCTACAGTGAACACCAGCGCGGCGAAACCATAAGATACCGCCTGCCAGGTGAGGCAGGCGATTATTCCGGCGTGATTATCTGGTGTGTGGAAGCCTCACAAGAGGTAGGCCTTCACTACATCGTGGAACGGGCGGGCGCGGGCTCGTCCTTCCCTGATATCGTCTTCCCTGCGTTCATCCTCTCGTAAAACGCTACTCTGCGTATATCTTCCATCGGCGTGCGCTTTCCAATAACCCGCCCCCCTGCCCTATTCCTGCCCTGGCTCTCGATCACAGCGACCAGGTCGATCTCACCGCGACAAATTGGACACAACTCTCGGGGCGCATTTTTGCGCGATTTCAATAAACGCTCTTTGCGCCTGCCTCCAACCCACGTTTTCGCTACAAACCAGGATAAGCCAGCCCTGCGAACTGCCAGCGTCAGCTTTGCGCCCCGAGGGGTGCCGTGTTCGGCCAGCCGGGCGCTTACGTCTTCACTGGACCCGCAATAATGCCCGGCATGGGCAAGCCGGGCCGTTTCAAGGGTGACTGGATTGTAGAAGTGCAGCAAGTACACCCGGTTGCGGTACAGCCGGGCCGGTGTGGTAGAATCGAACATAGGAAGTCTCGAACTTTCTACGCCAGGGCCGCCCGCGTCTGCCAGGATGGAGCGGCCCATAGCGTGCTGACGTGTCTACTTTACTTCGTCGTCTCGGCACACCAACACGGTGCCAGCGATATAATCAACCTCGTCGGGGTCGCCCACAACAGGGCCTCGCCCCATTCCTCTTTCATGGCTGCGATGCGCTCGGGGGTCATGAGATCGACTAGGGCTCCGGCCTGGTCATTGCGCGGGAGGTCGAGCAGCTTCCCCTCTTCGTTGAGCACCAGAATGCAGCCATCCCTGGTTGGGATGATCTCAATATGGCCTTCAACAATGGCGCGCAGCTCGTCCAACTGAAAATCGGTTCCGTTGGCCGGGGAGACCTCGCGGCTGGTCCCATCGGGATACAAAACGGTCGCCATCTTATTCACCTCCCTTCAGCAAACAGAACGGGCGCGGACTGTACCGCTCTTGCGCAGTCTTGATCTCAACTTCTGAGTACTCGGTCGGATGGTCATTGTGGTAGGCGACCCTCATCGCCTGCGCCTCTGCCTCGCCCCGCTTCAACTCGGCGTACTGCATGGCGTGGACCAGGGCGGCCCGGACGTGCCAGCACGAACGCGGGCTATAGAGGAAGTACCCATGCTCATCGGTCGGTGGGTTCATCGCCGGGCAGGTGCAGCCGAAACAGCCGTGGTTGCGGTCCCAGGTGACGAGGTAGAACAAGCCCGCTTCGTGGGCCGATGGGACGAGGTAAAACACGCTGTTCGTGGACTCATCAACATAACGCTGGCAGAGGTCAACTTGCTCGGGGGATACCCGATATTGCTGGTAAAGGGGTCGGCATATCGAAAGCTGAAAGATGTACACTAAGCAAAACTAGAGGGATGAATACTTCTTTCACCTGGCTTGTCAGGCGGGTGGAGGAAGAGCAGTTTGAAGCATAGCTTCTGCGAGAAAGCCTTTCACGGCGCGCAGTGTAAAAGGCTCATCTCCCTTCTCAAGGTGCTTCATCCTCTTAGCGTACATCTTTCAGCTTTCGATATGCTGACCCCTATCACGGCTGATGGGGACCAGTATGGCAACTTCACAGTCTCTTATTCGGCAGGGGTGAAGCAGTTCAATGGCTAGAACTACAGCTTTCTCTCATCCTACGGATCTTGCAGTCCGCAGGATAACGTGGTTGGCTCGCTCATGCGTATCACTACAGCCTTTTCCGCCTTCCCCTGCCTTGCTTCCAGATACGTCCCAGGTGCAATCCGTCTTTTATCTAGGCCTGTTCCGTCTCCACCTTCTATGCTCACCCCATGAATGCAAGCCGACCTACCCATTCTAGTTAGATGGTTGGGTGATCAGAAACACGACTGAAGCCAGACAGATAGGTGGAAAAGGATGCACACTTGAGCAGCCGAGCGTCTCGCTTCGAGGAGAGGAGAACGATGTTCGAGAACGAACCTATTGCCGCGCTTCGTATTACCGTGGCCTCACCTGAGCAGATTCGCTCGTGGAGTCACGGCGAAGTCACGAGACCGGAAACCATCGACTGCCGCACCCTTCAGATGGAGAAGGATGGCCTGTTCTGCGAGCGCATCTTTGGTCCGACAAGGGATTGGACATGCTCCTGTGGCAGATACCTGCGAGCGCGAACACCCGGCTTCGTCTCACCCGGCTTCGTCTGCGAGGTGTGTGGCGTGGAGATCACCACATCCTCGGTGCGCCGCGAGCGCATGGGGCACATTGAACTGGTGGCTCCAGTCGCCCACCCCTGGTTTGCGCGGCGTGCCCCTAGCATCATCGCGCTGCTCCTGGAACTCTCGCAGCGCAGGCTGACCGCTGTCCTGTCCTACACCTGTTACCTCGTGCTTGCCATCAACGAAGCGAAGCGCGAGCGGGCCCTAGTAGAGAGGGGAGAGGGCAGCAAGAATGAGGCACACGATCCGTGCCTGGCCAGCCTGCTCTCCGACCTTTTCGTAGGAGACGTTCTGGACGAGGTCACGTTTCGGCAGCTTTCCAACCGGTACGGTGACGTCTTTCGCGCAGGCGGTGGTGCCGAAGCCATACGCGAGCGGTTGGCTTCACTCGACCTAGACGCGCTCTCGGCATCGCTGCGTCACACAATCGAGCTTGGCGGAGCGGCGCAGAAGAAAGCCATCAAACAGCTGCACGTCGTGGAATGTTTTCGTGCCTCCGGCCTCGATCCCTCCCGGATGATCCTCTCGGTCATCCCCGTCCTGCCACCTGAGTTACGACCCCTGGTGGAACTTTCCGGCGGAAGATTCGCCTCCAGCGATCTGAATGTGCTCTATGAGCGCGTGATTTACAGGAACAACCGGGTGAAGCGATTTCTTGAGCTGGAGGCGCCCGAGGTGATGCTCAACAACGAGAAGCGTCTCCTGCAAGAAGCGTGCGATGCCCTCCTTGACAACGGCCACAGGAACCGTCCTATCACGGGTTCAGGTGGGCAGCCGCTGAAAAGCCTGACCGATGCGATCAGTGGCAAGCAGGGGCGCCTGCGCAAGAATCTACTGGGCAAGCGCGTGGATTATTCCGGGCGCTCCGTAATCGTGGGGGACCCTCAGCTTTCACTCCACCAGTGCGGTCTGCCGACCAAGATGTGCCTGGAACTGTTCAAACCGTTCCTCATTCGCAAACTCCTTGAGCGCCATTATGCGCCCAATGCACGGGTGG
>WNGL01014171.1_pt1 | contig 12378 bp, 13 predicted proteins | sample 5400591 | NCBI WGS metagenome assembly WNGL01 (sample SAMN13153377, study PRJNA577476) | soil metagenome | isolation source: 80 cm soil or saprolite under Garry oak tree replicate 1 | place: USA:California | collected 2016-06-15
TTCGTCACCCCGGGCGGGCACCGTCGTTTTCCACTAGCCGCGATCATCTCGTTCGTCCCCTCGCATCGCACCCAGCGGCCGCCGCTGGCGGCGATCGGAGCGTCTTCCGACCACATGGCCCGCGCTTACCGGCGCGCGCGTCCGACCTCCCATTCGCACGAGCCGGCTGGATGGCTGGCCGATCTTTCAGACGGCGAACGGGTTCGATTCCGTATACGGGGAACGGAGCTCGTCGGCAACCTCCTCGCTTACCTCGATGCGGATCGCGAGCGTGAGGCGGAGCTATTCGGGGCCGCGCAAGGACATGCACGTGAGTACGGTGCCGAGGCGGCGAAGGCAGGCGCATCGCTGAGCGACACGGTCGAGGGATTCCTTCGCTTTCGTAGGCCGTTCGTTGACGAGCTGGCGCTGCTTGCCCGTCGCCGCCATCTCGATACGAGAGAAGCGACAGAGCTTCTGGCTGATGCGGAAACGGCGCTCGACCGTCTGCTGATCGCGCTGATGCTGGGCCATAAATCGAGTTCGACGCATGAGTGAGCTCTGGGCCCTGACGGCGGCGGCGAGTGAGGTCGACTCAGTCGCTCGCGACCAGATTGCCCGTGAGATGGAGGAATGGCTCCACGCGGGTCGTGACGCAGTGGTGCTCACGACGTGCCATCGCGCCGAGCTCTATGGTCTCGGCGCAGCGCCGAGTTTGCGCGGTCCACGCGTCCGGAAGGGCGCGGCCGCGGCCACCCACCTGATGCGGGTCGCCGCCGGGGTCGAAAGCGCGATCGTGGGTGAAGACGAGGTGCTCCATCAGGTGCGCGATGCGCTGGACCGCGCGCAGCATAGCCGCAAGCTCGACTTCCGGCTCCGGCGCCTTTTCGAAACCGCGATCGCGACGGGTCGCCGCGCGAGGTCCCGACGAACCGAGTCGAGCGGCAACCTGGCGCAGGGAGCGGTGGCGTGGCTGTCGAGCAAGTCCGAACTGGCCGGTCGCGTGGTCGTCGTCGCGGGTGCCGGTCGCATGGGTGCTGCTCTGGCCCACTCGCTAGCCGACGCCGGCGCTTCGATCACGATCGCGAGTCGAGATCAAAGCCGCGCATCGAGGCTAGCCGCCGTGTACTCGGGTCCGGGCGTGAGTCTCGAGAGGGGAGCCGCGATGACCGGCACAGCCGTGGCAGTCGCGGTCGCCCTCGGCGGTCCATGGGTGGAGCTCTCGACCCTCGCGGACCATGATCTGCCGCCGATCGCCGACATTTCAGCGCCGCAGGCTGTGCCGGATGCGGTGCGCAGCCGGCTCAATGGAGGCTTCCTCGGGATCGACGACCTCTACCACCACAGAGGGGCTCTCCCTGGCGCATATATAAAGGACGCGGAGGCGCTGGTCGAACGCAACACGGTCGAATATCTCACCTGGCTGGGCCGGGTCCGGTGAAGATCCGCCTCGGAACGCGGGGTTCGATGCTGGCGCTGGCGCAAAGCGAGTTGGTCGCGCAGCGGCTCCGCGCGGTCGGCCACGATGTCGAGCTGGTGCGCATCGTCACGGAAGGCGATGTGCGTCCGGTCGACACGTCACCGGGCGAGGGGATATTTGTCACGGCACTCGCGTCCGCCGTGAAACGGCGCGAGATCGACATCGCGGTCCACAGCGCAAAGGACGTTCCGCTCGAGGAAGATCCCGAGCTCTTGACCGCCGCCTACCCGGAAAGGGCCGATGCGCGCGATGCGTTGGTGACACGGTCAGGCGATCGGTCGATTGACAGCCTTCGTCCGGACGCATCGGTCGGAACGGACAGCCCGCGCCGCGCCGGCTTTCTGCGCGCGGCCCGCCGTGACCTTCGCATAATGCCGCTGCACGGCAACGTCGACACGCGGCTTCGGCGTCTCGACGCGGGAGAGGTCGACGCGCTGGTGATCGCCGCCGCCGGCCTCGACCGCCTGGGTCGCGGAAAGCGGATCGATCAGCGAATCGATGTGCACGTCGTGGTGCCCGCACCGGCGCAGGGAGCGCTCGTGGTCCAGGCTCTGCGTGCCGACACCACACTCCTGGCCGCACTGGCGGTGATCGACCGCCCCGAAATCCGGCTCGCTGTCGAGGCCGAGCGGGAGGTGCTGGCCGCGACTGGCGGCACGTGCCGCGCACCGGTGGGGGCTTTCGCGATTCTCGAAAAAGACGACTTCGAGATGGTGGTCGGCGGCGTCAACAGTGACGGCTCAGACCTGAAGGTCGAATCGATTCGGGGCCTGCTGCGAGACGCGATGGACCTTGCCCGCGAAGCCGGGCGCAGGCTTGCCAGAGCGGTAACGCTGCGGTGAGAGCGGTCCTTGTAACTCGGCCGGCTGGGGCGGGTGATCCGCTAGTCGCCGAACTTGAATCGCGAGGCTATCGCGTGATCGCGGTGCCCACCGTGTTGGCGCGGCCGGTCGAGGTTGACTGGCCTGCGCTGGATCGGTTCGACTGGATCGTCGTGACGAGCGCCGCCGGCGTAGAAGCGCTACCCAGCACACCGTCTGGGCCTCGCTGGGCGGCGGTCGGTCATTCGACTGCGAAAGCGCTGCGCACCAGGGGAGTGGAGGCCGATCTCATCCCTGCCGAGTCGAGCGGAGCCGCTCTTGGCGAGGCGCTGCCGGATCCCGAAGGCGCGCGCGTCCTTCTGGTGCGGGCCTCGCTGGCGGATCCGGACCTGCCGGCGACGCTGCGCAAACGCGGAGCGGAAGTTGCAGAGGTGACGGCGTACCTGACGATCGAGGGACCCGATGAGTCGCGCGACGAACTGCGCCGCGCGCTATCCGAGCCCGGTCTGGCTGCAGTCATATTCGCGTCTGGCTCGGCGGTGCGCGGCTTTGTCAAGCTAGGGGGTACGACCGAGCTGCCTGCGATCACGATTGGACCTCGCACCAGCGCCGTCGCTCGAGTTACTGGTTTCAGCGTCGCGGCCGAGGCCGCCATGCCGGATGTCCAGGACCTCGCTGATGCGGTCGAGCGGGCGATTCCAATCAAGGTGGGGAAAGATGCGTGAGCTGATATTGCGACCGGCAGTGACGACACCGGGGCCGGAACGGCCGCGCCGCCTCCGGGCCAATCCAGCGCTCCGCGATCTCGTTCGCGAGACCAGGCTGGACCCGCGACAGCTCATCGCTCCGCTCTTTGTGATCGGCGGGCACGCTGAACGCCAGGAGATCCCTTCTCTCAAGGGCCATGCCAGGCTCTCCGGCGACCTCGCACTTCGAGAAGCGCATCGATTCGCCGAGCTCGGCGTCGGAGGCGTGCTGCTGTTCGGCATCCCCGAAGCGAAAGATCCGCAAGGATCAGGCGCAGACGATCCACACGGTCCGGTATCCGAAACGTTGAGGCTGCTCCGGCGAGAGGGCCTGCCGCTGGCGCTAGCCGCAGATGTCTGCCTTTGCGAATACACCTCACACGGACACTGCGGGATCCTCGATGGCGAGAAGATCGACAACGACGATTTGCCGATGCAGCCGTCATGGCCTACTCGTCCAAGCACGCATCGTGCCTCTACGGTCCGTTCCGAGAGGCGGCCGGATCGACGCCGAGCTTTGGCGATCGCAAGTCATACCAGATGGATCCCGCCAACGCGCGCGAGGCGATGCGGGAGATGGAGCTCGACGCCGCGGAAGGCGCCGACATTCTCATGGTCAAGCCGGCGATCACGTCTCTCGATCTGCTCGCGCGAGCGCACGATCGCTTCGACCTTCCGCTCGCCGCGTACCAGGTCAGCGGTGAAGCGGCGATGATCGAGGCCGCCGCCGAGAAGGGATGGGTCGACCGCCGGCGTGCCATCCTCGAAACGCTGACCTCGATCGTCCGTGCGGGTTCAGGCATCGTGATCACTTACTTCGCCGCAGACGCCGCCTTATGGCTGCGCGAGAACCGATGAGCCAGGACCGCTTCGTCCACGCCCTGGCGCTCGGGCTGGATCCCGCGTGGCGCAGACTGGAACCTGAGCAGCGCTGTCGAAGTGCGGAGGATTTCTGCGGCGCGATCACCCTGGGGTCGGCCGTCACCACCTTCACCTATTCGACCATCGGGCTCAAGGTCGGGGTTGACCTGCTGCTCTGGAGCCTCGCGCCCTCCCTCGAAGAACTTGAGGAGAAGTACGCGAATGCCCTTCGCTCTGGCATGGGCACCTGGATGACCGTGCAGCACAGCTTCCTGGGCGTTATCCAGCCGTCGCAGTACGTGAAGCGGCCGACCCAACAGGAGCAGTCACTTTTCACCGGCGAGCGGTCGGCCTACCTCGTCGTCTATCCGTTCACCAAGAGCACCGACTGGTATCTGCTCAGTCAGGAGGAACGGCAGAAGGTGATGAACGAGCACATGAAGGTCGGGCACCGCTATCAGCAGGTGAGACAGCTTCTTGCCTACTCGTTCGGTGTCGACGATATGGATTTCCTGGTCGCGTACGAGACCGACGACCTGGCGGCTTTCGGAGAGTTGGTACGCGAGCTGCGCGGGACTGAAAGCCGCCGCTCGACGGTCCGTGACACACCCATCCTGACTGGCATCCACCGACCGATCGACGAGGTCACGCGCCTCCTCGGGGCCGAGTGACTGTCGGCACCAGCGTTACCTGGCGTGAGCGCGCTGCCAGGCTGTTTCCCGGCGGCGTCAACAGCCCCGTCCGCGCCTACCGGGCGGTGGGCGGCGAGCCGCCCCTTCTCGTCCGCGGCGAGGGCGCATATGCATGGGATGAGTCCGGCCGCCGGTACATCGACTTTGTCGGGGCATTCGGCCCGCTCGTCCTCGGTCACGCCAACCCCGCGGTGGTCGAAGCGATTCATTTCGCGATCGACGCGGGCGGGCCTTTCGGCGTGACCGGCCCGGGCGAGGTACGCCTGGCGGAAATGATCCGCGCCCGGATGCCGTCGATCGATCGACTGAGGTTTGTGAACAGCGGAACCGAGGCAGCTATGAGCGCGCTACGGGTCGCCCGTGCTGCGACCGGCCGCGATCTCGTCGTCAAGTTCGAAGGTGGCTATCACGGCCATGCCGACTCGCTGCTGGTCGAAGCCGGATCGGGCGCGGCGACCCTTTCGATTCCGGGGAGCGCCGGCGTAGCGCGATCCGTTGCTGCTCAAACGCTGGTCGCGCGGTATAACGACCTGAGCTCGGTCGAGGCCTTGATCGAGGCGCACCGCGACCAGGTGGCGGCCGTGATCGTCGAACCCGTGGCAGCCAACATGGGTGTGGTTGGGCCGCTGGTCGGCTTTCTCGCTGGCCTCCGCGACCTGACCCGCCGAACGGGCGTGCTGTTGATCTTCGACGAGGTGATTACCGGGTTCCGAGTGGCGCCAGGTGGAGCCCAGGAGCTGTACGGCGTGCGTCCGGACCTGACCGTTCTCGGCAAGATCATCGGCGGCGGTCTGCCGGTCGGCGCTTACGGCGGGCGCGGGGATCTGATGGACCTGGTTGCGCCGGCGGGGCCGGTGTATCAGGCGGGCACGCTGTCGGGTCATCCGGTCGTGATGGCTGCGGGCGAAGCGACGTTGGCCGGGCTGACGCCAGATGTCTACGCGAAGCTCGAACGACAGGCGGGCCGACTGGCCTCCCGTCTTTCCGTACCGCACGCCTGCGTCACCCGCGTGGGCTCGCTGCTGACCGTTTTCTTCCGCGAATCGCCCCCCATGAATTTCGCTGAGGCCAAGTCGTCTGACACAAGGGCGTTCGCACGCTTCTTCCATTTGATGCTCGAAGCCGGTGTGCTGTTGCCGCCATCACAGTTCGAGGCGTGGTTCGTTTCGGCCGCTCACGACGACGGCGTGATCGAGGCCACGTTGGCGGCGGCTTCAGCATGAGCCGGTTTCTCGACGCCGCACGGGGTAAGCCGGTCGACGTCACACCGGTCTGGCTGATGCGCCAGGCTGGTCGCTCACTTCCCGAGTACCGGAAGCTTCGAGAGCGCTACACGCTCACAGACATCGTGGCGCAGCCCGAGCTCTGCGCAGAGGTGACCCTGCAGCCTGTTCGCCGGCTGGGCGTCGATGCAGCGGTCATGTTCGCCGACATCATGCTGCCCCTTCGCGGCATGGGCGTGGAGTTCGAATTCGTCGAAAACGTCGGGCCGGTGATCGCGCGTCCGATCAGCTCAGTGCTTGACGTCGAGCGCCTGTGGGTGCCGGAGGGGGAGGAGGCGGCGCCGCAGGTCATTACTGCCGTTCGACACGTTTTGAGAGAGTCCCCGGTTCCCGTGATCTGCTTCTCAGGTGCGCCTTTCACGCTCGCGAGCTACCTGATAGAAGGGGGGCCATCGCGCGATTTCGCCAAAGTCAAGACATTCATGTTCACTCAGCCGCAGGCTTTTGACCAGCTCCTCGAGAAGCTCGCCACCACAATGACCGGGTACCTCAAGGCTCAGGTTGCCGCCGGCGCGCAGGCGATTCAGCTGTTCGACTCGTGGGTGGGCGCGCTTGCGCGCGAAGACTATGAGTCGCGAGTCGTGCACCATACGCGCGCAATATTCAGGGCGCTCGAGCCGCTCGGCGTTCCCCGCATCCACTTCGGCACCGACACCCTGGGTTTGCTCGAGGCGATAGCGGATTCCGGGCCGGACATCGTGTCCCTCGACTGGCGCCTGCCGCTTGACGAAGGATGGCGCCGCGTCGGCACAAGGCCGGGGATTCAGGGCAACCTCGACCCGGCCGTGTTGCTGGGACCTCCCGACCTCGTTCGCAAACGAGCGCGCGACGTGCTTCGTCGCGCGGGTGGCCGCAACGGCCATATCTTCAACCTGGGACACGGCGTCCTGCCCGAAACGACCGTCGAGAATCTCCAGATCCTGATCGACACTGTTCATTCCTGGGTGCCGGCAAATGTTGCGTGAGCGCCTGACCGGAATCCTCTGCATGGCTTACGGCAGCCCGTCCACCGAGGCAGACATCCCCGCCTACTACACGCATATTCGAGGCGGAAGGACGCCGGCGCCGGAGGCGCTTGCCGAGCTGACCGAGCGGTATCGGGCGATCGGCGGGTCACCGCTGACCGAGGTAACTCGCTCACAAGCCAGGGCGCTGGCCGAGCGCACTGGCATGCCTGCGTTTGCCGGAATGAAGCACGCATCTCCGTTCATAGCTGATGCGGCGGCTGAAGCCAGCCGCGCTGGGGTCGAGCGGCTGGTCGGGCTACCGCTCGCTCCCCACTACGCGCAAATGAGCCTGGGCGGCTATCGGCGGTCGCTGGAGGAGGCGTGGGATGGGGACGTCGTCTTTGTCCCTGGCTTCCACGATCATCCCGCGTTCATTGCGGCGGCCCGGCACTTGTTACAGGAGTCCCTCGCGGAGACCCGTCCGGAGCGGATCTTCTTCACCGCGCACAGTCTGCCGGCGCGGATCATCGCAGAAGGCGATCCGTATCGCGATCAGCTGCTCACCAGCTGCCGGCTGGTTGCCAGCGGTATGGATGTACCCGATTGGGAGTTCGCCTTCCAGTCGGCGAGTCACACCGGAGAGCCTTGGCTCGGTCCAGACCTCCTCGAGGCGATCGAGCGATCACGCGCTCGAGACATCCTGGTGTGCCCGATTGGGTTCGTGGCCGATCACCTCGAGATCCTCTACGACCTCGATGTCGAAGCGCGGGCATTTACGCACGAAAGGGGAATCCGGTTCCGGCGCACCCAATCGTTCAATGCGCGCCCGGAGTTCATCGATGCACTCGCCCAAGTGACGGCTGACGCTCTCGTCCGCGTGGCGTAATCCGTAGTGACCCCTCCGGGCGTTGACGCCGCCTGTCCGGGGTTGACGTCCACATCCTAAGGGTCGAATCCGAGGCTTCGTAAGAGACCACGCCGGATCACAGCCGGATCACGAATTCCCGGCACAGGGCGGCTCCAGGAGGTCACGAGAGGACAGGAAGGCACCGGCGGTTGAGTTCAGGACACCCCCTGCGGAGTCGGCAGGACACTCGAGGACATGCAACCAAGACGGTTCGGGACCGTGAGGCCCCGGGTTCAAATCCCGGGCCCCCGACCAATCAACTGAACTCAAATTCGCGTTCGCGAACCTGAACTCGGCTCGTACTGGAGGGCCTCACGGTTTTCAGCCGTGCGCGATTGATCTCGATGGCGCCCACGAAGGGCGCCTGATGTAGCACTTCATGTATTAATCCACTCGCGCGAGGTCGAAGCTCTCAATAACCCACTGATACCATGCAGACCGACGGTCGGCCATGAGTCGGTATCCAATGCATGGGCATTTGTCTAGGTCTCCAATTGCAACCAACCACCCTCTCTCCGTCGAAGGTTTGTCGTGGAGGTCACTCCGTCTGCCGGAATCTCCTTCAAGCGCTATGAAAGCATCACAGGAGAAGGGCTTCATCCATCCTTGAGAGCAACTCGCGCGGTGAGAACGGCTTGGTCAAATAGAAGTCAGCGCCTGCAATTAACCCAGCATTGATGTCGGATTGTTGTGCCGATGCGGTAAGCAATATCACCTTCGTGTCAGTGAGTTCGGCATCTGCCTTGATTGAACCCAATATCTCGAGACCCGTCCGGCCGGGCATCCTGACATCGAGCAGAACCAGTGAAGGCCGGTGTTCCTGGATGAGAGCCCATGCCTCGTCGCCGTCGCAGGCTTCCAGTACTTTGTAACCGTCAGCCTCGATAGTTGCCTGGACGAGCAGGCGGACGCTGGGCTCGTCGTCCGCAATCAGCACTGTGTGTTGCATCTCAACTATGAACGCGGAACAGCAATCCCTGAAGAACTCGAGGAACTCAGGGCGTTCGCGACGAATCCAGCGGCCTCCTTCGCCGCTCCCGAATGCTTCTTCAAGACCGCGACCACGCCGGCAGTCCGCAGCGCAAGTGTTTCGGTCGCGTCGAGCTCCTGGATCGTTACCACAACCACCGGGACTGGGCTCTTGTGCGATGTGCGCAACCGAGCTAAGAATTCCTGTCCGCTCGCTCCCGGCAAGATCAGGTCAAGCACAACAGCACGGGCTGCCATCCGATCGATAAGTTTGTCGGCCGTTTCGGCGTCCGGCGCCCACACCGAGTTGAGTCCATTCACCGTGAGTTCAGCTTCTAGGAGTTGGGCGAATCCGATGTCATCCTCGACGATCAGTACGTCGCCCGATCTGGCTTCCAATTCGACTGCGCGCAACGTGAAGTAAAACCTAGAGCCTTGTCCCAATCCTTCCGACTCGGCGCCCACACGGCCGCCGTGAGATTCGATGATTCTTCGGCTGATGGCTAGGCCGAGGCCTGTACCTGAGATCCGGCGACGGTCTGAATTCGGCACGCGATAGAACTTGCTGAAGAGCCTGGGAAGTGCATCCGCGGGGATGCCAAGTCCGTGGTCTCGAATGGAGACTTCGACGGCGTTGTCTCGGACCTTGGCCTCCACCACGATTGTTCCGCCACCTGGCGAATACTTCTTGGCGTTCGACAGCAGATTGATAAGAACCTGAAGGATGGCGTTGGCGTCCGCAACGACAAGAGGAAGGTCTTGGGCCATGCTGACTTCGATCGGAGTCTGCGGGTTATCACCGGCAGTCGCCACAGCGCGACTGATCAGGGTTGGCAAGTCAGCCGGGCCCAAATTGAGCCTCGTGTAACCACCCTCCATTCGCTGCAGGTCGAGGAACTCGTTGATCAGATCAGTGAGACGGCGACCCTCGTTCAGCATCGTTTCCAGATATTGCTTTCGCTGGGCCGCTGCAAATTCGCGGCTGAGCAGCAACTCCGAGAAGCCGACCAAGCTCGCCAGAGGTGTTCGCAGCTCGTGGCTGACCATCGCAATCAATTCGTCCTTTGCTCGCTCGAGCTCCTTGGCGGCCGTGATGTCATGAAGGACTATCACCAGGCCAACCTGGGCTCCGTCTGATGTCAAAACGGCAGGCGACACCGTGACATCGATCTCGCGGTGCGGCTGCCGGATGACCATTGGGAAGTGCGACTCCGCGGTAGCGCGAGGTGCTTCTTCGAGATGGGACTGAAGATCGAGATGATCTTCCACACGTTCGGTAAGAGCTTCGCCCAACTCCCTCAGAGTCAGTTCCACAGCCCGTGCAGTTTGGATTCCGGTTAATCGAGTGGCTTCCTTATTCCAGTGCGCCACCCGACCCTCGCCATTGATGAGAACTACGCCGACACCGATCGCGTCGATGAGGGCCGTAAGCAAGGCAAGGCGAGTCGCCGCAGCTAGGTTTGCCTCCACAAGTCCACCTTCGAGCTCGACTTCGGGTGTCACGTCGCGCGCCATGGCGTAAATGAGTTCATCGGACCCCGTTGGCATTGCCGACCAGGCCAGCCAGCGGTAACTGCCGTCCCGGCATTCGTATCGATTCCGGAAATGGATGACCTTGGCACCGAGTCCCAACTTCTCGGCTTCAGCTAATGTGGCCGGCCGATCGTCGGGGTGGACGAAATCCAGGTACGGCCGTGCCATCAGCTCGCTCTGAGTGAAGCCGAGCGTTTGCGTCCAAGCCGGATTCAGACGCTTGAAGTAACCGTCGTAACCAGCGAGGCAAAGTAAATCGACGGAGAGATTGAAGAAACCTTCGTAGTCAACTTGGCTCGAGTTCGACAAGGATGCCCAGCCTAGGCTTGCTGCTCAACGGGCGCCCATGGCTACGCCGTAAATATTTGTGAAGCACCCCTGCATCTTCGAGATGCATTAGAAGCTAGACTAACGCGTGAGTTTTCAGGGGCTGCCGATGACCCGCCGTTCTCGGAGCAAACGAGAGTGAGCGATCAGTTCCCCATCATGCCGCGCATCATTGCTGGCATCCCGTCGCGCACGAATCCGCTTACGTCTAACGCATGCTGGCGGATCGCATCAGTCAACCATGGATCCCTCGATGTCTCTGTCACAACGACACCTTTGGCGCTCAGGGTCAGCTCCCTTCGGTAATCGCTCGAATCGCGGAACAAGGCCGGCAGGCTGGAACTCATGCAAAGTTACCTCCGCTCATTAGTGGCAGCCAGACGAAACGGCCAGATCCTCAGCTACGCGGCTAAAGCTCCCTAACGGTCGTGTAGTAGTTCATGTAGTAATCGGTCGGAAGAATGCCTCAAATCTGGACGGGGCGGTTGGCCACCTTAGAGCTTTCGAACTGAAATCGATCGTTTCCGGCATTTCTGGACGAAAGGTCTCAGAGTTCGGGACCGTGAGGCCCCGGGTTCAAATCCCGGGCCCCCGACCAATGTCATGTCTCACGACATCGTGGACACCTGTTGCAAGTCATTGTGCACAGGCCAGCGCCCTCCGAGCGGTTGGTAATCGCGATTGGGGTCGAGGGTGAGAGCGCGGATCAGTTCGCCGTCCTCAGTGATGACCCGGACATCGGCGCCGGCGACCAGGAGTCGGACCTTGCGGTTCTTATGGGCGAGGCCGACGGGGATGTGGCGGAGCTTGCCGAGGTAACGGAGGGTGACCTTTCCAAAGGCGTCGATCTTGTCTCGACGTACGCGGTGGTCGACGGCCGCTGGCGAAGCCGTGGGTTTGGCCTTGATCAAGGCTTTGAAAACCGACATCGGGGTTTGGCGGTTGAGGGCGCGATGGGGTCGGACGTGGTTGTAGTACTCGCGAAAGGCATCGAGCTGGAACTGCAGCTCAGCGAGTGATTCGGCCGGCGTCTGCTTTCCGAGGAAGCGTTTGAGGGTCTGGTGAAAGCGCTCAACCTTGCCGCAGGTCTGAGGGTGATTGGGGGTCGAATGCTTGAACACGATGCCCAGACGTTCCAGCTTCAGCTCGAGGATGACTTTGCCTCCCTGTCGGCCTCTGAAGACGGCGGCATTGTCACTCAGCACTGAGGCGGGCAATCCAAACCGCTTCGAGGCTGAACGGAAGCTTCTGGCCACGTCACGGGCTTTGACGCTGGGAAAGCAACTCGAGGCGACGGCGACTCGAGAACGGTCGTCGAGCCAGTTCAAGATTTCGACTGGCGTGCCGTCGGCGAGGCGCCAAGGAGTGGCATCGACCTGCCAGGTCTCGTTGGGCAGCTTGGCCTCGAAGCGAATGAAGGACGCTCGGGGCCGCTTGTGAGGCTGTGGGGTGATGAGGCCTCTGCGTTTGAGGATGCGCCAGATGGTCGCCACCGAGGGTGGTTCGGGCACCCTGTGCGTGAGGTGATAGTGAATGGTCTGGGGACCGGCGTCGTGGCCGGCGGCAGCCAGTTCACAGCGCAGGTTGACGATCAGCTTCTGGACTTTCGGGTCGACCTGATGTGGGCAGCAGCGGGGTCGTCGCGAGCGAGGCTCTAGGGCGGCGTAACCGCCTTTCTGAAATCGCTTGAGCAGCTTGTAGATCCAGCTGCGCGCGACCTTGTGGCTGCGGGCCAGTTCGCTAGGGCTGCGGTGCTCCAGGACGATGGCGTCGACGATGTAACGAGCGGTCGCGGACATGAACCACCTCCGATCAAGGTGGTGTCCACTATGT
>WNGL01023183.1_pt1 | contig 12378 bp, 12 predicted proteins | sample 5400591 | NCBI WGS metagenome assembly WNGL01 (sample SAMN13153377, study PRJNA577476) | soil metagenome | isolation source: 80 cm soil or saprolite under Garry oak tree replicate 1 | place: USA:California | collected 2016-06-15
CCGGCGGCGAGGCAGGTCAGAAACGTGAAGACAAGGGGCGCGAATCCCACGCCGAAGGGATTCGGCTGCGGAAGAACCTCAGCCAATGCGCCGCTAAGCAGTCTCACGCTGGTGTAGGCCACAAGAACACCGATTGCTCCGCCAATCAGCGACAGAAGCAGGCTTTCCGTAAGCAATTGGCGCAGCAGCCGTGCGCGCCCGGCTCCGAGCGCCACGCGCACGGCAATCTCGCGCCGGCGGCTAGTAGAACGCACAAGGAGCAGGTTCGCAACGTTGGCGCAGGCGATGAGGAGCACAAAGCCGACCGCTCCGAACATGATCCAGAGTTGTTCGCGGAAGCCACCGACAAGCTCCTCGTGCATGGGGATGACGACAGCATCTACATGATCATTGGTGTCGGGAAACTGCCTTTCAAGCCGCTCGGCAATGGTGCGCAGGTCTGCGCTGGCCTGCTCGAGGCTCACCGCCGGCTTCATTCTTCCAATAGCGCGCCAACTGTGACTCCCGCGCCTACCGAGATTCTCCAGAGACATATCCAGCGGAACCCAAAGGTCCGCTGCGGCGGGAACGCGATACCAGGCCGGCAGCACGCCAACAATCGTGTACGTGGCGGCGTTGAGCTCGAGGGTCTGGCCAAGCGCATCGGCGCGCCCGCCAAAATGCGTCTTCCAAAAGGCGTAACTGAGCAGCACAACGCGGTTCGCACCCTTGCTGTCTTCTCCGCTGACGAATACGCGGCCAATGTGGGGCGAGACATCGAGCAACTGGAAAAAGTTGGCCTGCGTGGAAATCACGGAAACCGCTTCGGGCGCGTCCGGTCCGCGTGCATTCGTGCCGCTGGGCCAGGCATAAAGACTCATGTCACCGAAGGTCGAGTTCTGCGCGCGCCAGTCGAGGTAGTCCTCTCCGGTCAAAGGATAGTCGCCGGGCGCGGACTCCGTTTGACGCAACTCGACGAGTTGTTCTGCGTGAGGAAACGGGAGGGGCTCGAGCAGCGTGGTATGAACCACGGAGAAAATGGCCGTGTTTGCGCCAATTCCAAGGGCCAGCGTGAGGATCGCAATCAGTGCGAAGCTCGGATTGCGCAGCAACGTTCGCGTAGCGTAGCGCACATCTTGCATTGTGTCTTGCAGCCAATTTACCCGGCGCGCGTCCCTGCACTCTTCCTTCCTTCGCTCCACACCGCCAAAATTGCGGCGCGCAGCTCGGGTTGCTTCCTCTCGGGTCATTCCGGCAGCGACGTTTTCTTCGATCTTTCGTTGAAAGTGATACTGCAGCTCTTCGTCGAGTTCCTGCTCGACACGCTGGCGGCGAAAGAGCGAGCGCAACCTCAAGGGAATCGTGTAAAACCAGTGTTCGAGGCGCATGCTGTACCCCCTGCGCTTGGAAGTTTTTCAGCGGCGAAACCTAAAGTTCACTTACGCTTCCTTCAATTTGACGACGTGCGAGATCGCCGCCGAAAGCCGGTTCCAATTCCCAGCGTCCTTTTCCAGTTGTTTCCGCCCGAGCCGCGTCAGCGAATAAAACTTGGCCCTGCGATTGTTCTCGCTGGGTTTCCACTCGGCGGTAATCCAGCCCTCCTGCTCCAGCTTGTGCAAAGCGGGATAGAGAGAACCGTCGCTGACCTGGAGGACGTCACCCGAAATTTGCTTCAACCGCTGGCTGACGGCAAAGCCGTTCAGAGGTTCCAGCGCGAGAATCTTCAAGAATAAAAGGTCCAAGGTGCCCTGCACGAGGTCGGAAGGCTTGCTCATCCGTTCTCCCCCGCCCTTTGAAGGAGGGCAGCTACCACTAGGTTACCGAGGATAAGCTACACTTATCCCCCTCGGTAAGCAAGGGAAGAAGAATTTAGATTTGAGGCGCGCCAACCGCGGCAGCGAACACTGGCGGTTGCTCGGCGGGCACGGGCGCGTCGACGGGCAGTTGCGCGGAACCAGCAGTTGGTGCGGGTTTGACGGCGTATGTGACGTACAAGGCCGCGCCGGTGAAAAGTGCGCCGGCAATAATATTGCCGAGTGTGACGGGAAGAAGGTTCCAGAAAAGAATTTGCCTCACGGAAATGGCCGCGCCGAGCATCATTCCGGACGGCAAGACGTACATGTTGACGACAGAATGCTCGAATCCGAGTGCAAAAAAGGTCATAATCGGCAGCCACATGGCAGTGATCTTTCCGACCGTCGAACGTGAGACCAAAACCAGCAACGCGCCGATCGTCACCATCCAGTTGCAGAGGATTCCTTTCACCAGCGCGAGGGCCCAGCCGCTTCCGCCCAGCGCCGCAAAGCCCAACGTTTTCTTTTGAGCGGCCTGCTTCAAGAGATCCGCGACGGCCCCGCCATTTCCGGTGCGCCAATTCGTAATCGCCAGATAAAACAGTCCCGCGTACAGCAAGCTGCCCATCAAGTTGCCCAGATACACCCAGCCCCAATTGCGAAGTAGTTTGGTAAAGCGCACGGTCCCTGCGACCGCTCCCGCGGGAAGCAATGCAAAATTCCCGGTAACCAGCTCGAGCCCGAGTAGCGCAAGAATCACAAAGCCGACGGGAAAAAGAATCGCGCCCACAATGGGAGGAAGCCCTTGCGACGTTACGAGAAATGCCAGCGAAGTCGCGTAGCCAAGAAACGCTCCAGAAAGCGCGCCGCGAATCAGCATGTCCGCCACGGAAAGCTCGGCCTTCTTCTTCGCCAACTGCACCGCTTCCTGCATCAGTTCCGCAGGAGTTACATGGTCCGTCATCGCGCCACTCTCTATTGAGTCCAAAATACTGGCACCCAACCTTTGGAGTGCGGGAGCTTGCCCCCGCTTTTCTTCCATGCTCGATTTATTTCCCACTATCGGCGTTCAATCGATCGCTATTTCTCAATTCGCCCGCTCCGACGACACAACCCTTCTCGGTGAATGCCACGAAGCCAGCCCTGCCGTCGCCGCTGCCGCGAACAACGGATCACTCAACGCTGCGTGCTCTCTCGCTTCCTTCTCGAACCGGTAGGACTCAATGACATTGGCCACCACCTCTGGCAAATTCTCGTCACACGGCACAGTTTCCAGAATTTCCTCGCCAGGAGCAGCTTGCGGACCAGTCTGGCCGCCCGTGTAAATCGCCACGGCGTCCACAAGTTTTCCTTCAAGCCTGGTCTTGAATCCGCGAAAGCCGATGTCTGCTGCCTGGTGGTTTCCGCAACCTGCAGGGCATCCCGACCAATGAATCGTCAGCGGACTCCCGCTCGCTCCGAGTTTTTCGTGAAGAGCTTCAGAGAGCTCGACGGCGCGGCTCTTTGTTTCAATCAGCGCAAGATTGCAATAATCCGTTCCAACGCAAGCCACCATGCTGCGCAAAAAAGGAGAAGGCCGAGGCGAAAACTGCTTGAGCAAAGGCTCTGCCAGCAAGCCGCGGACAGAATCCGCAGGAACATTAGGAATAATCGCATTTTGTGCCGTGGTGAGGTGAATCTCGCCGTTCCCATAAATTTCAGCAAGGCGCGCGAGTTCGTCCAATTGCTGGGGATTGACGCGGCCCGTGGGAATACAAAGCCCCACGGCGCGCGACCCCTCCTGCTTTTGCCGTGTCACGCCGAGGTGGTCGGCATGCGCGGAGCTGCGCATGTCTCTTCCTTGAAACGCCAGTTCGTGGCCCAGGCGCTCAATGAGTTTTGCACGCAAACGCGACAGGCCCCATTCTTCAATCAGAAAAGCAAAACGGCATTTCGACCGTGCCTCGCGCGGCCCGTAATCGCGATAAATCTTGATCAGCTCCACCACAACGGGCGCGGCCTGAAAAGCCTCCACAAAAACATTCAGCGGCGAAGCAACGGTAAACCCGCCCGAACCCATCTTTCCGCCGGCCAGCACGTTGAAGCCGGCGCGTCCCGCTTTTTTCGCAGGAACCAGAGCAATATCTTGCGACTCAGCGTGCGTGCAATTGTCCAGGCAGCCAGTCACGGTGATGTTGAATTTGCGCGGCAGGTTGGTGAATTCAGGATTGCCGCGGTCGCCGACAAGGATGCGGTCCAAGTCTTGCACGACGAGAGAAGCATCCAGCAATTCGTGCGGATTCAATCCCGCCAGCGGGCATCCGTTGATGTTTCGAACGTTGTCCTGGCCCGTTTGCAGCGAACGCAGGTCCACGCCGCGCAGCTTCTCCCAGATTTCCGGCACGCTGCCGAGCGTAAATCCGCGCAACTCGATTTGCTGCCGCGTGGTGATGTCCACCACTTGATTCCCAAGCCGCCGGGAAAGTTCTGCAATAGCACGGAGTTGTTCGCTACGCGCAAAGCCGTTCGGCATCCGAATGCGCATCATGAGTTTGCCCGGCGTCGGCCGTCGGTAAAAAACCCCAACCCACTTCAACAATTCTTTTTCCGCGGCGCTCAACGAATCCGCGCCACGCTCCACGATTTGCGGCAGATGTTCGAGGATGCGCAGCCCGTCGCCCCCCAAGGACGCTTTGTATCCCTCCACAGAATTGGAGGGATTGGTCAATTCGCCCGCCGCGCATGTTGCACTTGCTGTCAGTGAAATCCCAGAGCCTTCCATCACCACCGCCTGAAAACGGGTGAGACACTTCTCAAGCTGGTGGAGCCATGCTGCACTCTCGTTCGCGCCCGCGCAAACGCAAAGTTCCGCTGGCTTCCATTGAAAATTCTGAAAGTTATCGGGAAGGGGCCGGGATTTGTAATAGAGTCGAGAAATTTTTGTGATGCTTGATGAGCCTGCTTGAAACTCCGCATGTTTCTTAAAGGTCTGTAGAATTGAGCGCTTTCCGTTCGTCATATAAATAGGCGCCGATTAACCAGACGAAAGGGCCAAAGGAGAAAACGGATGCAGTTTGCTCTGATGATCTACCACTCACCAGAAGAGTTTGACATGCGGAAGAACGACTATAGCCATCCTCATCTCGGCGCCTGGCGCGCTTACTACAAGGCGCTCGTCGAGGCCGGAGTCTATGTCGGCGCTAATGCGCTCGAAGTGCCCGAGACCGGAACAACGGTGCGCGTCAAAGAAGGAAAACACCGCGTGCAAGATGGCCCCTACGCCGACACCAAGGAGCAACTCGCAGGATTCATCATCCTGGAGCTGCCTTCCGTTGACGCCGCTCTCGAATGGGCCGCGCGATGCCCGGGAGCATCCATCGGCGCAGTAGAAGTTCGGCCGCTGGCGCCGGAAGCCATGCGGCGAGGATTCACGGGTGAATGAAATCCATCAGGAGGATACGCACCGGATCATCGAGCGCGTGGCCCGCGAATCTTATGGCCGTCTGGTGGCCTATCTTTCCGTGCACACGCACGACTTGGCGAGCGCGGAGGACGCCCTCAGCAACGCCTTAGTGTCGGCGCTCAACCATTGGCCCCGGGAAGGTGTGCCGAAAAATCCGGAGGCGTGGCTGCTGACCGCGGCGCGCCATTCGCTGATTGATGCGATTCGTCACCAAAAAGTGGTCTTGGAGAGCGAGCCGACACTGAAGTTCCTGACGGAGAATTCCACGGAGACGACCTTGTCGACGTCAAAGCAATTCCCCGATGAACGCCTGAAATTGCTCTTCGTATGCGCTCACCCGGCGATCGACCCGGCGATGCACACACCGCTCATGCTGCAAACGGTCTTGGGCTTGGACGCGGCGCGCATTGCTCAAGCCTTCCTTATCGCGCCGAAGACCATGGGACAGCGCCTGTTCCGCGCGAAGACAAAAATCCGCAGTGGTGGCATTCCCTTCGAAATCCCGCAAGAGCGTGATCTGCCGGAGCGCCTTGACGCCGTGCTCGAAGCGATTTACGCCGCGTTCGGGCTCGGCTGGGATGACATGGCGGGTGCGGACCATCGCGGGCGCGATCTGGCTGAGGAAGCCATGTGGCTCGCGGGTGTCCTTTTGCAGCTGATGCCCCGCGAAGCCGAAGTTCAAGGCCTATTGGCCCTCATGCTGCATTGTGAAGCGCGCCGCCCCGCACGACGGGACGCCAAGGGCCGATACGTTCCCCTGTCCGAACAAAACCCGGAGCAGTGGTTGAGTCCCTTAATAGAAGAGGCGGAGCGTCATTTGGCGGAGGCTTTCCCGCGTGGCCGCCTCGGCCGATTTCAACTCGAAGCTGCCATCCAATCCGTACATGCTGAGCGCGCACGCAGCGGCCAGACCAACTGGGCCGCGATCGTGCTGTTCTACGAACAGCTGCTCAAGGTATCGCCAGCCCTCGGCACGCGAGTTGGATACGCTGCCGCGGTTGCCGAAGCTAACGGACCGGAAGCAGGACTTGCCGTTCTCGAATTAATTGACCGCGACGCCGTCGCGGACTATCAGCCGTATTGGGCTGTGCGCGCTCACGTTCTACAGCGTCTCGGCAAGACCCGCGAGGCCGCAGAGGCCTACGACCGCGCCATCGGCTTGGCCGAAGATCCCGCCGTGCGAGAATTCCTCCTTCAAAAACGCGGCTAATTACGGCAACACTTTCGTTTCATTCACGCGATCTACGGCAAACTGTAAGAACGCCACAGCATCAGCTTGGCGCTTCATCTCGTCGCCATACGCCCATTTCTCGGCTTCTTCGATCAAGTTTTGCCACTGCGGATACGCTGCTTTGGCCCGCTGACCAGCGATTTTCTTAGAACGCGGCTCACCCTGAATAACTGTTTGGAGGATGCGGCACAGATTCAAAACCAGATACGACTGATTATGGCTATTCGAGAGCCACACGCCGTCGTAAATCTTCGGCGCCCATTCCTGGAACAAATCTCTCGCGCTGGCTTGCCGCACGTCATGTATATCAATCGGCGGTATCAGCTCGTTGAAGGCAGGTCCGTCAAGCGGGCGTACAAATGCCAAATCCCCACCACGGCCGCGGTTTTGCAGGAGGTGTCAATTCGCGCAGGAGTTCAAGAGGAACGTAGGAGCACTCAACCCGGTCTGCCCATTGCGGACTGCGTCGCTCAATCTCTCGGTGCAAATATTCAATCGATTTGAGTTCCTTTTGCGTCAGTGGGCTGCGAACGACGGCCTCCAAATCTATATCGCTTCTTTCCGGCACGAAATCTCCATAGGCTAGCGAGCCGGACAGATACAGCCCGACAATGTTTTTGCCGAGCAGGCGCTTCGCTCCCTCTACCCACTCGGTCAGCATTGTATTGATCGCGCGATATGGAGTTGCGTCCTTCATCGCCCACTCTGTCAATGGTTGTTAATCCTGGCGACTACATTTTACCTGGGCGGTGGGAATGTAAGTTCTGCATTATCAATGGGCTTCAGCGCGGAAGCCTCAGTTTTCCCTTTTTCCGAGTGATGTAGAAATGGCCCCACCCCGCACGTCATCCCTATAGAGGCGGCTTAGCGGTCAGGAAGCTTCGCCACCCGGGAGGTAAGAACAATGTGCCCATTCTGCATGGCGGCCATTGGTCAAATCGTGGCCGGGGTAGTTTCTGCCGGCGGGCTGACGGCCGTGGCTGTGAAGCTGTCTCGCAAGAAAAGCAACGCGAAAGAAATTCCCAACCCAAACTCAATCGAAAGGAGCAACGAAAATGTCAGCCAGAACGTTCGATAACCGGAAAGGACCTCTCCCAGTGAACACGCCACCGATCGTGTCGCAGCAGGAGTGGGAGGCTGCGCGCCAGCAGCTCCTCATAAAGGAGAAGGCCTTGACCCGCTCCCGTGACGCGCTGGCCGCGGAACGCAGACGGATGCCGTGGATGGCGGTGGAGAAGAAGTACGAATTTGACGGGCCCAAGGGTAAGGTTAGCCTGCTCGATTTGTTCGAGGGCCGCCGTCAATTGATCGTCTACCGCGCGTTCTTCGAGCCCGGGGTATTCGGCTGGCCCGAGCATGCCTGCCGCGGCTGCTCCTTGGGCGCCGATCAGGTTGCCCACCTCGCCCATCTGAATGCCCGCGACACCGCCCTCGCCTACGCCTCGCGCGCGCCGCAGAAGGATATCGAGCGCCTGAAGGCACGAATGGGTTGGAAGATGCCGTGGTACACCATCACAGACAGCTTCGACGCTGACTTCGGGGTGGATCAATGGCACGGCCATAATGCATTCATCCGCGAAGGCGACAAGGTGTTCCGCACCTACTTCATCAACAACCGCGGCGACGAGGCGATGGGGACCACCTGGAGTTATCTTGATTTAACAGCACTCGGGCGCCAGGAGGAGGGAGAGGATTCTCCAGAGGGGTATCCGCAGACTCCACGATACAAGTGGTGGAACTGGCACGACAACTACGACACCGAGGCCTCGCCTGACCCGAAGTGGGTCGAGGTGTCCGACGCTGGAGAAGCTACTTTTCGAGAGCGCGGCACAGAGGCGAAAGCATGACTGAGGTTTGCAAAGGAGAGACCGATGAACGACATCATGAGAGATGAACTTGGGGCGCCCAAAATAGTCGATCGGATCACCTTCCAGGCGGAGCTGGGCGCATTGCGAGTTCGAGAGAAGGCTCACACGAGAGAAGGCGACGCCATTGCAGCCGCTCGCCGGCGGCTCCCTATGGTGGAAGTGGACCCCACCATCACGCTGACTGGGCCGCGCGGTCCGGTGACACTATTGGACGCGTTTGAGGGACGCCGGATGCTCATCGCCTGTTACTTCATGTGGCACACCGGCCACCCTACGCCAGAGCAGTGCGAGGGGTGCACCTGGGTTACATCGCAGGTCCGCGAGCTGTCCTATATTCATTCTCGCGACGTCACCTTCGCTGTGTTTTGCCAAGGCCCTTACAAAGAGAGCGCCCGGTACCGCAACTTCATGGGCTGGGAGATGCCTTGGTACTCGGCCCAGGACTCGCTCGGCACCCTTCTGGTTGGACGCCGGGTGGGCAGGATGCACCTCGTTTGCTACCTGCGAGGAGGATCCAAGGTCTTCGAGACTTACTGGACCACAATTCGCGGCGTCGAAGCGATGGGCAACAGCTACCGGCTGCTCGACTTGACCGTTTATGGGCGACAGGAGACATGGGAGGACTCGCCGAACGCCTGGCCGCAAGGCGACATTATGGACACGCTGCGGACCAATGGACGTCCCACCTCCCAGTGGTCTCGCCTGAAGACTGGGTATTCGGACGACCTGGGAACTGCGGGCGCTGAACCGCGCCTACCAATACCGCGAACGGGTTCCCAATAGCCGCGATGAAGATGGCGTGCGCTTCACCATGTCCTTGCCGCCATCACGATCGCTATGACACGGGTAAGTTGGCTGAAGCAAATCTCCCGCGATGAGCACCGCACTGGCTCAAGCCGGCTTCGGCTCTAATTAGCGCGACCCGCAGCGGGCCTGTACTTCCCCGGCAAGATCGGGATCCATCAGCGCGGTTCGCCCATTCAGCGCGGAACAAACTTGCAGCGAGGTCACTCCCAAAGCTCCGCGTAAGTCCGCGCCGGTCAGGTTCGCGCCATCGAGCGTAGCTCCCCGAAAAACGGCGCCGGTCAGATTCGCTCCTCTCAAATCCGCATTTTTTAGGTCCGCGTCAAGGTAAATAGTTCCTTTGCTCAACGCCCCGGTAAGGTTGGCTTCTTCGAGCCGGGCTGAGGAAAGATCCGTTTGCTCCAAATTGGCAAAGGACAAAACGGCTCGATCGAGGCGGGTGTCTCTCATGTCCGTCCGCGAAAGATCCGCTCTTAAAAGTTGAGCGTTGCGCAAATGGCGTGATCGAGGCGGGCGCGATCAAAAATTCCGAAGCGCAGCAAAGTTTCTCGTAAATTGGCTCCTCTCAAGTCCCCTTCGGAAAAATAACCGCCTTCGAGGTTGGCGCGCCAGAGCTTGGCGTTGACCAGAAACGCGCGATAGGCGCGGGCGTAACGCAAATTCATTTCATTCAAGCGCGCGCCGGAAATTTTCGCGACGTTTTCGTCGGTCCAAGGAATGCCTTTGGGAAGCGGCGTAGAAAGCGAGGCTTCGGTCAAATCCGCGTATGGCCTGTACCCGATCGACTGGAAAACGGTGGCGGCCCAGCGGCGCGGATCGGCGGCCGAGACCGCTACGCCCGCCCGGTCCGAAGGAAGGCCACGATTCACGCCAAGAGAAATGACGAAAAGGATGCATCCCACGGCGAGCGCGGCGCGCGTGGTTCCCAGAATCATGCGCAAAACGTTTTTGGATTTCGGCAAACGAATGTCGCCGGGGCGCAACACGCGCGAGACGACGAAAGGAATGCTGGTGGCGGTTGCCACCGCAAGCGTCACCAGAAAAACGTGGAGCAGCGTTCCACGAAAATCCTGGACCGTCAAGTAGCGCAGCCAGAAGAAAAACAGCGTAGCCGGAACGATCCAGTAGGCCAGCACAGTGGACAGCACCGATTCGAACGCGGTCATGGCCGCCCGCGATTCTCCCTGCCAGCGGAAATGCCGCCGCACGAGTCCCATCAAATACCACGGGCCGTCTTTTTCAAGCGTCTGCCCGTCAGGAAACACCGCGGGCAACGCAGCCATGCTGCCCCACAACCGCAGCAGCAAAAAATGAAAGCGCAGCGAAAGGATCAGAAGAACAATGGGCCCGCCAAGATAAAGCCCGGTGGTTGGCAACAGATTGCCGAGCTTGGGAAAGGGAATCGCCGACGAGTTCAAGAGCAGCCGAACGTCGGTGGTGTAAATAATCAGCAGGCAGCAGAGGAAACTCAGGCCCACGGTCAAAAAATAAAACCAGCGAGCTACCTTCGTGGCATCGCCAATCGCTTTCGAGCTGTCCACCGCGGAAATGGATTCGGGCAAAACCGCGTCAAAAAGATTTGTTCCGCCGAGGCGGCCGAACCACAAGCCGTCCGCGCCGTAAACATTGGCGCCCATTAGATTGGCGCCTCGTAACTCAGTGCCTAATAGGTTACTGTTTTGTAAATTTGCGCGAACGAGGCTGGCTCCCCGGAGATTGGCCATGGAGAGGTCCGCCCCCGCCATATTAACTCTATGTAAAATACTACCCTGCAAGTTAACGCCGGTGAGGTCGGCTTTGGCGAGGTTGACGCCGGTCAAGTCGGCGCGCGCGCCGGATTCTCCGCCGGACTCCACCCACTGCTTGTGCTGATCCAGCATTTCCGCGAGATCAATGAGAGAAATTCCGATCGAACCGTCACCGGTGGAAGGTTCCTCTACCTGCCTTGGGCCTTCGGCGGGCGCAGGTTTATCGATGGCAGAAATTTTTTCGCCGGCAGAAGGTTTTTCTTTGACCTTGGGTGTATTCGCGATTTCGGTTTTCAATTCTTCAATTTCTTTGACGGCATGGATGTCCAGAGCCATTCGAGCACTTTCCCCCGACGGATTGCTTTCGCCCATACGTGTGTCTGGCGGCGGATCCCACCCCACAAAGAATCCGCTTGAAGCCAGCCCTCCACTTTTGCTTTCGTGAAGTCCACCCCGCTGGGCTCCCCAATCCTCTCGCAATCCGGCTGTGAAAATCTCCTGACCGAAGGTACAGGTTGCGCCAGGGGTAACGAGGCTCACGACTGGAGTCCGTTTAGTCCTTAGTTGTAAATAGTTGTAGGGAGCGAGCGACATTGAGACTGAAACTGGAGATTCCGGAATTAGAAGAGGGACAAGAGAAAGACCCCACCCCTGGGCCGCCCAAAGGCGTTTTTCGGAATCACGCCGCGGCCACTCGCCAGCGAGACATTTCGCTCCGGACAATCAACCCAGCGCTGGTCGGAGCAGAATGACGATGGGTTTTCCACTGAGGCCAAGGAAGGAAAGCTCCAAATCTCCGGAGTTTTCGATCTCGCTACGAAACTCGCCAAACTGATTTGTCATCGTTTTGACAACACTTTCCCGGCCATCCGAGACCGTGACTTGCACTTCGCGAACAACGCCCTCCGGCTGGCTCACATCCAAAAATTGTCCCGTGACGACGAGGCGATTGCGCCCCGGCTGCGCTTCTAGCTGGATATCGATCTGATAGGGCTCAGCCCGATAGAGCATCTGTCGGATGCTCATGGCAGCCGAGCGTATGCCAGCCAGGGCCGCGTGGGAAAAGCTGTCGAACAGCAGGTCGATCAAACCGCCTGTTTCTTGCGGTCTGGCCGCCAAACCTGACCTTGCGAACGCTGCCTTGACCGCGCGAACTGTTTCCGCAGGCGGTTGGTAGCTTGCATCGACGGCCGCCGCGTTCGCTACTTTCTGCCATCCTGCTACTGTCTCCAGGCAACGTTTGGAACCCCTGCCCAAGTGCTTCTGCATCGCCTTTTGCCAATTGTCGGGAGCAAAATCAATCCACTCCACAACGTCAAAATGCATCATCTACGGTCCCCCATTCCTTACTTCTTGTGGTTGTCTTTCAGCCTCGCATCAGATGGGTCGACTCAATGCTACCCATAGAAGAAGGAGAGAATGTGCGGAGACAAATATAGGTCCCCGGAAATGACCTGAGCGCTTCTTCAGATGGAAACCGCAATCAGGGAAGCCTTAAACTAGGTACTAAAGT
>WNGL01016300.1_pt1 | contig 12377 bp, 9 predicted proteins | sample 5400591 | NCBI WGS metagenome assembly WNGL01 (sample SAMN13153377, study PRJNA577476) | soil metagenome | isolation source: 80 cm soil or saprolite under Garry oak tree replicate 1 | place: USA:California | collected 2016-06-15
GCTGAGGCATTATCTGCGCCTCCCAACGGAGCCCAAAGTTGACCGTCAAGTTCGGACGCACACGCCACGAATCCTGTCCGTAGCCGGCGTACTGTGGCGATTTCAGTGTGAGTAGTCCATTGCCAATATTTCGGGCATACCGCACGTTCGTGTCGTCGAAGCGATTGATCGGATCGACGGCGCCCGAGCCTATGGTGGCGTTAGCGTTGGCTGTTGTGGTGGTGCCGCCGGTAGAAAGAATTCTGAGAACCTTAATGACTGAACCTGCGTCAGTACCGAAACCGGAGAAGCTAAATTGACCGAACTGCCGGAAGGCAAAAACCTGGCTCGCCTTCGCGAAGTTGTACTCGCCTCCGACCTTAATGGTATGTGACCCACGAATCAGGGTCAGATTGTCGGCAAATTGCACGCGGTAGTCCGACTCGGTAGTCGGCAGGAAATTAACGGTGCCGAAATTCCCGTAGAGCGCTTGAATCAGCGGCGAGATTTCGTTCGCAAGACGCGGTCGATTCTCCTTCGAATACTGTTCGCGCATTTCGTTAATGGTCGTTGAGTTCAGGAACGTCGTCAACTGGCCCACAACAGTATCTGAATTATCACCCTCAGTGCCGTTGTTAGAGAGAGCGCTGTTGGTGGTCGGCGTCAATGACGTGCCGGCCGTAACTGCGTTGAGCGCGGTATTGACACTATGGTTGTAACGAATGTTGAACTGGTTCTTCTGGCTGATGTTGAAGTCATAGCGCATCAGAAAGACCTTGGCATCGTTAGTCTGCGCATAAGGACCTTCCCTGGCTAGCGAGAAGCTGAGCGCCTCATCGATTCCCGATGCAATTGTACCCGACAGGATGCCCGCCTGCCGCAAATTGTTCATGAGCACGGCGCGTGACTGGAGGAGTTTCTGTTGCTCGTAGGCAACGAAGAAAAACGATTTATCTTTACCGCCTACATAACTACGACCGCCTTCGCCGAACCGAGGTATCGGTAAAGGTCCTCCGACCGAGCCACCAAATTGCTGCTGCGTCGGTGCTCCGATTTGGCCGAAAGCATTTCTGGTGGCCAGATCCTTCGGACGATCAACGTAGAAGGCGGCGCCGTGAAAGTCATTCGTTCCGGACTTGGTTACGGCGTTCACAATGCCGCCGGTTGAGCGGCCAAATTCGGCGTTGTAGCCCGTTGAGACTACCTGGAACTCCTTGATCGCGCCCTGCGGAACGGTAAAGGCCTGATTGGAGCGCTCGCCACCGCGCAGACCACCGAAGAACGGATTGTTGTAGTCGGCGCCGTCTATCTGCACGTTACCATTGATGCCGCGCTGCCCAGCGAGTGAGATCTGCCCACGTATCGGATCGATCTGGGCTCCCGGCGTCGCCAGCACGAAATCCTGGAAGCGTCGTCCGTTAATCGGCCCACTGTTGATCGAGTTTTCGTTGATATTGGTCGTGGTCTGCACCTGCGTAGTTTCGACGCTGGAGCCGGCGCTAACAAGCACTGTCGCACTCACGCCCTGCACGCTCAGTGTGATGTCCGCGTTAAGAGCCGAACCGACCTCAACCTTGTAGCCGGTCTGCGTGAACTTGCCGAATCCCTGAGCAGTCACGTCGATCGTGTACTCGCCGGACGGCAAGCTCACCGCGCGAAATCCGCCTTGCTCATCGGTAGTCGCGGTTCGAGACAAACCAGTGGCTGGATTCGTCACCACGACTGTGGCTCCGGGCACAAGCTCACCGGACGGGTTCTTCACCGTACCGACGATCTGGCCGGTACTTGCCTGGGACTGCGCCATCGCAATGACGCTTAGAAAGAGCACCAAAAAGGCGATAAGAGAGAACTGAAGAATCTTCGACATACTCGCGAACTCCTTAGTTAGTAGGTTGAGAGTTGAAAATCTTTTGCGCAAGCAGAGCGCAGAACGACCGTCCCCCGGGGTTTGAGAGCAATTTGAACTAAGTAACTCAAAAGGAAAGAAAAACGACAGCGATACCGCTTCTTGCGATGAACTTTCTATCACGCCCGGCATCATGCTGGCAAGTGAAATAGGAGTTAAAAACATGCTCGGCTGATACCCCAGTTGGTCCGGGGCGACCCGCGTGTACAAATCCACCAGTAGAGAGTCGCAAGATTTGTGCCGAAGCGTCAGCTTCAATCGCCGATTCTATTAAGAACTCTATTTCTCAATACTTAATCGCGAGCACAGGCTCTTGCAGCCTCTGTGCGGTGACTCAATATTTTGGATTTAATATGAAAATCACAATTGAGAACCCGTAAGAAAAACCTGGAAGGAGATTATCACCGTAGTCGCTGCTCTCTTTTGGTTACCAACTCTCAGGCTTCTGCTCTCACACTCGCTCGACAATGATTGCGATTCCCTGGCTGCCGCCGATGCACGCGGTTGCGAGACCATACCGTCCGCCGCGCCGATGCAACTCGTAGAGCAACGTCATAACGAGACGCGTGCCAGTTGCACCGAGCGGGTGTCCCAGCGCGATTGTTCCGCCGTTGACGTGTCGCTTCGTGTCTTGGCGATTATTCAATTTGGGCCCTGGCAGTTCGCCTCACTCTGCGAAACGATGATGCTCTCGATAGCGATGGAGCATTTCTTCGAGGAATCCTTCGTACGTGAAGGTCGCCAGGTCATATTCAGGCCTGAGTTTGTACAGGAGAGGCATTGCCACGCGCCACGCCATCCACTGCCGCGTCACGTCCTCGAGGTCCCAGCGGCGTCGCAGAAAAGTTTCAATTACTTCAATCTCAGATTCCGTCAAGCTGTTGAGACTGGCGGTAAATGGGACGCGTTTGAAAGAACGCCGCAGCGCCAGATCGGAGACTGGCGTCGCGAATACTTGAGCAAAAGCCGGCGCTTCTGCTTCGCGTTCACGCACGACGACAGTGCCGGCAAGCATATCGCCCACTCGCTGATCGCGCGAGCTGATAAAGACAGAAATCAAGCCAATTGAATAAAACGGCCAGGGCATTATATCGAAACTGCGCAGCAGATTTCGCACGGTTGCCTCAAAGAAAGTGATCGGGCGGCCGTCTTCGCGAATCACGCGCAGCTTTAACCAGCGCTTTCCCGGCGTCTGGCCGCTCCAGATCCACTCGAAGAAGGCGAAGTAACCCGAGATTAGCAGGAAGACGACGATGATCAGAACCGCATAGACCCACTTTGGCGCGTTCGTCAGTCGATTGCCGAAGCTCGAATAGTTGGCGACCACAGTGAACGCCAGGATCATCAGGAGAATTGTGAGAAGTTGAATCGCGTGATCGATCGCGCAGGCGAGAAAGCGGTTGCCGATGGACGCGAGCGCAAAGTGCAACGGCACGCGCTCTGGCGTTTCGATGACGAGGGTTTCTTCAGTGGCGATTGCAGCGGACAATGAACCCCAACTCCTGCGGAGTCTTACCAGCTAAGCGCATGTAAAGAGCATCGGCACAAAGTTCAATCTCATCATTCCATTGGATGGATCGATGAGGGCTTACGCGGACTCTCTTGAAGAAGTCATAGTCATCCCAAGCTTCGAAGACACCTTTACCAGCCAGATCTGATAAATCTACTTGGCCTTTCGCGCCATCAGCAAACTCCAGATAGATGCAGTGATTTGGAAGGGCGCGAACTAACACTGGTCGGATCGTATTCAACTCAGCCACTATAGCGGCGAAATGTTTATAGACCGAAGCGAGATAAGAGTACCAGCTCCGGCAGGAGCGAAATGTTCTTTCTCTGCCCGCCCATAAATGGGCTCAAAAGCTAAACAGATGGCTCTTGGGGCTATAAACATTTCGTGCCTACGGCACTGGCAACTTACACTCCACGAACGCGCAAAAAACGGCGGGGGCCGACCTGCGCGAGAATTTCCTCCCCACGATTAATTGTAGCTATGATCTTCCCCTCATCAACTTGCAAAACGGCTTCGTCGCCGCTGTTGATCCTCACAACGACGCCTACATCTGTGTAGTGCGTGCCGCCTATACGCACACCCCCCTGCTTGATCAACTGTCGTGCTTCGTTGACTGACGATGCAAGCCCGATTCGGACAAGGAGGCGTGGTAGAGGCCATACGCCCGGCTCAACCTCGCACGCGTCTATGTCCTTTGGAGCCTCCTTGTGCTTAAAGATTCGATTGAACTCTTCCTCTGCGCGCTCTGCGTCGGCGGCAGAATGGAAGTCTGCAATGATGCGTTTCGCGAGTTCTACTTTGATATCGCGCGGATTGCGCTCGCCACTCTCGGCGGCGTGACGCAATAGAGCGATCTGATCGAACGTCAAATCGGTGCACAGCTCGTAATAACGCCACATCAAATCGTCCGAAATCGACATTACCTTTCCAAAGATCTCCTGCGGTGGTTCGCTGATGCCGATGTAGTTGTCCAGGCTCTTCGACATTTTTTGCACGCCGTCTGTTCCCTCAAGTAAAGGCGTGATGACGGCAATCTGCGACTCCTGGCCGTACTCGCGTTGCAGACTGCGGCCCATCAGCAGATTAAACTTTTGATCCGTGCCCCCAAGTTCGACGTCCGCTTCGAGCGCGACCGAATCGTAAGCCATCACTAACGGATACATGACCTCGTGCAAGGCCAGTGGCCGGTTTTCTTCCAGTCGCTGATGAAAATCGTCGCGCTCGAGAATCTGCCTGACGGTCACGTGCGATGCCAGACGCAGGAAGCCGGCGGAGCCAAGTTGATCCATCCAACGCGAATTGAAATCGATCACCGTTTTTTCTGGATCGAGCAGTTTGAAGATCTGCTGTTTGTAAGTTTCGGCATTCGCATTAATCTCCTCACGCGAGAGTTGTGGCCTCGTCGCGCTCTTGCCTGAAGGATCGCCAATCAGGCCCGTAAAATCCCCGATTAGAAAAATCGCCGTGTGGCCCAGCTCCTGAAACGCGCGGAGTTTGCGAATCACAACTGTGTGGCCCAGGTGAATGTCGGGCGCGGTCGGATCGGCGCCGAGTTTCACGCGCAGCGGCTTGCCGGTGCGCGCGGAGCTTGCCAGCTTCGCGCGCAGTTCGTCCTCACGAATGATCTCGACTGCGCCTTTGCGCAGGTACGCAAGTTGTTCGTCGATGGTCATGAGCTAATTCTTGCGTAAAACGTGCCGCCCGACAACCTCGCACTTACCGCTGACAACCAGCGCCACAGCTTCGGCGTAAAGTACATGCTCTTGCTCGAGGATTCGAGTGGAAAGAGTTTCTTCTGTGTCGTCGTCCAGAACCGGCACAACTCGTTGCGTAATGATTGGTCCGCCATCGAGTGTTTCGTCAACGAAGTGAACCGTGCAGCCGCTCCACTTAACGCCGTGTGCCAGAGCCTGTCTTTGTGCATCCAGGCCGGGAAAGCACGGCAGCAAACTGGGATGAATATTCAGAATGCGATTGCGATACGCTTGAACGAAGTAAGGCGACAGCAGGCGCATGTAGCCCGCGAGACAGACGAGATCAACTTCATGCGCCTTCAAAGCGGAAACGATCTCGCGATCGTGCTCTTCACGGCGACGGCCAAACCGCTCGATGACGAGCGTCTGCAAGCCGCACTCTTTCGCGCGCACCAGACCCGCGGCATCCGGCTGGTCACTGATTACGACAGCAATCTGCGACTTGGGAATGCGATCTTCGCGCGTCGCGTCGGCAAGCGCGATCATGTTCGAACCGCGGCCGGAGATCAGAATGCCAAGGCGAACGTCTTCTTTGTTAGAGTTGAGACGCATCGTTGATGAGGTTTCTAAATGATCGAAACATCTCGATTGCCTTTAACCACGCTTCCGATCTGATAGCACTTCTCACCGCGCTGGCTCAGGTGCAGGTTTATCAGCGGAGTATCAGCTGCCTCGCAAATGATCACCATTCCGACACCCATGTTAAGGGTGCGATACATCTCCGCTTCCAACACGTTCCCAATTTGCTGCATCAGGGTGAAGATCGGCAGCACTGGCCAACTGCCCTTGTCGATCCTGACGCCGGTGCCTTCGGGCAAGATGCGCGGAATGTTGTCGACGAGTCCGCCGCCCGTGATGTGCGCCAGGCCTTTGATGATTCCTAAATCCAGTAAACCTTCAAGCGGACGAAGATAACTGACGTGCGGTTCGAGCAGCGCTTGCGCAACGGTTAAGCCAACCTCATCGAGCTTTTTGTTCACGCTGAAGCCTGCAACTTCGAAGAAGAGTTTGCGGGCGAGTGAATAGCCGTTTGTGTGCAGCCCGACTGAAGGGAGCGCGAGCACGACATCGCCGGCAACGATGCGTTTACCGTCAAGCACTTTTTCGCGATCGACCACGCCGACGATGAAACCCGCCACGTCGTATTCACCGTCAGCATAGAAGCCCGGCATCTCAGCAGTTTCACCGCCGAGCAAAACACAGCCGTTCTCGCGACAACCATTCGCAATCCCTTCGACAATGCCGCCCACTGTTTCCGTAGAAAGTTTTCCCGTCGCGATGTAATCGAGAAAGAAAAGCGGTCGCGCGCCCTGGACGAGAATGTCGTTGACGCAATGATTGACCAGGTCGCGACCGATGGTGTTGTGAACACCGGTCGCAAAAGCGATCTTCAATTTCGTTCCGACGCCATCAGCCGACGCCACCAGCACAGGCTGGCGTATTTCGGGAAACGCGCCGTCAAACATCCCGCCGAAGCTGCCTATTTCTGAGAGCGTTCGCTCGTTGAAGGTGCGGCGCGCCAGCTCTTTGATCTTATTTGTGGCCCGAGTCGCGACGTCGATATCAACGCCTGCGTCGCTGTACTTAATAGGCTTCGTCGTCAACTGGATGCTCCTCGAAGCATTGCGGCTATGCCGCAAGACCTTACCCCTGCTATTTCTGCTTCACCTTTGGCGGCGGGCCAAAATCGCCGTAAGCGATAAAGCCCGAACGCGATGAATCATCTTTCTGCGCTCCGCGTCCTGTCCAGACGTCGCTTTTTGCTTCTCTTGCAGTCTTAATCTCGTAGAGCTTGTCGCCTTTCAACTTTCCGTTTGTGGTCACGGTGATCTCGCCCTGCAGATCCGTGCGATAGACTTTCACGTTTGCTTTCTTCAGTCGATCGAGAACAGCTTGCGCCGGATGTCCGTAACGATTCCACTCTCCGTCAGAAATAATCGCGACCTCAGGCTGGACGCGTTTGAGGAAATCGGCAGAGGTCGCGTATTTCGATCCGTGATGCGCCGCTTTGAGAATCCTTGCCTTCAATTCGATGTCTTTGCTAAGCATGCGCTGCTCCGTCTGTTCCTCAGCATCGCCGGGGAGGAGCATCGAGAAGTCGCCATAGTCCAGACGCATCACAACCGAGTTCGCGTTCGGCTCGTTGCCGCCCGTCTTCAATTGCTCTTTCGTGAAATAAGGTTGCGTCGGACCAAGAATCGTCAGCCGCGCGCCGCCGCCCAGATCGTATTTCTTTCCGGGCTCTGCTTTTTCGTAAGTACCGCCACTCTGTTTCAAAGCGTCTTCGTAATCATCGTAGAAGGTGGTTACCGTCGGCTTCTTAACGATCTTTTTGTTTGGCGCGACCTTGTTCGAAGAACTAACTGGCCCTGTCGCCTTAACTCCTACTGTAGCCGGCGCTGCTGGCCCAAGACCGTTATCGATCACGTTAAGAACTTTGACTCCTTTGATCACTGCTGCCGCACCGCCAAGATGGTCCGGGTGCGGATGCGTGGCGATGAAATAATCGAGTTGCTGAACCTTGTAGCGCTTCAAGGCATCGAGCACAACTTTGCTTTTGGTCGTATCGCCCGCATCAATCAAAACATTTTTGCCGGTGGGCGAGATGATCAAGATCGAATCCCCATCGATCGGGCCCACATCAAGAATGTGAACCTGAAGTTCTCCAGACGGCGGCGGTGGCTTGGTTCTCCACCAAGGCAAGACGTACTTGTAACCGACAAACGCAGCCGCGCCCAAAACGATTGCCAGCACTGCCAGCGCGCATCCACATCCCTTTGTGGCTCGACCCACTACAAGACACCCCTAATGAAAACTTTGGAAGACTTGGAGAACTGGAGAGCCATTCATCCTTCACCAAACGTAACCGACTCGTGCTCGCGCGACCAACAGGTTTCGGCGTCTTCCGTGATGCGCGTCGGGTAGCGTTCGTTCCAGCAGGCGACGCACGCCTCACTGGCAGGAATGCCCGTCGCGGCCATCAGGCCTTCAAGCGAAAGGTAACCGAGCGTATCAGCATCGATGAACTTGCGAATCTCTTCTACGGACATTTGCGCCGCGATCAAGTCTGCTTTGTTTGGCGTGTCGACTCCGTAATAGCACGGACTTACAGTCGGCGGGCAACTGATGCGCACATGGATCTCCTTCGCTCCGGCTTCGCGCACCATGCGCACGATCTTCTTCGAAGTGGTGTGACCGTATGGATTGCCTCGGCTCGATGAACGTGCGACCGACATAATGATTGCGCACCAAACCAAACCGAAAACTGATTCCGCTTTGCGCCGAATAACCAATGGCCGCTACTGTGCCTGAGTCGGGGACGGGCACGACGATGTCTGCGTCGGCCGGTTGTTCGATCGCCAATTGCTGGCCCAGCTTGTGCCGGGATTCATTCACTGAATGACCAAAGACTAGTGAATCGGGACGCGCGAAGTAGACGTGCTCGAACGTGCACATCGAGTGGGGTTGTGTAGGCAACGGATGTGAAGAGCGCAATCCGTCTTCATTGATCACGATCATTTCGCCGGGCTCGACGTCGCGAACGTACTGCGCTTCGATCAGATCGAACGCGCAGGTCTCTGACGCGACCACCCATGCATCACCGAGCCGACCGAGCGCCAGCGGACGAAAACCACGAGGATCGCGAATCGCAATCAATTCCGGCGGGGTTAGAAAGAGCATCGAGAACGCGCCTTCTGTCTCGCGCAAGACTTCCGGAATCGCTTCGGCAACCGAGGCCGCGCGCGAACGCGCGACGCCATGCAGCACAACTTCCGTATCCGAAGTTGACGAAAAGATTGCGCCCTCGCGTTCCAGTTTTCGCCGCTCTTCATTAGCAAAAGGAAGATTGCCATTGTGACAGACGGCTATCTGCCCGTGCTGACAGGTTACAAGGAACGGCTGTGCTTCCCGGATCGATACTTCGCCGGCAGTTGAATAGCGAACGTGCCCGATCGCGTTCGAACCAACTAAACGATCCAGCCGCGATTGATCGAAAGCCTCCGACACGTGGCCCATCGCGCGTTCCAGACGCAACTCCCGGCCATCCGACGTAACTATGCCGCATGATTCCTGGCCGCGATGCTGCAACGCATACAGACCGAGATACGCAAGACGCGCCGCGTCCGTGTGGCCGTAGATCCCGAAGACGCCGCACTCTTCGTGAAACTTGTCCAACATCAATTCGGTCAAAGTTGTTTCCCGTACTTCATGTTGCTCGTTTGAACACTCAGATTACTGCGCATCGCAATTGCTTTCAACCCTCAGCGCGTTTCATTATTTCGGATACGCGAGCGGTTCCGGTATCATGTGCGGACAAAATGGGTGGGTTTGCAACCCCTCTCTGCACGCCCGCATCTTGATTCGGTGGAGGATGAATCAATGAGGAAGCTCCTGGCTTTAGTCTTCGTGTTGAGTTCGATCGTGATTGTTGGCGCGGCTGCCGTCAGTCGCTCTTCGCCGATCCTGATTACCGAAAGTAGTGCCGCGAGAACCGCGGCGGCAATCTTCGCAAAAGAGTGTGCGACCTGTCACGGCAAGGATGGGCAGGCAAAAACCTTTAAGGCGAAATTCAATCATGCGCGCAACTTGACGGAAGCTCAGTGGCAGAACAGCGTCAGCGACGAACGCATCTTCAACTCGATAAACAACGGCAAGGGAAAGAAAATGCCCGCGTTTGGCAAAAAGTTGTCCGAGGAAGAGATCAACTCGCTCGTTCCATACGTTCGCGGTCTTAAGAAGTAAGTGACGCGTCTCTTAGACTAGCGTTCTGTTTAAGAATAGCAGAGGCGGTTTCCTGAAATGGTTCGGCACGGCACTGTGAATTCTAATTAAAGATGTCTGAGATTTCTCGAGATCACCAGCCGTCTTCAGACGGCTTCCCCGAAGGGTTATTAGACCAGCGCTTTAAGCGCTGGGTTAGCCGCGCCGACAGATTAGTAGCGTGCTTCAGCTCGCTTCCAATCCGCCGTCTTAGCTCCCAGGCTAAAGCTTACAAGAGAAAGCCCGCTTAAGTAAGCGGGCTGCGTAAGTTCTTTTGTGCACCTTAACCCAGCCGTCAAACGACCGGTCTAGTAACGCGACGGGCAACCCGCGTGAACGCGGCTGGAATTGTTAGACTGTTTCCGCCAAGATCTAATGCAAGAGTCGCAGCGCATCACCTATCACCTTCTTGCCATCATCCTGCGGGCGGCCTTGGTAATCGCGCTCGTCGGCGCTGGTTGGCTTGTCTACAGGAATCTGCCCAATGACGGCGCCGGTAATGCCGCAACGGGCTTTAGTCAAACGACCGTAGAGATCGTTCTGCGGCCTTCACCTGAAATGGAAGCCTCCGCTCTGGACGTTCCCATCGAGATCTCTCCCGCCGGGCGATTGGTGGGTCCATGCCATTCTGTCCGGAGATGAGGATCTGGAATGGCGCCTGCACATAACGATTACCGGCTACAAACAGACCATCGAGCTGACGCCTCAGAATGCGTATACACGATCGAAGAGTTTTTGATTAGTCCGACCTGTTGTACTGCTTACGAACGTTTAGAGGCGGGCGTTGCCCGCTGGCTCAACGTTGGATTCTGCAATAGTCTGTATTTTCATCCCGATTGGGGCCGGCGGGCAACGCCCGCCTCTAAACGGGTCGGTTGATGGCGATCAAGATGGAAGCCTTACGTGTTGAGAAGAACCGCATTGCCGTCCGCGAGGTGGAACAGCCAAAGCGTGACGACGAGGCGCTCGTGCGCGTCATCCTCTCCGGCATCTGCAACACCGATCTCGAAATCGCGCGCGGCTACGCCGGCTTTCGCGGCACCATCGGGCACGAATTCGTCGGCGTGATTGAAAGCATGCCCAACTCCGGGGCAGAAGCCCGACCCCGGGTTCCCCAGCCGAGCAGCTCGGCTGGGGTGGGACGGTTAGGGAGGGCTAGATCGGATTCTGAGCCCTCCCTGACGGGCGGGCTTCTGCAAGTCGGTCAGCGTGTTGTCGGCGAGATCAATGCCGGCTGTGGCAATTGCGATCTCTGTCGCGCAGGCGATCCACGCCACTGCCCCCGCCGCACCGTGCTCGGCATCGTTGGACGGGATGGCGCGCACGCCGAGTATTTGCGTCTGCCGGTGCAAAATCTTTTGCCCGTGCCCGCGAAGATTGCCGACGAGCACGCAGTCTTTACGGAACCACTAGCCGCCGCCTGGGGCATCACGGAACGCGCCTCGATCACCAGCGACACCCGCGTGGCCGTGATTGGCGACGGCAAACTCGGTCTGCTTTGCGCGCAGGCGCTGGCGTTGACCGGTGCGCCGCTTTTGCTGGTCGGCAAACACCCGGAGAAACTGCGCATCGCCGAGCGCCGCGGCATCGAGACTGAGAACGTCAAGAGAGCAGAGAAACGAACGCGTGAATTTGATGTCGTCGTCGAAGCGTCCGGTGTTGCGCCCGGCTTTGCGCTAGCGCTCAACCTGCTACGACCGCGGGGCACACTCGTGTTGAAATCAACCTTTCATGGCGCGAGTGAGATAGACACCGCCCGCCTCGTCGTGGACGAAATCAGCATCGTCGGCTCGCGCTGTGGCCGCTTCGAACCCGCCCTCGACCTGCTCAAGAAAAGCGCCATCGAACTCGACAGCATGATCAGTGAAGAATATCCCTTGGCTAAAGGCGTCCTCGCCATGGACCGCGCAAGCAAGAAGGGCATCCTTAAGGTTCTCCTCCGACCCTGAAGAACGGTTGGTAGTAGGCAGTGGGAGCTGCACTTTGATCAAAAAGAGATGCTGAGCCCTGCCTCGCGGCCGGCTACTGCCCCTGCCAACTCCCACGGCCCCTGATTCTTTGCCCCCTGCTCTGGCTTTCGGCTATACTCTGAATCCTCTCTTGCGAGAAAATGGCTAAGAGCAAAGCGCAAAAAGCCAAGAGGCAAGGAGCGAAGAGCTAAGAGCCAAAGAGGATTAAGTTTTTACCGAAGGTGGTGAGTTATGTTCAAGCTTCCCGAAAGTAAGACAACGGTTGACGAGCGGGCGATTTTGCGAAAGCTGCGCGTCTGGATTGTGGCGCTGGCGGTCGCGTGCCTGGTGGCGGGCGCTGGGATAGGCGCGATGCTTTCCGGCCGGCCGACGGTGGCACAGAACGAGGCAGCCCAGATTGCGCGCGCGCCCGAGGCTTTGTCGGCCTCATTTGCCGAGATTGCCAAACGCGTCGAGCCGGCGGTCGTCAACATCGAGACGACGCAAGCGGCCCCCGA
>WNGL01008013.1_pt1 | contig 12376 bp, 14 predicted proteins | sample 5400591 | NCBI WGS metagenome assembly WNGL01 (sample SAMN13153377, study PRJNA577476) | soil metagenome | isolation source: 80 cm soil or saprolite under Garry oak tree replicate 1 | place: USA:California | collected 2016-06-15
CACGGTACCCCTTCATGATCTGTTGGCTTCAAGAACCACAAGATCATCGGTATCGTGTCCGCCTTGTCAAATCTACTCAGAGCGATCACACAACGTACTCACGCATAGACTCTCCGACTTTGCCGTGCCCGTGCGGCGTCGGGGCCGTGGACAAGGGCGCGTCCGCCTGGGGCAGAACCGGCTCATTCAGTTCCGGTGTGATCACCACGGCGCAGTCCGCAGAACTGCTGTTTCGGTGCGATCGGCAGCGAGTCTGGTGGAGTGCCCTCGTATTCCGCCAGTTGGACCGGCCTGCCGGTCTTGTCGGTGTTGTCGGATCGTGCCGTTGCCGCGTACCGCGTGACGACGGCCGCCGGTCAGTTCGCCGCCACCGGGTCGGTCAACGCGACCTGGATGGCCGCGATCGTGGCCTACGTGCCGACGGGTAGCCCGCCGCCGGACAGCCCGCCGGTGGTTCGGGTGTCGGTGAGTCCGGCGTCCGGGGTGGCGCCGTTGACGGTGAACGCCGATGCGTCGGGGTCCACTGACACTGACGCGACTCCGATCGCGAGCTACCGGTTCAGCTTCGGCGACGGTAGCGCGGCGGTGGTGACCAACGCGCCCACGGCGACGGCGCAGCACACCTATGCCGCGGCGGGTAGCTTCACTGTCACGGTGACCGCGACGGACACCGCCGGCAACGTGTCGGCGCCGGTGACCGCGACCGTCACCGTATCTTCGACAGGCGGCCCGTCCGTCGCGGTGTTTGCGGGGTACTACGACACGCACCACGGGAGCACGCAAGCAAAGCCCAACCCGTGGCAAGGGTCGTCGAGCGTGGTATTCGTCGGCCAACCCGACGGCAGCAGCGGCCGCTGGGACTCAAGCACGGTCCGGGTCGACCACCTCACGGGGGCCACCCTGACCGGTGTCGTCGTCACCGTCGACGTCGGGTCGCACCACTTCGCCTTGTGGGGCACGAACACGATTCCCGCCGGCGCAAGCCTGATCCTCACCCAGATGGGTAACGCCACGTTCGACGGATCGGACCTGAACCCGGCCGGCTGTTTCGGCTGTGATCCGTCGCTGTGCAAGACGGCGGTTTCGTCCACCCAACCGGTCGTGCACGTGACGGTCAACGGACGGACCACCGACATCGTCGACAGCGGTCAGATCCTCAACACCCATGGAGTGGACAGCGCGGGTTGCCCCGATACCGGAACCCGCAACGACGAATCGGAAGCCTGGCAACGCATAGGGTGAGGCGGCTACATCCCCGGCATCGGCAGGATAGGTACGACGTCGAGGGAGTTCTCCGGCACCATCAGATGCGGGTGCCGCTCCAGCAGCTTCACTACGTCATCGATCGAGTCCGCCTGCAGGATCGAGTATCCGGCCGCATCGGAGTCGCTCTGTGCCACCTGCGAGCCGTCGAGGTGCCTGCCTTTCCCGAGCGGCATGCCGAGGTCGACCACCGCGTCACCGGCCTCCTTCGCCCAGGTCATCCAGGCCTCCATGCCCGCTTGCGCCTGTGCCGCATCGGCGTTCGCCATCTGCTCCTCGGCCGAGAACTGCGACCGGTACAACACCATGAACCTCGCCATGTCCGCACGCTCCCTGATGAGCAGGTACTGCCGGTCCAAGCCCGCTACGAGGCACACGATACGCCGAAGCGGGGGGTACCACGCGATCCGGAGAATTTCGGCCGTGCCAGGCGGGCGCTCAATCGCTGGCGATCTGCTCGCCGAGTGCTTTGGTCGCCGCCTCGACGTCGTCGACACAGATCACGGCAAAGAACTGGTCTTTCGAGATGCGGACCGGAAGGAGCAGCTCCATGTTCACATTTGCCTCGGCGAGCCTGCGGAACGTCGCGGCACCGGCGCCGGGGACGTTGTCCATCCGCACGGTGAGCGCAGGCCGCTCGGCGAAGTCCATACCGGCCCCTTCGAGCGCGGTGCGGGCGGCCGCCTCGTCATCGGCGATGAAGGCAACGGTGCCGCTGTCGCCGTGCGACATCCCGCACAGAACAAGGTTGACGCCGTGCGCCGCCATCGCGCCGCAAAGCCGGGCCAGCTCGCCCGGCTGGTTCTTCAGCTCCACAGTGAACGCGCTCATGGCAAGTTCCCTCCTGCGCCCTCAGCACCGAAGGTACTCCGCTGGGGGCGACCGAGGAAGATCCGCCTGACGCAGTCGGTCAGTCTGGCCTGCGGTGTCGGCCGATGGGCGGCGCTGGGGTGGTGGTCCCGGTCTGCTCCTGCTCCGGTGCTGCCGAGGGGAAGGGTTCGCGCCGGGTGGGCTCGCCGGCCGGGCCGGTGTCGATCCAGTCCGGCGGATCGCCGGTCAGGTCGGTGCGCAGGTCCTGCAACCAGTGCTCCAACGCGTCACCTTGGGTCGGCGGTTCGGTTTGTCCGGCGGTCGGCGGCACCGCATGGTCGTCGATGGCGGTCATTGCCGGGTTCGCTCCGATCGGGTGGCGGTGGTACAGGTCCAGTTGAGAATACCGACCGGCCGCCCAGGCGCCGCCGGGTGCTTGAGGTGGCGGGAGCCCCACGCTCCGTTAGCGGTGTTCACGCATCGCGCAGCCGGAGCAGCAGCCCGCCGGTGAGCAGGGCGATGGCGGCCCAGGCGGCGAGCACGCCGAGTCCGGCCCACGGGCCGATGGGCAGGCTGATGAACATCGCGCCGATCGCGACACGGTCATCAGGTAGCTGGCGAGGATGATCGCGAGCACCGGCGCGGGGCGGGAGCGGGGCTCAGCCGGGGGCGGAATCGCTCGCACCTGGTGAACGGTCACCATCAAAGGGCCCCGGCGCACGTAACGTCGGAGGCGTGGACAGCCGAACCGAGATCCGCGACTTCCTGACCACCCGCCGGGCCAAGATCACGCCGGAGCAGGCGGGACTGCCCGCGTACGGCGGCAACCGGCGCGTTACCGGACTTCGCCGGGAGGAAGTAGCGCTTCTCGCCGGGGTCAGTGTCGACTACTACACCCGACTGGAGCGGGGAAACCTGAACGGCGTCTCCGACAGCGTACTGGAAGCGCTGGCCCGGGCACTGCAACTCGACGAGGCCGAGCGCGCCCACCTGTTCGACCTGGCCCGTACGGCTAACACCACCACCCCGGCGGCCCGGACCCGTCGCCGCCCGGCCCAGCAACATGTGCGGCCGGGTGTGCAGCGCATCCTCGATGCGATGACCACAGTGCCGGCGTACGTGCGGAACAGGCGCATGGACATCCTGTCCGCGAACCGGCTCGGGTACGCGGTCTTCTCGCCGATCTTCGCCGATCCGGTCCGGCCGGCGAACATCGCACGGTTCATCTTCCTCTCGCCGGCCGCGCGGGAGTTCTTCGTCGAATGGGACCGCCTGGCTGGTGACACGGTCGCGCTGCTGCGGGCCGAGGCCGGGCGCGACCCGTACGACCGGGCCCTGTCCGACCTCATCGGGGAGCTGTCGACGCGCAGCGAGCCCTTCCGCACTCTGTGGGCCGCGCACAACGTGCGCTTCCACCGCACCGGCGTCAAGTACCTGCATCACCCGGTGGTCGGCGACCTAACGCTGGCCTTCGAGTCGATGGAACTCACCGCGGACGCCGGTTTGCGGCTCAACGCGTACAGTGCCGAGCCCGGCTCCCCGTCCCAGGACGCGCTGCACCTGCTCGCGAGCTGGACGGCCACACCCCACGAACAGCCCGCAGCCCGCTCGGCGGATTGACCGCGCGCCACGCGGGAAGTCGCCGCTTCAACAACCCGATCGACAGGAAGGCAGCATGGAGATTCTGACCAAGCAGCCCACGGTCAAGGCGCCCGCCGACACATTCACCGGCGACGCCTGGTACGACCTCATCGTCAAGGGCGAGGAGCCCTCGCGCGTGCGCGTGACCGTCGTCCGCTTCGCCCCCGGGGCCCGCAACGCCTGGCACCGCCACGCCGTCGGCCAGACGCTGCACGTCACCGAGGGACGCGGACTGATCCAGTCCCGCGGCGGCGAGGCCGTCGAAATCCGCCCCGGCGACACCGTACACACGCCGCCCGGCGAATGGCACTGGCATGGCGCGGCCGCCGACCACTTCATGACCCACATCGCCATGTGGGAGGCACCCGAAGAAGGCCCCGAGACCGAGTGGGGGGACCTGGTCACCAACGAAGAGTACGGCCGGCACTGATCCGGCCTGCCCCGGGGCTGATACGCCGAGGCGTCAAGGATCAACGTGGCACGGGCTGCGCCGGCTTGCAGCGGACGGCTTCGACGGTGCCGCGCAGGGCGCACTGTCCTGCGGCGTAGGGGATGAGCAGGGTCTGCCCGGCGTGTACCGGTACCGCCGGTTGGTGTTCGGCGTCGAGGACGCCGGATCCGGCGGTGATGACGAGGACGGAGAACGCCGGTTCCAGTGCGCTGGTCGGGTCCGGGTGCAGCCGCTCCGCGGCGAAGAACGGGTCGGCCGACTCGGGAAACAGCCGGGTCACGCTCGGGCGTTCGGCCGGCCGCGACCGGCGTAGGTCGGCGAGCCGGTCGGGGCCCCAGCCGGAGCGGTCCACGCAGGTCAGGGCCAGGTCGTAGCCCAGGCCGAGGTGGCCGGGCCCGGCGAGGGGGAAGCCGTCCCATTCGAGCAGGACCGACAGGTCGGTGGGTTCCTGGACCTCGACGAGCAGGATGCCGGGGCCGATCGCGTGGGGGACGCCGGCCGGGCAGAGCACGGCGTCGCCGGCCCGGACCGGGACCTGGTTGGTGGCGTCGAGCATGGCGGTGATCTGCTGGCCGGTGACCCAGCCGGCCAGCTGGGTGGGGGTGATGTCGCGGGTGAAGCCGAGGTGGACCACCGCATCGGGGGCCGCCTCGATGATGATCCACGCTTCGGTTTTGCCGTACGGGCTGGCCAGGTGGGTGGTGGCGAAGCGCCGGTCGGGGTGCACGTGCAGCGGCAGCCGCTGCCCGGCGTCGAGCAGCTTGACCAGGATCGCCGGATCGGCACCGTGGACGGCCAGGTGGGCCGGGCCGAGCCACCAGGCCGGGTCGGCGGCGATCGCGTCGGCCAGCAGCCGCCCGTCGGGCAGGGTGCTCAGGCCGGCCGGGGCGGCGCCGAACCGGCTCGTGGTCGACGCGACCCAGTCCTCCGGGTGGTACGGATCCGGCGGCGGCGCCATGCCACGGAACCGGGCTATCCGCCCGGCCCCGCGGTAGAACATCCGCGGCGTGTTCGCGGCCAGAACGAACGGCATGCGGCGCCTCCCGGTGCGACTCGGTCCGGGCACGGATCAGGTGTGCCACGCGCGGTACCACTCCGCGGGCAGTTCCTTCAAAGCGTCCTCGAGGTTGGCGGTGGGGGAGTACGGCCGACCGTACAACCGGGTCAGGGTGTTCAGCTCCGCGAGGCGCTCCCGGGCTTCGATGATCGCCCGCTCCCGGCCCGCCGCGTCGTGGGTGGACACCGCGTCCCGCCAGATCGACCGGCCGGCCAGGTACCCCGACGCGCCAGCCCGGCAGGCGATCTCCACCTGGGTCTTGAACTCCGCGTACCCTACCCCGGCGGACAGGATCACCCAGGGCACGTGCACGGCCGCGTCCAGCTCCGCGCAGGCCGCCGTCGCCGAGGCCCGGCCCTCCGGCGTGTCCACGTAGCCGGGAAACTCCACCTTGAGCATGTCGACGCCGAGCTCGTCGGCCTCGACCGCGGACGCGATGATGCCGCCCACCCGCTCGTCCTCCCACTGCGCGCTGGTCGGGTCCTCGCCCGGCAGCGGGTACCAGATCGGCTCGACGACCAGTGGCAGGCTCTCCGCGGCGCAGGTGGCCACCAGGTCGCGGACCAGCTGCCGTTGGTGCTCGGCGACGTCGGCGTCGCCGTCGGGCCGGTAGAACCACAGCAGCTTGCCGAAGTCGGCCCCCGCGCGCTTGGCATCCGGGGCGCTCCAACCGTCGCGCAGCCGCGTCCGGCGGGGACCCGGCGGGTGTTGGTAGTCCTCGTCTTCGATGCTGCACATGATGCCCACCGTGCCGGGTACCGCGCCGGCGGCCACCAGGTGGCCGAGCGCGTACAACGGGTCGAGCAGCACGGCGGAGACGGTCGGGGAGACGGCGCGTACCACGGCGTCCTTGGCGGCGACCACGTCGCGGAACGCCACGGTTGACGGATCGGGCGCGAGCAGCTCGGCGAAGTCGGAGAGGTGGTCGATCGCGCAGATCAGGAAGAAGCCGTCAGCGCTGGTGACGCGCTGCATGCCGCGGATCTTACCGGGGTCGATGGTGAGTGTGCTCACGAAGCTCTCCGTTCTGATGGGCTGGGCTCGGCAACGGTCACGGACGCGGACTCCCCGGGAAGGCAGTCGGCGAGCAGCAGTCCGGCCACGAACGTGTCGCCGAGCCCGATCGTGGCGGCCGGCCCGGCAAGGTACGGCGTCGGCGCGCACTCGCAGCGCCACCCGTCGCCGAGCGGGCCGCCGGCCGGATGATCCGTGGTGAACCGGGCGTCGTCCGCCACGGCGAGGTACGCCGTCGGTACCCCTTGCCGGGCTCGGGCGGCGGCGAGCAGGTTGCCGGTCCGGACGGCCACACTGGCCGCTTCGGGGTCACCCCGGTGGACGACGAGCGACCAGGTGTCGGCGTGCACCGCGACCCGATCGAACCCGTACCGGCAGGCCAGGTCGCGAGCCGCGGCAGCCGGATGCGAGCGGCCCGTGCGCAGGGCGGTCAACTCCGTGAGGCTCAACCCGAGGGAGTTGGCTGTACCCGTGTACTCGGCCGCGGTGTCGGCCGCCACCGCGGGCCGCGGGTACTCGGCCAGCTCCAGATGGATCAACGGCAGCCCGGCGTCGCGCCACCGGTCGACGACCTCGTGCATCCAGCGCCGGCTCTCCGTATCGTCCTCCGGCAATGTGTTGAGGCCGGACGCGAGGCCGGCGCCGGCACCGGCGGCGAGCTTCGGGGTGAGGGCGGCGAAGTCGGCATCCCGATCGATGCCCTCGGCGGCAAGGCGAAGGATGATCCGGCTGGACCGGGGCACGGTGCCACCGTGCCACCGGGTACCGGCGGTGAACTCCAGGATGAAATGCGGGGGCTTCGCCGCCAGGCCGGCGGGGGTGGTCGCGCCGACCGGCTGCACCTCGTGGCCGGCGCACAGGCCGATGGCCGGGTCGAGCACCGAGAGCTGGGTGGCGCTGCGGTCGGTGAGGGCGAGTACCGCGGGAGCGCCCAGTACCGCCAGGGTCCACGCCGCCTGCGCACCGGTGCCGCCGACCTGCCGGGTGCGCGGCTCGCCGAGCAACTCCGCGAGCCAGGGTTGCAGCTCGGGGGCGGGTACGAAGACCTCACCGTCGCGGCCGCCACCGATGCGGTCGAGTATCTCCGCGGCGAGCCCGCCGGGGAGGGCGCGTCCGCCTCGCGCGGCCGCCTCGGCCAGCCGGTCCAGGACGTCGCCGTCGATCCGGTACACGTGGTCGACGCAGGCGTTGAAGCCGGCGAGCAGGGGGCGTGCCGCGGGCGCCCGGGGGACGATTCGCTCGGCGAGGGCGGCGTACTCGGCGCGCCAGTCGATCATTCCTTCACCGCTCCGGCGGTCAGGCCGGCGACGATGCGGCGTTGGAAGATCAGCACGATGACCACCAGCGGCACGGTCACGACGACGGACGCCGCGGCGACGTCGCCCCACGGCACGTAGTAGAGCGCGGTGAAGTTGGCGATCCCGACCGGAATCGTCTGGTGGTCCGGTGTCGTGGTGAACGACAGCGCGAGCATGAACTCGTTCCAGCTGGCGATGAACCCGAGCAGCCCGGCCGTGACGACCCCGGGCAGCGCCATGGGGATGATGACGCTGCGCAGGGCGCGTACCGGGCCGGCCCCGTCGATCTTCGCGGCCTCGTCGATCTCCTTGGGAATGGCCCGGAAGTGTCCCCACATCACCCACACCATCAGCGGGATCGCGAGCCCGACGTACACGCCCGCGAGCCCCTGGTACGTGTCGAGCAGCAGGAACCTCCGCAGCACCAGGTACAGCGGGGTGACGATGGCGATCTGCGGGAACATCGAGATGCCCAGGACGATACCGAGGACGACGGTCTTGCCCGGTACCGGCAGCCGGGCCAGGGCGTACGCGCACAGGGCCGCCAGGACGAGCGCGACCAGCGTCGACGACACCGCCACGATGATGCTGTTGAAGATGTAGTCCTGGAAGTGCTTGATCGTGAAGACGTTGCGGTAGTGCTCCAGGGTGCCCGGTAACGGCAGCCACTTGGGCGCCGACCGCACCAGGTTCCGGTCCGGCTGCAGGGACGCGTTGCTCTGCCAGAGGAACGGGAAGACCGACCAGACGACGATCAGCGCGACGGCAAGCCACAGGCCGAGCTGCCGAGCCCGGTGACCCGGGTGGGTAACGGCCGGCCGGGTGGTGGACACGACGGACATGCTCAGCCCTCCACAGCCCTGAGTCGCCGGAAGATGAACAGTGCGAACCCGATGGCGATCAGCCCTTCGCTGATGAACATCGCGGTACTGAGCGCCGAGCCGTAGCCGATCTCCAGACCGGAGAACAGCCGCTTGTACGCGAGGGTGGACAGCGTCTCGGTCGAGTCGGCCGGTCCGCCGCCGGTCAGCACGTACGGCAGGTCGAAGATGCGGAACGCGTCCAGGGCGCGCAGCAGCGCGGCGATGAGCAGCGAGGGCATCAGCATCGGCAGCTTGATGCTCCAGAAGATCCGCCACGCCGACGCGCCGTCGACCCGGCCGGCCTCGGTATAGCTGTGCGGGATGGTCTGCAGCCCGGCGAGGATCAGCAGCGCCATGAACGGGGCGGTCTTCCACACGTCGGCCAGCACGATCGTGGGCAGGGCCAGGTTGGTACTGCCGAGGAAGTTCACGTTGTGGCTGACCAGGTGCAGCCTCACCAGCAGGTAGTTGACGACGCCGTTCTGGCCGTCGAAGAGCCAGCCGAACATCCGCGAGGTGACGACCGTGGGAATCGCCCACGGGATCAGTACCGCCGCCCGGACCAGGCCGCGACCGCGGAAGCTCGCGGCCAGCACCAGCGCGATGCCCAGCCCGATGAGGGTCTCCAGCAGGGTGGACGCCACGGTGAAGCCGACGGTCTGCCGCCAGGCGTTCCAGAACTGCTCGTCCGACCACAGCAACCGGTAGTTCTTCAGGCCGGTGAACGAGTCGGTCTGCAGCGCCAGCGTGGTGTCCCGGAAGGACAGCCAGAGCGAGCGCAGCACCGGGTACAGCGAGACGGCGAGCAGGGTGAGCAGGGCCGGGGCCATCAGCCCGAAGGCGCCGGCGACCAGGCGCATCCGCTCGCGGCTGCGGGCCGCACGCGGCGCCGGCCGGGGCACGACCTCGGCGCGCGGTACCGGTACGGGCTGCGCGACGCGCAACCCGTCCCGGTTCGTGGGTGTGGCCATCGGGAGGGCCTCAGGAGACGGCCCGCTCGATGGCGGACTTGGTGGAGTTCAGCGATCCCTGGACGTCCCCGCTGGTCAACGCCTTCGACACGCCGGACTGGAGCGCGAGGCTGACCTGCGGGTACTTCGGCGTCACCGGCCGGGGGGTACCGCCGGTGAACACGTCCTTTAGCTTGACCATGAACGGGTTGGCCTTGGCCAGCTCCGGCCGGTCGAACACGGCGGGCCGGGTCGGCGCGAGCCCGACGTCGGTGGCGAACTTCAGTTGGGTGTCCGGGTTGGACAGCCACTTCACGAACTCGACCGCGGCGTCTTTGTGCTTCGAGGATGCGGACACGCCGTACTGGTAGCCGCCGAGGCAGGCGGTGCTCTTGCCACCCGAGAACGCCGGGAGGGGCGCGACGCCCACCTTGTCGACGACCTGCGACTCGGTCTTGTCCTGCGCGATGTTGTAGACGTATGACCAGTTGCGCAGGAACGCGGCCTGGCCGGCGGTGAACGGCCGGCGGCTCGGTTCCTCGTCCCAGGACAGCAGGTCCTTGGGGCTGATGTTCAGCTTGTTCATCGTGTCGTACATGAACTGCGTGGCCTGCACCGCCTGCTGGTCGCCCAGCTGCACGCTCTTGCCGTCGGTGCCGAGGATCCGGCCACCGGCCGAGCCGACGAACTCCACGAGGTCGCAGACCAGCACCTCGGCCTGCTTGCCCTGCCACAGGAACCCGTACTTGACCTTGTTGGAGCTCTGCAGGCCCTGGGCGGCAGCGACCAACTGGTCCCAGGTCGTCGGCACCTGCAGCCCTGCGGCGTCGAGCAGGTCCTTGCGGTAGTAGAGCATCCCGGAGTCGACGAACCAGGGCAGCGCGGTCAGTTTGCCGTTGTAGGTGCAGGCCTCGATCAGGCCCGGGAAGTACTGCGACTTCTCGCTGGCGTTGACGTACTGGTCGAGCGGGAGGGCCCAGCCGGCGCCGGCAAACTCGGCGATCCAGATGACGTCCTGGGTGAACACGTCGACGCTGCCGTCGCCCCGGCCGAGCGACTGCACGAGCTGCTGGTGTACCTCGGTGCTGGAGCTGGGCGGGGGCAGCTCCCGGTAGGTAACGTGGATCTTGGTTTGCGAGGAGTTGTACTGGTCCACGATCTGGCCGATGTTGGACTTGCCGAAGAACTTGGCGCTTGCGAAGGTCAGTTCCGTCTTGCCGGAGCTGGAGGAGGAGCTGGAGCCGCACGCGGCAAGGACGGGCGCTGCCGCCGCCGCGCCGAGGGCGGCGCCGCCCAGTTGCAGGAACCTTCGCCGGCTCAGGGGGTTGGGTGTGTCACGGGAGGCCATCGCTGCTCCTCTAGGGAAGGAGGACGCAGACGCCCCGGCCGTCGGCGTCTGCGGTTTTCTACCAGTATCGGTGCCGGTACATGCGACCATATGCTTGTTCTGGCGGAGGAGTCAATGGTTATGTCGCAGAAAGCTGAAGAAAACAGCACGTTACCGCAGAGACAGGGGTCGATCGTGGGGGACACGGCACTGCCCGGGCAGCGCCGGGCCGAACTGGTCCGGTACGTCCGCGAGCGCGGCCACGCCACCGTCGCCCAACTGGCCGAGGCCTTCGCCGTGTCCATGGACACGATCCGCCGCGACCTGGACTATCTCGCCGAACGCCGGCTCCTGGCGCGTACCCACGGCGGCGCGATGCGCCCCGACGAGCTCGCCACGGCCGACACCCCGTTCGACAGCCGGGCCGCCGTCCACCGCCGGGCCAAAGAGGCGATCGGCGCCGCCGCCGCCCAGCTGATCTCCAACGGGGAAACCCTGATCATCAACGGCGGTACCACGACGCTCGCGGTCGCCCGCGCGCTCGCCGGCAAGCAGGGGCTGACCGTGGTGACCAACAACCTGCGGCTGCCCGGCGAGATCCCGACCGACGCCGTCCGCGACCTGTACGTCATCGGCGGTACCTGCCGGATCGCCTCCAACGTCACGGTCGGTCCGGTTGCGTTCGCGGACACCCGCGGGATCAGCGCTGACACGGCGATCATCGGCGTTGGCGGAATCTCCACCGACGGCGGCCTGTCCACCACCAACCTGCCCGAGGCGCAGATGATCCGGCAGATGATCGACGCGTCCGTGCGGACCGTCGTGGTCGCCGACTCTTCGAAGTTCGGCCGCAGCGCCTTCGTGCACATCTGCGAGCTGGCGCGCATGTCCGTGCTGGTCGCCGACGCCGAGCCGCCCGAGGACATCGCGTCCGAACTGGACCGGGCCGACGTCAAGGTGCTACGCGTGACCGCCTAGCAGGGCCTCCCAGGGTCAGCCGCCGGGCGGGGACCGGGAGCGCGACCAGCAGGGCGAGCAGTGGGATCGGCAGGAGGAACGCGATCCGGAGGCTGGCCACGCCGCTGAGCGCGGCGAGCAGCGCCGGCGCGGCGAGGACCGCGGTACCCGAGGCGAGCGCACCCGGCGGCGCCGAGTGCTGTGCCGCCATTCCCGGGGTGGCGACGAGCTGGGTCAGGGTGACCGGGTACAGCACGGCGATGCCGAGCCCGGCGACGCCGAGGCCGGCCGTGACTGTCCACGGATCGCCGCCGAGGGACCCGAGGCCGGTACCGATCATCGCAGTCAGCGCGCCGGCGGGTACCACGGCCGGGTGCCCGGCGAACCGGGGACCGAGCAGCCGGCCGAGCGCCATGCCGACCGGGAAGGCGGCGCCGAGCACCGCGGCCACGGCGTTGGCTGCGCCCACGTCCCGGATCCGCGCGACTCCCCAGACGACGAAGCAGAACTCGCCGGAGACGGCGAGCACGACCCGCGCCCAGGCCGCGGTGATCCGGGCGACGGTGATCCGGGCGACGGTGATCCGAGCGACGGTGATCCGAGCGACGCTGATCCGGGCAACGGTGATCCGAGCGACGCTGATCCGGGCAACGGTGATCCGAGCGGCCGGCCGGCCCGGCCCGGACGACGGCGGCACCGGCACCGGTACCGGGCGCCGGATCGCCAGCAGGAGCAGCGCGGCGCC
>WNGL01008015.1_pt1 | contig 12375 bp, 17 predicted proteins | sample 5400591 | NCBI WGS metagenome assembly WNGL01 (sample SAMN13153377, study PRJNA577476) | soil metagenome | isolation source: 80 cm soil or saprolite under Garry oak tree replicate 1 | place: USA:California | collected 2016-06-15
CTCGGACCTCGGGCCCCGCGCGCCTGCCCCCCGCGCCGCCTCGCGTTCGCGTGGCGCGGCACCGCTGGGTATCCGAGTGATCGCTGGCGCCGGACGGCGCTGGCGGACTGGCGGCCGCTGGTCCGGGCCACGCCCGCCGTGCAATGGCTCGCGTGTGCCCCCGAGCACTGCGCGGACCTGACCGCGCTGGTGGCCCCGAATGTCCGCGACATGAGCGCGCACCTCACGGATTGGTTGGCGACGGCGCGGCTGGTGGCCACGTGCGACCTGGTGCTGGCGGCCGATACCGGCCTCGCCCATCTCGGCGCGGCGCTCGGCGTGCCGACATGGGTCCTCCTCGGCACGCACCCGCAGATCTATTGGGGCGGGGGCTGGTATCCGCAGGCCCGCGTGTTCGCGTGTGCGCGGCCGGGGGCGTGGGGGCCGGTGTTCGCGCAGGTGGCCGCCGCGTTACAGGAGATCCGGTGAGCCGGTTCCCGTGCGTCGGGGGCTTCACCCCGCTCCCCCTCACCAGTGGGATGTTGTCGCACTCCGGCCTCACGACGTTCAGCGCCGCCGCCTGCGTGGACGGGAGCACCGCCGCGAGCGCCTGGAGCACGGGCAGTGCGAGCGTGGGGGCGTACCTCCTGATTGATCTGGGGGCGGCGCCCGCGTTCCCGCAGTTGATCGTCCTGTCGCCGTTTGGCACGCTGGACAACGGGACGCGCGACGGCCACGGCCACCTCACCAGCCCGCCCGCGGCCACGTGCCTCTACGCGCTGGAGTACAGCGACAACCTGTCCACCTGGACGACCGTCGCCAACATGGGCTGGCTGGATCCCCAGGCTGACGCGACGCACTTCAACGTCGCGGATCTGGACCCGAAATGGTGGGCCTTTTTTTACAACGACCAATTCCCGGCGCCGCCCGCCGCGTTTGACCCGACGTGGCTCCTCGCCGACTGCTGGGCCCCGGCGACGTTCATCACGAACCCACCGGTGGGCGCGGGGTTCCCGAGTTCCTTCTGGCCCGCCGGGACCTACGGCGCGGGCGACGGATCCAATCATCGGTACTGGCGATTGCGCCTCAGCGCCATCAGTGGGGGTGGCATCCCGTTCAGCGAGCTGGCCCTCTTCACCTTGAGCTGAATTGGATCCGCGCGGGGGCAGGGGCGATCAATGAGCGGCTAGAACGTGCGCGGGCCGCTGAACTAACGTTGCGGGCGGAATGAAAGGGTCGCGTGTGCGATGAAGATTGTGCGGATGACGTTCCTCGGGTTCTACCTAAACGGGGCCGCGGGCTCCGGCCGGTACGACACCCTGTCGCTCGCCGACGTGCAGCGAGAGATTGCGGCTGGCCGGGTGTTTGACTTCCTGGAGGAGCGGCTCGGGCACGATGTGGACCTCGCCATCCTGGACAACGACGACCGCGCGGAACTCCTCCGGGAGTGGCAGGACCTGGCCGCCAACGGGAACGCCGCGCGCCAGCTCTGCGTGGAGCGGGGCGGCCTGAGCCTGCTCGTGGCCTATCTGCTGGAAGGGATCCAGCGCCGCGCCAAGGACGTGGACGCCTGACCCGCGCGGCAGGGCCACAGGCAGGGCCAAAAGCGGCGGCGACCTGGCCCTTCCGGCGGCGACGCGCGAGCGGTAACTCCTTGAACGGCCACCGGCGGCGCTGGAAGATCGCCGCCGGGTCACGCCTTCTAAGCTGTTGGTCGGAGGTTCGAATCCTCCCGGGCGCATCAGCCTTTCCGAGCCTCACGGTCGCCGATTTTCGCCAACTGGGTGTGAGACTGTGGAACGCCCGGCGTGTTGGGGCCGCGGATGACGGTCCCCGTAGGCAGATCGGTCCGACGAATCTTCTGCCGCTGCGCGCAGCGGTACGCCCGCTGCCGACAGGCGTTGGAGCAGTAGCGCTGATCGGAGCGACCGACCGCGAAGGACCGGACCTTCCCATCCCGACATTTCACCCGCTCCACCATGCACTTCCCGCACATCGCGCACGCGCGGTGCCCGTGCTGCCGACACGTCGTACAATGCAGGAGAGGCAGACAGTCCGCCTCGCACGGCTTCGGGTGTTCGGGATCGTCGTACGGCTCCCACCAAAAGCCCGCGTTACGTTTGTTCACCCGGGGAGACAGCCGTAACGCGCGTTACGTTTCGGTCGTGCACGGCGGAGCCGTAACGCGCTCACGGCACCATCCTCAAGCCCTGCTGCGGCAGCAGCGCCCGCATCGCCTGGGCGTCCTCACGCAGGTAGGTCGTGACCTCGTAGCGCTCGTACAGGTCCCCAACGTCGCGGTTGCCGTGGCCGCGGTAGATCTCGCGCCGGGCGCGGGGAATCCGGGCGTCCTCCATCCAGCGCGCGAACGTTTTGCGCGCCTGGTACGGCGTCACCTTCCACGGGCCGTCGATCGCGGCCGCGGCGGCGAGCTCCTGGGGCGTCGGCGTCCGCTCGAGCTGTTTAGTTAACTCAACGCGCAGCCGGCGCTCGGAGAGTCGCCGCAGCGCCGATGTGAAGCCGTCGACGGTGATCTCCGGCCGCACCGGCGTGTCGACGAGCGGCACCTCGCGCACCCGCCCGAAGGCCTTCTCCCCGCGGATCCGCACGCGGTCCGCATCGACCGACCAGCCGTCCACCCAGTATTCTTTCGGCCCCATCCCGGTGAGGCACATCGACCACCAGCAGCGCGCCGCCGGCGTGCCGAGCTGCTCGCGTACCGCGATCGCGTCGGCCAGAGCGAAGCCGGGACGGCCTTCCCCGACCTCCGTCAGTTTCGGGACGTCGGCGACGGCGAGCGTGAGCGGTTTCCGCTTGCCGACCTTGTCGCGCACGAACGCCTGCACGGCCGTCTTGGCGATGTTGAACACGCGCGGCGTCTCGGCGGCCGCACAGCGGTCCCGGTACGCCTGCAGCAGGTCGGGCAGCTCACGGAGCAGATAGGTGCGCCGGCCATCGGGCCGCAGCGCGCGGAAGGCGTCGCGGCGGTTGTCGCGCGTGCCCTCCGCCACGCGGGCGGTGTCGAGCCAGGGGTCGAGCAACGGGGCGAGCGCCTGATCGTCCTGTGGGCCGCGCAACTGCGCCAGCGTGTTCTCGACGTAGTGCCGGTACACCTCGAGCACCGTGCGCCGGCCGGCTTGAATGTCGACGACGAGCGCCCCGTGGCCCTGCTTGGGGAGCAGGCGCAGCATCGCCACCAGGTCGTCACGTTCCCCCCGGGTGAACACACCCGACTGCTTCTTCACGCGGCCGACGCCCGGGATCCGGACGTCGATCGGCAACGAGGCGCCGAGCCGGGTCATCGCCGGCCCCGTTTCCCGATGCGGAGACAGGCCGACGCGTACGGGCGGGCGTCCACGTGGCCGTCCTCAATGTCGTCGGCGAGGGCGGAGAACATGGCGGCCACTTCGGACAAGTCGAGCACGTGCCGATCGGCCTGACGCATGCACCGGGCGAACTCCCGCACGAAGGCCGCCGCGGCCGCCGGGCTCGCGTAGGCTTCACTCGCGAGGATGCCGTGCCCCAGGCTCCGCATCATGGCGTCACTCGCGAGCTGCGCGATGCGCTTCCAGGCCGGGCGGGTCATGGCCGGTGGCTCCCGCGTGTGAGCGCGGCCGCGCGTTGCGCAACGCGTTGCGCGTGCCGCTCGAGCGCCGTCGCGAGCCGCGCGAGGACCGCAGGCGACGGGGTGCGTTCCCCGCGCCGGTATTGTCGGATCGCGTGGTAGGAGATGCCGGCGGCGCGCGCGACATCCCGCAGGGTCGGCGTCGCCAGATCGAGGAGCTCTCGCAGCAGTGACCGCACCCGGCGTGATGTCGTTGTCATGTAGCTAACTTGGCGACAGGTGAAGGTCATGTCAAGGCGTCCCCTCCTGGTGGCGTTCGAGCGTCTCGAGCCAGCGGAGCACGAGGCGGACCGGGAAGCGCTTCGACCGGGACCCGCCGACGAGCACGTACGGGCAGCCCTGGAGTCGGTCGATCTGCCGTTCCGAGACCTGCAGCCACGTGGCGAGCTGCTTCGACGTGAGCACGGCATTGTCGGCCGGCGCCGCGGCGAGGAGCACGGCAGGGCGGGGGACACCGCGGTTGCGTCCCCGGACCGCAGGCGTCTGCACTGCGCGCGTGGTCACGCGCCCTCCTGCAGGGCGTCCCGGGCGTCCAGCTCGGGGTCGAAAATGCGTGTCCCAGTGTTCAGGGGTCCGTCGAAAACGCCCAGATTGGCGGGACACGCAGGAGTGGCGGAATCTGGGGACGATTGGCCCGTTTTCGGATGCATGTCCGCGTGTCCCGAGGTATCTGGGGACACGGGACACGCACGCTGAAACAGGTAGGGGTCACCCTTCGCGCCCGCCCCCGTTCGGGTCACCGCCTTGGCCTCCACGAGCCGGTAGAGGGCGGCCCGGACCTGCTCGGCGCGCCCCTCCACTCCCTCCTCGACGGCCTTCCGGGTTACCGGCTCGTCCTGCTGCGCAAGCCATGTTGCGACCCGCCCCTCGACCTGGCGGGCGTCGTAGTCGGCCCGCGTCCCGTCGAGTTGCGGCTCCTGCAGGGCGTTCAACGTCAGCACCGACTCGGGTAGGTCGTCGCCCATGCGCTGCAGCGTGGTGAGCGTGCGGGTGTTGTCCTCCCGACGCCGGAGGAGGAGCGCCACATCGACGGTCCCGACGATCGCCGTCGACCCGAGGATCGCATCGAATCCCGTGCGATCGCCCTTCCCCGCGTGATGCACGAGCAGGAGATGGGCCCGGCAGACCCGCACCAATGCGAGCACTGGGCGCAGGGCCTCCACCACCCGGGCGTAATCGTTCAGGTCAGAGACTCCGAGGAGATGCTGGAGCGTGTCGACCACGACGAGCACCGGGTCGACGGTCGCGAGCAGCGTCTCGAGCCACGCCTTCGCCTCCGGGGGCCGGCTGCCCGTGAACACGTAGAGGTCGTCCGTCGCACGCGCGCCGAGCGTGCGGAGGTGGGCCTTGGTGACGCGGCGCGGATCTTCGAGCCCGAGGTAGATGACCGGCCCCCGCGTCGTGGCGCGACCGAGCACCGGATCGCCGCGGCACACGCGGAGCGCGATCGCGCGCGCGGTCGTACTCTTGCCGCCCTTCGGCTTCCCCCCGAACACGGACAGGCCGCCGGCGGGGAGCAGGCCCTCCACGATCCACGCCACGGCATCATCGGGTTCGGCGAGCAGCTCGCGAATGTGGGTGAGGGCGTCCGTCGGTGGCGCGGCGGTCGCGGGCGCCGCGCGCGGTGCCCCGGGACGTAGCGCGAGTGCCGCCTCGACCAGCTTCACCGCCTGCCGCTCCCCGCGAGCCTCCAGCAGCTTGATCGCTTCCGCATCGAGCAGCGCGCGGTCAATCCCGGTCAGCCGCAGCTCTGTAGCGGCCTGGGCGAGCCGGTATAGCGCCGCGCGCAGATCGCCGTCGGTGGCCGTCTTCAGGCCGCTCCGCTCGAGCGCCAGGTCGATGACGTCCGGTGCGGTCATGCGGCGCGGTCCGGCTCGGGCGGCAGCGGAATGTCGCGCTCGAGCCCGGGCCCGGCGTTCATAACGGCGCCGTTACGTTCCGGCAACCGTGGCGGCGCAACGATTAGATACTCGGTGACGGCGCGGATGTGTTTGCAGGGCCGGCGGCGATAGTGGACGTCGGCGCAGTCGCAGCGCACGACGTCGGTGCCGATCATCACGACGTGCCGCGCGGCACCGCCCGTGACGGCGTAGCGGCCGGCGCCGAGCACGGCGACGTGGAGTCGTCCTTCGGGGACCACTGGTCGGGATGCGGGCGCCGTGCTACGATTCACCGTACGGTCTCACCTGGTGTGCTGGCCCGCGGCGTTCCTGGCGTCGCGGGCCGGTTTGTTGTTAGGCCCCGCTCTCCGCGACGTTCACCATACCGTCCTCGATCGCCCGGGCGAGCTTCGCGGCCTGGGCGCTCGTGAGGTGCGCGGTGTAGCGGTTGGTCCCCTCGTTTTCGTCGCCGATCGGCCCCACGCGGAGCCACAGTTTGCCCGCCCACGTGAACACCTCGACCTGTCGGTGCGGGTCCGTCTCTCCCTGGTACTCCTCGGGCGGGACGGCATGCAGGGCATCGTAGTAGAAGTGCGCGCCCATCGGGTCCTCCTCCGGTTTAGCGCCAGGCCTGCACCCAGCGCGCGGCCCCGCTGCGGCGATTCCGGATGCGGGCGAGCTGCTCGGTGCGGAACGTCAGCGGATCCCCTGGCGCGTCGGCGGGTGCCGGCGCGGGCCCGGCCGGCGGCGTGGCGAGGCTGGCGAGAATCTCCTCGAGCCGCGTGCGGAACGGGAACAGCTGCCAGGCCGCCGTCGCGTAGGCCGCGAGATCGAGCGCCTCGTTGCGGTCCCGCACCTTCACGAACTTCCGGGCGCGCACGTCGAGGCGCTCGGCGAGGAGCTGGGCGACGAACTCGTCATCCAATGTGTCGCTTAAGTGCACGTAGCCCGCGCCCGGCTCGACCTTCCGGAGCCGCGTCAGAAAATCGAGCTTCGCCTTGTGCACGCCGACCGTGACAACGCCATGCCGCGGCGGCGTGGCAATGTCGCAGGTGTCCCCCCGGCCACCGATGATGGCCCGCACCCGCCGGCCGCATTCCCGGCAGTAGGCCCGCACGCGCGGCGTCAGGAACCCGCTATCGATCACCCACTGCGCGACATCCACCGCGCCGCCGAGCGCATGGCGCCACTGCCGGTTGCGCAGCTCGTCGAGCAGGGTCCACGGCGCATCGGTCCGCGGGTCGGCATCGAACACGGCGTGACGCAGGAGCCAGCTCTCGTCATCGACCCCCCAGCCGACGACGAGCGCCTCGAGCCGGTCGTCCTGCACATCCACGGCGCCCGTCAGCACGCCGACACCGGCGGGGACCTCGGGCAGCGGCTCCCGGCGCGCCTGCAACCCGCGCAGCGTCACCGTGGCCACCTGGTTGCCTTCGTAGTGCGGGTCAAACGTCTCACACAGCACGCTGTTCAAGAACACTTTGAACAGCATCCCGTTGTCCTTCGCGGTCAAGAAATGCCGCACGCGATCGCCCCAGCTCACCCACGGGCTGTAGAGGCCGTTCAGGTGGAACCCGCGGACGGGCCGCTCCGGGAATTGCGCGACCCAGCGGCCGCGCGCGAGCAGCTCGGCCTTGGCCGACTCGGGGTGGCGGTGCTGACACTGCGCGCACGCGAACGCCGCGCCGTCTGGCGCGTCGCGCTCGAACCGGATCGCCTTCCATGTGATCGGCTGGAACGCGCCACACGCGCGGCACGGCACGTGGAAGGTGTCTTGCGTGCTGGCCGTGTACTCGTCCTCGATCCGGCTCCCGCCCTTCAAACTCGGGGTGGACGCGAGCACCGTCAGTTTCGAGTACCAGCTCGCTTGTCGCTGCTCAGCCAGGGCGACGGTATCGCCCGCCGCGCCCGCCGTGGGCGGGTAGCCGTCGACCTCGTCGCACAAGAGCACGCGAATCGGCCGCGACGAGAGGCCGCTCGGCGAGTTGGCGCCGACGAGGGTGATGGCGCCGCCGCGGACGACGCTCTTGTGTAGGATCGTGTTCCCCGTCTCGCGGCGATTCGACTCGAGCAGGCGGCCCCGCAGCGTCGGACTCGCGTCGAACAGCGGCGTGAGCCGATCGCTCGACAGGTCCCGCGCCATCTGCAGGTTGGGCGCGACCCACAGCACCGGCGCCGACTCCTCCACGGCGTAGAACACGCCCGCCGCCAGCATCATCGTCGTTTTCGCGACCTGGCTCGCGAGCATGAGCACCACGCGCCCCGGGGCCGACATGGCGGTGAGGATCTCGCGGGCATAGGGCGCGCGGTCAAAGGAAATCGGTCCGGGCTCCGCCGCGGCGCGCGGGCTCAACCAGAAGTGGGTTTCCGCCCACTCGCCCACGGTCTGCCGGGGTTTGGGCGGCAACAGCGCCGCCCGCCGCTCGCGATCGAGCTCCGCGAGCCGCCGGATCACGCCTCCCCCTTCCGCAGCGTGGCCTTGAGCGCCTCGATCGCCTCCTCGAGCAGCCGCTCGACGGCCGCCTGGTCCTTCCCCGCACAGCGCGCCGCCAAGCGCTTGGGCAGGGCCGTGAGGTTCGCGTTCAGGCGCATGTAGACCTCGTCCACCGCCTGCGTGAACTCCTCCACCGGCACCACCGTGCGCTTGAGCCGGGCCAGCTCGAGCTCCTCGCGCTCGAGCGCGACCGCGTCGCGCTGCGCTTTGGTCCCGCTCGACGTCTTGAGTCGCTCGGCGACATACCACTGCACCGCCTCTCCGGCGGATCGGCGCGGCATGCCCCGCTCGAGCAGGACCGCGACGCGCTGGCGGCTAATGCCGAGCAACTCGGCGAGCTTCTCGTGCGATACGTCGCGCACGGTGGGCGATCGTTTCGGCGCCGATACGCTCGTCATCGACCGTACCGCAACCCCACGCCACAGGTTGGTATAGCGATATGAACGGGCCTGCGGCTCCCCATGCGGCGCCACACGGTCCAGTACCTTCGCGCGGTCACGGCTCGCTGGCCTCGGCGCCGTACATCGCATGCCGATGCTCACGGCGCACCACGTCGCTCGGCCGCTCGACCCAGCCGTGCCAGCCCACGGGTGCGTACATCGCATTGAAGTGTTCTTGCCGCACGTGCGCTGCTGGGGAGCGCCACCCGGCATGGCCCTCGTGCGCCGGCTGCGGCGCGCCGGCCGGGGCGCTGTGTGACGACTTCACGAGGCCGGCACCGCCGGTGTCATCGCGCCGGGCGCGTCCAGCCACGTGGCGCGGTGGGTGGCGACGAGCTCGGCGGCGAACATCGCGTCCAGCATCAGCGTCTGCCCGGCGCCGAGCACCTCATCGTCGGGATACTGGATGCCCGTCAGCATCTGGACCCGGAGGGCGAGCGGCGCGCCCCGCGGCGGCCGCACATCGAGGTGCCCGACATGCGCGTCGGGCGGCTGGCCGCCGACTTGGAGCGGCCCGCCGAGCGCGAGCAGCGCCCGCAGCCGGACCAGAGCGGCCATCGTGTTCGCTTGCCGGAAGGGCGATTCCGCGATAAAGGGGCACCGATCGAACTCGCTGTTGCCGTCCCAGTGCAGCATGACGCCCCTCGGGTCGACGAGCGTGTGCGGCCGGTCCTTGTCGCGGATCCCGTTCCGCCAGGTCCAGGCCCCGGGCCAGGCGGCCGCCAAGGCCGCCGCCAGCCGCGTGCAATCCTCCGCGCGCCACGTGGCGGCGGCGTAGTAGTACGACCCTGCCCAGCGGTCCGCCGGCGTCATCGCGGGAGGCTGCACCGAGCCGGCCGGCTTCCAGCCGTAGGCCTTCGCGAGATGCAGCACGTAATGCAGATCGAGCGGGACGAACCCGGTCTCGATCTTGTGGTCGACGTTGAGCAGGATCATGGCCTCAGTCCTCGGGGAGGTGGGTGTTGTCGTCCGTCCAGAACAGCGGCACCCGCGTGGGGTCGATCGTCGCCGCGCCCGTCCCGTCGCGCGTCACGTAGACGGGCCGATGCCGCCGATGGCCGGTCAGCCGGTAGTGGTCCGCCACCGACGCGACGACGCGATCGCAGTCGAGACACAGATAGGTCAGCTCGCGGTCGTCACGCATCGGGGTCCGGCATCAGGATCGGTCCGCTCGGGCCCATGACGACCGTCGGGTTCGGGTAGTGCGGCACCGCGAAGCGCGGGTCGAAGCTCACGGGCACGCGGTGCTCGTCGCGATCGAGCCGCCGCACCTCGGCATCGCTCATCCACCGCGCGCGCCACCCCGCGAGCCGCGAGCGCTGCCGCCGGCTGCTCGGGTCGCGGTCGGTCAGCGCGTCGCGCCAGCGCTGCCACTCGCGGACCGTCTCGGCTTTGAGGTTGCGCATCCGCACGTAGTCGTCGGGATTCTCGTAAGACTCGATGTAGGCGCGCCGCGCCGCCGTGCGCGCGCGCCGCGCATCCCACCAGCGCGCGAGACGACTCCACACGTTCACGGGGTCGTCCACAGCAGGCGGTGCACCGCATCGGCGTCGAGGGTTTTCCGTTCCTCGAGCGCGGTGGCCAGGCGGACGACGCGCGCCCAGTTCGCCCGCAGCATCCGCTCGGTGTCGGCGAGGACGTCCCGCTCGGCGGCGGCGCGCATCATGCCCGAGCCAGAGCCCAACCGGTCCACCGCCCGGTCGAACAGATCGGCATCGACGCCGCGCACGTGGATCCACTCGCCGAACGCGATATGCTTCGCCACCGCGCCGGCACAGGCGTAGCGCGCGTGGAGCTCGGCGGCTGCGCGGCCCGCGTCGTCCCACGTCGGCGCATAGCCCTCGTCCGGGCCCTCCGGCAGACAACGGCCGCCCGACACCGCGTCGGGCACGATCGAGACCGTCATCCGCGAGTCCGGGCCGGCCAGCAGCGCGTGCGCGGCTTCCTCGAGCGCGGTGCGGGAGATGGGGCCGGCCGGCGATTGGCGGCCGCTTACGCCCTCCACCGGATCGCTGGCCGGCTTCGGGACCCCACGCAGGATTGCCGGAGCGGAGCGGGGCGCGTCGGATCGGCCCGCGTGCTTGCCCACGGGGTCCAACGAGCTCACCGCTCGCGCGCCGGCGGGACCCCCCAGGGCCGCGGTGCCACCCGCACTTGCGTCCAGGTCGCCGGCCGAATGGAGCGACGTGCCCAGAACCCCGGTCGTCCCTACTGCTGCGTCGGTGTCCACGCGGGATTTTTCGGACTCGGCCCGCCCGGTACCGGCCGCGGATCTTTCGGCGCCGGCGGAATCGACGGCGGCATATCGCTCAGCGGTTTGGGCACCGGCAGTGGGCGCGTCACTTCCGGTGGCGCTCGAGCTCGGCGGCGCGCAGCGTCGCGCAATCGCGCAAGAATTCCGACAGGCCCTTCCCTTCGACGGCCGCCGCCCGCTCGAACCGTTCACGATCAGGCGGCGCCACGCGGAGAATCACTCGGTCCGTCAGCTTCATTGCATCCTCCAGGGGTACGCACAAAAAAAAAGACGACACCGTGAGACCAGCTCACAGGTGCCGTCGTTGAGTCGGCAGTCTCCCCCACTATTTGCAGCCGCGGCCCCCATGGCCGCCGCCTGCGGGCGCGTGATTTCTAATGTACAAACGGTCGTCAGCCGCGCAAGGTCACGCGCGCCGCGCGACCCGGGCGGCCTTCCACGTCGCCTCCACGTGCGCGGCCAGGCGCCGGAGATCGGCTTCGAGGTGCGGCAGGCCGCGGTCGTGCGCGTGCTGGATGTCCTGGGGCAGCTCGCGGCGCCAGGGCGTGAGCGCGTCGAGGAGCTGGTCGAGCGCGGTGGCGAGGGTGACGTACGTGACGGGAGCGCGCGCGAGGAGATCGGTGTGAGACTGGGGAACCCGGCGGCGGGACGCGGCCATGGCTGGACGATACCCCGCGGGGTATCCCGTGGAAGTGGCGGACTGGCGCCCTAATCGCATCCCCTGGCATCTTAGCGACAGCTTCGATGTGTCTTCTAAGCTGTTGGTCGGAGGTTCGAATCCTCCCGGGCGCACTCACCAACACCGGAGAGCAGGGTACCATGCCGCCGCGACACCGTCTCGTTCATACGCTCCTCGCGGCGGCCTCCCTGGGGATGCCGATGCACCTATCCGGTCAAGCGCCCCCGCCCCCCCGCACCGAGCTGCTCGTGCGCATCGACGACATCGGCATGAGCCACGCGGTGAACCAGGCGCTGCAGCAGCTCGCCGACACCCACATGCCGCTCTCCGCCTCCGTGCTGTTCGTGTGCCCGTGGTACCAGGAGGCGGTCGAGATCCTGCGGAAGAATCCCCAGATCGCGGTGGGCGTGCATCTCGCGCTGAACTCGGAATGGAAGGGCTACCGTTGGGGCCCCGTGCTGGGCCGGGAAGCCGTGCCGTCGCTCGTCGACACCGTGGGGTACTTCAGGCCGTCGACGGAGCAGTTCCTTGCGAGCCACTACGACTTGGGCGAGGTGGAGCGCGAGCTGAGCGCCCAGGTCGAGCGCGCCCAGCGGTCCGGCTTGAAAATCGACTACGTCGACTATCACATGGGGACCGCCGTGGCGACGCCCGCGCTGCGTGCCATCGTGGAGCGGATCGCGGCCAAGTACGGGCTCGGCATCTCCCGTTACTTCGGCGAGACCGACCATACCATGTTCGACACGCCCATCGCGGAGAAGCAGGCGGCGTTCGCGACCTATCTGAACGGCCTCGCTCCCGGCAGACTCAACCTCGTGGTGGTGCACGTCGGCCGCGCCACGCCGGAGCTCGCCGCCCTGGTCGACATGAATGACTCGACGCAGAACACCACGGCCGGTGAACCCCTCATGGCCAAGCACCGGCAGGCGGAGCTCGACATGCTGCTGTCGCCCGAGTTCGCACGCCTGCGCACCGCGCGCACCATCACGCTGCTCACCTACGCCGACCTCATGCAGCGCGTGGG